>Ga0172373_10005192_pt1 | contig 17961 bp, 13 predicted proteins | sample Lak10m_2_FD_114546 | JGI IMG/M metagenome (GOLD analysis project Ga0172373, IMG submission 114546) | Freshwater microbial communities from Kabuno Bay, South-Kivu, Congo - kab_092012_10m | ecosystem: Environmental > Aquatic > Freshwater > Lake | place: Democratic Republic of the Congo...
AATTTACGATTAGCCAATAAATTAAACAACTGGTAAGAGCGAGACATAAAGTTTTGCATGGGAACGTTGCGCTGTAGGACAGGGAAGAGCAAGCTACAAGCCATCCAAAAATGTACAAAAAGCCCTGTAGTTCGATCTAATTCTAAGATTTTATTTTTGAGATCATAGGTAAAAGCTTGAGCTTCCTTAGAAAAAATTGTTTTTTGTTGTGTCGCTATTTCAATCATAGGAAAGTCCATTACATCTATCTCTGACAAACTTCTATCTTCGAGTCACTAATAAGTCCTGTCGCCCAAAGCATTGCTTCTAGCGAGTTTTGAAATTAGATAAAGATTGCTGGAGTTCTCCAGAATAACCTCTTGTAGCTTTGATAAACTTGGATACTTCTGAAGAAGAAGCCAGCGCCCTTTTAGCCATATGTGAAATATCATTCATTAAGCTAGCAACCCCTTCAGTAGTTTGAGCTTGTGAAGTTGTTGCCTGAGCGATCGCTACCATTAATCCATCAATTTGCTGAGAGACTTGAGCAATTTGTTGCAAGTTATCCTTAGCAGTAATCGCCAAGTCATTACTCTCTGAGAGTTGAGTACTGCCAGAATCGACCACTGCCATCACAGCATTAGTCTCACTTTGAATACTACTGAGCAGGCTTTCCACTTCTTTAGTTGCTGCAACTGAACGAGCAGCTAGTTCTCCTACCTCTTCAGCAACTAATACAAATCCATTATTAGTATCATTTGATCGAGATGCCTCCAGAGTGGCATTAATGGCAAGAAAGTTAGTTTTAATTGCAATTTCATTAATTGAAGAAATTGCTTTAGAAATTTTTTGGGACATCACACCTAGATGCTTGACCTTCTTAGCTGTCGTGGAAATTGTATTTTGCAATTCTCCAACCTTGGACATCACAGCATCAATAGAACGATCGCTGTCCGACAATTTTTCGGATACTAGCTGTGATGATTGCAATACTTCTTGGCTATTACTGGCAATTCTCATTGCTGATAATTTAGACATTTGCATGGTTGTTAGCGATCTCGTCACTGTATCAACCTGTCTCTGAGAGACACTAGCAAGATTCATAATCGCCTGTTCATTTTGCCCAAGGGAGAAATTAACTTGGTTTGCTGAGGATTTAACTTGATTGACAATATTTTGTAAACCACGAGTGACATCATCAAAAAATATGGCAACATTCGCTAAACTACCATCAACAGAATGAGTAGAAACAGTAAGATCGCCATCGGCTAAAACTTGGATGTCTTTGAGCATCTGCGCCAAATGTTGCTGAAGATCTTCCTTTTGTTGCCGATAACTCTCAGCTTCAGCATAGCGTTGTACCATCTCCGACCTTACTTTTTTCCCTAAGTACAACATATTCTCATCGGATAAATCAGCATTTTGAAACTTACGTTTCTCTTCTCGCGCAAGTTTTGCCAAGACTTTAAACAACTTCACCACCTGTAGCTGTAAGTCTTGCTTTTCTTGCTCGTGCTTTTGCATCATCGTCTGGAATTGTTCAGACATTTTATTAATGCTTAAGGAAATGTCTGACAACTCGTCATTTCCTTCCACACTCAATGCTCCAAAACTAGCATCAGCATTTCCTTGTCTAAGATCACGTAAAGCAGCCCGAATATTCTTAAGTCTAGTGCTAATGCTTCTTGACAAAGCATAGGCGATCGCTGCTACTAGCAGAGGTGTAGCAGCAATACCAATACCAATAACCAATAGTAAGTTTTGATTACCCGCGATCGCTTTAGTCTTGTCTACTGCCGTTAAAATATCCCAAGTCAGATTGTCATAGGTTTGCATAGCAGGCACAGGAGCATAGGCAAGTAATTTCCCATTGCGATCGCTCTTGACAGCATCTTGAACACCAGAGGAATGTTCAGTTCGCAGATCAGGTAGCATTGTAAAATTTGTTAACGCATCTTCTCCCACTATGACAGGTTGAGAACTAGCGACATATTTGTTAGTGCTATCGACTATATAAAAATTTCTATTCTCATTGCCATCGTTGCGTCTATTAGCTAAATCATTTACCAATTTTTTTACAGGAATCTCCACCTGCAAAATCATATTGACTTTTTGGGAAACAGAACTCTTGATTGACCTAGCTACATAAAAATGAACCCCATCTTTCCCTGACACAGGATTGCTAAACAAGACAATATCCACAGCACCAGCCTTACTGAGGATATTAGGATTAAGAGTTTGGAGGGTTTTCGATTGGCTTGACTGAGCGATTAACTCTCCACTAGTGCTGAACAATGCAATACTGGTGTAATCAGGATAAGCTTGACCATAGAGATTTAACCGATTAGTCAATTGCTGCTTATATTGACGTTGCTGAGCAATTGGCATTGCGGCAAGAGGGTTGGTTACTTTGGGATCTGGGGACTTTAGCAAAGTATTCTGTCCAACTTCAGTGGAAACCAGCAATTTTTGCAGCACTTCAACGCCATTAGCCTGCTGATTTAAAAAATTTCTGGTCACATTTGCTAGGGCGATCGCTTCTGATTGCTGTGCCTGTTTCACCTTATTTAATAGCAACCCATCCCCCACTTGATAAGCTGTTACACCCAAGATAATTGCAGGAACAGTGGCGACTAAAGCGCCCCATAAAGTAATTTTTTGGCTGACACTAGAGAATTTAAACATGTCCTCCAATGCGATCGCTGAAGTAGTATTTCTTTTTCCACTAGCCCTGCTATAGTCATCAGTATTTTGAGAATCCATCCCCCAACCCAAAAACACTGATTCTGAAGGCGGAAATTCGACTTTTTGTTTATTTTGCTGACTTACTTCCTGAATATTAGAGATAGCCTCATTGAAAGTTAATGATGAAACTTGTTCCGTTATATCTTCTTCTGGATTTTCATCTCTAACCATTATATTTTCTACATCTCCAACCATCAGAGTCTGCTCTTCTAGCAACTGCTGCTCTTGAAAAATCGTTGGTTTTTCTTGTTCTTGCTGATGATTCTTAAATAGAGCAGCAGCCCCAGGTGGAGGTGGAATGAGCCCATTCCCATTAACCTGAACCCTTCCAGAAACCTTCGATTTATTAGGAGAGGGAGCTAGTATAGTTAGGTCACTCGCTGACGAGTCATCATAGTCGATAATATGGGAAATATTTCCATCGCCAAATGTGCTTTTTAGTTTTGAGCCAAGATTGCTGGACTCTACCTGCAAAGCCCTGTAGTTAGCCTCTTGAGCCTTGTCAGCATAGCTCGTTTCTTTACGACTAGAATTATTAACGGACAATATATCTTTTTGTTGGTTATTATTTTGAGAAATACCAGCCAACTTATTTTGGATTTGAGCAAGCAAAGTACTGGCAAGATCAAGCAAATCTGGGTCATCCGTAAGAGTCAATACCTGTTGATATTGCACCTTTGCATATTCAATTTTGCCTGCTTTACGGAAGGTTGTGCCTAACCAAATATGCAGTTTGGGATTGCGAGGATCTTCGTACAACAATTCTGAGAACTGTTGCATTGCCTCTTCATACCGACCCTCTGCATAAGAGTGTAGAGCCGCCTGATACTGCGCTGTCATCATGATCGTCCCTGTATGAGAATACGTCTTTGTTTCAAGAAGGAGGCTTTAAGTCTTGACAAATCTCCTAAATAAATAATTAAACGTATTTATATGTAGATCCTCTAGCGCCATTTTGCTTGTGTTTATCAAAAAAAGTGCTATCATGCTTAAGGATTTGTTGCACTTAGCTAAATAAAAATTGAAAAACCCTGTTTTATTGCTTGGATGTGATTGGCTCCTCAACCTAAAGTTAGGTGAAAGACGAGAGTCTGATCCTACTCTTTCTTGGGATGATGCCTGTGAAGGACCTAGTATGTTCTGATCGACCTTCTAACTATCAGGGTTGTAACCGCCGTTAACAACCTAGGTCGATCGCTTCTCACCTTGGAGAAGACTAAATATTTGTCACAACTGAATAAGCAGCAGAGATCCTTTGGGGATAGGAATTTTTACCTGCGTATTATGTTTTATACGGCAGTATATGTCTTTAGAATGACGTTACTTGCCAAATTAAGACACATGGCATCGTGAAGAAAACTTCCTAGGTCATTGGATGTGCAATTCTGCTTGTTTTGTGATGCAGTTCCGCTCAAACTTTTTTCTTGCATACTCTCTCTCGAACATATTCACAATACATAGCATCTAGGACAAACAGAATCATGAAACGCGAACTACTTAAACAAACTGTTGAACACATTGACATCAAAGCTTTTGATGTGGTCGGATTGGTTGACGCAATGGCAAATACTGCTTTTCAAGGTAGAAACCTTGGACGTGCGGCTCATATCTACGATGATATGATCAAGGACAAAGATTGCGCGATCATCCTGTGTTTGGCAGGTTCTTTATTTAGTGCAGGACTTAAGGGAGTTGTCTACGATCTTATCGCCAACAACATGGTAGACATGATTGTCTCTACAGGCGCAAACATCGTTGATCAAGACTTCTTTGAAGCCCTTGGATTTCGTCACTATGTTGGCGACACTTTTGCTGACGATACAGTACTCCGTGAAAATGCGATCGATCGCATCTATGACACCTACATCGATGAAGACGAACTGCGCGTTTGTGACATGACGATCGCTGAAATTGCCAACTCTCTTCCTCCTCGCCCTTACTCTTCTCGCGAGTTCATCCATGAGATGGGTGCATACCTCGATAAGAATGCTAAGAACCGTCACTCCGTCGTTTTGGCAGCTTACGAGCATCAAGTTCCCATCTTCGTTCCTGCCTTCAGTGATTGTTCCGCAGGTTTTGGCTTAGTCCATCATCAGTGGTTCTCTCCTGAAGAGCATGTTAGCATCGACTCTGTCCGTGACTTCCGCGAGTTGACTCAGTGCAAGTTGGCAAGCCCTCACACTGGTCTATTTATGATCGGCGGTGGTGTACCAAAGAACTTTGCTCAAGATACCGTTGTTGCGGCTGAGTTGCTTGGTTTTGAAGCTGCTATGCACAAGTATGCCGTTCAAATCACCGTTGCTGATGAACGCGATGGCGCTCTATCTGGTTCGACTTTGAAGGAAGCACATTCTTGGGGCAAGGTGGATATTGTCCAAGAACAAATGGTTTACTCTGAAGCCACTGTGGCTCTACCTTTGATTGCAGGCTATGTTTACGGCAAGAAGAACTGGTGCGATCGCGCTCCTCGTCACTTGGCTCAAGTATTCAATAAGCAATCTATTGCTACTTTTGACAGTCTTCCTACACCTGTAAGTGTCTAGTAATAGATAAAAAATGGAGGACACTTTGCGTCCTCCATTTTCTAAAATCCCAGAGAAAGATACGACGCAAATCGCCGTATCTTTCTCTGGGATTTTAGTTTTGTCATAACATTACGTCAATCCGACGAGCACGCAAAATTGTAAAAATCGCTCTGCGATTTTTACAATTTGGTGCCATTTGCGCCGTGCTTCGCGCGGCGCAAATGGTTATATCGAATTCACGCTAACATTGATGGATATAACTAAGCACAATAAATACAGTGGCTATTAGAGTTCTCCATCTTTCCGATATTCATCTTGGTAGTACTACCCATGGCAAGGTCAATCCGCAAACAGGATTGAATACTCGACTAGAAGATTTTATTGCAGCACTAACTATTTGCATCGATCGCGCTATTAATGAACCAGCCGATATAGTGCTATTTGGAGGTGATGCGTTTCCAGATGCCACACCAACACCACTAGTACAGCAAGCTTTTGCAAAACAATTTCGTCGTCTTGCCGATGCGGGAATTCCGACAGTGTTGCTTGTTGGAAACCACGATCAGCATTCGCAGGGTGTGGGCGGTGCAAGTTTAGCAATTTATCGCAGTCTCGCTGTACCGAACTTCACCGTAGGTGACACGATCGCCACCCATCGAATTCACACCAATGCAGGGGATATTCAGATTATTACTTTGCCTTGGATTACGCGATCGACTTTACTCACAAAGACAGAAACAGAAGGCTTCTCAATGACTGAAGTAAGCCAATTCCTGATTGATCGCTTGCAAGTTGTCATCGAAGGCGAAATCCGTCAGCTTGATTCCCAATTGCCCACAATTCTACTGGCGCATGTGATGGTGGATACCGCAACCTATGGAGCAGAGAGGTTCTTAGCGGCTGGAAAAGGTTTCACAATTCCATTATCCATGTTAACCCGTGAGGCATTTGATTATGTAGCGCTCGGACATGTACATCGCCATCAAATTCTAGCGACACAACCGCTTGTGGTCTATCCAGGAAGTATTGAGCGAGTAGATTTTGGTGAAGAGAATGAAGCGAAAGGCTATTGCTGGCTAGAAGTAGAGAAAGGGAATGTGAAGTTTGAGTTTTGTGCAATTCCCACCCGTGCATTTCGGACGATGGAAGTGGATGTGACGCAATCGGAAGATCCTCAAGGCAAGTTGTTAAAAGCAATTTCTAAAGGGAAGATCGATCAGGCGATCGCCAGACTGATCTACAAGGTCAAAGCCGAACAGTTAGCCCAAATCGACGATCGCCTCTTACATGAAGCAATGGCGATCGCCCATAATTATTCCCTCATTCCTGAAGTAGTTAGCCAAAATCCGCGCACAAGATTACCTGAGCTAAGTACGGCTGAGGCTCTCGATCCGATGACTGCACTTAAGACCTATCTCAGTACTCGCGAGGATCTGAAAAATTTAGAGCCTGAAATGCTGACTGCGGCGCAAGAACTACTTAGTGAGATTGGTTTAGGAATAGATGAACTTGACTCTGTTGAAGATTCATCCCAACCCAGTCAATTGACGATAAGTTTCAACTAGTTGTGTTTGCAGCGTTTCCAGTGAAATATGGCGCAGGCTAGCGGCGCGATCGTAAATTTGCTCAATCCTAATATCATTGCGATCATCGGTTTCTAAAAGGAACCTACCTTGCGGTATGGTAGCGATCGCATGAGCTACAGGGGAGCGATCGCTTAAAATGGCGGCTCCAAAGGAGAAATAGAAGTCATGTTTGATCAACTGTTGAAATACTTCTTCTTTTTTATTAAATCCATGAATAATCCAAGGTATCGAAGATTTAGTGCTTCTCTTTAAGGCAATTAATTCCGCAAATGCTCTAACACAATGAATTACAAGCGGTTTTTGTAACAATTCTGCAATCTCTATATGTCTTTTAAAAATAGAAATTTGTATTTCTAAAGGCAAATCAATATTTCGATCTAATCCGCATTCACCGATCGCTATAACCTCTGGCAATTTTGCTAAATCTACGAGATTTGCCCATGCAATTTCCAATGTTTCCAACTGGACAAACCAAGGATGTAAGCCAAGACTACAAGGATGCGGTAATGATTCATCTCGCAAATCTGGAGTAACATGCAAAGTTTGCAGATTGATGAGATCTGGGGATTGGCGATCGCAATGTGTATGAAAGTCAATAAATAAGAACTTATCCAAAATAAATTACCCAAGCTTGTAAAGTTTCGTCCCAGCAGGGCGCAGCTTTACAGTCTTATAATCAAATATAATCATCTGGAGCAATCCCCAAAGCCCGTAACTGCTCTGCAAGGCGATCAGCGCGTTGACGTTCTTGATCAGCACGTTGACGTTCTTGATCAGCACGTTGACGTTCTTGGATAACTCGTTGCTGCTCTTGCCAAACTTGGATCTTGGATTGCTGCAATAGTTGATCCAACTCAACGGGCGACAAAAATTGTTGTCCATCGGGGCGAAATAATCCTAATTCTTGCCCTGCTTCCCAATCAAAGCGGATTCCTAACAGTGGACTGACCCAATTGCTCATTGATAGAATTGGCATAAGGTGATCGCCTTGTCTCTGCCAGCCTGCTAAGGTTAGTTCATCAGGATCGTAAATGTAATATTCCTGAATGCCATAGGTTTCATAAAATGTAAACTTCTCATCTAGAGCATCAATACCGCGACTATCTTTATTGCTTGGTGACAAAATCTCAAAAGCAACCTGTGGAGCAATATTATCCTCTAGCCATTGCTTATAAGAGCCTCGCCTACCTTTAGGTCTGCCAAATGCAACCATCACATCTGGAGCCATACGTCTTAGGGTATAGCGCACAGGATACCAGACCAAATCTCCTGCCACAAAAACATTTGGGTAATTGGCATACATCATCTCTAGGTTTTCTTTGATGATTACAATCCAACTAAACTGCTCTGTATTGTCAGACATAGGATTGCCGTCACTGTCGGGATAGTCGATCTCTGGGGCGATCGCCTCTTGAGTTAATGGTTGCAGAGTCATGGATTTGCCCTCACATAGACCTGTGCGTGATTGATATATTCTATAGCCAAACCTAAAAGAGAGTTGCGCCGCAACTCTCTTTTACAGCGCTTCGCGATCAAACAAACCAAGAAAAATTTTGAAAGTGTTGCAAAGCAACACTTTCAAAATTTTTCTTGGTTTGTTTGATCGGCAATTGCTGTAGGTTTGGCTACTGCTATTCAGCAAGCTTTGCTTCTAGTTCCGCAATTCTCTTTTCTAGTTTGCGAACTGTGTGTAATAAATCGGGAAGTTGCCGCTCTGAAATGACGATACGCTTCCAGTCTTTTTCAGGAACAATGGGATAGCCCATCATCGTTACACCTGCGGGAACATCGCTAGGAATGCCTGACTTTGCCCCAATGATTGCACCATCCCCAATGTGGATATGATTAGCCGCACCGACCTGTCCCGCCATGACCACATGATGACCGAGGGTGACCCCACCTGCTAAGCCCACCTGTGAAGCAAGAACAGAATGTGCTCCGACTTCGACACCATGACCGATCTGCACAAAGTTATCCAGTTTTGCGCCTTTATGAATAACAGTAACCCCAACGGCAGGACGGTCAACGGCGCAGGAGCAGCCCAGTTCGACATTATCTTCGATGATCACATGACCGATTTGGGGGACTTTGTACCAAGTGCCATTGGGTGATATCTCGAAGCCAAAGCCATCACCACCTAAAACTGTGCTGGGATGGAATAGGCAATTTGCGCCGATTTGGGTGCGATCGCCAATTACACAATTGGCATGAATAGTTGTATTAGCACCAATCTCGACATCGTTGTAAATGGTGACATGGGGATAAATCGTGACGTTATCGCCAATTTTGACGCGATCGCTAATGACAACATAGGGTGCGATCGCTACATTTGTACCTAGCTGCACGCCTTCACCTAAAATTGCGGTGGGATGAATACCCTGTGGCGGTGTAGGTGGTTGATAAAACTTTTCGAGAACCTTGGCAAAAAGAATGCGGGGATGGGCGGTACGAATACAGGGCAAGGGTGAAGGAGTTTTAAGATCAAGAATGACAGCGCTGGCTTGGGTATCCTTGAGACGAGCGACAAATTTTGATGAGGACACAAAGGTAATTTCTCCAGATTGCGCTTTATCGATAGCGGCGACTCCCGTAATGATGGGATCGTCACCATCGGATTCAAATCGACAATCGGGAAGAACAGCGACAAACTCGGCGGCGAGTTCAGAGAGTTTGAAAGAAATTGTTTGTGTCATGAATCTGATGTCATATCAAGAATGCGCGATTACCATAATACTTAATTGTGCCAAAACACTTATACCAATTCACAGAAGTGTGGATACACTTCTGTGAATTAAAAACCAAACTCTGTAAGGGTTTTGAAAGCACAAAATGACTTAGCCATTTTGTGCTTTGGTATAAGGTAGTTAGTAATGGTCTATGCAATTATCGTCACTAAATCCGATGCTGTCGCGCACCAATCATCTCTATGATGTATTGCAAATATTAAAAGCGATCGCCACTATCTTTTTAGCTACACCCCATGATTAATGCACCAACGGACAAAATATTAGCGATCGGCTTAATCAGTGGCACATCGGTGGATGGCATTGATGCGGCTCTGGTGGAAATCATCGATCACCATGAAAAACTTGAAACTAACTTAATCGCAGGATATACCTATCCCTATGCCGAGGATTTGCGTACTGAGATATTAGCTGTCTGTGCAGGTGCGCCGCGATCACTACAGCAAATATGTGAACTGGATGATCGCATTGCTGAGAGTTTTGCTCAAGCCGCGATCGCGATTATGGCAAAAGGGGATTGCTTACCAGATTTGATTGCCTCCCACGGTCAGACTGTATTTCACCGCCCGCCAGTCACCGCACAGGACGGCAAAACTGGACTCGGCTACTCAGTGCAATTGGGCAGAGGTGCGGTAATTGCTGAATTAACAGGAATTAAAACTATCAGTGATTTCCGAGTTGCCGATATTGAAGCAGGTGGACATGCTGCGCCTCTAGTACCAATGCTCGATATTTTGTTGCTATCTCATCCTACGAAATATCGCGTCTGTCAGAATATCGGTGGCATTAGTAATTTGACGTACTTACCGCCCAAAGCGCTAGAACATCCAGAACAAGTTTTTGGGTTTGATAATGGTGCTGGTAATGTGCTAATCGATATGGCAGCAAAAAAATTATTTGGTGTTTCGTTTGACGCTGATGGGGCGATCGCTCGACAAGGAGAGCCCAATTTAGATTTAGTCAATCAATGGCTAGAGCAAGAATTTTTCCGTATTCCTCCTCCAAAATCTACAGGACGCGAATTATTTAGTCCTGAATACTTAGAGCAATGCTTGAATGAATGTCAAGGTTTAAGCAATGGTTTAAGTGATTACGATATTCTTGCTACGCTGACGGAGTTTACAGCTAGAGCGATCGCCAAAAGTTATCGTGACTTTCTGCCCGTATTTCCCGATGAGGTGTTAATCGGTGGCGGTGGAGGTCACAATGGCTATTTGATGGAGAGATTACAGGATTTAGTGAAACCAGCGATCGTAATGCGTACCAATGACTTTGGCATTGATAGTGATAGTAAAGAGGCGATCGCCTTTGCAGTGTTGGGATATTTACGTCTCAAAGAACGCTATGGCAATTTACCCAGTGTCACAGGTGCTAAGCGATCGGTTTTATTAGGTAAAATTTATCAATAGCAATAGCAATATTTTCAAAACTACTTTTACAAGTATCGAGCAATGTCAAATAAAGATGCCATCATTAATGAGTTGCAATATATTCCCGAATCTAAACTATCTGCTCTATATGATCTGATTCACTATTTTCGCTTGGGCATTAATAGCGAGATAGAGCAAGAATCTGATGAAGATCTCGCAATAGATCAACATCAATGCCTAAAAACCATACAAAAAATTAAACAGGAAGGTTTATCGGGCTTTACCGAGATTAATGATGTAAAAACTTATATTCAAGATTTGAAGCATGAAATTAGTTAAAGATGATGACTATAAACGTAAAGAACGCAAATTCTTTAAAAAACGTCCTCACCTAATTGACAAGTATGGAGAAGTTCTAGAAAAGCTTAAAACTAATCCATTTGATTCATCACTAAAAACACATAAATTAAAAGGCGATCTTAGTGAATTTTATGCCTGTAGTTTGACCTATGAATACCGTATTATTTGTGTTTTTCTAATCCAAAATGAGACGATAGTTTTAGTCGATATTGGTAGTCATGATGAGGTTTATTAATTCCAATAAAAAGGGGGCGCTTAGCGCCCCCTTTTTTATTTTTGAAAAGCTCTAAGCAGCGTCTTCTTCGTCGCCAGTGATGATTTCATCATCAGCATAAGCTTCTACTTCTTCAGCAGAGATTTCATATTCGATGTCTTCAATATCGCCATGACGACCTTCGTAGATCGCATCTGCAAGTTTGCCAACAATCAACTTGATTGAGCGAATTGCATCATCGTTTGCAGGAATACCAATATCAACGCTATCGGGATCGCAGTTAGTATCAAGTAAAGATACGATGGGAATCCTCAACTTTTGGCATTCTTGGACAGCGTTGTACTCACGCTTATGGTCAACCACGATCACGATGTCGGGTGGCTTACGCATGAGTTTGATGCCGCCAAGGTATTTACGCAGCTTTTCCATTTCGCGGCGGAGAGTTGATGCTTCCTTTTTAGGAAGGCGATCTAGTGCGCCGCTTTCGTCGCGACGTTCAAGATCCTTGAGGCGATCAACACGGGTTTTGATCGTTGTCCAGTTGGTGAGCATTCCACCCAACCAGCGTTGGTTGATGTAGTAGCTACCGCAACGGGCTGCTTCCTGAGCAATCAGCCCAGCAGCTTGACGCTTGGTGCCAACGAATAATACTTTTTTACCTTGCTCAGAAGCTTGACGCAAATAAGCGTAGGCTTCTTCGAGGTATTGTGCAGTTTGCACAAGGTCAATAATATGAACGCCATTACGCTCAGTAAAGATGTAAGGCTCCATCTTGGGGTTCCAGCGACGGGTTTGATGCCCGAAGTGAACGCCCGACTCTAGCAATTGAGCTAGGGTTACGACTCCCATTTTAAGTTTTCTCCTGTGTTCGGGTTTATCCTTGCGCCTGAGATGGAATTTAATGGTTTTTAAAATTTTGCAATGGCAAAGTTTTAAAAACAAAAAACACCCGAAACCTCAAGCGTGTGTTTTTTAACAGCTTGTCTAGGATAACGCATATTTGGCTCAATAGCAAAAGGCGATCGCTTAATTTCCAGTCATTCTCATTATGAAACCGACTTTGTTGTTTCCAGTGCCGAAGGCACTGGAAACAACAAAAATGAGAATCGCTACCCAATTTCAGCAGATCTCTTCATGTCTTTACTATTGGTCAGCAATTAGTAAAAAGCGAATATGCTCCATACCCTGCTCAGCACGGAGGGACTGTACTCGCTCTGCTAACTTGGTGCTAGCGATGATTACATTAGGTTGAGAGGAGATCGTGCTAGCTCGTAAATCATCTTGAGGAGATATTTTAGAAGGTAAGAAACCCTGATTTTGCAACATTTCCATCAATAGATCGATTGAGCCAAAGTTATCTTCAACTACGAGAATCTTTTTGCCTGTAGAAGCTTTACTAGATAGAAGAATATCCACCTCCCGCAGCAATATTGCCATGTCTAGAGGTTTCGTCACATAACTGTCAATACCTAAATGGCGACCCTTTTGTTTATCATCTAATACAGAGACAATGATAATTGGAATATCTAATGTCGCAGGATCGGATTTGAGGATCGCCGCAACATCGTAGCCGCTAATACCTTCCATCACAATATCAAGGGTAATCAGATCAGGTCGGCTTTCGCGAACTTTAGCGATCGCTTCTTGCCCACTTCCTGCTTCGCGCACAACATATCCTTTAGCTTCCAATTCCTGCCTGAGTAAATTACGAATGCTCGGATCATCATCAATGACGAGAACATTTTTGGGATGATCAATTGCACTTGGGCTGTCATTTGGGGATTGAGCATCAGAAACAACTCTTTTCTTGAGTTGATCGATGAGAATATCAAAATTAATGGAAGGAATTTGCTCATTTCCTGTACTAATTGGCAAGGTGAAAGAGAATGTACTACCTTTGCCGACTTCACTTTCCACCCAAATTTTACCTCCGTGATGAGCAATAATTTCCTTGGAAATTGGCAGCCCTAATCCTGTTCCTTGAGGCTTATCCGTTAGCGTATCGCCAACTTGCTTAAACTTTTCAAATACCTTCGGCTGATCGGATTCGGAAATGCCTACGCCTTGATCAACAACACTGACCACAATAAATTGATTGTCTTGTCTAACTTGGCAGGTGATACAGCCCTGTTCAGTAAACTTCACAGCATTAGAAATGAGATTAATTACAACTTGGATCAGACGATCTTTGTCCCCATAGATATCTGGTAAATCTGCTTCAATTTCTCGTACTGGGGATAATCCCTTCTGTTCAAAAAGGGCTGAAGTCGCCGAGAAAGCCCGATCAATTACTTCTGTAATTGCCATTGGTTGCATGTTCCATTGCATTTTGCCAGCTTCAATTTTGGCAACATCTAGAACTTCGTTAATTAGCTTGGTGAGACGTGTTCCCTCAGATACAATAATATCAATATTTTCACTGACTTGGCGCACGCTGCGATTCACTTTCTTGTCATCGGTCTGGATTAGAGGAAATATTGACTCCTCTAACTTTTTCTGAATTAATTTAGCAAATCCAAGTACAGAAGTAAGTGGAGTTCGTAGTTCATGGGAAACTGTAGAGATGAAGTCTGTCTTCATGCGATCTACTTCTTTCTCAGCAGTAATATCACGAATTAGAATTACAGTACCTAAATAGTTGTTTTCCAATGTATTGTCTTCTGAGTTATTTTCTTCACCAAAGATCGAAGTTGCTATCGCTTTCCCAATGCGGCGATCAGGCAAAGAGAACTCATCGCTAAAGACTTGTTTGGGATTTTCTCTCGTGTTGATCACTAGATTAGTGATTTCTTCATCTTTAAATATTTCTTTATAACTTGCAGCCTTGGAAATAGCTTTGCTGCTGATGCCAATCATGCCTGCAAGGGCTGGGTTAAATTGGGCTATTTGATCTTCGCCATTGACTACTACCAATCCATCGACCATGTTGTCGATAATTGCTTTAATCTCACTGGTGCGTTGCTCAACTTTCTGCTCTAGAGTACGACTGTAATCAGCTAATTGTTCTCCTGAAGCTTTGAGTTGTGAGGTCATTTGATTGAACGCGATCGCCAAAATCCCAATTTCATCTTCAGTTAATACAGGCGCTTGTGAGTTAAGATTACCGCCAGAAACTTGGTTAGCGGCATCGGCGATCGCTAAAATTGGCTGAGAAATCCTTCGGGCAATCAAGTACACAGCCGTCAATAGGATACCTGCAGAGCTTAATCCAATCAGCAAGATATCACGAGCTAGGCGATCGGCTGGTTCAAAAGCTTCTGACTGTGAGATTTCTGCAAGTAAAGCCAGATTGAGGTTGTCAATCCAAATAAAACTACCCAGTACTGGAACAGTTTTATAGTTTTTATATAAACCTTCCCCATCTTTTCCTAAAGCGGCGGCGGAAATACCTTCACTTTTGATATCTTTAGCAAGTTGCTGATTATCAGTTCCTGCTCCTGAAATTAGAACATTTTTAGCAGCCAGTCTACCGACTAAGTAGGTCTCACCACTAGTCCCCAGTCCAGTACGTTCGCGAATGATATCATCCACCCCTTGCAAATCGAGATCAACGGCGACGACACCAATGCGATCGCCTGACTTATTAATTAAAGGAGCCGCAAAGGTCATCGCCGCCTTACCTGAGATTGGCGAGATATAAAAATTGGGGACGATAACACGGGATTGGTCGCGCGTAAAGTAAGTAGTGGTATTTCCGAGTGGCTGGTATTTCCCTTCTTTTTGTTTGTCAGTAGATACGATTGTAATTCCATTATTTGTCAGGATCGAAATCTGACGAATATTTGATTTTACAGCAGATATATCCACCATAAACTTCTGTAGAGCTTCTACAGCCGTTTTAAATTCTGGAGATTCGCGATCTTTAGTAAAAGCTGTTTCAGAATTAACGATCAGATCGGGTAGCTGCGTCATTAAAATTACATCACGCCGTTGATTATCAACCCATTGATTTACTTGAAATTCCTTTAATGATGTGGCAACTGCGAGTCGATCAATTGCTGATTTTCTTAGAGCGTCACGACTGCGCGTATTTGCACTTACAGCAACAACCAAAACTGTGACAATCGACAGAACCGAAAAATATGCCACAAGTTGCAGCAGCAAGCGTTTCTTAAATAGGTTGATCATCTTCCATACTCACTTTACTAACGACTCTGAAGGCTATGGTAGGCAGCACTTCGCACTGCCTCATCCAGATCATTTCCACTGGGTGAAAATAGTCTTAATTTGGGTGATCGCTTCATTAGCGGCTTGCTCAGGTGTATTCGCACCTGTCGCTACAGATTTGATGGTTTTGCCCCATATTTTCTGTGCACCCACTTCCGAATAAGCGGGATTTTGGGCTGTATAAAAGGATTTTGTATTCTGAAATTGCTTAGTTGCTGCCAAAATATGGGGGTCTTTGGAATCTTTATAATAGGGATCTTCCAATAATTTTGGCATAGTCGGGAAATACCTTCCTCCTGCACCCTTCAAATAGGTGAATAAATTATCAGGTCGGATAATGTGGGACAACAAATTTTTAGCAAGATCTTGCCTTGCTTTTTCCTTAGCAATATCATCCTTGTTATCTCCGACGTTAGCAGCAGCGAATATAACCGCCTGTTTCACTGCAACTAGATAGTTGAGAGGCTTCCCGTCTGGTGCAAGTGACCATTCTGTTGTTACTAATTTCTTGTTATAGATCTCCTGATCAAATTGCTGAGATGCAGGAATAGACAAGCCTGGGTTGGTAGTCATGAATGAATTGCGACTTAGAAATACTTGATTATTGTCTGCGTCTGTCCATTGCACGGCTGTAGGTGGGACATGTTTATTCTTGTAAAATCCCGCATATTTTGTTAATGCATCGATAATGCCTTGGCGATTTTTGGGACTATCAATTTGCAATTGTCCATTGTCATCAAGCAACTCAACTCCATAAGCAGTGAGAAACTGCTCAAACATGAAGATCACATCCGTACCTTCCGCAGACATGGTTAGTCCGATGCCATAGAGATCTTTTTTACCTTTGTTGAGAGCGCGGTCTTGTGCGGACTCCCAAAACTTCCAAAACCCATCCCAATCTTTTGGAATATTAGTGTCACTCAATCCTACATCAGCAAGGAGGTCGCGCCAATAATGTAAACCAGCTGCTAATTGGGCGATCGGTACAGCATAGTAAGCAGGATTGGGATTAGTACTATTTTTATAGGCTACAGCTTTGAGGGCGATCGGACTAAATAAATCTTTAACAGGTTCGACAACATCGGAAACATCTACTAATTTATTTTGCCATGCTAATTTTGGATAAAGGGCAAACTCAGCAGTATTACTAAATAAGATATCGGGCGGATTGCCATTTGTAAGGGCATTTTCAGCATCACGGTTGATCGAACCATCATTATAAAAAGTGATCTCCACCTTTGTATTATTCTTTTTTTCCCACTCCGCCACTATTTGTGAAAGAGCCTCAGTCTCAGCAGGATAGAAGCTTTGAATCCACCAAACCCGAAATTTAGAACTTTTTTCAGGAGTTCGATAGTTTAAAACTGTGGAATCACTACAGGCTGCCAAACCCAAACCTGCTAGAGACAGAGATAATCGATTAAACTGACGACGAAGCATAGGTTTTTAAGATAAAAATCAAGCAAAAACTGGAAATCTCAGAATTCAACATAAACATTGCAAAGCAATGTTTATGTTGAATTTTATACAACTAGTTCAACAAGGTCTGGGAGAACTATTGTCCCTATAGGAAAGGGATCAGTTTTAGGATATTGCATTACCCTGCCTATAAATTTTACACCCGCAGCGATCGCCCCTTCATAATCAGCGATCGCATCGCCAACCATCAATACGCGATCAGCTACAAAATTATATTGTGACAAAATGTTTTGAATAATATCTCCTTTTTGGGCAGGAGAACCATGCACAGACACAAAATAATCGCTCATCTTTCGACGTGAGACAATCCTTTTTAATTCTTGATCGGGAGTTCCTGAAGCCACAAATAACGGTATGGATTGATAATTATTTTCTAAAAACTCATAGGCTCCTGACACATAAACGGCTTCTACTACTGCATCCTCGACATATTGCGAAAACAGATTTCCTAGTCTCAGTTCCTCTTCCTTGGTTAGAGTTTTACCCAACAAAACTTCATGGTAATATCGAAACTTTTCAAATCTGGATATGCCTCCATGTAGTAGATGATAGGCTTTTACTCGCTCGACAATGCGATCGCCATATTCTGCATATAAAGCACCAAAGGCTTGAGTTTTGACATCCACTGACTCAACAAGGACTCCATCAAAATCAAACACGATCGCGTCATATTTTTTAGGGATGATTGAGGTCATGATATTTTACTCACTTGGCTAAGCCAAAAGCTACAAGACTATTAAAGAGATTTTGAGAAGCTTCCTGTTCCATCTGAGTTCTTGCTTCTTTGGCGTA
>Ga0172373_10005193_pt1 | contig 17960 bp, 17 predicted proteins | sample Lak10m_2_FD_114546 | JGI IMG/M metagenome (GOLD analysis project Ga0172373, IMG submission 114546) | Freshwater microbial communities from Kabuno Bay, South-Kivu, Congo - kab_092012_10m | ecosystem: Environmental > Aquatic > Freshwater > Lake | place: Democratic Republic of the Congo...
CTAAGCGATGCCATCTCCTCCCGAATCCACGCCGACTCCTGAAGTCATCGCACCCGCTCTGGTCGAAATCAATCCTCGGTCGGATGAGTTTTCATCTTTAAGCATCTCGACCTGGTTGTAAGCCCTGGCGATTACTCGTCCGCCACTGACCACCACCGCCCCAACCGGCACTTCACCGATCGCGAAAGCCTTTCGGGCCATGCGTAAGGCTTCGTCCATGAAAAACTCATCCGACCGAGGATTGATTTCGACCAGAGCGGGTGCGATGACTTCAGGAGTCGGCGTGGATTCGGGAGGAGATGGCATCGCTTAGAACTGGGGGTGGGTCATGGACAGTCGTGGCGAACTCTGTTCAAGCACCCACTGGTCAGGTTGAGAGTTGAGACACTGACATCGTGCCGCGAAAAAGCCACCGCGATGCCTCCAAAAGAGCGGCCAAATCTGCGTCCGATCTGAGGCAGGCATCGCGAGCTGATCCAGCTCAGCTCGGGAGAACAGACCGAACCGACCCTCAGGGTGGATTGGTGGGACTCGGTCGATCCTTCGGGTCACCTCAAACAAGAACATCAACCAATGCGCTTGGCCTTCATAGCCGCTCTCGCTCACCAAGCCTGTAAGGTGAAGATCCTGTGGAGAGAGCACCAACCCCGTCTCCTCAAACGCCTCCCGACAGGCGCAGTCGTAAGGAGACTCCCCCAAGTCCTGCTTCAGTTTGCCTCCGCAGGGACTCCACAGCCCCTTGTTTGGCTCTCGAGCCCTCTCGATGAGTAAGGTCCGATCGTCGTGGTCGAAGCAGTAGAGCAAAGTGGCCACTTTGTAAGGAAGAACAGCCATGGCCTCAGGGAGTCGAAGTCTAGGTTGTGATTACAATCTTGCCCCCCACGGCCGAAGACATCACATCGATGTGCGCCCGGGATGCTTGGTCGAGCGGAAACCGTCTGGCGACGATTGGCTTGAGTGCCCCAGCGATGAAGCCGTGGTGCAGTTGGCGATGAATCTCCTGGAGGTCTGACGGTATCACGTTGAAAAGCGACATCCCTCGGATATCGGCCTCGCGGGACATCAAATCCCGCGGGGTGATCTCGACTTTGCCACGACTCCCAATCACGACGACTCGACCGTTTCGAGACAACAGCGGGAGCACGTTGCCAAGGTTTACATTCGCTAGCATTTCGAAAACGATGTCGAACCCCTTGCCTCCGGTCACCGAGTGAGCCTCCGTGAGATATCCGGAAACCGTGTGGTTGAAGGCGCGAACAGCACCATTTGCGAGCACCGAGGAAACCCCGATCGCAGTCCCGGCAGTGCCGACCACCACGCCGCCGAGGGATTTAACCAACTGAAGCAAAGCCGTGCCTACGCATCCACTCGCGCCATGAATGAGGATCGACTCTCCAGGTTTGATCGCGGCTCGGTGGAACAAAGCCCTATAGGCTGTGGCATAAGGAACCCCGATCGCGGCCCCCTGTTCAAAGCTCAGGTTATCGGGCAGTGGATGAACCTGCGAATCGCGGCAGAGCGTCGCTTCGGCGTAGGTTCCGGTGAGGCTGCCGGCGACATAGACCCGCTGACCGACACGCACCCGTTCGACCTCGGAGCCCACGGCCACAACAGTGCCCGCCGCATCGAGTCCAGGAGTATAGGGGAGCGGTTGATTCGGGTTGCTCCCCGATCGGATATAGGTGTCAACGGGGTTGACACCGACGGAGGCGACCGCGACCAAAACCTCATGGGACGCGGGCGAACCGAGTACCACATCGCCCATTTGCAAAACCTCAGGTCCCCCGAATCCATGGACACGAATCGCTTTCATGCTGCGGTTAAACCCCTAGCCGATGGTTATTTCTCAACCGGCTGCCCCGCCTTTTCCCAGGCGTTGAACCCTCCTTCCAAGTTCACCAGTTTCTCAAATTTTAGCGGAGCGAGGATTTTACAAGCCTTCACACTTCGAACCCCTGCGGCACAATGGACAAGGTAGGTTTTGGACTTGTCGAGCTTGGCGATCTTCTCACGAAATCCCGAAGAATTCACGTCCACATTCAACGCCCCGGGGATATGGCCGGACTGAAACTCTTCCGCAGACCGCACATCCAGAACGACGGAATCACGCTTCTCCCTCAGCTTCGCAAACTCTGCAACCCCCACATTGACATGTCGCGCCACCTCCTTCCTTTCCGAACTTTCGGCTCCGGTCCCACCGTTACGCTCTGCAGCGTTCGACGGGTTCAAGGACAGGCAGGCTAGCATGACTAAAAAAAGCATTTTTGATTTCATAACATCAGTTTCACCGGCATCGCCACGCGGCTCGGATCCTCTTAACATACTTGGTGGATATGCAAAACCAATTTGAGTCCCTACAACAACGACACAACGCTGGGTTCCGAATCGGGAGAGGGACGATTTGACTTTGAGTTATCGTTGATCTAACCAAGTTAATCATGAAATCAATCGTGCGTTCATTTCTTTTCGCGGGCCTCCTGTTGATCGGCAGAATCGCCGAGGCGGCCGAAGCTCCTGCGGTGTTTCAAGTAAGCGAACTCTCTTTCACCCGTCCGTCCACGTGGGAATGGGTTGATACTGCGGGCGGTATGCGTAAGGCCCAACTCAGCGTACCGGATGCTGCCAAAAAGCAGAAAGCGGAAGTCGTCTTTTTCCATTTTGGACCGGGTGGCGCGGGAGGCGTAAAGGCGAATGTCGACCGCTGGATCGGCCAGTTCCAAGAACCACGAGAACAACTCAAGCCCAAGATCGAGGAAACCACTGTTGGCAAGCACAAGGTTACTTATGTCAAGGCAGAGGGAACCTATAGCAGTGGGATGCCCGGCGGGCCCAAGACACCGCTTGCTAACCATGGCCTTCTCGGGGCGATCATCGAGGCCGATCAGGGGAGTGTTTTCGTTCGCTTAACTGGACCTGCGGCCCTCGCGAAGAGCTCCGAGAGTGAGTTCAAAAAAATGGTGGAAAGCGGGTTGAAGTAGTGTGGTAACTCCAACTCGATCTCTCGGTGCACGCCCGGGGGCGGGCGATGATTTGAGTCATCGCGCAAGAGCTCAGCGCATTTGCCGCAACTGCAGTGCGTGGCTTCAGCTCTCGCTTTGTTCCTTGATCCTCTGGGTCTGGTTACCCAAGGAGGCGGTAGCCGAAGATTGGAGCCAGTTTCTCGGGCCGGCTCGAGATGGCACATACGCCGGCCCCGCGCTGCTGCGGCAATGGCCCAGAGAAGGTCCTACTCAACTCTGGAGCGTGACAACAGGCGGAGGGTTCAGCGGCCCCGTTTCATCTGCCGACCGGGTGATTCTCTTCCATCGCATGGGTGACGTGGAACGAGTGGAATGCCTTTCGCTCACGAATGGAAAGTCCCTTTGGAAGGCAGATCATCCCACGCAATACCGTGATGATTTCGGTTTCGATAACGGACCTCGCGCAACTCCGGCTATAGGCGATGGTAGAGTCTTTGTCATGGGAGCAGAGGGAACCGTCCGTGGGCTTAACTTGAGTTCCGGGGAACAGCTGTGGGTCGTTAGGACGAAGGACAAGTTCCGCGCACCAAAAGGATTTTTTGGAATGGCGTGTTCCCCGCTATTGATTGGAAACCGAGTGATTCTCGCGATCGGAGGCCAGGATGGATCAGGGATCATAGCCCTCAATGCTCAAACGGGGGCGGTGATATGGAAATCCCTGAACGACGAGGCGAGCTACGCGTCCCCCACTTTGGCGAGGGACGGTCAAAAGGAGTGGGTCGTCCTACTCGGTCGTTCAGGCCTCACAACACTCGACCTGGTCACAGGCGAGGTCTCCGACACATTTCCCTGGCGATCTCGCAGCCAGGCATCGGTGAACGCCGCAACGCCTTTAGTGCGCGCGGGCGAAATCTTCATCTCGGCGAGCTATGAGACCGGCGCAGCGCTGCTGCGCTTGTCTCACGGCAAACTCTCGAAGAAATGGTCGGCCGATGGGGTCCTCTCCAACCACTACGCAACGAGTGTCGAACGTGGTGGATTCTTGTACGGCTTCGATGGGCGACAGGAGGAGTCCCCCACCCTGACCTGTGTGGAATGGAAAACAGGTCAGGTCCGGTGGAGGAAGTCAGGTCTAGGGGCGGGAACGCTCATTCAAGCCGGAGATGCACTGCTCATCTCAAACGAGCGTGGGGAACTGATTGAAGCTCGCGCTACCCCGGAAGCATTCGTCGAGAATAGACGAGCCCAGATCCTTCCGACGGGGGTGCGAGCCCATGTGGCGTTGTCGAGCGGCCTCCTCATAGCCCGAGGACGCGATCGATTGGTCTGCTTGGATCTGAGATAGCTCCTAATGGATGCCCTGAGACTAAGAACCATTCCGCTGCTAACCCGCATACGAACGACCGAAGCGAGTTCATAGACCGCCCATGAAAATCCAACCCAAACCTCAAGCGCAGGGCAACCATCTGGATCCTGCGGCGCTCGTCGCAATCAAGAGCCTTGAACTGCGCGCACGAGTCATCGTCGAGGGGTTCTGGACAGGCCTGCACCGGAGTCCATTCCACGGGTTTTCAGTCGAGTTCACGGAGTACCGACAATACACACCGGGAGACGATCCTCGTTACTTGGACTGGAGACTGTTCGCCCGAAGCGACCGATTTTATATCAAGAAATTTGAGGATGAGACCAACCTCCGCACCCTCATCGTGTTAGACACCAGTGCATCGATGGATTTCGGATCGGGTCGCGTCACGAAGGCCGATTACGCCCGGACCATGGCGGCAACGCTGGCTTACTTCATCCATCAGCAGGGAGATGCGGTTGGATTGCTCTCATTCGACGAGCATGTGCGCGACTATCTACCACCGAAAAACCGCGGAGGACAGCTTCGGCAGTTATTCGTAGCTCTCGACCGTCGACACTCAGGCAAAGCCACCGCATTCGCTCCCCCTCTCAAACAATTGGCCACAGTATTTAGGAAGCGAGGGATGGTGATCATGATCTCGGACTTTCTGAGCCCGATAGACGAGCTCGAACGAGGCTTGACCCAATTGCAGGCGATGGGTCACGACATCCTGCTCATCCAGGTGCTGGATCCGAGGGAGCAAACATTCGATTTCGAGAACGAAGCGCTGTTCAAGGATCTCGAAACGGAGCAGCAACTCTTCGTAACACCAGCTCAGGTTCGCGAAACCTATATCAGAACATTCCAGGCCCACCAGGGCTCTCTTGACACCCTCTGCGCGAGAGCCGGGGTAGATCGGAGACTCTATGCGACAAACGAGCCGATGGGTAAGGTGCTGCACACCTTGCTTCAATCCCGATCAAAAAAGGGACGTGCTGCGGCGAGGGCCAAATAGAATCCCTACCCCCAGAATTAAGCAGACTCGGCAGAAGCCACCCAGCGAGTGAATGCATAGCTGTCCGCCATGGATCGAGTCGGGAGCTCAGAGCCCGAGGTCGACGAGCCCGTGAGGCCTACCATTAAACGTTTTGTAGTCCGCAGCGTACGGGGCTGCTACAATCCTTGCCGCTTTTCGGATAACATCTGGGAGACTGTTTCCGTAGCTTCGTTAATACCATAAGGCTTGTCGAGAATCCGAACCCCCTTGCATTGCTCGATCTGCAAGCGCTCTTCCTCGTCCAGGTAGCCCGAAGCGAGAATCGCCTTCATCTCAGGAAAATCCACGCTCACATGCTGAATCAGTTGCCAGCCACTCATGTCGGGCATGTTGAAGTCCGTGAACATCAGATCAAACGGAGCACTGGCCTCCTCGATCCGCTGGAGGGCCGCACGAGGACCATTGGCGGTCACCACCTCGTAACCTGCCTTCTCCAGGAAACTGGAAGTGAACTCCAGCACCAGATCCAGATCGTCAACCACCAGAATCCGGCCACACCCCTTGTTAAGGCTTGGCGCGGCTCGGTTCACGCTATTGGTCAGATCTTTATCCGCGATCGGCAGGAAAATCTGAAATGTGGTCCCCTGCCCGATACGGCTCTCCACCTCAATGAAACCTCCGATCTTCGTCACGATGGACTGACAGATCGATAACCCAAGCCCGGTTCCCTTCCCTTTCTCCTTAGTCGTAAAAAACGGATCAAAGATGCGGGCGAGAATCTGAGGGGGAATACCTGTTCCTGTATCCGCGACGCTGCATCGACAATAATCGACGGCACCCAGGCCTTTAGTTGACTGCGACCGGGTCAAACGGACGACGGAATTGGTGATTGTGATCTGCCCGCCGTCAGGCATTGCATCGTAAGCGTTGACACACAGATTGAGGATCAGCTGCTGAGCACGGGTGGAATCCATCTGAACCTTTACCGGGTCCGCTGCGGGCTCTAGTCGAATAACAGACTTCCCACGCAGCGTGCGTGTGGCCAAGTGGCCTGCATCCTTAATCACCTGGTTGAAATCGAGCACCGACACCTGTTCATCCGAAGCTCGCGAGAAGGCGAGCAATTGATGTGTAATCTCCGCAGCCCGCATCGCCGCCTCATCAATCTGCCGAAGCCGAGGAGCGACATCCTCCTCGGGAATCTCTCCCATCAGGAGCAGGCTGGTGTTACCACGGATCGCTAGAATCAGATTGTTAAAGTCGTGGGCAACCCCTGCAGCGAGAGCCCCTATGGTTTCCATCTTCTGAGCCTGATAGAGCTGGCTTTGAAGACAGACGGATTGAGTGATATCACTGATCTTCAAAACCAGCCCCAAGCACTCGCCCTTGTGACGCCAAGGCACGATGTTCGCCTGCCAGTGGTGACGGTTAGAGTCGGTTGATCGCACCTCCTGGGGCTGCCCGATCGACATGACGCATTCAAAGGCAGTCTGGAGCTCAACCCGATGTTGTGCCGTGCTGGCATAATCAAGGATCGGCCGCCCTACCTTCGGTGCTGCCTCAAAGAGAAGCCACCCCTGCTCCTTTGGAAGCTTTGTCCAGGCATCGTTGAAATGCGTCAGCCGGTAACGCCTATCGACCGCGTACACGGCAGATTCAAGGGAGTCGATCACCGAACGAACCAGGTTCCGTTCCAGCAAGAGCTCGTCCTGAAGCTGCTTCCTTTGACTGATATCTCGCTCCAAACCAACCGCACCAATAAATACACCGCGCCGATCAAAGATCGGAGCGAGCGTGACCTCGACCGGGTAATGCTTTCCTTCGGCGCTCCGATTCGAACACTCGCCGCACCAGCTTTTTCCATCTTTCACCGTGTGGAGAGACTCCTGGATCCTGGATCGTTCAAGCTCCGCCCTCAAAACCTCGATTCCCTGACCGAGAATCTCCTCGATAGAGTATCCGGTGAGTGCCTGGAATGCGGCGTTCACGAAAGTCAGGCGAAATTTAGCGTCGGTGAGGTAAACTGCATCGGGCGTGGAATCAATCGCTGTGATCAACCGTTGGGCGTGCGTTTCCATTCGCCACCGACGGCTAGCATCCTTGGCGGTCAAAAGGCTACACCCCCCCTCCAGGGAGAGGATGACGAGATCCGCGATGAGGGGGAGATCCGAATCGATAGTCAAACTCACCCCGCAGAGCGTGCTACCATGGGCTTCCGGGGTCGAAAGCACGTCCATTACTTTCCGGTAGGTGCTGGGAGTAAGCATCTCGGTGAGCAGCGCAGCGGATGGCATTTCGCTACCCCTAGGCCCCACGAGAGATTGCGCACGACGATTCAACTCCAGCACGCTTCCATCTCTCGCGCAGACGAACTGCGCGTCGTCACTCTGATCGAACAAGGCCCTCCACCAGCGCGCGCACAGCCAGTCCGCACGAGTGGCACTTGCGTCGGCGTTGCCGTTTTGAGGATGGGCCGAGGACATACGTCTAGGTTGGCGTTCGTGGGTTCATCGATGCCGTGATGCCATCGAGCGCCTTGAACAGGACCGAGGTTTGGCTAACAATACACAAGTAGATTTTGTGAGAGTGGGTTGATCCGATGATGATTCCGGAGCTTGTCAATGTAGGTCTCCGTCAACCGCTGTCCGTCTGGGATGAGCAATAGCCCATTGGCTGTATAGATTCCTTTGGCAAGCACCATACCCGGCTCGAGCTCGGCGAGACTCACCTGGCGTTGTCGACGCGGAATTTCAGCGCGGGGCAAACATTTCAGAAGAGCCGAAATGGCTTGAGGATCGTAGGCTCCCCCGCCCTCCTGACGGATCCGGTCCAGAAGCATGTGCGCTTCCGCAGAGCCTTCGACATAAGCGCATGCGACGGACAAAAGACGAGCCAACCAGGGGATGTTGTCCCCAGTCAACTTGTCCGGGTAGCCTCGCCCATCGAACCGCTCATGATGAGCTCGTATTACGAAACCTACGGATTGCAGAGGGTTTACAAACGCCGCCAATTCTTGTCCCAGGATCGGGTGCTGCTCCACCACGGCCCGCTCCGCCGCCGTGAGTGCATCTGGATCCAGTTCCCATCGGCGAATGAGCGACCTTGGAACCCCGACGAGGCCTATGTCGTGAAGCCACGCGCTGATCTCGAGGGTCTGTCGATCAGCGCTGGAAAGTTTAAGAATCTCGCCCATCGCTCGACACAGTTCATAGACGCGCCGGGCCTGCGAGCCTAGAGTAGGATAGAACGTCTGCATCGTACGCAAACATAGCTCTACCGACTGCCCCAGGTTCTCCGCCAGCGCGTGATTGGCTTCTTCCAGGCGCCTTTTCTGATCCTCCTCCTTCACTAACTGTTGCTCGAGCGTCTTATTCAGCTGAGTAAGCCGTTCGTTCATGGCAAGTGTTGTCGCCTGAAGAACCGCATTCTTACAAATCAACTCATAACGCTGCACCGCATTCCGCACCGTGGCCAGCAACTCCTCTCTCAACCAGGGTTTGACGATGAACCGGTAGATCTCACCCTTATTGATCGCATCAATCATGGTGTTCAGGTTCAACACAGCGGTGATGAGGATCCGGGTCGCGTCGGGCTGAGACTGTTTCACCTGGGCTAGAAACTCCAAACCTGTGAGCACGGGCATCTGCTGATCCGTGATGATCACAGAGAACATTTGATCCTTCAGTATCGTGAGGGCTTGCATGGCGCTGGGCGCGGTCACCACGTCGTAGCCCTCACGACGCAGCGTGTCCCGAAGAGCCACCAAAACGATCTGCTCGTCGTCGACTACTAGGATCCTGTGGATAGAAAGTTCGGTTCGGCCTCCGTCCATAAAATCACCTATGTCACTTTGGTGTCCTTCAGCACATGACGGATCGATTCGAGTATTTCCTGCTCGGGAACACCCATCTCAATCACCCCGTCGGAAACCGCCAAGAATCGAGTGTCCAACTCATCCCGATCGTAGGCGACGAGCTGCAGGACCACTTTAAGGTCGGGGTGTGCTTTTCTCGCCTCAGCCAGGAACACCGAATAGGGCGTACCTTCCCGCTGAACGACCACGATCATGGCGGCAAACCGGTAGTCCGAGGAATCAAGACACTCGACCACGGTGTCGGGGCTTCGGGCTTCAACCACATGAAACGCGTTGCTTCGCAGATACTCGACGGTGCGCTCAAGGTGATGGCTGGCAGCCCCCGCGACCAGCAGGCTCAGACGCGCACCGGACGCCTCCGCTGAATCCCCAACAACCCGATCGCCCTCCGTGAAATCCGCCTCAGGAAGCCAGAGGGTGAATCGGGATCCGACGCCCTCTTGCGTTTGAACCTCAATACCGCCATGGAACTTCTCTACGAATAATCGCGAGTTATAAAGCCCCAAGCCGGAGCCTTTATTGGATGATTTGGTGGTGAAAAAGGGATCAAAAATGTTGGCGATCACTTTCTTCGGAATACCGGATCCGGTATCCTCAACAGTCAACCACACGGCCGGAAGTCTCGGGAAGGTCCCCGAAAAGCAGGACGCGGACGGACGGACAGAGGATCGGCCTGTCCGGATCATCAACGAACCCGTGGATGGCATCGCATCGATCGCATTGATGACTAGGTTTAGGATCACCTGCCGCAGCTCCACCGGATCAATAAACAGAGCTAATGAATCCGAGGAAAGTTGGGAATCGAATTGAATCCGACGGGGTACGATCTTTCGAACCAACTCCACCAACTCACCCACGATTTGATTAAGATCGTAATAGTTACTGCTGCCCGATTTTCCGTGGTGCAGTTGGGTGATCCGCTGTACGAGTTGGCTGGCTTGCATGGAGTTCTGCCGGATCAACCCCAACCCCTCACGAAACCCGTGATCGGGAGGAAGCTGGTCGATGAATGACTCGCTGATGGAGTGAATACCCGCCATGACATTGCTGAAGTCATGCGCCAGACCGATGGTCACAACCGCCAACGTCTCCTTCCAAGCCGCGCTGCTCAGTCGCTTCTCCGCGATGGTTTGTCTTGTCACATCGAGCCACATCCCCTCATAACCCAGCACCATCCCGCCCTTGCTGACAAAGGCCTGACGGTGCTCAAGAATATAGCTCACTCGACCCGTCTTAAGGTTTCGGATCCTGAACGTGGACGTAATCCCAGAGGGTGTACGCTGAGCACTCTTGATTTGCCGTCGAACCTCCTCTACGTCCCCTTCATGAATCACTTGCCAGAAGAGTAAGGGATTACGGTGCCATGCCTCGACCGGGGTAGACGTCAGGGCCTCAATGTTCGGGCTCAAGAACAGGAAACTGAAGTCAGCGCGTTGACTAAAAATCACACCGGGCCAACGGTTGGTGAGATTCGCGAGTTGTGCTTCGGCGCGCATCAACCGAACCAGCATCTCCCGGTGCTCGGGTTCCCGAAGCGTATGGAGCGAGGCAGACGAATCCTGGATCGCGGTCGCTGGTGGCAGCACCGATCCAACACGCAACACCCAAACCTGGGCATGCTTGGTCAATTCAAGTCGAAACCAGCCCGTGTAATCCCCTAAACCACGAGGGGCTTCGAGCTCCACGCGGGAGAAAAGTTCCACCGAATCCACAAGATGCCGCAGCGCAGGCTCCCAAGCCGGGAATCGACGACCAAGTAGACTCCAGACTGAAAGTCCGACAACTTCGTTCGCAGGCATCGTCAGCCAAGAAACGAAATCCTCCGTCGCTTGCAGAACAGTCCCGTCCGCCCCGAGGAGCGCAACCCCGGCATCCAGCCACCTCGTGGGAATGGCCCCGCCGGAAGCAACCCAAGGACCGGGGGGCATGGTGGTGGGTGGGTTCAGAGGTCGGGTCATGGCATGGCCATCGGTTCTAAACTCATTCTCGGGAATTGCAAAGATCAAAGCTCCGCCAGCTGGGCACGTATCGCAGCCGACGTTCGAACGTTCTAGTTTTAAGTCTGTGCTGATCGGGTGCACGCAAGAGAAGAGTAGTCTTCGTTACGCTGGTTATTCGGCACTCTAGGAAAACCCTTGAGCAGCCGTCGGCTTCAAGATCGCCAAATCAGAGAGGACTCCCACCACCGAAACGAACTGTCGCTCAAGAACAAGGCTTGAAGACATGCTCCTCCAATGCCCAGAAGCCTCACTTACGAGGTATGGATCGTGACTCTAGGAATATTCTCTCGCTAGGCATCCGATTCACGATCTCATTCCCTCCCGTTGCGCCGCGAGGATCCTCGCACCCGTGATTTCGCCCAGGACCACCGTTTTCAGGTTGCAGATCAACTCGGCATGGATTCCTTCTTGACAGCAAAAAGCTGAAACGTTTACTCACACAGAAGGTTGCCAATCTCTTCCCAAAACCGAAACCCGGAATTCGCGCCCTGGAACCCACCAGCGCAGACCATGGCCTCGGATGTCCAGCTGCTGCACATCCTGGCCGCTTCAACCCCTCAGGCCTTTGTCTGCGTCAATGAAGACCTGGAGGTTCTCGTCTGCAACTCCGCAGCGCGGCAATGGCTTGGAGAAGCCCAAGGATCGGCTCACCTCCCAAGGATCGCCCCTTTCCACCCGATCGCTCTCGGGATTAAAAGACTGAAAGATCGGAAAGCGGTGGCTGAGGGTGAACTCCACCAAATCGGTTCCATCGTTGAGTTATCAACCCAAGAAGGGGATCGGTCGCGCTGCGAGACAACGGTTATCGAGGCGATACTCAGCGTTGGACTCTGCTACAACGTGCTGATTCGCAACCTCACGCCTCCTAGGGAAGAAGCCGTGACCAAATCGAATCAACTCTCCGAATCGATCTGCACGCTCGCGAATGGAGTAGCCCACGATTTCAACAACGTCCTGACCGCGGTCGTCTCTCACCTGGACCTCGCACTCCTCAATCATTCGATCCCGAACCCGGTGATGGCAGATCTCAGCCAAGCGCGCTCGGCGGCGATGCGGGGTGTAGAACTCGTCCGCCGCCTCCAATCTTACAGCCAAAGCAACGGAATCAGACCCGTGCCTACGGATCCGAGTCGACTCATCTCGACACTCATTCCAGTGCTCAAGGGTGCACTCCCTGAAAACATTCACCTCCTGGTAGAGCCTAAACCTGCGCTCGACTGGGAAGTGCTAGCCGACGCGCACCAACTCAGCCACGTCCTTCTTAATCTCGGCCTCAATGCGCGCGATGCAATGCTCTCCGGTGGAACCCTCACAGTCGCCGTCGAGTGTGTGCATTGCGAGAGAGTGGCTTCTGATCCTCTCGCAAGAGTGGGTGATTTCGTTCGGATCATGCTTCGGGATACAGGCACCGGCATGCCCGAATCCGTGCTGAGAAGGGTTTTTCAACCCTACTTCACCACCAAAGCCTTCGGTAAAGGCATAGGACTCGGCCTCGTGATCTCCCAAAATGTCGTCACCGAGCACAAAGGCTGGATGGAGGTCGAAAGCCAAATCGGGGTAGGCAGCACTTTCTACGTCTACCTACCGCGCCACCAAGAACCCCTCCAACCAACCCCGCGCGATAACGGAGCCCTCCAACCGCTCCCCGAACACTTCCGACACTTCGAGGGTACCGAAACTGTATTAATCGTCGATGATGAAGAGATGATCCGGTTGGTGATGAGGTCTATACTGGCCTACCGGGGCTACAAAGTCATGGAGGCTCCCGATGGTGAATCCGCCCTCGATTTCGCCCGTACGTTCAGCGGTAAGATTGACATCATCCTGCTGGACGTGCACATGCCCCGTCTGAATGGGTGGACCGCATTGAAAAAACTCCAGGAACTCCTCCCCTCCGTCCTGGTGATCATGCTGAGTGGGGATGGTCGGGAGTTCAAGACCGACACGGCGGCGTCATCCAAAGCTGCGGGTTTTCTAGAAAAGCCATTCGACAACGCCGAGTTCTTACAGACCATCCGGGCCGCGCTCGACAAACGGAATAAGCCGGCTCCGTAGTGCAGTTAAGGCCATCGGGACATTATCCGTAGCTGGTCCAATTTTCACCGCCCTTGGAGGCATACGATCGGTGCAGACGTTTGAGCGTCTTGCTACTGGATTCGAGCTCAAGAAGCTCGGCTCGCGCAGACCGCTTTCGAGAATCGACAAGCTCACCGTTTCGTGTCTCCAGCTGGATCAATTCCGCAATCACACACCGGAGATTGCGCCAATACTCCCGCAAAGGGCCAGACTCATCGAACGGACGCTCGATGCGGTCCGTAACCTGAATGATTTGGTTCTGAAGTTTGTATTTCTCAGCCTGAAAGGTTCGAAGGTTACCCCACGCCTCAGCGAGGATGGACTCCCGCTCGCGATGGGTTAACTCCTCCCATCGACGATACAGCGCCAACAACCTGTCCTCAGATTCAAGTTCGATCGTGCTGGACATAACATCGATTGGGTCGAGTTCGTTCTGCGTCGACTAGGCTGCCACAGCCTGATCCGCAGACTTCGAAGCGAAGGACATCGAGGTTTGCACTGGTTTGCCCCCTGCGGATTCCTGGTAGGGTCCGTTCTGGAGCATCTCAGACCAGGCATCACGCAAGCTTGTGATATGCTTGAGCACCTCACGGATACCTGTTTCGGTTTTTGAGAGATTGCTCTCTTGAAGACGACGATCCAGATAGTCGTAAAGGGCTCTCATCCTTGACGAGAACTCACCACCCGCTTCCATGTTGAGCGACAGGTTGAGCTCATTGATGATCGCCTGAGCCTTGATGATGTTGTTGCTAATGGTCTGGTTGAAAAGCAGGGGATCCGTCTCGGAAAAGCCTTCCAGAGCCTGATCCAAAAATCGAGCAGCCCCATCAAAAAGCATCAGGACAAGTTGGCCCGGACTCGCTGTTTGGGTAGCCACTTGCCGATACGACTGCCATGGATTCACGCGTTTATACATAGATCCCCCTTTTATTCTTCGGTCCTCCCAACCATCTCCAAAGCCAACAGGTTCGAAAGTCGGCGGATCGTTTCTCGCGGAGGATATGAAGGATCGGCCACCAGAGCTCGAGCCCTTGATATCTCCTCAGTCCGGACGTCAGGGATCTTGCTCAGAGATTGATCCAAGGAGTCGGATTCTGCGAAGGACACCTGAGACTTCTCGAGGTTGGCCGATCGAGCTTTGACCTCCGCCCCAACCACCTTGTTTAATCCGCCAGAGGCTAGATTTGTGTGGATTTGCATACTTTCAGTTCCTATCTAGGCAGGCTCTCATCGTGTGATGTCTGTTATTAGTTCGGCACGATCTCCGGAAACTTAACGCCTCGACCACCACATGGGAAGCCCAGGAGCTCACTTGATGGTTCGCTCCGGGAGCGTGGATAGAACCGATGCGGTAGCGTATCGTGCAAAACGTTCGGGAGATTCCAGCACACTACGCGAATCGGCTAGAGCCCCTGAAGCAACTAGGTTCGTCCTATAAAACCGACGCGCCGCATTGACCACCTTAGGGTTCCCGGCATCGAACACTTCATCCGCAGACCATAGAATACGCCCTTCTTTCGCCTCGACGAGTTTCAATCTCCAGCCAATCGCAAACGGAGGATAGGGTCGATAGTCAGTCAACTCGCTGAGCAAGACCGCATCGCAGCCGGACTTCTTCGCAACATCCTGGACCCAACCCGATGGCAATTCGGACGTCGATACCCACTCCTCACGCCCACTCCATCGCTTCAGTTGGGACGGTGCGACAACGACCCATTCGAAGGCCTGCTGACGACTAAGTTCCGATCTGAGGACATTTCCCATGGAGATCCGACCGGAGTTGACCGTCGCGCTATCTACCAAAGACGCCGTCGGTAACAACGCAATCCGGCGAAGCTCAAACGGGAGCACGGCAGAGCTGCGCCATGTGTTCCGGGGCAGAAAACCAGGCCCTATTACAGTATCCGAGGCAGGCCCCGAAATCTCACACCCCGAAGACAGGGAGCCGAGCAGGAGCAAAAGGGTGGCCAACACGCCGGCACGACAGGACGAGTCTGGTTTCATGTTGATACCTCTCCCTCAGTTCTTCATCAGACAGTAATCAGGAATCCGACGCACAAACCACCCCAGCCCCTGAACCCACTCCATAAGATCCCGTTCCAACAAATCGGAGAAACCAACGATACCCTCACTCGTTCTCAAAAACATCTCTGCCTTCGCCTGCAATGCTCCCACGTCGTTGATATGATCCGCCAAGGACTTAACTGCGATCATGACTGCGGCGTGGTCCACCATGCACAATTCCTGGAGCAAACCCATCTCGAAAAGCACCGATCGGATGGAGGTCACGAGGTCCCGCCAGATGTGACGAGCGACCACGAGGTCATTGACCAAGACCAAGAGCGCGTAATCCGCAATCTCCTTCTCGAGCACCTCCAGTTGCATCGTCGTTCGCTTCAACACCTCACGGCCTCGTTGGTTAAAAGAGACGGTAGTCACTTCGATCGTTTTCAGCGACTTCACCTCCTTCACGGCACCGGGAAAGGGCAATGTGTAGCCGTCAACACGAATGAGCGAGAGCACACGATGTTGCCCCAATGCCCACCGTTCAATCCGAGCGATGAGGGTCCCCATAGACTGAAGAGCATCGGGAGGCACCGGGATCACTTGACCGTCGACCTTGACCACCGGGCCGGAGGCAGTCTGAGCTGAATCAAAGTCGCCATGCATGTTGAGCGGGGCCCCGGTTTTGTGCCTCTCGAAGAGTGACCAAGGGGCGGATTTTAGCCGAAGCGTTTGGTCAGGTATTGGAGCTGCTGGTTGATATTGGCCTGAGCCTGTTCCATCGCAACAAATCCCGCGATCAGCCGAGCACGATTCTGCTGGACCAACTTTTCCTGAGCCGTGATTTGCGCGTCCAAGGCTCCCGACTGCTTGATCAGTTGGTCTTGCTTTTGCACGATGGAGCCTTCCTCGCCGATTGTTCGATCCAAGTAATTCGCGAGGGTCTCTGCGATGCCTGACCCAGAGGTGGAGAATAACGATTGCACATCCGCCAAACTGGATTCCAACGCAGAGTCAAGTTTCGTACTATCCGCGAGCTTCAGCGCATTGTCATTTCCGCTTGTCTCGTATCCAAGTGACGACAGATGTTTGATCGCACCGGACACACCACTAACCTCGGAAAAAACGGCCGCCCTCAGCTTTTGGGCTATATCATAGGCGTCTCGATCTCCCGATAGCGCGGATGCTGACACCTTACCCTTGCTATCCGTGCTGGAGGCGGTCTGACTGTCGATGACGCTTTGAAGTTTGTTGAATTCGCCGACAAAGTCGGTGATGGCACTCCGGATCTTGCCAGTATCCGCAGCGACCGAGATCTCCACATCGCCTTCCTTCAAAACCGAGATGGACAGAGCGTCCAAACCGGAGCTCGCCGCGCTGATCGTGTTCGAATGGCTTGTGAGTGAATCACCCCCATTGATCGTATAAGACAGGTCGGTACCGCGCTGCAGGCTTCCCCCCAGCAGCCCGGACGATGTTAGAAAGTTTCCCGTCACATCCTGCATTGAAACCCCTAGGTCTCCGGTCGCTTTGTTGGTCAGAAGGAATCGGTCGTTAACGGAATCGTAACTAGCAGTAACCCCTGCGGTGGAATCGTTGATTCTCTTGAGCACATCCGACACCTTGTCGGTTGAGGCGCTGAACGTAATGTCTACACCGTTGATCCGAAAGAGGCCCGACCCACCATCTGTGGGGGTCGTAGAAAGATTCGCGGTAGCTAGGGTGGAGGACAGTTTGACCCCACCCAATCGATTGGAACTCGATAGGGTTCCTGTGCCGTTGTTGTTCAGCTTGGCAACCTCCAAAAAGTTGCTCGAGTCCGCAGCACTCCCCAAAACAATCTCGGTCGCGCTAGCGAGTTGAATTCGATCCCCGACTGGATCATAGCTCGCCGTCACGTTTCCAGAGGTGGACGAACTGATCTGGTCGAACACGGACTGTAAAGTATCGGTTGTGGAGACGGTAATCCGTTGGCCATTGACGGTGAACGTCCCAGCCGAGACGGCGGTCGAGAACCCAGCACCCTGCAGCGTAAGGGTGGAAACGTCCGAAGTGCTGCTGATTGGCGCACCGATGTCACCCGTCCCACGGTGGACGGAGCTAGTGGCAAGATGGCTAACCGAGAGTTGATACGATCCCACGGCGGCACCGGCGGAAGCAGTTACAGTCGCTTGCGAGGTATCTGAAGCCGCCCCCTTCCTCGCGGCGAACAGGTCCGGATCCTGAAGGGTTTTGACTCGGCTTTGAAGCAGCAGCAGCTGGGTCTTGATACTTCCGAAGGCGTTATTTCTCTGCTGAATCTGATTTTGCTCCACGCGCATCTGCTGTTGAGGAGATCGTTCCACCTCACTCAGCTGATCCACTAAAGAACGCCAATCGAAGCCACTCGCTAATCCTGAGAGTCCTAGGTCCATATGAATAATGGTGGACCGTTTAGCACAGCCTACCGTTCTGCATATCGGCACATAGGGCTCGTCACTAAACCCAGAATCCAGGAATATGACGGAACCTACCCAAGCAGGCGCTCGAATGCGGAGGTGAGGACAACCGACTCAGTCTCAACGCAGGTGGATCTGGAAATCGAGATGCGTACAAAACGAGTCGGACGATGCGGTGAAGCATCGTCCGACAAAGCCCGAGCACTAACCGACTCCCTACCCGAGGAGCCTGAGTGCCGATTGTGGGCTTGCGTTTGCCTGCGCCA
>Ga0172373_10005195_pt1 | contig 17960 bp, 20 predicted proteins | sample Lak10m_2_FD_114546 | JGI IMG/M metagenome (GOLD analysis project Ga0172373, IMG submission 114546) | Freshwater microbial communities from Kabuno Bay, South-Kivu, Congo - kab_092012_10m | ecosystem: Environmental > Aquatic > Freshwater > Lake | place: Democratic Republic of the Congo...
CGAGTGATAAACCCTGCAAACATAGCGGCCGTTTTCTTGCGCACCAGCTCAGCATCATCATATTGATCTAGCTCATAAAGTTTCAGTAACACACGGCTCAGCCAAGGCTCGCCTCGAATTTGACCGGGACGCAAGGGTTTATAAATATGCAACACTTCAGAAGCAGGAATACGGACTGATTCACCGCTTGAGACAAGCAGTTTTTCACCCGGATGTTCACGAAATAAATAATAGGCTTCTCTTTGTCCGAGTTTATTAAACTCAATACCGTTTCGAACCATATTGCCTGTGGCTAAAATGCGATTCACGGAGGTATCAAGATGTTCTGATTCTAAGACTTGCAGTTGCAGCGGAACGGATAATCCATCTTCAGGGCGTCTAACTCTAAATCGAACAAAACATTCGCCACCTTCAATCATGCTGCGACAAATAGAAGCTTGCAGACCGTAAAAATCATTAACGCCATGGCTATCCGCCTCATCGGACCAACGTAGCCATAATGCCTGTACCGCTTTGCGAAATTCTGCATTTTTAGCTTTTGATTGCGGTTTGATACCGGTGCCAACGGCGTTGCTAACTAAAGTCTCAATAATATTTGAAGCATAAGGATTTTTGCGTACCATATCACGCGCGCGGCTACGCAGTGTTTCTAGATGATTCCCAAGTAAGCTATTGATGGCGCTATTTTCTGGCTGCCAATAAGTTAAGCGTTTACCAGAACCTGCCGCATCCCAAGCAGAAGCTTTGCTTTTAGGGCGTTTGAAAAGTTGTGCGAATGTTTTAAGTAGCATCAGCAAATCCCCTTATGTGTGGCAAAAGTAATGCGCCTTTTTGGGGAAACACCTGCAACTTTAAGCTCTGACTTCATTCGCTGCCTCAAATTAAGCAAATCGCTCAAGTCAACTTCCGCGTATTTAACAATATGATCGCCATAAGCAACAGAAACCACGCGCTCGCCTTTTTGCAGCTTGGTAATCGCTAGTTCTATTTGCGCTAAATCATCTTCTGTATACATGGTGCTCTATCCCATAAAACGGCTTCTGACCACACGTGGCCTTCCTTGCGACTTTGTAGGACGCATAGGTTCACTTGGAAGGTTATATTCAGGATTAGGGGATTTTTTGTATCCCATCAGACTTTTCCATTTATTTTCATTCCAGCGATCTGCACCAATAGCAATGGCAGCAGCTCTGGCATAGACTCGACAATCCAGAGCTTCATTACGCTCACGGATTTTTTGCCATTCGCGTTTTGGATAGCCTTTGCTAATTTTGGTAACTAATTGCTCAGCGGTAAGCTGCTTAAAATATTCAGGGCCGTAAGCTGGGAAATGGCAATACCCCGCAGGGAATCCTTCATCAGTTTGTGAAAGTTTAAGTACGTGATACAGCTCTGACTTTAAAACAGAGACACCAACCGGCCAGAGTTTGGCACCACGTCTGAGTTTTTGTCCTAAAATGGTGACGTCCACACGGCTTGGTGCACCCACTGGCACTAATGCTTTATCGATACCTTTAACAGCCATCACACGACCAGGTGGTTGGCTACGGATCCACCCATAAACTTCTTGAGTGGCATAACCAGCATCCACAGCGATCATACTGATGGGGCGCTCCAATCCATCTTCGCTGGGGAATAAAGTGCTCATCAAAGCAGATAAATGTTGCCATGTAGAAGCTTTACCGGGGTCACCCTCAAAGACCTGATAATCAACAGACCAGCTTTCGCGTTTTTGACCCCATGCAACAATTTCAACTTCAATACGGTCTTTTTGTACGTCAACACCAGCAGTCAGAACTAGCCCACCGAAAGGTACAACGCCAATCGGATAGTTTTCTTTACGCTCAAACAAACGCTGCCAATCCGGTGCCTCACCTTTATCGACCCAGGTTTCACCTAAGGTGGTATTTATCCAAACTTTAAGTAGTTGTTCATTTTCTTTGGCATGTAAGAAATTTTGTGCAGCTTGCCCCCAGCTCAGCCAACCAACTGGGCTGTACAAACTAGAAATATGAAAACCGACAATTTTACCATTTGATTCGCCGGATGCACGCCACTGACCATTCGCCAACATCCATGTCTTTTGGTGATGTTGGATTTTTCCCTTGCACTCTATGCAGACGTAATGCGCATTTAAAGGATCATCCTCCCATTTGACTTGAGGCCATTTTAGAATTTGAAATGTATGGCAATGTGGGCATGGCACCCAATAGTAGCGTTGATCGGATGCTTCAAATTCCCGTTCAATACGGCTTAAGCCTTGAATGGTAAGCGTTGAGACTAACAAAATTTTGCGCCTAGCAAAGGTAGCAGTACGTTGAATAGCAAGGGAGACCGGATCACCTTCGCCGTCAGCATCGCCAGGATAAGCATCAATTTCATCTAAAAACAAATAGCGCACGGGCATAGAGCGCAAACCCACAGCGCTATTAGCGCCAGTTACCACAACAATACCGCCGGTAAATTCTTTGCTTTGGACGGTATTGCCTGAATCCCGAGATCGTGGGTCTTTGACTTTATCTCGAAGGGCCGGTGTATCATCAATCAGTGGAGCTAAACGTCCTTTAGACCAACGTTTACCCATTTCAACAGTGGGCTGAACGACCAGCATAGGACCAGGCGCTTGATCAATAATGTAACCAATCCAGTTATTGCCAGCTTCCGTCCCACCAATTTGAGCGCCTTTCATAAAAATCACTTTTTCAATAGGTGATGATGGCGATAGTGCATCCATGATTTCTTTAAGATAAGGCGTGCGTTCGGTGCGCCATCTGCCGGGTTCAGAGGATGCGGTTTGCGATAACATACGAAATCCATCCGCCCACTCAGAAACTTTGAGTAGTGGATCAGGCCGAAGCCCCGTATTAAAACTCATGTGGTAAGGCTTACACGTCACGGCTTAATTCCTCCAAAGCAGTTCGGATTTCTTGCAGCAGTACCTCGTGAATTTTATGGGCATCATCAATGGAGGCAAGCAATGAGGCTAATCGGTCAGGGATATTCATCAAACTATCACGAACGATTCTGGCCTTGTTAAAAGCAGCCACTTTGACGTCTTCTACTGAAACCAGTTCACCAATTTCTGCTTTGGCGCGGGCTTCCAAAAGCTTGCCCCGTTCCATTTCATTTTTGATGCGGGTTTTAAGGAGAAGCGTTGAAAGCTCAGTGACATCAGAGGTATTTTTACGACGTTGTGGTTGGTTTGGATCACGTAAGGCAGCAATTGCGGCATCTGCTTGTTCAACATCCACAAGGCCATCGACCAGTTGAATGACGCCACTTTGCACCAGCTGTCCCGCATATTGTCTTGAAAATCCATGTCGCTTTGCCCACTGCGATTGCTTGATAAGTTCCATAGCTTATCATGTGCACAATTCATCAAAAGCTTGGCTGGTTTTAGCATGCACAGCCTTTCTCTTAGTGTAGGATTGCCAGCGTCTTATGATGGTATCGATGTATTTGGGATCAAGCTCAATCATACGGCAGCGACGTTTTGAATGTTCTGCAGCCATTAAGGTGGTACCAGAACCACCAAATGGATCAAGAACGATATCGCCAAGCTTACTGCTGTTCGTAATAGCACGCTCCATGAGCGCCACTGGCTTCATAGTTGGATGCAAATTGTTAGCGTTGGGCTTATCGATAAACCAGACATCACCTTGATCACGAGCACCGCACCAATGGCGCTCAGCACCTTCACGCCAGCCATAAAGAATAGGTTCATATTGCCGTTGATAGTCTGCTCTGCCTAAAGAAAAATGATTTTTCGCCCAAATCAGGAATGTTGACCAATGACCTCCAGCTTGCTTAAAGACTTTTTGTAAGACAGCCAATTCTGAGGCCGCCATGCACATATAAATAGCGCCCTTGGTGTTCATGATAATGTTAGAGCAAACGTCATAGAGAAAACTTTCAAAGCCTTCGCCGAGATTGTCATTCAAGATTTTGTGTTTGTTTTCACGAGATTTGTTGCGGAGCGTATCTTTAATGCTGGCGCCGTAATTAACGTTATAGGGGGGATCGCACACCGTAATATCGGCTTGTTCATCCTCTAAAACAATTTTGTAGGAATCAATCAGCGTACTATCGCCACAATACAGTCGGTGATCACCTAAAATCCATAAATCACCAGGCTTACTGATGACTGGGGCATTATCTGCGGGATCAACCGAATCGGCCTCAGCAGGTTCTTCAAGATCAATGTCGGTTGCATCCAAGAGCTTTTGTATTTCATCAAAATCAAACCCGGTTAATTCCAGATCAAAATTCAGCGCCTGCAAATCTTCCAGTTCAAGTTTGAGTAAATCTTCGTCCCAATCCGCCCAATTAGCAGATTGATTGGCGAGCAACCTAAAGGCTTTGATTTGAGCGTCACTTAAATCATCAGCTAAAATCACCGGGATTAATTGTAAACCCAGCTTTTTAGCAGCTTTTAGGCGTAAATGGCCATCAACAACGCTGCCATCGCTTTTTGCAATGACGGGAATACGAAAACCAAATTCTTTGATGGAGGCACACATTTTATCAACCACCGCATCATTTTTGCGGGGATTGCGGGCGTATGCGATAAGATTGTCTATGGGGATGTGTTGGATTTGAAGTTCAGTCATAAGCGCACCCGTTCCTTAATATTTGTGTCAAGTGTCAAGGTTTGGGCCAATTCTAACGCTAGTAAAATCCCGGGGCTCTGCCACCCGCATGGCATAGGTATAGGGAAGGACCCGTGCACGCCCTGTGCCGAGACGTTAGTGATTCAATTGTGTTTTGAGGTCTTGAACACTTCTTAAGTCATAATCTCTAAATCCTTTCTCTTACTGTTATAGATTATATTCAGCACTTAATTTAAAAACGTCCGCACTTTTAAAAATATTTTTGCGGAAATAATTTTTTGTCCATCAATGCTAAAAATCGTCCCATTGTCTTTCCAAGTAATATATTCAGCGTTGCCCACAAAAATGTTCGCGCTTTTAAAAATATTTTTTCTGCGAATCATTTTGTCCTCTAACACTGGATATCTCCTTGCACTTATCTCTGCTTACTATATTCAGCAACGCCACATGATCTGTCCGCAAAAGTGAAAATATTTTTTTTCATCTCCCGGGACCGTTGGTATTGCTGATAGGTGTTATATTCAGTGTTCTGCATAGATGCGTCCGACTAAAGAAAAAATAGTTCATCGAAGATCGCTCAAACACGCGGCATATCCTGCAACGTCTACCAGGCTATCGTAGTGGCCGGGATTTTTCTGCAATCGTGCAATCTTTAAGTCCAACATCATCAATCCTACCTGGGCAGGTGTCACGGTAATACCCAAGAGCAGCGACCAGCGTTTGGCGATATGCTCAAAATTCTCTTTGGGTGAACCATATAATTTTTGCCGCTCTTCAATCGTTGATATGGATTGCTCCAGTAATCGTTTGCCATTCATTGCTTTGCCTCCATGTTGTCTTGCGCCCATAGCAGTAACGCCAAGCTATCGGCTTCATTATCATCAACCGGATTAAATCCTTTGGCCTTGATGGCAGTGATGATTTCCTCTTTACTGGCATTACCTTTACCGGTGGCATGACGCTTAATCGTCCCAACCCCTACACCTTGATAAGGGATTTCATGATCTTCACACCAAGCCGTCAAATGCGCTAAAAACCCACCATAAATATGGGCAGCATCAACACCTAAATGCCTGCGTACTTCTTCAAAATAGACAGCCTTAATGTCCGCCTTTTGTTTTAGCGAATCCAAAAAATGTCTAAAGCGTAAAAAGCGCATGCCGCCGCCACTAAAACGTGAGGTATGAAAACTCTCGCTTCCACTAAAGACACGACCCTCAGTGAGCAAGGCCCAGCCGGTTTGCGTCCCTAAATCAAAAGCGAGTATTGCGTCCATCATGTGCGATCCCATCGATTGAATATTGTTGAGTAGAGGTTAGGTTCAGCAAACAGATTTTAGCTGTTCGGCTAATAACAAAAATAAGATCACAAAAGTGCGGCTTAATTTTTAGAGTCGCGCTTCTTCCCGATATATTTTCCATCCATGGGAAATGGTCATAGCCATTCCCATTGGATATGTATATATACAACCGGCAGGAAGCGGGAAGTGCTTATATATCAAGGGGTTACAGTCACTTCCCGGCCGGAAGTAGAAACGGGAACGGGAAGTGGTAGGAAGTCCGGAAACCCATATATATCAATGGATTAGAAGATGCCTGATCACTTCCCGCCATAGCACTTCCCATCGGGAAGACGGGAACGGGAAGTAGAAAATCAGCCTATGTCATAAATCCAAATACTGTTTTTATCAATTTGCACTCATCCAATTTGAGTGACTTAACCCAGCCATTTCACCCCTTATATCCCCAAAATTCCAACATTTGATTTTCGCGGTCTTATTTATTTTTACCTCGATCTGAATCTCTCATCCTACCCCCAATAAAACCTGAGCTGATCTCTGGCCTGCGGTCTTATTTGAAAAGTTAGCGTCCCTGCTGAATTAGAGCCCCTCTCGGCATTCTTGAAGGACACAAACCAATCAAGGAGACCGCTGATGAGATCGAGAAATCGTTACCCAGGGATGGACAATACCATCGTCAAACAAATCCAGTATCACGCATGGCGTTTGAAACAAATGCCCTGTTTTTTTAGCGAAGAAATTGAAGACGTTGAGCAGGAATTATTATGCGAAGTTTTTGAGTGCTTAAGCAAATTCAACAAAGAAAAAAGCAGCCTTGGCACCTTTGTCGATCAGATCATTACGCGCCGCTCAAACAATATGATCCAGCGCCGGTTGAGCATTAAGCGTGGTGGACGGACCACAACCATATCGCTCGATATTGTGGATGATTTTGGTGTGGCAATGGTTGATACGATCCCAGATCCACAAGAAAGAAATCTTGATTTTGTCATTGATGTTGCTCAAGCCCTTGGCGCAGTGCCAGAGCCTTGGCGGGAATTTGCTGCCTTGCTGCAAACCCACACGATTACTGAGGTTGCTAGCTTAACCGGTAAGTCCAGGGCTGCCATTTACCGCATCTTAGAGCAGCTCAGACCCTGCTTTATCGATCTATTACCTTACCTAAACCAAGTTGGACACACGGAACTTGAAACCGGAATAAAACCATCAACCAAAGGAGAAGCCCATGACTAACATCATCCCATTATGTTTTTTAGACGAAGCAAAAACAGAGGACATCAGCAAATTATCGGTTACCGATTTGCTTTCACTGCAAGCCCGTATCGATAGGCTTTCTGCTGAAGTCAAACGGCATAAGAGCATTTTAGATAATGCCCTTGAGCTGAAATTTACAGATAAAGCCAAAAGTGCTTTGCAAGCTGATGGACGCGATACCGGCACAGTCCATTTTATCGAAGACCACCACAAAATCACCGCTGATTTACCTAAGAAAGTGGTTTGGGATCAAAGCAAATTAACCGATCTCATCGCCAAAATCCCTGCTGAAGATCGCAGCCAATACATCAAGGTCAATTACAGCATTGATGAGCGCAGATACCTCATGTGGCCTGAAACCTTAAAGAATTTCTTTAGTGAAGCCAGAACCGTGCAAGTCGGTAAACCCAAATTTTCAATTCAAGAGGATTAATCAATATGAGCTTGAAAATCATTAGTGCTGAAGAGCGCTTAAAAAATCATACCGGAGTGAAGATGGTGATTTTTGGTCCGTTTGGGATCGGAAAGACGAGTCTGTTAAACACCTTAGATCAACCAACACTTTGTATTGATATGGAGGCAGGATTGCTTGCCGTTCAAAGCTGGAACGGCGACTCCATTAATGTGCGCACTTGGGAAGAAGCGCGTGATATTGCCTGCTTGTTGGGCGGTCCTAACCCTGCACTCCGGTCAGAGCAACCTTACAGCCAAAAACATTATACGCATGTTTGTAATCAATATGGTGATCCAAAAGCATTACAAAATTACAGCTGCGTTTTTATCGACAGTATTACGGTTGCCTCACGTCTTTGTTTGCAATGGGCTAAGTCTCAACCAGAAGCCGTTTCAGAGCGTAGCGGTAAAGCGGATACAAGAGCAGCTTACGGTTTACTCGCTCAGGAAATGATTGCTTGGATCAACCAATTTCAGCACATCCCCAATAAAGACATTATTTTCGTTGGCATTTTAGAACAACGCTTTGATGAATTTAATCGCAGCCATTGGAGCCCGCAATGCGAAGGCGCCAAAACCGCCAATGAAATTCCCGGGATTGTGGATGAAGTGATCAGCATGGTCGGCATTAAAACCAATGAAGATCAACCCGCCAAACGCTGTTTCATTTGTCAGACCATCAATCAATGGGATTACCCCGCCAAGGATCGCAGTGGTGCACTCGACGTGATAGAGCCACCTCATCTTGGAGGGCTACTCAGCAAAATCAAACAACATCGCAAGCAATAATTTTCAAGGAGACAGAATATGGATTACTCATTTTTAAATGATTTAAACAACGCCCCACAAAACCAAGGATTTAGTTTAATTCCAACAGGCAGCAATTTAAAAGCCTCCGTTTGTATTAAGCCCGGCGGCCATGGTCCTGAAGGTTGGTTTACCCAAAGTAAATCCAGTCAGTCGGTGTATTTAAATATGGATTTTACGATTATCGATCGTGAATATTCTGGCCGCATTATCCATCAAATGATTGGGATCCAAGGCACAAAACGTAACGAAAAAGGAGAAGATGTTTGGGGGTTAATGGGACGCGCAACGTTGAGGGCAATTATTGAATCTGCTTATGGAATTCTTCCAAAAGATGAATCACCGCAAGCCCAACAAAAAAGAATGTTGCAGGATATTAGCAGCATTAACGGTCTGATCTGTATCGTAAAAGTTGGCATCGACGTTGATCCAACAGGTGAACATCCAGATCGCAATAAAATTACCGGGATTATCACTCCAGATATGGCCATTTACCGAAAATTAATGGGGCAAGATGTTAGCCAGACGGTAGCTCCTAGCAATCTGCCTGAATGGCTTAACCGTTAATGGAGATGATTATGATGCGTCAACATCCGGCAACCTATCTGCCCAAACCTTATGAATTACTTTTGTTTAACGGCGATCTGAAATCACAAAACTGCCTCGAGGTAGGTGATGAATTAATGGCGGCTGAAGGTAAACCATTACTGCTGACTGATAAACGGCAAAGCTTAGAAGATACTTTTGAGATTCGTCCCATCAAAGGGCCATCTTTTCTGTTAGCTGCTAATGATTATATTCATTTAGTGCGCACAGGTTGCGATACGACTCCACAAACTAAAACCTTGGCTATGTGGGAATATTTTCAGCAATCGGCTCATTTTAAAAGTGTGCATCTACTGTATCGTAGTAGCGTTGATTTTTCAGTGCCTGTAGAAGTTCCTATTGATCCTTATTTTCTAGGATTATTGCTGGGGGATGGGTGCTTTAAGAATGCTACCCCGAGCATTACAACACCCGATGCAGAAATCATCGCTTATTGTTTTGCAATCTCAGAAAAGATGGGGCTGCAAGTACGCATTCATCAAATCCCAGGCAATCAAGCTAACAGCTATTATTTTAGTACGCCTCCGGGTGCCGCTAATCCATTAACGCAAAAATTAAAAGCGCTGGGACTCTACGATAAATTGTCGTCAGAAAAATTTATTCCCAAAATTTATAAAATGGCCGACAAAACAACACGCTCTGCAATTCTTGCAGGATTACTCGATACCGATGGTTATATGCTGCATAAAACCTTCGAATACACGACCGCTTCCAAGCAATTGGCTTTAGACGTTGCCTTTATTGCGCAAAGCCTTGGCTTGATGGCGCTTCCTAAAGAAAAAACGGTCGATGGGCAAGTCTATTATCGTTTTTGCATTTACGGTGATTTTAGCGATATCCCAATCAAAATCGGCAGAAAAATCCCTGGTCCTAGGCTCCAAAAGCGGGATGCATTACGCACAGGTTTTACTGTGCATCCGGTAGGCAAACAAAACATCACCCAGCTGTATTTTGATGAGAAAACCCCACGTTTTCTCAAGTCAGACTTTATGGTTATGGAAGGATTTACGAGATAATTATGAATAATCACAGCATACAATTGAACACTATATCACACGCCAAGCCCTGCTTACAGGTGATTCAACAAGACGGTGATCGCGAGCATTTATATCTGGCAGGTCAGTTAATGCGTCACTTGCAGAATTTAGGACTTAATAAAGCCATCGGTCAAATTACTGTTGGCGATTTATTGAAAATCACCAAAGAGCTTCATCATGCAAGATATTAATGCACTTATTGAGCGAGGATTGCAACAATCCGAATCGCGTAAAACACCAAGGAATTACTTAGGTGCATCGAGCTTGGGGGATGCTTGTGATAGACGCATTCAATACCAATATCTTGGAACGAAAGCAGATCATGAATTTACCGGCAAACAACTTAAAACATTTGCTATGGGTCATGTGCTCGAACATTTAATAATCTCATGGATGCAGCTGGTCGGTTTTGAGTTAAGCACGCGCAATAAGCAAGGTGATCAATATGGCTTTGAAATAGCAGGTGGCAAAATAGCCGGTCATATTGATGGCGTATTGCTTTCAGGTCCAAGTGGCTTTTCTTATCCAGCGCTGTGGGAATGTAAAACCATGAATCAAAAATATTGGCGTGATTGTGTGACTCGCGGCCTAGCCTTATCTCATCCCCATTATTTTGCGCAAGTGCAGCTTTACATGGCCTATATGCAACTCGATGAACATCCGGCACTTGTGACGATATTAAACAAAGACTCCTCAGAATTGCATCATGAATGGATCCAGTTCGATGCAGCTATTGCACAACGCTATTCCGATCGCGCAGCGCATATTCTTAAAGCATGCCAAGCAAGTGAATGGCTACCTCGAATAGCCAAAGATCCGAACTATTTTATATGCAAAAGCTGTCGGTGGCAGAAAACGTGTTGGAATGGGTAGCGTATGGCTGAGAATGTGATTGATTTAAAGGATTGGTATAACCTCAATACCGCAGCGCCACAGCACCTATCGCAAGACATTAAATCTGAACCCTCTACACCGGTGTCAGAAATTAAGATGCGACTGCTTGGAAATTTGCGTGGCGTTTTATCCTACTTATTACCAGGAGGTGTTTTCCGCCGTAATAAATTTTATGTGGGTGATATCCAAGGCAACCCTGGTGAGAGCCTCGTAGTTGATTTAGAGGGTGACAAGGCTGGTATGTGGCATGATTTTGCAACGGCTGAAGGTGGGGATGTTATTGATCTGTGGGCAGCTGTTAGTAATCGAGATACACGTTATGATTTTCCAGAGCTAATTAAAACCATCTCAGATTGGCTTGGGATTAGATCTAAAACCTATTATGAAGAAACGGAAGATCTTAAGGGAAAATTGCGTGAATACGAACGTCATGATTTGGAGGATCTTTGTCGTAACAATTTTTTGGGCCATCCTACTGCACGCTGGGATTATTACGATGAGAATAAAAAGATTATTGCTTGCATCTATCGATATGAAACTGTTTATGGAAAACAATACCGACCTTGGGATGTTAAAACCTGCAGCCATCGTGCGCCTGAAGTTCGACCACTTTACAACATCCCAGGAATCATCAAATGCCAAAAGGTTTTTATAGTAGAAGGTGAGAAATCAGCAGATGCTTTAATTCACTCGGGGATTGCAGCAACCACTGCCATGTTTGGCGCCAATGCGCCGCTGAATAAAACGGATTGGTCCCCGCTTTATAAAAAGCAGATTGTGATATGGCCTGATAACGATGAGCCAGGCGTTCAATATGCAAAACAATTAGCGGAGTATCTACTTCCACATGTTGCATCACTCACAATTTTAAAACCACCTACTGACAAAGATAAAGGTTGGGATGCGGCTGACGCCAAAGCAGAAGGTCTCATGCTGCAAGATTTCATCAATCAAGCCTCTAAAGACTCTCTGAAAAAACAAACAATAGTGCCAGTCAATTTGTTTGATTGGCAAAAACAACCTCCTAATCGTGATTGGGTGATCGAGGGTTGGTTACCTACCGGTTATGTCACAGCTATTTATGGTGATGGTGGGGTTGGAAAATCACTGCTTGCGCAGCAGCTAATGACAGCTGTTGCTACTGGTTCTTCTTGGCTCAATATCCCCATCAAACAAAGTAAAGTCTATGCGCTTTTATGTGAAGATGACGAGCCAGAATTATGGCGTAGACAGTACGCCATTAATCAGTATTTCAATATCAAAATGGCGGATTTGGCAGAATATTTACGAATGATTTCTCGTGTAGGCGATGATAATTTATTGATGATCTTTGATGGCAAAGATAATGGTCAGCTCACGCCATTTTATCACGAGCTTTTCGCGGACATTATAGCCTTTAAGCCACATTTGGTTATTTTAGACACTGCCGCAGATCTCTTTGGGGGTAATGAAAATAATCGTTCTCAGGTGCGCCAATTTATCCAAAACTGCTGTGCGCGTATTGCCAGAGCCATTAATGGTGCTGTGCTGATTTGTGCGCATCCATCGGATTCTGGTATTCAACGTAAAACTGGCACCGGTGGCTCAACCGCATGGAATAACACGGTGCGTTCTCGCTGGTATTTTTCAAAGCCTTCAAATCAAGAAAATAGTAACACCCGGATATTAAGTCGAAAAAAGGCAAACTATGGCCCCATGCAAGCTGAAATCAATTTAGAATGGCAAAATGGGGTATTTATTCCCACCGGTGGATTTTCAAACGACTACTTAAAAAATGCTTTGATGAAAGCCATTGAAGATTCTGCGATTGAAGATTTACCATTTTCTCATACTGGGGAGCCTGGAGTTTACAAACAACGAGCAAGATTACCTGTGGAATTTCATACCTTAAGCCGCCAAAAGCTTGAAGATATGGTGACTGAATTATTAGAGGAGGGAAAATTAATTAAAACTGGCGGAGCAGACAGCAAAGAGCCTAAGCGTCTTACTGTCGCGCCATCATTTTCGAAAAAGTAAGGTGTTTGGGTTTAATCGATAACCAAATTCCTGTTTGGTATTGCAGCCAGGCCAGCCATGGGTTTCAATCACATCATGACGTTTGATGGGCAAGCCTAATTGCTCTGCTAGGGTGTCTTGAATCACTTTTTGCATTTTATTTAATGGACGTCTGATTTGTTGCTCTAAATCTTCAATCATGCCCACATGAGGCTCCATTAAATTTGCCAGCTGATTGATGTTTAAAAACGTATGTTGCGCCGATGGTTTAGCCACTTCAAAATCTTGCCAATATTGTTCAAGTAATAAACGGAAGATTAGCAGGCGCGAGGAGGCTTGTCGCCCAATTACTACAATGCCGTTAATACTTACGCCGTTGTCTGCCATACGAATTTCCAAATATTTTTCCTGAGGTGTAATTTTGGGTTCAGCTAAACTGATCATTCGAAAAGGCAGGATGCTTGCTGAATAATTCGGGATCACTTCGCAGACACCGGTTTGGCAGGTTTGCTTGATAAGCTCTGTCAATGATAAAGGGTTATGGATAATATCAGCAACAGAAATAATAGGGACATCAATGATCATTGATGGGATTTTAGCGCGTGCATTGATGATTAAGGTAGGCGTGACTTTCAATTTATCAATAGTCAAATGGCGGTGATCCGTGCAAATATCGAGTATAACCAAGGTGGCAATACCGTATGGGCTCATCACTGTGTAAACCCCTTTGCTCAATAGATAAAAGTGCAATTGCTGCTCGCCTAGGTGACGTTCTAAATACTGTGTGATTTTAGCGAAATTAAGCTGGACGGTGCTCTCTAAAAATCGGGTTTTGCTGTGCGAATTTGGCAAAATATAACGCCCACAATTGTCACAAACAAGATCATCGCAATCTTCGTCAAAATCATCTTCAATGTAAATTTGATTATCGCAATCGGGATTGGCGGAATCATCTTTAAAATCTTTTGGATTATAACATTTGATGAAACGATTCGAGGTATGGTGTACAAACTGCTCACTTAGCAAAAAGGAAAGCGTGTTTTGATACTCTTGATTTAAATCTACCCATGAACCTTGATGTGTCAGTAATGCACGCAGTGCATCAGTTGCAGCATTTGGCTTTTGATAAGATCTTAAGGCCATAGGTGTCTCTCATCCATGATTTAAAAATTTCCCGAGCATTTTTGTCCAACACATGCTCGGAGTAACAAATGCGAACATGATCGCATGCCTCATCCAGGCAGCGAAAATACAGGGTGATCCGTTTGTTTTGATACAGTACTTTGATAGAATCGACACAGGTAATATCAGCCAAGATGTCGCCCACAGCCCCTTGCATTATTTTTAAATCTTCCGCGATAGGGTTGTTGGGGCAGGTGTTGATGACGATTTCGGTGTTATTATGAAAATAAGGTGAACGAAAGCGTATTTCAAACAGCTTAAGCATTTGATCAGAGTCACTAACTGTATGGCGCAAGAAACGTTCGACTTGTTTTTTGAAATTAACATCTGCAGCATCAGTAAAAGTAACCGGCTGGTTGAAGTACTCACTGATCAGGGCATTAGCAATAAAAACTGATTTTTGTGGACACTTGGCGCAGATATTTGCTTGTTTGCCATTTTCAGAAAAATCGATAATGGTCCATTCGGGTTTGTGGCCATGCAACAGCTGATCACTGCTTAACAGCACATCTTCATCACTGGCGCGGCGAATAAAAAGATAGATTCTATCGCCATGAACAAAAATATCCTGCAGTTGACTTTCAAAGCCATCGCCTAAATTTATATCGTATTGTTCTAAAATTTTAGCTATCGGGTATGAAGAAAGAAAGTCAGCGAAGGTTTTTGCTTGTTGGCGTGGTGGGTTTAAAAGCACAAAAGCCGCAAACCCCTTTTTATGAATTTTATCGTAATGATAGATGTTTTTGAGTGCATCCGGGTTCTGATTAAACAGTGCAAATAGCAAAGACTTTTTATCGTATTTGTTATTTTTGACCAGGCAGAATTCCAAGAGATCATCGCTAAGGGTGGCTTTAGCAATATCCGATACCGCTGTTTCCAATTTGGCGTGATTAAAGCGATTTACCAGATAATAGTTGAACAGATCATCAGATTGCTCCATGAGGGCTTTGCGCATTTGTGTTACCGGCAGAGCCTTGCTGACGTCTGTATCTACTTGGTTCACTGTATACAGCATGGTTATTTGTCTTGGTGACAGCGATTCAAGCCAACTTTGGCGCAAATTGGGGTTGCTGTATTCATCCATAAGTCTTTCGATAGGCAGCTCTAAATCATATTCCCAAAACCGCCGATTTGGGGTGATTCTAAATTTACCGCTATTTACAACGCCCATTTGCATATTTAACCTCCATTTTTCGAATTGCAATGACTTTCCCTAAAATTTTAAATGATTGCTCAGGTGATACCTTAATCAGCTGATACGCCTCATTTTCTGGCTTTAACTCAATGTGGCTCGATCGCTTGTAAAAAGTTTTACAAGTTGCCTCATCATCCAATAAAGCGATAACCACCTCACCGTTTAGTGCGGTTTCTTGGGTGCGTACGATGACAAAATCTCCATCATTAATGCCCGCATCCACCATACTGTCACCGGTAATCTCAAGTGCAAAGCAGTGGCCTCTAGCAACACCACTATCCACTAAAAATTCACCCATATGCTGCTCAAGCGCTAAAATCGGGTGACCCGCTGAAACCTTACCTAATACTTCCACCGGCACCACCTGGGCAATCTGGTTAACGGGTACAGATCGCTCTAACATTTCAATGGCCCGAGCTTTTCCTTTATCGCGCTTAAGGTACCCCTTATTCTCTAATTGTTGGATCACCTCAATAGCGCTAGCAGACTTAATACCACGCACCTCGGCAATCTCCCGTACGGTGGGTGACATACCATGTGTCTGCTGGTATTGCCGGATGATATCCAAGGTATCCTGCTGTGCGTCCGTCAATCCCACCTGCGGTTTTGGACCTGGTTTTGTACGTTTTTGTTTAGTCATGAAGCTTAATCCTTTTCTCAGCTTGTTAGTCCATCATACCTAACAAATGTTAGGGTAGTCAAGCATGAATTTCAACTGTCAGCTGAACGTTTTGAGGTCGAACCGTGTAAATAACCATATCTCAATAGTACACGGAGGACTGAAAGCCTATGACCACCCCTCAAAATCCCATCAAATTTATCGCGAAAATATTGGCAGATAGCCTGCTTCGGGCGATTAGTTTGGAGAAAGATAAAAAACCTCAAGCAAACGGCGCTTCTTCTCTGGACTTTTCTCCGAAAGGAAGCGTTACTGTGAAGCGAATTTAAGTATTTAAATGAGGTAACATGAAGAAAACGTCAATTATTAAACAGGTTCTGGCTCTACAAAACCAGTCAATTCAAGAATTAAAACAGTTATGGGTACAGCTCTTTGATGAGCCAGCGCCACCGTATCAAAAAAACTACTTATTGCCACGGCTTGCCCATCGACTGCAAGAATTGGCATATGGTCCAATGTCTGAAAAAGCAACCAACACCTTAGAGCTTTTAGCCAATCAGATGGAGAAAGGGAAAAAATTTTCTAATCACATGTTAAATGGCAGACCCACTGTTGGAACTAAATTAATTCGTGAATTTCAAGGTGTAGATTATGAAGTTATTGTTGCAGAAAACGGGTTTGTATATCGGGGGCAAACATATAAATCTCTTTCAGCGATAGCACGGCGGATCACAGGCACTCGTTGGAATGGTCCTTTATTTTTTGGTTTAAGAACAAGAGGCGCGATATAATTTATGACTCGGTGTGCTATTTATACAAGAAAATCCCATGAAGAAGGATTAGAGCAGGAATTTAATAGCCTGGATGCGCAGCGTTTGTCGGCGGAAAATTATATTAAAAGCCAACAACATGAAGGCTGGCAGATACTGCCGAAGTATTATGACGATGGTGGTTTTTCCGGCGGGACTTTGGAGCGTCCTGCGCTAAAGGAATTATTTGAAGACATCGCTGCGGGGCTTATTGATTGCGTCATCGTTTATAAAATCGATCGCTTGTCGCGCTCATTACTTGATTTTGCAAAGATCGTTGATTTATTCGACCGTCACAATGTAGCGTTTGTCTCTGTCACTCAAAGTTTTAATACCGCCAGTTCTATGGGGCGTTTGATGCTCAACGTGCTTTTGAGCTTTGCGCAATATGAACGAGAGCTCACTGGTGAGCGCATCCGCGATAAATTTGCCGCCTCCAAACAAAAAGGCATGTGGATGGGTGGTAACCCACCGCTTGGCTACGATATTATTGATCGAAAATTGGTGATTAACGTGCCTGAAGCTAAATTAATTGAGCATATCTTTACGCGGTTTTTAGTGCTGGCATCTGCCACCCATTTGGCTAAAGAATTAAATAACGACGGTTATCACTCCAAACAATTTACCGCCAAAACTGGCAAAGATATCGGCGGCGCAAGATTCACTAAAGCCTCACTGCGCCGGATCCTTACAAACCCCATTTATATTGGAAAAATACGCCACAAAGATAAAGAGTTTGCAGGACTACATGATGCGATCATTGATCAAGATTTATGGGATCGTGCTCAAGCAACTTTTAAAACAGCACCCAAACGCAATTCCGCGTTTTGTAAATCACCGGTGTTACTCAAAGGTATTATTCATTGCCAAGCCTGCAATATACCTATGACCCCAACCTATACGGCCAAAAAGAATCGGCAATATCGCTATTACGCCTGCAGTAATGTGTTGCGCGGTATCGAGTGCCATGGCATTAGCTCCTATCTTGCGGCCGGTGAAGTCGAGCATTTTGTCATCCAGCAGGTGCGTCATGTTTTAAAATCACCTGAAGTGGCTGCCCAAACAACTTTGCTTTTAGAGGGTGCGGGGCTGGATAAAACCCAAGTTTTTGATCTGCTCAAAGACATCGACAAGGTATGGCAGAATTTATTCCCGATCGAGCAACAAAAAATTATTCACACGCTGATCCGTGCTGTGTA
>Ga0172373_10005198_pt1 | contig 17957 bp, 16 predicted proteins | sample Lak10m_2_FD_114546 | JGI IMG/M metagenome (GOLD analysis project Ga0172373, IMG submission 114546) | Freshwater microbial communities from Kabuno Bay, South-Kivu, Congo - kab_092012_10m | ecosystem: Environmental > Aquatic > Freshwater > Lake | place: Democratic Republic of the Congo...
AAAAACAAAATAAATTTCCATCAAATTTGCACTGTCCTGTCAAAAAGCTAAATTCTTTCTTTCGTTATTATTTATCACTATCGTTTCCGCCTGGTCGTCTGTCTTTTTTACACTTGTTGCTAGGGTTTTGCGGCTTTGCGAAGAAGCGGATTTCGGAGCACTAAACTGTCAACGAGCACTACACTTGATACGAAGCGCAAAGCTCCAAGTTTGCACGTCACCCCGCCTGATGCAAAACCTGTGTGCTTGTTGCACAACTATAAATATACAAAATCATCATTCATAAATTATTAACCTAATATTGTTCATATAATACTATTAATCAGGTATATAGAAAATATTTCTTTAGTATCTTTAAGTTATGCAAGGACGAAAAGAGTATAACCCAAAGCTATTGTACCAGTTACATTTGGACAACCTGGTACCCAAAGATAATTTTTACAGGCAATTGGATCAGGTCTTGGACCTTAACTTCCTGTATAAAGCAACTGAATCCTATTATGGTGACGAAGGTCAGGAATCAATAGATCCGGTTGTGTTTATCAAGATATGCCTGGTTGGTTATCTGAACAATATAAACTCTGACCGCAGATTAATCGAGTATTGCGGAAATTGCCTGGATGTCAGGCTTTTTATCCGTTATGATTTGGACGAACAGCTTCCCTGGCACAGCACCATCAGCAGAACCCGGCAACTTTATGGTGAAGAGGTATTTCTGAAGTTATTCCGTAAAGTGCTTGGCATGTGCGTACAGAAAGGTATGATACGGGGCAAACGGCAGGCTATTGATTCAGCCTTTATAAAAGCCAATGCGAGTATGGATTCACTCGTTGAAAAGGAAGTTGTTGAAGATGCCTGCCTGTACCTGGATGAATTAAATGAAGGCTCGGAGTATAAAGTGAGTAAAACTAAAAAAGCAATTGTTGAGAAGCACCACGCCTGGAAGGTTAAAGCATACAAGGGTCAGCCATCTAATCAGAATACCAAACAGTTGAATGATTTTGGTGAACCCATACGACCCAGATACCTGAGCAATCATACCCACTATTCACCCACTGATCCCGATGCCCGCATCAGCGTAAAGGTTGGGAAAGCCCGCCAGCTTAACTATTATGGGCAAATAGCAGTTGACGATGCCCATCATGTAATTACCGGTGCAATGGCCGATCATGCCGATTAGAGAGACAGCCAGTGCTTACCGGCTATCCTTGAACAAACCATTGAGAACCTGAATGAAAACGAGATAAGAATTGAACAGGTAGCAGCGGATACCGGATACAGCAGTGGTGAAGCGCTCCGGTACTGTGAAGAGCATACCGTAGAAGCTTATATCCCCAACTTTGGACTGTATAAACCAACGCGTGAAGGCTTCATCTACAATAAGGATCTTGACCATTACGAATGCACCCGCGGTAATAAAGCCATCCTGCCTTTTCGCAGAATATTTACCGACAAAAAGGGATACCGGAAAAGAGTATATCGTTCGGATAACAGTAAATGCAAAAATTGTCCACTGCGTAGTTCATGCATTGGCAAAAGTGATTTCAAGAAACTGGATGACAGCATCGATAAACCATATTACGACCGGATGCACCAACGGATGCAGACGAATTATGCAAGAAAAATAAGCAAGATCAGGAGCAGCACCGTTGAACCTGTTCTGGGAACCCTCATCAACTTCCTTAACATGAAACGGGTAAACACACGGGGAATTAACCAGGCAACGAAGCATGTACTTATGGCGGCACTTTCCTATAACCTGAAGAAATACATGAAGTTTAAGTCACCCAAAGCGATTTCTGTAATAAAATCAATGGAAGTAAACAAAAAGGGAGACTTTATCAACATTTTTAGAGCTGTTACAGACCTTGTAAATGTTTTTGCGCACTATAATGATCACAGATGCTTTAAGCTGTTACAAAATCTGATATGACTGGATTGTGTCCTGATGTGTGGTGCTGAATAACAGATTGGAATTTTCTTTCAAGAAGGGGGTTGTGCAACGGCTACCTGTGTTAGCTGCTGCCATTTTCGTTTTATGCTTTTTAGGTCTATTTTGTCTGCTTACGTAAAAGCATTGCAATATAAATCAAGTCGAATATAGCAATACAAATTCCTAAAACCAAGATAAATATATTCGGTCTGCCAAAAGCTGGCAACCCAACTACGCCAACTAAAATCGTTGGGGTAACTGTTCCAATAAACTTATTGATTGCAAGGGTTAGGCTTTGCCCTTCGTTGCCTCGTCTTTGCACAAACATTGCGATAAATAAAATGGACATGGCTAAATTTTGAAGAAAAGCGGAATACGAACCGCCTTTTACAAGCCCAAATTCTTCTACAAAGAAGTATTGAATGAAATAAGATACGATAAGCCCTAAAATACTCCAAGCGATGAATACTTTTTTGGAAAGAAAGTCAGGAAAGTGTTTTTGCCCATACTTGAAATAAGTATATAAAATGCCAATATCAAATAAACACCAAACGGCATTAAATCCTACTTGCAGGGTTAGTCCTTCTTCTCTGTACCCTAAAATCGTATGCAAAGTCTCCCAAGCAATATTTAATGCTAATGCCCAAAAAGGCATAGCGTATGTTTTTTGTTTAAACCCCAAACGGATACACTCGATATAAACAATTGTCCAACAAATGCCGCTTATGCCTGCTAAAACTAATGATGGATTCATAATAAGCGATATTATTTTAATGATGAAAATTTATGTTCAATTTGCGACAACCATTGTTGACGCTTTTCTTGTGTCACCATTTTGACTTGATTGAAACTAATCCATTTGCGGTTTTTATACCCCATTTTCCAAAAAGTCCCCAACATCATCGCTTTTTTAATGGCATTGCCAAATAACGACCAATACAACCATTTGGGCGTATTCATAGTGGTAATCATAGTCACGCTTTTGATATTTGGCATTAATGGCTTCATTAAGTTGTTACTGGCATTCTTATAATCATACATAACACCAGGAAATACTACTTTATCCACAAAACCTTTCATCAATGCAGGCATCAATTCCCACCAAATAGGGAAGATAAAAACAAGATGGTCAGTTTTTTCCAGACGTTCTTTGTATTCTATCACTTTTGGGTCAACAGGTTTTTTATCTCGAAATGCCTTTAAATCAGCTGCTGTCATTACAGGATTAAAATTATCCTTATCCAAATGTATAAGATCAATTTGGTGATTCCCTTTTTCAAGCCCTTTGGTTACTGATTGTAAAATTGCGTTGCAAAAACTCCCGTCATAAGGGTGGTTAAAAACTATTACTACTTTCATTTTATGATGTTTTAAATAACAGCACAAAAGTCGGTAGCTTAAAATGTTTAGACGATAACAATTGTTAATAAATGCCTATAGCCTGTTTCTAATACGACTTAACGAAACCGAAGTAATTCCCAAAAAGGAAGCGATGTAATGCTGTGGTACTCGTTGTAAAATATTAGGATTGTTTTTCAGCAATTCTAAATATCTTTTTTCCGGATTGTCCTTGATACGAGAAAGAAAGAGTTTTTGGTAAAACAATAATCGTTGAAAGGTGAGTTCTTCCGCAAGTTTTTTGATTTCCGCTGATGTTTCAATGATGGTTTGTAAATCCTTCTTCGAAATAGAATACAAAATGCAAGGTTCGATGCTTTCAATAGTAAATGAACTTGGCTGGTTTGTTCGAAAACTTTCAATAGATGAAACAATATCCCCTTCAAAGAAAAACTGAAAGGTGATGTCCTTACCGTTATTGTTAAAGCAAATTCTTAAACAGCCTTTCTCAATATAAAATGCTTCTTTTGCTTTTTCTCCCTCATTAAGCAGAATCGTCTTTGCAGAAATTTCGTGTCGCTTGAAAAGATGCTTAAAATTATTCCATTTTGTATTTTCTAAATTGAATTTTTCCATTCTTAATGTTATTCTTGATTGTTTACGGGTCGTCAGTTATGTTTGCAGCTAACGGTTTGGGGCTTTGCGAAGTTGGGGCATTCAACGCTCAAATCTTCAATTTAGCACAAATGTTGATTAGAATTCCAATGCTCAAATTTAGCACTTCTGCCCCAATTTTGCAAAACCCTTGTTGGCAGTAGTGCTGTTATTTTATTGTCTGTTCGTCACTAATATAAATAACCCGTTGATATGGAATTGAAATCACAACAACGGGTTAATAAGATTGTCTAAATTACTTTGGTTGTATCGGTGCTTTCTTAAATCTGCCCCAAGCCACAAATATTGCTAATACAAATAATATTATATTCGCCACAATGGATTCATTTTGCGATAAATGTTCTTTTATTGCTAATAGCATAATGAGAGCAATACCAACAGCCGCAATTGGTGTTAAAATTGGTTTAATTCGTAAAGTTGCTGGAAGAATTAACCCTATTGCTGCCAATATTTCAGTGAATCCAATGAATCGAACCAAAGCCTCTGGTGTATGGTTTACAAAGCCCATTCCTTTAGTAGCCAATTCTGATATTGGCATACTTACTTTCATAAAGCCTGCCATACCAAAAGCTAATGCTAATAATACCTGTGCTACCCACAAACTGATGTGAAGTACTTTTGAAATTTTTTGTTCTGTCATTTTGATTCTTGAATTTAATTATAAATTATTTTTCCGTATTTCCCATTCATATAATCGTTATGAGCTTGTTGGATTTCATCTTTTGTACTCATTACAAAAGGACCTTGTGCTACAAACGGTTCTGTATATTTCTCTCCACCAAAAACGATAAATTCTGCTTCTGTTTCAAGATGATTAAAAAATCCAATATTACCACCTTTAGCATCAAAACCTACTAAATCACCTAAATGATATGATGTTTCATTGATAGTTAAGTCTTGTTGTGGCAGAAATACTGCATACTCTAATTCGTTTACAGTTGGCAGTGTAAAAGATTTCCCTGCTTGCAATTTGATATGATACAAATATTGTTTAGCATATGTTGGAATTTTTGAACTTTGCCCACCGTATTCACCTACAACTACTTTTAGAGTTCCTGAATTATTCTCTAAAGGCATTAAAGGCAATTCTTCATTTTGGATTGCCATATATTCAGGATTTTTGTTTTTTTCTACAGCAGGTAAATTCGTCCAAAATTGAAAGCCGTGCATTAGTTTTCCACTTGTTTTAGAATCTGGACCAATTGCTTCATTATGAATAATACCATTTCCTGCCTTCATCCACTGTACTCCTCCTGAATATACAGTACCTTGATGTCCACGACTGTCATAATGTTTTGCCTCTCCATTAAGAATATAGGTTAACGTTGCTATTCCACGATGTGGATGAGCTGCATCAGCATTGAGTTGCCTTGCAGGTATCATAAAAGGTGAAATGTAGTCCAAAAATATAAAATGTCCTACGTGGGTAGTGTAATTGTTTGACACCAAGCGATGAATTTCGATTGGTCCAATGTCAGCCCGATGTCCTCGTGTTTTATAAATGACTTGCTTTTTCATTTTTTTACTTTATTTGAAAATAATAGTGCAAAAATACAAACTATTGATTTACTTTTGTAATCAGTTACCAAAAGGTAATCAATAAACGATATAAAAATGGAAAAGAAAGAACATAAAGATTGTATGTCAGTTTTACTTCCTGTAAGGGATACACTTGATGTTATTGGTGGAAAATGGAAACTACTAATTCTGATTTCTATTTGGGAAGGCAATAAATATTTTCGTGAAATAGAACGCAGTATTCCGAAGCTCTCCACAAAAGTTTTGGCTAAAGAGTTAAAAGATTTAGAAGTAAACAAACTGGTAAACCGAACAATTATTGATGACTATCCTGTTCGTATTGAGTATACCATTACAGAGCATACCAAAACATTGCAAACAGTTATTGAAACATTACGAGATTGGGGTACAAAACATCGCAAAATAATTTTGGAAAAATAATTTTGGTTGTCGTCTATTAGTTAGGGTTTTAACTCTTCGTAGGTCGCCTTAGCATTACGGTTTCGGTATATGAAAAGTTGGGCACTTCGGAGCACGTCATTGTCAAACCGATACAAAGTCTGAAGCGAGCTACAACCCTTGATTTCAGTAGTATCTGCCCAATTTTTTATATACCGTATTATGCACTGGCGGTTCTTGTCTGTCCGTAGTTTCCTGTCAAATTGGACTTTCATATTAAACTTGTCATTCGTTTCATTTTCCTTTCTGTCTGTGTCGCCCGTGTGCCTGTCCGACTGCTGGCGGATTGGCGTGTTTTAATTTTTTCTCTAAAGAGGGGGAGAAAAATTTTGAAATTCACACTGGGTTGGGGCAGACACACTCTTTGGCAAGCTTTGGTTTGAGCTTGGGCTTGTGGGGCTTGACAATGTTTGTGGCTGCTGCGATGGCTCATTAGTTCTGATTTTTTTTAAAGTTTTCTGCTTGTTCAAAAATCTCAATATATACTTCGTCTCTTTCTACTGGCGGATAACCAAACTCATCTAAAATCAATATCAATTCTACTTTTAATGCGGATTTGATGTCGTCTCGTTTGTTCCAGTCAGGGAATTTCGCCTGATTGTCAACGATAACTTTTACTGCTTTTGATAAAGCTATCATTTTATCATCAGGATATTTGAAGTCGTACTTTATGCAAAGCTCTTTCAGAATGTCGTAAAATGCTTTTTCTTCAAAGTCAATTCCTAATTCATCACCAGCCGAAAACTCTTTGTGAACCTCCCAAATCAAGTCTGTCAAGGCGTTTGCCATTTCTTCATAAACTTCACTTCTCAAAATGTCGTTTGCATCTCTGTTGTTGTATCGTTCAACCAAGGCTTGCATTTTCTTTGTAAAGTCAATTCCTTTTACTCGATTAACTTTCTTTATTTCTCCAATCACTTTTGCCAAGAGTTGTTGAAGCAACTTAATTTTTGTATTCGGTAATTTGATTTTATCAATCTTCGCCAGATAGTCTTCATCGAAAATATCTTGCTCTGTTTCGGCTTCGTCTCCAAGTTTGAAAATTTCTTCAACACCATCACTTTGCAAAGCATCTTTTATCATTTCACGAACTTTAGCATTCATCTGTGAAGTATCGGGTGCATTGCCTTTGGTGAGTTTGAAAACGATTGAACGAACTGCTAAATAGAAATGCGTGTAATCTCTTTCGGTTTGTGTTAATTGTTCACTTCCTGCACAAATATCATAGGCAGCTTTCAGTCGCTTAACCAAACCCATAAAGCGAGTTTCAAATTCTTTGGTTTTTTGAACATACTCAGCAGCAAGATTTAATGTATTTAATTGCTGAATGGTTGTGCCTTTGAAGTATTTTGTATTATCGAAAGTATGAAACAGTTTAGCCAACAAGTCTAAATGATTCCTAACAATTATAATGGATTCAGCAATATCTTCAAAATTGTCATTGTCGCCTTCGCTGTATTGCTTCAACGCCAAATTCATCTGTTTTTTGATGCCGATATAATCTACCACCAAACCCTTATGTTTACCTTCGAACTTGCGGTTTACCCTTGAAATTGTCTGAATTAAATTGTGTTGCTGAATAGGTTTGTCGATGTAAATAGAATCTAAGAACGGAACGTCAAAACCAGTTAGCCACATATCAACCACAATGGCAATTTTGAAATTCGACTTTTCGTTTTTGAACTGGCGGTCTAATTCATTGCGATACTCTTTTGTTCCTAATAAATCGTAAAATTCCTTCGGGTCGTCCTGCCCTCTGGTCATTATCATTTTTATGCGTTCAATGGGCTTTAGTTCCCGTTTGTCTTTGTCAGTTAATATTACACCTTCTTCGGCTTCCCGAATCTCGTTCCATTCGGGTTTTAGGGCAATAATGTTTTTGTATAATTCATAACCAATTTCACGGTTACTGCAAACAAACATTGCTTTGCCTTTCACGGTAGAACCCTCGTTAATTCTATTTTGGTAATGGTTTACAAAGTCGTCGGCAACCGCTTTTAAACGGTCGGGGTCGCCCAAAATGGCGTACATATTTGCCGTTTCCTGTTTGCTTTGCTCAATCTGATATTCGTTTGCTCCAGCTTCGGCAGCCTCTTCGTAGTATTTTTCAATTTTCTCTAATTCGCCATTTTTCAGGGCTACTTTGGCGGCTCTGCCTTCGTAAACAATACGAACGGTAATTTCATCTTTTACCGATTCGGCCATTGTATAAGCATCAACTACTTTTCCGAAAACATCGAGCGTTGCATCAATTGGCGTGCCTGTGAAGCCAACAAAAGTGGCATTGGGCAAGGAATCGTGTAAATATTTGGCGAAACCATAGGTTTTGGTAACGCCTTTTTCCGAAACCTTTATTTTTTGGTCTAAATTAACCTGACTGCGGTGTGCTTCGTCGGAAATACAAATTACATTGCTCCTATTGGTAAGCAGTTCGGTATCTTCGGTAAACTTGTGAATGGTTGTTAGAAAAACGCCTCCGCTTTGTCTGCCTTGAATTAATTCTCTCAAATTGGCTCGACTTTCGACACTTTCAACTGTATTGTCTCCAATGAATTTTTTAGCGTTGGTAAATTGACCAGCCAATTGGTCGTCTAAGTCGGTACGGTCAGTTATCAAAACAATGGTTGGGCTGCCAAAATATTCGCTTTTCATTAACAACCTTGTAAGGTAAAGCATTGTAAAGCTTTTGCCACAACCAGTTGCCCCAAAATATGTTCCGCCTTTTCCGTTTCCTTCGGGCTTTTGGGCTTTCTTAATATTGTCGTACAACGCCCTTGCAGCATAGTATTGCGGGTAGCGACAAACAATTTTCTCGTTTTTCTTTGATGAATCGGGAATGTATATGAAGTTTCGAATAATATCTCTCAATCTGTTTTTGTGAAACATGCCCTGAATAAGCGTAAACATGCTGTCGATGCCGTCAACATCTTTTGCCAAACCCGATACTCTGCGCCAAGCATAGAAAAACTCATAAGGGGCAAAGAACGAACCTGCTTTGTTGTTTATCCCATCGCTAATAACACAAAAAGCATTGTATTTAAACAGTTCGGGAATATCACGGCGGTAACGAACCGTTAATTGTTTAAAGGCATCGTAAATAGTAGCTTCTTCACGAATGGCACTCTTGAATTCAAAAACAACCAAAGGCAAACCATTGATGTAAACAATACCATCGGGGATGCGTTTTTCCGTGCCTAAAATCTCCAATTGATTAACAAACTTGTAAATGTTGGTATCGAGTTGAGACGTATGGCCATACATCTGTACGGGTTCGGCTGCAACGGTTAGTAATTGTTCAGCTTCGGGCTGGCGTTGTTTGTTTAGTCCGGCGTAATTGATAAGTTGAATGTAAATATCTTTTTGGCTGCGGTTTTCACGTTTCAGAATGAAACCATCGGAAAGCATTTTTAGAAATGTTTTGTTGCTTTCGTAAAGGTCGGAAGCGGAAAGGGATTTGAGTTGAAGAATAATAGATTTAACCTCGGTAATAGTAATACCATGACTTGCGTATTGGTTTAAAAGAAAGTTTTGCAAATCTTCTTCAATCAATACTTCATCGGGTTTGCGAGCAATGGTAATACCCAAGTGGTGGGGAAATCCTTCCTGCCCCAATAACTCGGTAAATGCCTTTTCTAATTTTTCTTCGGTGAACTTCATTCAATTCTCTTTATTAATTCTTCAAAGCATTTAGACACTTCATTTTCAGCAGGGATTGGTCTATATGCCAAAGCTGATAATTCAGTTTGATATTTTACTTTTAATTGTTTCCAGATGGCTGGGAAATCTGCCACTAAAGGAGATTCGAAAATTAACTTTGTTTGCCATCCTATCGGTTCTTCGAACATTTCCCTGTCGTGTTGCAGGATAGTTTCAAATTGTTTCTTAAACGAATCAGATGCAACAAATTCAGCACATTCAGGATTTTTCATTAAGAAGTATAAATCGTAGAAATGCCGTATCTTTTTCGAAATACTTTCAACGGCATTTTGTTCGAATGAAAACCGGATAAGTGAAATTGTTTTCTCCAACAACGTTTGTTCTTTGTTCAATACATTTACCTCAAACGGTTGAAGGTCGTATTGCTCAATGTATTTTTCATTTCCTGTCTGCTGTAAAAAGTCAGAAACAAAACTTTTTAAGGTAAGCCGTTGAAAAGGAAAAGGATTGGCAAATGAATTTATCTCGACAATCAATTTGTTGTTTTTATTACTCTTATCTATGGTTACATACTCAAAAACAGATTTTCTGAATCGTGAACCTTTACTGGTAACTCCGTCCATTTGCACTTCGGTTAAATCGGATGTGATTTCTTTTTCAATAGTGCGGATGATGGTTTTAATTTCATTACCTGTTTTACCCTTGTCGTTTATAATGGCAATATCAACATCCTCAGAAAAACGCTCTATCAGATTATATCCTTTCGATAGCGATGTGCCTCCTTTAAAAACCGATTCATCAACATATTTGCTTTTTGCCAATCTGCTTAATACCAATGTTATCCAGTAATCTTTTTCTACAAATTCCAATTTAATATCCAAGTGCTGTGATGCAGCCCTCAATGTGTCCGAAAATAATTTTATGTCGTGGTGCAGCTTCATAACAGATTCCATTTTTCGGTGGCAATTAAAACTTTCGAAATGCCCGAAAGCTTGTATTTAGTAATCGGGTTGAGCGACTTAAACAAGGGTTGTGTTATTTCGGTTTGCTGTAATTGCTCCAACATCGCACCCAATAAAGCCCGTGTAACCGGCGGATATTTTAACGCCAAACGAACCAATGTACTTTTGTCGTTTTCGGTTAATCCTTTTAAGATACTTAAAAACCTTCGGCACGTTGATTCTATGCCAGCATCGGGAATTTTTTTAATGTACCTTAAAGCATCGAGTATTTGAAGTAAAGGAATATTTTCTTTTGTAATGGTGTTTTTTTGTTTGATAAATGAAATGGTATAACGCTCGCGCTTAAAATTTGGCCTTATTTGGTTTCGCCCTATTTGGATGGTATTGCTAACCTGCGTGGTTAAGCCCAATTGATTGTATATGCTGTAACCTGTAAGGTAACCAATTATTTTACCATTTTCTTCCAGCAAGTCTTTTACTACCTGTTTTTGGTCGGGCAACAGGTTTCCGAAAGGAGTAGTTTCGGGTTTGTAATATTTGCCTTTGGCAAGTTTCATTATCTTACCGGTAGCCACCATTCGGTTCAATGCTTTTATAATGGCTTCTTTCTTGTTCACCTCGGTAATAAAATCGGCATAGGTGAAAACATATCCTTTCGGAAGTCTGTCTATTGTAAGTGATATGTATTCAGATGTTTTCATTAATAAATTGCTTACGCAAAAGTAATAAAATTGTCCAGTAAATTATAAAATAAACTGGACATTTGGTAATTCATTGCTGCAATATAATTTTTCATTCATTATAAAATTTATCGTCTGTCCATTTTACCGGATTGTTTACGATATATTTCGAAATTCGTTGATACGATTGTTCATCGCGAATAATGTGGTCGTGATAATTGGGTTGAAAAAAATGATTGTTTCGATTGAATTTTGGAATATCCAAATTGTATAGGTCGATATAATCGTCAATTTTTGAATTTACCGCCGATTTGAAACCTGCCAAAAACGACGAAATGGATTTTGGTAAACGATAAAATGATTGTGATTGTAATGGGGATGGCGATTGTAATGGTTGATACGCACGGCCGTGCGTATCAACGTGCGTGCCGTTCAATTCATCCGACGCGATTACCCGTTTGTTTTCCGGTTTATCAATCACAACAATGGCGTGCAAATGGTTGGGCATAATTATATATTCATCCAAAAACAATTCATTGCGGATTTCGAATGATTTTTTCCATTCGGTATCCACAATTATACCAAAATCGGATAATTGGGGATATATGGTGGATGGCGTTGGCGTTGGTTGATACGCACGGCCGTGCGTATCAACGTGCGTATCAACAACAATTTTACCCAAATTACAAATCCTGTTTTGTGTAACCAGGGTAATAAAATACATCCCATTAGACGAATAATCCCAACCCGGTTTGCGGTGTGATGCTATGCGATATGTATTTTTAAATTTTTCGGGCATTTTTTTATTTTTCTACTGTTGCTAATTTAGAAAGAAGCAATTCTTTCAGTTCCATTAGTTTTTGGTTTTCTAATGATTTTAATTTGACTGTTTCAAAAATTGGCGTTGAAAGTTTATGAAATATTTCCATTTTCTGAAAATCAATTTTTGCTAGTTTATATTCTTCAAGATACTTTTCGTGAACTCTTTGTCTGCCGGAAGAACCAATCATACTGCTTATTGCATAAGCTCGAAACCCTTCATCTTTCGCCAAACAATAGACCCAAAAGGGACTGATATTCTTCTTAGCACGCATGACAATAAATTCGGTTGAGCCTGCGGCAATCTCTTTTCCCTTTAAAACATTAACAAATGCAGTCTTGCCATTTTCCAAACAAGGTGTAATTCTTGCAAGAAGTGTATCTTTATTCTGAAATCTCGAGCCGCCTTGATATTCTCTTTCTACCTTTCCGCTAATGCACATCGAAGTTTCAGAAAGATTTGACATTTCAATATAAGCAGATAACTTTCCTTTTCTTAACTCAAGTATCGGATTAGTTTCAACATATTGACTTGTCCTGATATAGGTTTACACAAATAGTGTAAATTTAACACCGCACAAAAATGAAAATGGACAAGTCAGATTATGTCGTTTTTTATTTTTCTGTCTTTATGTAGCAAATTGTCCGCTGTGTCGTTTACACTTGCCCATAACGTTTGAGTGTAAGTGCCGTAAGGGATTGCGGGTGATTTCCTATCAAGTTACACAAAAAGTTAAAGCGGACTTCTGACCTTCGCATACCTCTGAAACCCTTATGGCATTTACACTTTGTTAGCGTTTCGTTGTTCATTTTTCTTGTTAATTTTCTTTCATTTTTGCTGCATCATTTCTGTCTGCCGTGCGTTTGGGTAGGCAAGCTCTTTGGCTGGTTTTGATCGTGCGTTGGTTTTTTTGAGCGACCAGCCAATGTGCTTGACTACGAAGCGTGGGCTAATTGTACAAAGCATTATATTCATCATCAATTTGCATTTTCTCAATTAAAAAACTAGTCCAGACTTTTGTATATCTGTATTGACCAGAAGGTTCATCATAAATACAGTATTTTGTGTCTGTATTTGACGGATTTGCATCACCATTATTTGGTCTTACCGAATATTTTTTCCAACATCTTGTGTGCGTGTCAGGATTAAACTTGTTTTTAGTTTTTCCGTTTTTATTGATTTTAGGATTTCCTAAACCAAGTTGAACAATCTCAACAACTTTCCCAGGCATTAATAAGTCTTTCCCCGAAACTGGTCTTTCTTTGACTTTTACAAGAGCTGCGATTCTATTTACATTCCTTTTTTCATCGTCTGTCAATTCATCGTATTTAACAAATTGAATTGGCAATGCATCAGCCGACTTATGATTAGCAACTTGCAATAAAAAAGCCTTAAAAGAATACTGTCCGCTTTCTAAAATGTCTGTTGTCAAAGAAGAACGATATTTATTTATAAAATCCTTAACTTTTTTAGCGTCTGGATTTGATTTTATTGCTTCTGCAAGATTACTTGAAGAAGGAAATAATTGTAATGAAAATGATAAGCTTTCACGAATACAGAAATCTAAACCAAATTCCATTTCTAAAATTTTATCATAATTCAAAAGCAATGCTTGACATTCTGCAAATAAATCAGGGTCAATTTCTGGTAATGATTTATGTTCAATTTTATTTCTAAGAGGAATGAAAAATTCTAAGTTTTTGCGAATAGGATTTTCTGTATCGGTTTTAAAATATTGTTTTATACATTCTTTCAACTCCCAATAACAAAAATCATCGTCTTTTTTATCAAAACGATTTGAATCTTTTACCCTATAAAATGGTTTGATTTTATTGCGAAAGAATATAGCGTGAAATAAGGAAGTCCAAGAAATGACCATGAGTACAATATAACCGCCTGAACGAAATTTGATTGCTGGTTTATTGTATGTTTCAATAGCCAACAATGCAGAATCTCTTGATTTTTCAAGGCACTGTTTTACATTGTATGGTAATCCTCTTGACATTATTCAAGTACTTTTATTGTCTCATCTCCGCTTATATTCCTAATTTTTATTCGTTTCGGTTTGGTATCACTTACAATTTTACCATCCCAAAACTCTTTTGTTTTTACTCCATCTTTGATTACAAATCCAAGTTTATCAATCTTTATTTCGGTTGTGCTGTGCCATTGTCCTTCTGTGTTTTTGCAGTCAAGAGCAATGAGTTCAACAAGTTCTAAACCTTCGTTGCTTATGTTGATTGGGTCAAACTTTTTGCCTTTGGCAACCGATTGTAAATTCCCTTTTTGATTAAACTCTGCAATTTTCTGAATTAATCGGTCGCTTATCAATTTTGTAATTTCGATTGTAAAAACACCTTTGGTTTCGGTGGTCGAAAACTCGATAATATCTTCACTGACTACATCGTGAAGAAGGTTTTTAAGGTCTTTTAGTTCAACTTCAATTTCGGTGGCGTTGTTGTCTTTAATAAATTTCTCTAATGCCTTTTGGTCGTCAATATCTATGTAATACACGATTACTTTTTTTGCATTGACTTCCAAGTTTTGTAATTCTTGATTGATAATGGTATTAATGGTTGGAATATCCAAAACTTTTTCTTGAGTGTTGAGTAAATTGGGAACATAAACAGGTACTATACCTTCTTTGCTCTTTGAAATTGCACCAAACCAAAAACTGCTTATTCCTTTTACTCCTTTTTGCAGACCCGGAATAAGTGTTGCCAATTTATCCATTGTTTGCTGTGGATTCCGAAACAAACTTACCCCATCCTTAATTTCTAAAATTTGAAAGTTGGCGTTAGCTTCAACTAATCTATCTCTTACTGTTTGAATACTATTAATGCCAATATCACAATGAATAAATTTACGTTTCAAATCATTTGCAACTTTTGCTGCTACTCCGCTACCGCCAAAAAAATCTGCTACTATCATTCCCTCATTACTACTTGCTTTAATAAATCTCTCTAATAAAGCTTTCGGTTTTTGCGTTGAATAACCCACATTTTCACTACTTGTTTTTCTGGTTACTGATGTTTGACCAATTGGCCACACACTATCAAGGAATTTCTCCGTAAATGTTTCGTAGATAATTTTGCCATTTTCATCTCTTGCAACTTTTAGCGTCTGAGTTTCTTTATCCCAAACCACTTTATTCCTTTCAACTGGTTTGTCAAGTTTTTCTGTTACCCGCTGAAAAGTATAATCATCTGATTTGGTATAGAAATATATTACATCGTGTTTTTTAGCAAATCCAGTAGTAGCATTGCCTTGTATATAATCAGCGTAATACCAAATAATTTCATTTCTGAACAAGTCCTCTCCAAAAACTTCATCCATAAGTATCTTTACATAGTGTCCAATATGCCAATCCAAATGAACATAAATACTTGCCTTATCATCCATAACGGATTTAATAGCCAATAGATTTTCATACATCCAATTGAGATAATCTTCTTTTGACCATATATCACCATACATTTTCTCTTCAAATGCTCTCAATTCCTCAATATCCATTTGCTGTTCTGCTTCCTCGATTTTTTTCGCAATCTTCGGATTTCTTCGAATAAAAACCTTTTTAGAATAATCAATGCCACTTGCAAATGGTGGGTCAATACAAACCAAATCGACTTTTATCCCATTTTCTTTAAGGTAGGCACAAGTAGAAATACATTCACCACGAATGACTAAATTTTCTGATTTTTCTCCCACTATTTCTATTGGTTCAACTTCATAAAAGGGCATACCTCTTTTAATACGGTCGTAAACCTTATCGTTTTCACGATAACGTAATACTCTTTGACTACGAGTTATATTATTCAAAATCGCTTGTCCTTCAACCGTGTTAGGGTAATACGGAATGTATTTTACTGGCATATCTTAATCGTTAAAGAAGTTATTAATCTTGTTGTTCAATTTTGTGATGTTGGCTACAATGCTTTTGCTGTCTTCCAAATACAGGAAGTCAAAACGTTGGTAGCCGAATTTTTCTTGGTTGAGTTTTAAAAACTCTGTTTCCACATAGTTTTTCTTTTTCTGAAAAACCTTGTCTTCTGCATACAAAGCACCTTTGGTTTCAATAAGCAGAGCTTTGTGAATTTTATCTTTTTCAGTTCGCTTAATTATCAAAAAGTCGGTTGTGTATTTGCCGATGTTTTTCCAATACTTACCTTCTTTTGCAAAGCAATTAATTACAAATTCTGTCAAGCCACGTTCACCATTGTAATATATTTCTAATTGTTTGTTTTTAAAATCAGACAATTGCATAGCCTTTTGCAAGGTTTCAATTTCTAAACCACTGCTTCCACTTCCGCCAAAATTGTAAGGTAAATAGTGAAATGAATTATTTTTTGATTTTACAATTGGCGAAAAGTCAAATTGAGTTTTATAGCTTTCAAATGGTGGAACAAAGTTTTCCATACCCTGCGCTCCCAATGTTGCTTTCATTAATTGATAAGCATTTTCTACTTCGGACATATCAACTTCAATGCTTTCGTTTTTACTGTCTAATTCCAAAATTTTTGCTATGTCTGCATCATTCGGGAATAGTTTAGAGTTTTTCTCTACATTAGTTAAACGTTCGGCAATCAATAATTCAGCATGTTTTGGAATTACTTCGGTATCGGTTTGCAAATCCCTTTTGATGCTGAAAGCAACACGAATTTTTGATTTAATTTGATGTAAATCGTAAAGTTCGTTGAAAAAGCGGTTTCCCTCTTTTTCAAAAGATACAGTTTCAAATATTTCTAATAATTCAGCATCGTATTGATGCAACTGTTTTTCTGAAATCAAACCGAAACTTTCCCGTGAAATTTCAAAAAGCCATGGGATAAAATTGGCAAAGGCAATTCCTGTTTCGTTAATAATGTCGATGCTTCCAGTATCTAAATTTGATATTTCACTTGTAGTAATCAATGCCGAAGCCTTGTAATCTTCCATCTTTTTAATGATGGCTTTCAGTTTTGCTTTGGTATTGGCTGTTTCTTCTTCATCAATACTTTGATAAGTTACTTTCATTTGGTAAAATTCCACTTTTGGCAATTGCAAATAATCTATACGACTGTGGCGTTCTACCATTTCAACATTACCATTTCGTCTGGTGTTGTTCAGTTCGTCAATGCTGCTGTTTTGCTCTTGTTTTAGCTGCTTGTTCAGTGTGTCGGCATTGTCTTTATTCAGCCAAATCAAAGCAGTTTCTACTTTGTCTTTGTCAACTTGGCGTAAACACCTGCAAGAAGTTTGTAAAACCATATTTTGCGGACTGTCTCCTTTTTGCGAAAGAATTACACCTGTTAAACTAGGGCAGTCCCAACCTTCTTTGCCAACTTGTACCAAAAGAATGTATCTCTTTTTTGAAACAGCCAAATCCAATGAACGAAACTCTAATTCATTTTCTTTGGGTAAAGTATATTTCTTATTACCTCCGTGAAATTTCAGAATTTCAACAGGATTTATTTTTAGGTCAGAAGTTAAATAAGGATAAACTTCTTCTTCCAAAACTTCAATATTGCTGCAATAAATGGCAATTTTGGCAATTGTTCCGTTGTCGTAAACTTTGGTTTTATAAAGTTTATCAAAGTCATCAATTCCCTTTTTGATAATCTGAAAACGGTCAAGGTTTTGCCCGATTTTCACCATCGGATTTTTAAGGAATTTTTTAATAGCCGTTACCAAAGGATAGTAATAAACTGTATTGGTAATTTGTGAGAATTTGAAAGCGTAATCTCCAGCTTTGATAGTTTCAGCACCTTGCAAATAAGGCGTTCCCGAAAAACCTAAAACGGTTGTGATGTTTCCTTTGCTTTGCCAATAATTTACGGCTTGCCGTAATTTAATATCATCTGTTGCAGCATGGTGAACTTCATCAATAAGAATTGTCAGATTTGAAATTTGTCCGAACAATCTTTTTAAATCGTTAG
>Ga0172373_10005199_pt1 | contig 17953 bp, 17 predicted proteins | sample Lak10m_2_FD_114546 | JGI IMG/M metagenome (GOLD analysis project Ga0172373, IMG submission 114546) | Freshwater microbial communities from Kabuno Bay, South-Kivu, Congo - kab_092012_10m | ecosystem: Environmental > Aquatic > Freshwater > Lake | place: Democratic Republic of the Congo...
CTCTGCCGTTGGCAAAAACAGGCTGATTTTTTGTCAGTTTTTGCGTTTTTGAAGGCGCATAGCCGGTGCTATGTAACTGAAAAAAGGTGAAAAATGGCGAAAAATGAGCCGTTTTTGACTCGGTGAGAGAATCCTGAACAAGCTCTAAGTATTTGCAGAAAGACCAATTACAATGGCACGGTTATTCAATACTGAATAGCCACGATTATAAAAATATGAGGTTACCTCTTGTTTCCGAAAGCAAATACCCTTAATATTGTACCTGAATATAGCATCATCTTATGACAATTGAAATACTGAAAGAGCAGACCGTCAAGCTTTCACGGACTGAGAGGCTGGAGTTTTTACAATTTTTGGCAAACCTTCTTGCCCCTGAAGAGGATATCTCTACCGTGCAGGAAAATCAACTCAAATCCTTGTCACAGCGCAGGGAACAATTGAGGCTTGGAGATATTACAGCCACAGCGGCCCTTGATGTGAAATCCAGACTCAAGAATAAATATGGCTTACAGGATTGAATTTCATCCGGAAGCAGAGAACTAACTCGATAGTGCACTGTTCTGGTACCAGCAGCAAAGTCAAGGTCTGGAGCTAGCCCTCTACAAAGAATTTATCAGTCTTGAGACCTGTATTAATAGAAATCCGTACGAGTTCCCTGTTGTTCATGAAGACATAAGGCGAGCAAATTTCTTTCACTTCCCTTATTCTGTTTTTTTCGTTATCGAAAATACTAGTATCCTGATTCTTGCTATTTTCCACCAAAATAGGGATAATGAAGTCTGGCAGAACCGACTGTTATAAATCCGACTGTTCGTATTTGGACTAAAAGACAGTTTTTGTAAACCAAACATCACTCCTTTTGTTCCTTCTGGAAAATAAATGCACATGATAACGTCAAAAATGATCAGTGGTGCGGTAGTGATGACTTCCCTGTTTTTTGCAGTTTTTGCCTGCTCGAACTCCGCGAAGGTATCATCAAGGCCCGCCGAAACTTCAGGAACTATGAATCCTTCTGCCACAAGTATCTACCAGTTCACCGTCAACTCGCTGGATGGCAAACCAGTTTCTCTGTCTGATTTCAAGGGCAAAAAGATTGTCATCCTCAATGTTGCTTCCAAATGTGGATATACCCCGCAGTACGCCGACTGGGAGAAGTTCTACAAGGCCAACAATGACAAAGTGGTAGTGCTCGGATTCCCGTGCAACGATTTCATGGGACAGGAGCCGGGCTCTGCCTCCGAAATTGCCGATTTCTGCCAAAAAAACTACGGTGTATCTTTCCCGATGTTAGAAAAAGTACACGTAAAAGGGGCAAACAAGTCTCCACTGTACAAATGGCTGACCGATCCTGCACAAAATGGCTGGAATCGTGACGAGCCATCCTGGAACTTCTGTAAGTACCTGATTAATGAAAAAGGTGAACTGACCAATTTCTTCGCTTCAGGAGTAAAGCCCGACAACAAGGATTTTCAGGCTGCTCTGGCAAAGTAAATTATTCTTTACGGTTATGCGGGCGGTATCAGTCAATGATATCGCCCGCATAGCTTTTCGGGAGCCTTGTCAGATTTCTGACAAAGGGTATCTCACAGACAAGTTTCGATATAAAATATGTATTTTTCTGCATATAAACGGGATAATAACCTGAGCAGGGTAAACAGTCCTTACATTAGCCCCCGCTATGGAATCAATCATTCAACAGTTTCTTCAGTTCGACCGCCTGGTTAACGTAAGTCCCGTAGGTGATGGCAACATCAACGATACCTGGCGTATCACGGTAGAGAATCAGGCGACTGAACAATCGTATATCCTTCAGCGAATCAACCACCGGATATTCAGGGATCCCGCAGCGGTCATGCAGAATATCCAGAGGGTAACCGCCCATATCGCAGGTTCAGACTTCCCGTACTCCTCGCCCGCACCCGTACGCGCACTCAACGGCAATCTGCTCTGTGAAAACGGAGAGGGATTCTGGAGAGTTTTCCCGTTTCTGGACAATACGTATGTGCCGGACAGCCAGATCAGTGAGGATATTGCGTATGAGGCCGCACGCGCGTATGGCGCCTTTGCGCGTGCGCTGGGTAATTTCCCGGCGCAGGAGCTGTCGGAAACAATTCCCGGGTTTCACAACACAGACAGGCGCTGGGACGCTTTTCTGGAAGTCATCGAAAAAGATCCGGCTGGGCGGGTGCAAGGGTGTAAAACAGAAATAGAGGCCATGTACAGCGCAAAACCGCTGTTCGACCAAATCAGTAAACTCAAATCGTCGGGAGCACTGCCAATTCGGGTGACGCACAATGACACCAAGGCGGGAAATATTCTCTTCGACCGCCGAACCAACAAGGCTGCTGCTGTTATTGATCTTGATACAGTCATGCCGGGAGTCATATTGTCCGATTTCGGAGATATGGTGCGCACCTTTGTTCCAGACCGACGGGAAGATGCACCCGGAGAGGTATCAACACGCCCGGAAATGCTGCAAGCCCTGCTGGAGGGATTTCTCTCCTCCACTTCGGGCTTTCTGAACGATACAGAACAGGAGCTGCTCGTGACCGGTGGTGCCTGGATTATCGGTGAACAAGCCCTCCGTTTCCTGACCGACTGGCTGGCTGGCGATGTTTACTACAAGATTGCTCACCCCGAACATAATCTGGTGCGATCCAGAAACCAGATTTCACTTTTTAATGCGCTTATGAAGCTGAATCAGCTGTAGAGATCATTCAATGCCTCCTGAACTTCCGGAAATCTGAACCTGAACCCGTCAGACACCACCCGCTCAGCCGAAACAAGGTTACTGTTCAAAATAACCGCCGACATTTCTCCCAGCACGGCACGCAATACAAAAGCCGGGGCAGGAACCGGAATAGCAGGACGCTTCATAGCCCGCGCAACGGCCTTTACCAATGCCTTCCCCCGCACCGGATGGGGCGCCACCGCATTGTAAATACCCGATACCTGTTCGTTTTCCAAAGACCATAGGATCATGTCGCACAAATCGTCAAGATGAATCCACGACCACCACGCCTGCCCGTCGCCGAAGTAGGCACCAATGCCAAAACGCACCGGACGGGCCACCTCGGCAAGGGCTCCGCCATCCGGACTGAGTACAATACCAATTCTGAGTATCACGGTACGGATACCCAGTGATGCGATTCGACCAGCGGCGGACTCCCACTGCTGGCAACAATCAACCATAAAGGATGTGTCAACAGGAACATTGGATTCCGCCATCATACGCTCACCAGAATTCCCGTAAATGCCTATAGCGGAAGCACTTACATAGGAACCGGGAGGATTTTTCATGTTTTGCAGGGCTTGCTCCAGTACAGCAGCCGACTGTACCCTGCTGTCAATGAGCTCCTTCTTGCGGGCAGCAGTCCAGGGTTTGTCTGCTATACCGGCACCGGCAAGATTCACTACCGCATCAACGTTTTCAAGTGCCTGCGGGTCAATGAAGTTACGCGACGGATCCCAGGCGAACTCTGCAGACGTCTTTGGAGAACGGGTAAGAATACGCACCTGATAGCCTTTATTTTGCAGAACTGCCTGAAGCCGGCGTCCGACCAGACCGGAGCCTCCGGCAATGAGTATGTTTTTTGACATGGAAAGTCCTTTGATTTAAAATACGTTGGGGTTTCAGACAATTGCGTCTGAAACCCCAACGTTTAACAATAAAGCCGGCCAAAGGTTAATCTTCGTCCTTCTTTTTGCCGAGCAGTTTCTCCTTGTCGGTGACTATTATGGCGGTGCCGCCCTTCAGTTTGCGTGCGATAGCCGAGTAGGGCCCTGTGACCACCGTTTCGCCCTCCTGAAGACCGGAAAGGATTTCGATGTGGTTGTTATCCTGAATACCGGTTTTAACCTCTCTGACGGCCACTGTATCGCCTGTAACCACAAACACAATCTCCTTGACAGCATCTGCACCGATTGCCTCCTTTTTTTCCTCCTTCTGCGGCCCGTCTTCCTCTTCCTGCTTCTTCATCTTTTTCTGATTCTCGTCTTCCTGGGCAGTCACAGAAACGATAGGAACGCTGATGGCATTTTCCGCCAGGTGTGTATAGATATCCACCGAGGCAGACATACCCGGGCGGAACGGGTAGCGGCGGCCGTCGCTCACCAGATCTTTGTATGATTCGGGGTCTATTCTGATCTTGACCACAAAGTTGGTAACCTGATCGGAATTCAGGTTCAGTCCGGCTACAGTACCAACATTGCTGGCGCTGCTGGCAATTTCAGTCACTTTGCCGAGCATTTTCCTTCCCAGATAGGCATCCACCTCGATATCAACCCTGTCGTTGAGTGAAACCTTGAGGATATCACTTTCGCTCACCTCCACCTGTACTTCCATACTGTGCAGGTTGGCGATACGCATCATTTCAGTACCTGCCATCTGCAGGGTACCTACTACACGCTCGCCTTTTTCCACATTGAGCTTGCTGATGATACCACTGACAGGTGCCGTAATGATGGTTTTTTGCAGGCTGGTCTTTAACTCTTTCAGGCGGGCTGTGGCGCTGTTGATACCGAATTCGGCAACCCGTACGTTTTCTTTGGCGCTGCTCAGACTGCTCTCGGCCGATTTGAGTGTGGCTTCGGCGGCAGCAAGGGCGCTTTCTGCAGCCGCGAGGGTATTTTTGGACGTCTCAAATTCCGCAGTGGAAATAATTCCGTCTCTGTACAGTGTCTCGTTGCGCTTGTGGGCATTTCTGGCCACTTCAAGCTGAGAGTCCAGGCGGCGGCGATCGGCCTTGAGCTGGTCAATCTGTGCAGAGCTGCCCTGTACATTGGATGAAGTGATCTGTCGCTGGGCACGGGCAGTACTCAGAGAGGCTTCTCCCTGTTCCACCAGACTCTGGTATTCGTCGGGTTTGATTTTGGCGAGAATCTGACCTGCCACTACTGAATCTCCCTCTTTCACATAAAGGTCAATGATTTCACCCGAAACATCGGAGCTGATTTTCACTTCGGTTTCGGGGAAAATTTTTCCGCTTGCGCTCACTGTTTCATTAATGGAGCGACGGGAGACCTGCTCCACGGTAACCTCTTCTCCTTTGGGTTTCTGCCGGGCCTTGTAAATACCGGCCGCGATCAGTACCGCGACCACTCCGATCAGGATGTAGAGAAGTTTTCTGTTTTTTCTAGGCGATGTTGTTGCCATTGTATTGAATGCCTTTATTTGTGTCAGAAGTTGAATCAGTCCAGTTTCAGCGGTCTGCCTGCGTAAAAGTCCAGAATCTTGAGTTTGAAGAGGTAGTCGTATCTCGCAACTACCAGATCATTTTCTGCAATATCCCGGTTGTTTTTTGAGGTGGTAAGGTCCAGCGTATTTACCGCTCCGAGCGCCAGTCTTTTTTCAGTATTCTGATAAGCGATACTGGAGGCGTCGAAAGTTTTTTGCGCGGCATCCAGTTGTCTTTTTGCCGCTCTGGCATTGGCAATAGCCGTCTGAATATCATTCTTGAGCGTCTGCTGGGTCTGAGTCTGTTGCATTTCAGCCGTCAGTGCGCCCAGGCGCGCACGCTCCACGCTCAGGCGCGTGCGACCATTCTGATAAATGGGAATTCCGAGACTTATGCCGAAGCCCTGACCGAAGTTTCGGTCAATCTGGTTAAAATAACCAAGTTTGGGAAAGGAATACACATCATTTACAGCCTGTATATTGAGCGGCTGTCCGTTCACCAGAAAGCTGCCGGCAGAAATGGTGTCCTGTCGTACAATCGTGCCATTCTGGAAGTCGAGAAAACGGCTGGAGTAGCTGGAATTCAGGTTGGCAAAAACGGAAAGCGTCGGGTAATAGGCCGATTTTGCAATAGCAATTCCCTCTTTGGCGCTGTTGACACGAAAACCTGCTGCCCTGATACCGGGCTGGGTGGTCAGTGCTGTCTGGTACAGCGCAGTGAGCGACGCCTCTTCCGGACGGGCGTCTGCAGGAACCAGTATATCAGGGCGCTGAACCTGTAAATTGTAATCGGGCTCCAGTTGGAGATACTGTTTAAGCGTCAGATATGCCAGATCAACATTATTTCTGGCCTGGACGGCGATCTGTTCGTCGCGTGCTACCTGTGCCAGCAGATTGAATTTTTCAGCAGCAGGAGCCGTACCAGCATCAATGAGCTTCTGGGTGGTTGCCAGCTGGGCCTGACTCTGCTCTACCCTTTTACCTGCATTGTTGAGCTGTTCTTCAGATAGAAGAATATTCAGGTAGGCCGATGCTATAAGCAATCCGAGATCATTGATGGAGCGCTCGGCATCGGCAATGGCCGCCTGCAAATTCCAGTTGGCCTGTTTGATACTGTGGTTGATGATACCACCGCTGAAAACGTTCACCCCGCCACTCAGACCGATACTGCTGAAAGATGTGGCTTCCGTACTGAACTGGTTGCTGGTGGGGTCAATGGTACGACCAAACTGCTCGCCAAAATCAACGTTGGCTCTGAGACTGGGCAGGCGGGATTCTTTGGCCTGCTGTTTGGTCAGTGCCGCCGTACGCACATTCGCCTTCGCCTGACGAATGGTGATATTATTCTCGTTGGCGTAGGTAATACAGCGCTCCAGCGTCCAGATTTCCTGTGAAAACAGGCTGCAGGAAATGAAAAGCAGCGACGGCAGCAAAATAGTTCTTAACTTGTATGACATCGGGTTTACAGCAATGTGAAAAGCGACGCAAGGATACGGGCACTTTAATTGCATGTACGAAAAAATATATCAAAGGCCGGATTTGACAGATAAACTATCGGTCAAAGGGGATTCCCGCTCTGATGAAACGCCGCAGGCATTGTGCATCAATAGTCCAGACGCCAGACATCCACGCCCTCTATGAAGGAGGACTTCGTCGGTTTGTATGTCAGCTTTTGCCCCTCCTCGGTCATAATAACCTGCTCTTCTCCCTGTCGTCCGCCGTACTTCAGCAAGGCATAAACAGCATCGTACAACGTACCCTGCACATCAGACTCCTGTTGTTGTGAACCCGTTATTTCCAGTTCTGAACATCCGAATTCCTCCATGCCAAAGGTGAAGGCTCCCCCGTCTCCGGGCCGCCCGAAGTAGATCCAGCAATACAGCGGAAGTGCCTGATTGTCAGCCATATTTCTGGCTGCCGACAAATAGGAATCACTGGACACAAGCAGATACTGCGAGTTCATATACACACCTGAAGCGGCCGATGAGGCCAGTATGGCCGCCGCAACTTTGGAGAATGCAATGTGCATGTCTGTTCCCGACACTCCCTCGCCCACCACGGAAATAACTGCCTGTGCGGTATGTTTGAGTGCCTGTGTTTCCGCATCGGGCCACCTCCAGGCAAGCCGGGCGGCGGCGCGTATTTCAATATGGTCAACCGGGTAATCCAGCTGGGCTATCATAATGGTTATGCGGCCGGAGTTGAGTATAACGGTTTTATCCGAGGTACTGCTGGAATCAATCCGGAGTTTCCAGTCCTGTGTCATGGTACGCGACAGTTCGGCGACGCCGGGCAGTCCGGTGCCGGAGAGCAATACGGTGCCGGTTATCACACGCGATGACTGTCCTGATTGGGCAAAAGATGCAAAGTTGCCGGCAACAAGCAGTAACAGCAGAGTTGTAAAGCGCATTGTTTGATATTTAATCTGAGTACAGACGAAAAAAGCGCGGGAAAGATCCGCGCTTTTTTCATCCCAATCAAATTTTGACCTGAATAACGACAAAATGGTTACTTCTTGTCTTGCTGGGCGAATACTTTTTTCAGCAGTTCACTGGTTCTCAGCTTCGGATTGGAGCGTATGTCTTTCTCCTTTGTTTCTACCAGACTGAACATGCCCGCCAGTGCCTTTTTGGTCACGTGGTCGTCGAGTTCGGGATTAGTTTTCTCGACCAGTGGAATTTTGTTGTAGGCAGTTACCGCGCTCTTCCAGTACGAACGCGCGTTTACCTTGTCCAGCGACTCCTGAATAACCGGCTTGAACTCGTTGTACAGTTGCTGGTAGGTGGTTTTTTCCAGATAGCGGGTGGCGGCATCCGGGTTGCCCATCAGGATATTCAATGCATCCTGAAACGACATTTTTGTGATGGCGGAAACGAAAATCGGACCTGCTTTTTTAGCAGCATCTTCGGCAGCGCGGTTCATGCGTTCTGTCAGATCGGCCTCTACATTGGTAAAGCCGGGGACATTTTTCAGCCTGGAAACGACCTTTTGTGCCTCCTCGGGTACAAGAATCTTGTACGGACTTTTGAAATATCCGTCCTGGGCAGACAGGAAACTGACAGCTTCGTTAACACCGACATTCAGCGCCTCTTTGAGGCCTTTTCCTGCGTCCTCCTGCGACAATGCGCCGCCTGTCGCTTCAGTTACAACGGTTTTGGCTTTTTTCAGTACATCGCCAATCTGGGCATGAGAAAACTGCGAAACGGCGAGCGCCGCAAGCAGCAAGAGTGATTTTCTGATCATGAGTTGCTTTGTGTTTAATAACTGTACAAATAAACGCAAAAGCCGTCTGCTGGTTACATTCCGGCAGACGGCTTAAGGATAGTTTAACAGACAAACGCTCTATCTCGGCTTTGAACCGCGAAACGCGTAGAACAGTATATAACCGTAACAGACGAACATAATAGCCAGAAATGCGGCCCGAAAATCGAGTCCCAGTCCCGAACGCTCGTACAGCCAGCCATAGAAAGGCGGGATAACCGCTCCGCCCAGAATACCCATAATCAGCAATGCCGAGCCGGTATTGGTAAACCTGCCCAGGTCCTTGATACCAATGGGGAATATGGCCGGCCACATAACAGCATTGGAAAAGCCCATGGCCGCCAGGCAACCCACTGCCACCGAGCCGGAAGCGAAGTAGGATACGACAGAGAGTACAATACCCAGCACGGCCGAAACAGCCAGCCAGCGCTCCTGGGTCACATGCTTTGGAATCAGTATGATACTGACAAAGTAACCAACCAGCAGTCCGATTAGTCCGAAAGTAGTGAAAAACTTGCTTGTATCTTCGGAAAAGCCCAGATTTTTTCCGTAAATAGTAATGACATCACCAGCCATTACCTCGGCACCAACATAGGTGAAGATGGCCAGCGCACCGAGCAGCGTATGCGGAAACTGGAAGATGCTCGTGCGCCCGCGAGAGAGTTCCGTATCGCCATCGGCTTCGTGTGAGGCCTGTGTGGAAATATCCGGAAGCGAAGAACGGTAAATCACTATACCCACTATCGCCAGAAAGAAGGCCATTACAGAATAGGGCATTACCACCCGGTTAGCCAGGTCGCTGAGCAACTGTGCTTTCGCTTCGGCAGTAATCGCAGCATCCGTCAACTGCTTCTGAATGGCATCTGCATTTTTCAGCAGCAGGGTACCAAACAACAGGTTGGCCATGATACCGGCAGCCTTGTTGCAAATACCCATGATACTGATCCGCTTGGCCGCCGATTCAATCGGGCCAATCACGCTCACGTACGGATTCGAGGCTGTCTGCAACAGGGCAAGGCCTGTCCCCAGTACAAAGAGTCCGGACAGGAACATACCGTAACTGCGCGCCTCAGCTGCGGGAATAAAAATCAGCGCACCGGCTGACATGATGAACAGCCCCAGTGTCATACCCTTTTTAGTGCCCAGACGCTCCAGAATCCAGGAAGATGGCAGTGCCATGACAAAATAGGCAAAGAAAAATGCCGTGGCAACATAATAAGCCTGCTGATCACTCAGCTCGCACGATTTTTTCAGGAATGGAATCAGGATACTGTTTAACCACGTAACAAACCCGAAAACGGCAAACAGGATGCCGATGATTGTGATTTGATAGCGGTAGTTTGCATTCGAGTTGGTAGAATTCTGCATACTTTTGCCCTCCGTTTTTGCGGAATTAACAGGATTTTGTGAATGGTTGAAAAATGTCCGGCGTAAAAGTAGAATATTAACTCAATCACTCCCCATCCTGCAAAAGAATTATCTGCAAAACCTGAACAAAACCGAGTTTATCCATCAGTCATGAATACTATGAAACCAACGCTGTTAATACTTGCTGCGGGCGTGGGCTCCCGGTACGGAGGCCTCAAACAGGTGGACGGCATGGGCCCGGGCGGCGAAGCTATCCTCGAATACTCCGTTTATGATGCCATTAGCGCCGGATTCGGCAAGGTGGTATTTGTTATCAGAAAAGAAATTGAAGCCGAATTCCGCGAACGGGTAGGCAAGCGGATTGAAAATCAGATTCATACGGAATATGCCTTTCAGGAGTTCGATACGGCTCTCGACTGGCTCGCCACCAAACCCCACCGCGAAAAGCCCTGGGGTACCGGACACGCTATCCTGTCGGCCAGGGCACTGCTGACGGAGCCGTTCGCTACCATCAATGCAGATGACTTCTACGGCGAAAAGGCATTCCGTACGCTATCTGAATTCCTCTCCGGCGATTGTTCCGCCAGCCAGTACGGTATGGTAGCTTACCAGTTGAGCAATACGCTGTCGGAAAACGGATCTGTTTCCCGTGGAGTTTGCTCCGTAGATGAGCAGGGATTTCTCACTGACGTCGTGGAACGAACCAAAATCGAGCGCCTGCACAACGGTATTTACTTCACCGATGAAACCGGCAGCCAGACGCTTCTGGCAGACAATACACCGGTTTCCATGAACCTGTGGGGGGTGCACCATTCCGCACTGGACGAATTTGAAAGCCAGTTCAGGGAGTTTGTTCAACGCAATACAGACAAGCCACGCGCCGAGTTCTACATACCAACAGTTATCAACAACCTGCTGGAAGCGGGCAAAATCCGCCTGAAAGTGATGCACTCCGACAGCCAGTGGTACGGCGTAACTTATCCGGAGGACAAGGAAACGGTACAAAAGGCTCTGGCAGCCATGAATTACCCGAAAGGGCTCTGGAAGTGAACCGAAATTGGTAACGGTTGTTTTGAGCTTGTCAAGGATTCTCTCGCCGAGTCAAAATCAGCCTGTTTTTGCCAACGGCAGAGAATCCTGAACAAGCTCGTACAAACGAAATGACAAAAAACGCAAATTCCGGCGCAGGAAATCAGTCCCCCGAGACTGCTGGTCAGGAATATATCGAAGTCACCGGCGCCCGTGCGCACAACCTGAAGAATATTGATGTTCGCATCCCCCGCAACCGTCTCGTGGTGATCACCGGTGTAAGCGGTTCAGGGAAGAGCTCTCTCGCCTTCGATACCATATATGCAGAGGGGCAGCGCCGCTTCATGGAGACGCTCTCCAGCTATGCACGTCAGTTCATCGGCGAGATGGAACGCCCCGACGTGGAACAAATTACCGGTCTGTCGCCCGTCATCTCCATTGAACAGAAAACAACCGGAAGGAACCCGCGATCCACCGTCGGTACAGTTACGGAAGTGTATGACTTCCTTCGACTGCTTTTCGCCCGCGCAGGCGAGGCATACTCGTATGTCACCGGCGAAAAAATGATACAATACACGGAAGATCAGATTGTCGAGAACATTTCAACCCGATTTTCCAACCATAAAATTGCTGTTCTCGCTCCGGTTGTCAGATCCCGAAAAGGTCACTACCGCGAGCTGTTCGAACAAATACGCAAACAGGGCTACACACGGGTCAGGGTTGACGGAGAAATGCAGGAAATCACTGCAGGTATGCAGGTTGACCGCTACAAGATTCACGACATAGAAATTGTTGTTGACCGCCTGCAAATCGGGGATGACCGCTCGGGCCGACTGGCCGAAAGCGTCAAAACTGCCCTGAAGCTCAGTGAAGGACTGCTTCAGGTGGTTCCTCTCGACGGAAACGCCACCGAAGCTGTTTATTCCCGGAACCTGATGTGCCCGGTATCCGGCATTTCCTACGACGAGCCATCACCCAATACGTTCTCTTTCAATTCACCTTACGGGATGTGTCCGCACTGCAAAGGGCTGGGAGAAGTACACGAGGTGGATATGGACCGGGTTATTCCCGACCGGAAAAAGAGTATCAATGAGGTTGGTATCGCTCCGCTGGGAGAAGTACGCGACAACATGATGTTCAAACAGTTGCGTGCGATTGCCAAAAAATACAGTTTCAGCTTCAGTACCCCCGTCGGTGAGCTCCCCGAGAAGGCCCTGCAGGCTATTCTGTTTGGTGGCGAGGAGGATCTCAAGGTGGATGTAACCTGGGGTGGTGACGAGTTCAGCTATAACCTCGCTTATGAAGGACTGGTGAACATGCTGAAAAGATGGTACACCGAATCCTCCTCCGAGAAAATCCGTCAGTGGGCCGAAGACTTTATGGTGGTGGCCACCTGCCCGGAGTGCAGCGGAGCCCGGCTGAAAAAAGAAAGTCTCTGGTTCAAAATTGCCGATATGAACATTTCCGAATTGTCGGAAATGGATTTGAATGAACTGTATGAGAGAGTTCAGCGTATCGAACCCGAGTTGTCGGACCGGCAGCGGGCCATTGCAAGGGATGTACTCAAGGAAATCCGGTTCAGACTGAAATTTCTGCTTCAGGTGGGTCTGGATTACCTGGCTCTGAACCGCTCTTCACGCACGCTTTCGGGCGGAGAAAGCCAGCGAATCAGACTGGCTACCCAGATCGGATCTCAACTGACAGGCATTACCTATATTCTGGACGAGCCGAGTATTGGCCTTCACCAGCGCGACAATCTGCGTCTTATCGGTGCACTCAAGAATCTTCGCGACATAGGTAATACGGTGCTGGTGGTGGAGCACGACCGGGACATCATGCTTGAGTCCGATTACCTGATTGACCTGGGTCCGGGAGCCGGCAAACACGGTGGAGAGGTGGTTGACATCGGAAATCCGACTGATTTCCTCAAAAAATCAACTGCTACCAGCGACTATCTGGCCGGCAGAGCCAACCTGGAAATTCCCAACGCCCGCCGAACAGGAAAAGGCAACCTGCTTTCCATTGAAGGATGTACAGGGCACAATCTGAAGGATGTATCCGTATCCATTCCGCTCGGGACGCTTGTTTGTGTGACCGGTGTTTCAGGATCCGGAAAGTCGTCGCTCATTAACGAAACCCTGTACCCTGTTCTCCAGCGCCATTTTCACAGAAGCCTTAAACGGCCGCTGCCATACCGTCAGATAAACGGTCTGGAATTCCTGGATAAAGTCATTGAAATAGATCAGAGCCCGATTGGTCGCACGCCGCGATCCAACCCGGCCACCTACACGAATGTTTTCGGGGATATCAGAAAACTGTTTGCCGAAACACCGGAGGCCAAAATCCGGGGATACAGCAATGGCAGATTCTCTTTTAACGTAAAGGGTGGAAGATGTGAGGTGTGCGAAGGCGCCGGACTGCGCACTATTGAGATGAATTTCCTGCCGGATGTACAGGTTCACTGCGAACGCTGCCAGGGCCGCCGCTACAACCGCGAAACACTGGAAGTACTTTACAAGGGCAAATCCATCTCGGATGTGCTGGATATGACCATTCATGAAGCCGCCGAATTTTTCGAGCCAATTCCCAATATTTACCGGAAAATCAAAACACTGCAGGATGTGGGGCTCGGTTACATTACACTCGGACAGCAGGCCACTACCTTGTCGGGAGGTGAAGCCCAGCGGGTTAAACTGGCAGAGGAGTTATCCAAAAAAGACACAGGCCGCACCATATACATCCTCGATGAACCCACAACCGGACTGCATTTCGATGATATCCGTCAGCTGCTGTCGGTATTGAACAAACTGGTGGGAAAAGGGAATACCGTCATTGTTATCGAACACAACCTCGATGTCATCAAGATGGCCGACTACATCATAGATGTGGGGCCCGAGGGCGGCCACCGGGGTGGCAACATCATAGCCGCAGGCACACCGGAGGAGGTTTCCCTGGTTCAGGAGAGCCACACGGGGCGCTTTCTGGTGGATGAACTGAAACGTCACCAGAAAATATCCTGAATTTTCTGCCGGTTACCGTAACAAGCTCTTAGCACCGGCAGAAAATCCTGAACACGCTTTTAGCGGCCAAATGCTTCCAGCCAGGCCAGCATACCTCCTTTCAGGTTGCGCACGTTGGTGAAACCGTTTGCCATCAGCAGTCCCTGTGCCATGGCCGAACGAGCGCCCGAGCGACAGTGTACCACAACCGGCTGGTCCTTGTACTCTTCCAGTTCCCACATCTGATTCATCAGAGAGCCCACCGGTATCAGTTTCCCACCGACATTGAATTCCTCGTATTCCCACGGTTCGCGCACATCGAGGAGGAGAAATTGCTCACCTGAATCGAGTTTCTGACGGAGTTCCTGAACTGTAATATCCATGTATTAAGTTGTTTGAGTTAAGAGTCACGCTCCTAGTTGTTGTCTGCGGGCTTTTCCCGGGTGATATAGAGATCTACTTGTTCGCCCCTTTTCATGGAGCCATTCGGATCAAATTTGGGGGTTTGCCTGTAAACGTATGCTTCGTTGTCGTATTTGTCGGTTGTTTCATCAGGGATGACAGAACCGACAATCAGGCCGTTTGCCTCAATTAGAAACTTGGCAGCATCGAGCGTCTGTCCGACGCAATCCGGGATAAATGTTGCTGTTACCACCTCTTCGCTCACTACAAAATCTATCGTGGAGCCCATCTCGACGGATACGCCCTGCCGGAGTTCCCGTGTAATCGTATCGCCGTGGTAAATCACATCAATGATGACATTCGGGCCAAGCCGGGGGTCGGGCATGCGCGCAACTACACGCGGAGTGAGACCGAGCCGGGCAATTTTACGGCTGTAGAGTTCATAATCATCGCCACCGGCCAGATCCGGCAGCTTGATGATATCGGGATTGCTTTTATTGACCGTGAAGTAAATGGTACGTCCTTCCTTGACATCGCTGCCGGGCTTCGGGTCCTGTGCCACAATTTCCCCTGCCGATTTACCCTGCACATATACCGAGTCACTGATAGCCACACCAAAGTTGCGGGCCCGCGCCTTGCGGGAAGCCTCGCGGATATTCATTCCGATATATTCAGGCACTTTCACGCTGTCGCCGTGCTGCGTATAGCATTTCAGCCACCAGAATGTGAGCGACAGAATAAACATGACCGTACCCAGCATGGCCAGACAGTTCTTGAAAACAAACGGAGTGGTAATGAACGAGTACAGTTCGACACCTGTACGCCGGAGCATATCCAGTATGGAGTTGTTCTTCCAGGAGCTTCTTGTCATTGGGTAAATTTTGGTGATGTTGACGGTTTTTCAGTAGCAAAATTAGAATAGTCGGACGAATTATCGGCTGTTTTGTAATCTTTGCTGCGATATTCGCTGTTATGAAGGCGAAACTTTCTTCTGAAGTCCACTGGCTATGTTCAACAATCCTCATCTTATCCTCGATTCCTCTGCAGCTCCCGAACCCGGAAGCATTACCTGGCGTTCTCCAAGTAATATCGCCATCATCAAATACTGGGGAAAATATGGCATTCAATTGCCTAAAAACCCCTCACTGAGCCTGACACTGGCCTCTTCCTGTACCGATACCAACCTCGAATATTCTTTCAAGGAAGATATGCCGGACGGCCAGGTTGATCTTGAATTCTATTTTCATCAGGAGGAAAACGAAGCGTTCCGGAAAAAAGTGCTGGAGTATCTGAGAAGTCTGCTGCCGGTATTTCCATTTCTTTCCCAGCTGAACCTGACTGTCAGAACGGGCAACTCATTCCCCCACTCTGCCGGTATTGCCTCGTCTGCTTCAGCCATGTCGGCACTGGCACTATGCCTGTGCTCGCTGGAAGACAAACTGTTCGGAACACTGAGCGACCAGGAGCTGTTTGACAGGAAAGCATCCTTCCTGGCGCGACTTGGCAGCGGTTCCGCCTGCCGTTCTGTTTTCCCGCACGCAGCCGTGTGGGGTGAAACTACCCATGTAAAGGGAAGCAGCAACGAGTATGCAGTGCCTGTCGGCGACCAGATCCATGAGATATTCAGGAATTACCACGATGACATACTTATTGTAAGCAGATCGGAAAAGGCCGTCAGCAGCCGTGCAGGTCACGCACTGATGGAAGGAAATCCGTATGCCGAACCTCGTTACGCACAGACGCGGGTGCGACTTGAGACGCTGCTCCACGCCATGAGAACAGGCGATCTTGAAACTTTTGGCAAAATTGCGGAGGACGAGGCAATGACCCTGCACGCACTGATGATGTGCAGCAACCCTTCATATACCCTGATTCGCCCCGATACACTTGCAATAATTGAAAAGGTGAGACAATACAGGGCGGATACGGGGCATCAGGTGTATTTCACGCTCGACGCCGGCCCCAATGTTCACTTGCTCTATCCGGGCGAAATAGTTCATGATGTGCGTGCATTCATTGACGACCATTTGCTTGAACACTGCGAAGACAACTATGTACAGCAGGACTGGGTGGGAGAAGGCCCCGAAGAGTTGTAAAAAATCATCGTCCGACCATTGCGAAATCCTACCTTTGCGCCTCCGAAAACCGACTAATACAGGAATATGTCCAGAGAATCTGTCACACCTTATGGCTCCACAGCCGGCAAAAAAGCAGAAGTTGAACAAATGTTCGACCGCATCGCCCACAAGTACGACCTGCTCAACAGGGTACTCTCTCTGGGTATTGATGTAGGCTGGCGCAAAAAAGCCATACGGTACCTCAGGGAGAAGCCGCAGCATATCCTTGATGTGGCAACAGGAACAGCCGATGTGGCCATACTGATGGCCCGGATGCTGAAACCGGCCTCCATTGTCGGGATAGACATCTCTAACCAGATGCTCGATTTCGGCCGTATCAAAATCAACGAGGCTGCCTTGTCAGATGTCATCTCCCTGGAAACAGGCGATTCCGAACAGCTGCGTTTTGAGAACAACACTTTCGATGCTGTCACGGTGGCATTCGGGGTACGGAACTTTGAAAATCTGGAAAAAGGACTGGCAGAAATGCAGCGCGTTTTGCGTCCGGAGGGCCGGATTGTGATACTGGAATTCTCAAAACCGCATATTTTTCCGTTCAAACAGATATACAATGCGTATTTCAGATACGTTTTACCCCTGATTGGACGTTTAACCAGCAGAGACATGCGCGCCTACACCTATCTTTTTGAGAGTGTACAGGCTTTTCCTGAAGGAAACGACTTCCTTCAGGTGTTAACCAAAACAGGATACAGGAATCCAACATGCGAACGACTAACGCTCGGAATATGCTCTATCTACTCGGCAACGAAATAAAGACAGTCTGCTGCAGCCTGTTGCTGGCACTGCTATTTTTCGCCCCGTTCAATGCAAACGCTCAGTACAGTTCAGGCAATAACCTGAACTATATGGACTTTCAGCAGAAACCATACTATTTTGGTATCACGCTGGGCTATAATTCCAGTAACTACAAGATTTTTCACTCCCAGAATTTCATCCGGAACGACTCCTTCGCCCGGGCGGAGTCGGTTACGGGTCCGGGGTTCAATCTCGGAATTGTATCCAACCTCAAAATCGGGGAGTACTTCGATATACGCTTCCTCCCTACCCTCTCCTTTGCCGAACATTCCATCCGGTACTCTCCGGCAGGCGGAGAAGGGCGTATTCTGACCCGCCCCATTGAGTCGGTGTTCGTCGAACTGCCCTTTCAGGCGCGTTACAAATCAGCTCCATACCACGATTTCCGCCTGTTTATCATCGGCGGGGTGAAGTACACATTTGATGTAGCCAGCGACTCCCGAACGCGTCAGGCGGCCGGACTGGTAAGAATCGCCCCCACCGACTTCCAGGTAGAATATGGTGCAGGAATACAGTTTTTCTTCCCCTACTTTATCTTCTCTCCCGAAATAAAGATCTCTCAGGGGTTGAATAATATATTGATTTACAACGACAACCTTCAGCAAAGTACCATTCTGGACAAGGTAATGTCGCGCACATTTACCCTGTCGTTCCACTTCGAAGGATAAGAGCTTGTTCAGGATTCTCTGCCGTTGGCAAAAACAGGCTGATTTTTTGTCAGTTTTTGCGTTTTTGAAGGCGCATAGCCGGTGCTACGTAACTGAAAAAAGGTGAAAAATGGCGAA
>Ga0172373_10005200_pt1 | contig 17952 bp, 13 predicted proteins | sample Lak10m_2_FD_114546 | JGI IMG/M metagenome (GOLD analysis project Ga0172373, IMG submission 114546) | Freshwater microbial communities from Kabuno Bay, South-Kivu, Congo - kab_092012_10m | ecosystem: Environmental > Aquatic > Freshwater > Lake | place: Democratic Republic of the Congo...
CTCTGGTTCATCCATGGTAAGTTGAGCCGTCTGATAATGATTTGCTGTTTTGACGATTAATTTAGCGAATAAATCCTCAGCCTTCTGTGAAAAATTACGAAGATTGATTTGTTCTTCAGGGCTGATGAGTTCACCAGAATCTGTATAAGGGTGCTTTTTTTGTTCTTCTAAGTAGTCAATAAGTGCTTGTGTTCGATGTAATAATTGATGAGCACAATCAGCTGGATAATCTGTTGGGATCAACGCCAAAAGTGTTTCATCAGGCTGATTATGATCTATTTCGTAGCCATAAAATGGGAAATCTTGTTGTTCAGGTTCTAAAAAGTATTCCGCATATTTGCTATTGAATAATTCGCGCTCTAAAAATTTTGAGACATCGTTCCAATTGATTTTCTGTAAATCAGTATCGATTTTTTTAGCGTATTTATCATTTAATTCATAGCGCCAAAATGTCTCTTCTCTTATTGTGTTTTTTTGAGAAAAAGGTATTTCAAACTCCTGATCAGTGTTAAACCATTCAGCGAGTTCATGTCCGCAAATCCAAGCGGTTTTTTTATTGGTTTGATGGCTTACAATAAAATGTGCAAATGGTAGAAGTTCGACATTAGGATTAGGATTTTGTTCGTCGTTGAGAATACTAGAAAGATGTAAGCTTAGTTTTTTGACGCCTTGTTTTTTCAAACCCTCAAGCCAAATTTGGAAATGTTGTGCCAGCAAATGTTGTGATAGTAGATCTCTGAAGATTAAGCAGTTTTTACTGAAAATAGGATGTTCGATCCAGCGATTAAAGTTTAGATTTCCTGCAAGAAATTCATTGCCATAGCTAACAAGTGTAAGTTGTTGTTTCCAGATTTGATCAAGCGCCATCGTTATTGTTTCTCATTGACGATACTCGTATCTTATACATTTTATTCAGATATTGATTATTTTTTTGCGAAAATTTATTGCACCACAGGCATTTGTTGTCCATTTGGGCATAAAGTTTAACGCTAAAAAGTACTCTATTTAAACAGTCCTTTATCTTCATAAACTAGGTAAAAAGCTGATAAACTATAGCGTTTTATTATATTTCTATAATTTGTTGCTTTGAGAGTTACTATGTCACTGGAAGCCCTGACCACTGAAGCGCTTGCTGCCATTGCAGCGGCTCAAGACCTTGCCGCACTCGACCAAGTTCGTGTGCAATTTACAGGGAAAAAAAGCCAGCTTGCAGAGCAGTCTAAAGCATTAGGAAAAATGGATCCTGAAGAGCGCAAAGTACAAGGTGCTGCGATTCATGCTGTTCGTGAGGCTATCAATGCTGCTTTGACTGAACGTCAGCAGACACTACAACAAGCTGAGTTGGCAAAAAAATTGGCAAGTGAAACGATTGATATCACTTTGCCTGGTCGCGGTCAGCGTATGGGAAGCATCCATCCTGTGACTCAAGTTCAGGAACGTATTTGTCAATTCTTTACCAAAGCAGGCTTTCAGGTTGCACATGGCCCAGAAGTTGAAGATGATTATCACAACTTTGAAGCCTTAAATATTCCAGGTCATCATCCAGCACGCGCGATGCATGATACTTTCTATTTCGATGCAACGCATTTACTTCGTACTCATACCTCGGGTGTACAAATTCGTACCATGGAGACAAGTCAGCCGCCAATTCGTATCGTGTGTCCTGGCCGTGTATATCGTTGTGACTCGGATCAAACGCATTCGCCGATGTTCCATCAGATCGAAGGTTTGTACGTTGCTGAAAACACTAGCTTTGCTGAGCTAAAAGGTCTATTGATTAATCTTCTGAATGAATTTTTCGAAAAAGATTTAAAAGTGCGTTTCCGTCCATCTTACTTCCCATTCACTGAACCAAGTGCTGAGGTGGATATTATGGATGAACGCGGTCGTTGGTTGGAAGTTTTAGGTTGTGGCATGGTACATCCAAATGTACTTCGTGCTTCTGGTATTGATCCTGATAAATACAAAGGTTTTGCTTTTGGTTTAGGGGTAGAGCGTTTTGCAATGTTGCGTTATGGCATCAATGACTTACGTATGTTCTACCAAAATGATGTGCGTTTTTTACGCCAGTTTGCCTAACAGTTTTTCAGGATTAAATAAGGTTTATACAGATGAAAATTAGTGAAAATTGGTTACGCACATGGGTGAACCCAGCGATTGATAGCGAAACCCTTTCTGATCAATTGACCATGCTTGGTCTGGAAGTCGATGAACTTGCACCTGTGGCAAAGCCATTTACAGGTGTCGTCATTGGAGAAGTACTCACTGTTGAACAACACCCTGATGCAGATCGCTTACGTGTTACGACTGTAAATATTGGCTCTGGTGATCCATTACAAATCGTTTGTGGTGCGCCAAATGTCAGTGTAGGAATGAAGGCACCTGTTGCAACCATTGGTGCAGTACTACCAGGCGATTTCAAAATTAAGAAAGGCAAGCTTCGTGGTATTGAATCACAAGGTATGCTATGTGGTGCTTCTGAAATCGATTTAGAAGACAAGATTGATGGCTTGTTAGAGCTTCCTGCTGATGCGCCTGTTGGCATGAATATCCGTGAATATTTAAAACTTGATGACAATGTGATTGACATCAGTATCACGCCAAACCGTGGTGATTGTTTTAGTATTCGTGGTATTGCACGTGAAATTGCAGTCATTAATCAATTGAATGTAAATGAACCTAAGATTCAATCAATAGCAGCAACAATTGCTGATGAGAAAATCGTTAATATCACAACTGAAGGTACACCGCGCTATTTAGGTCGTATCGTAAAAAATGTAAATGTTAAAGCTAAAACACCTGAATGGATGGAACAAGCACTCGCTCGTTCAGGGATTCGCACCCATAGTATTTTGGTTGATGTGACCAACTATGTATTGCTTGAGTTAGGTCAGCCGATGCATGCCTTTGATTTAGCAAAAATCGAAGGAACAATTCAAGTTCGCCAAGCACAGCCTCAAGAAAAATTGGTGCTGCTCAACGATCAAGAAGTTGAATTACAAGATGACATTATGGTCATTGCTGATCAGCAAAAAGTTTTGGCAATCGCTGGAATTATGGGTGGCTTGGATTCCTCAGTTACAGACGATACGCAGGATATCTTCCTTGAAAGTGCTTTCTTCGCACCTTTAGCAATTGCTGGTCGTGCGCGTCGTTTTGGCTTGCATACTGACTCATCTCAACGTTATGAGCGTGGTGTCGACTTCGAGTTACCAATGATTGCAATGCACCGTGCTTCTGAGCTTATTCAGGCTTTTGCTGGTGGAGAGTTTGGCCCAATTACAGTAGCAGAGCAAGCTGAGTTATTACCAAAACGAGAAGCAATTCCACTGAAGCAATCACAAGTCGATCAGTTGCTGGGTTATGAAGTGGCTGGTGAGTTTATTGCTGATGCATTAGCTCGTTTGGGTTGTATGGTGGAAACTAAAGCTCAAGGTGAATGGAGTGTTGTTCCACCATCACATCGTTATGATATGGCAATCTATCAAGACCTGATTGAAGAAGTTGCACGTATTCACGGTTATGACAACATCCAAATCAGTTTGCCAAAAATTGATGTGAAATTAGAAAAATATCAGGATCGTTTCGAAGTCGCGCAGCTTCGTCAAACTGTTGCAACTTTAGGTTATCAAGAAGCGATTAGTTTTAGTTTTGCTGATGCAAAATTGGAAAAACAGTTAAATCCAAATGTACAACCTTTAATGCTTGCTAATCCGATTTCTAGTGATTTAGCGGCAATGCGTAGTACTTTATTATCAAGCTTGATTCCTTGTGTTCAATATAATTTAAACCGCCAACAGCAACGTGTACGCTTCTTTGAATTAGGTTTGCGTTTTGATTATCAAAATGCAAAAGATATTCATGATCTTAAACAGATTCCAACACTGGCATTGATTGCGGTGGGCTCGCGTACTCCTGAATCTTGGCATATCAAGCCGCAAGCGATGGACTTTTTTGACTTTAAAGGTGAAGTAGAAGAAATATTAGCTGCTGGGCGTGTGAATGTTGATTTTATTCGTACCGAAAGAGAGTGGTTACATCCTGGTCAATCTGCTGAAATATTGTTTGATGGGAAGTCAATTGGATATTTAGGGCGTTTGCATCCATCATTAGAAAATGCACTTGATTTGGGCATTACTTGGGTTGCGGAATTGGATCAACAGGCTGTTTTGCAATCTTATGTATCTAATTTTACAGAATTATCACGTTTTCCATCGGTTAGACGTGATATTGCGCTTTTAATCTCTGATAAGATTGAGGTAAGAGATATTCAGCAGTTAATCAAACAAACAGGTGGTGAGTTACTCGACTCAACTTGGTTATTTGATGTGTATACGGGGCAAGGGGTTGAACAGGGCAAACGCTCATTGGCATTTGCTTTGTTATGGCAGCATCCGACTCGTACGCTTGAAGATGCTGAGATCAAATCTGGTATAGATAACATTATTCAAGTGTTGGAAGACACTTACCAAGCGACATTGAGGGCCTCATGACAGCATTAACAAAAGCAGAGATGGCGGACCATTTAAGTGAGCTTACTAGCTTAAATCGCCGAGAAGCAAAGCAAATGGTTGAGCTTTTTTTTGATGAAATAAGCCAAGCCTTAATTGGGGGTGAACAAGTCAAACTTTCTGGATTCGGTAATTTTGAATTGCGTGATAAACGTGAACGCCCTGGGCGAAATCCTAAGACTGGCGAAGAAATTCCAATTTCTGCTCGTCGTGTAGTGACGTTTAGAGCGGGTCAGAAGTTTAGACAACGTGTTGGAAATGAGCAGATCGATTGATCTGCTTTTTTATACGTAATTTATTTAAAATTAAGCATAAAAATATTAGGCATAAAAAAGAGAACCATAAGGTTCTCTTTTTTTATAATCTAAAATTAGATTATTGAGCAGCAGAAGCTTCAACTGGAGCAACGTCAGAAGCAGCTTCAGCAACGTCAGAAGCAGCTTCAGCAACGTCAGAAGCGGCAACTTCAACAGCTTCAACAGCTTCAGAAGCAGCAGCTACAGCTTCAGAAGCAGCAGCGTTTGCATCAGTAGCAGCTTCTTCTTTCTTAGAGCAACCAACGAAAGCTAAAGTAGTAGCGATAGCAGCAACAACAGCAAATTTTTTGAATAACATGGCATCACTCTCATAAAATTGTGAGATTAAAAAAAACCTTAGCTAGTCTGTTTGTGCTTTTAATATTCCTAAACGCTTTTAGGTAACAACGCAGGGAGCAGCCTAACTGGTCTGTGGCTATCCTATCAAAGCAAATCATGAATTACTACTGTTCTGTCCAACAAAACGATAAAATTTGACAAAAATTGGCTAATTTTTGATAGAAAATAACTATTGATAATTGGTTTTTGATAGGGGTTTTATTACTACAATAGGGTTTTATTTGTTAATTTTTTTTAAAATCAAATACTTGAATTTTTATCAAGAAATACATTTTAAATGTAAAAAATATGTAATCTTGTCAACCAATTAAAAAAAGCCACCATTAAGGTGGCTTTTTTATGTTGCCGTTATGTTGATGCTTTGCGTTTCATTTGATCAAAGAAATCATCATTCGTCTTGGTTTCTTTCATTCGATCTAATAAAAATTCCATTGCAGCAAGTTCATCCATTGGATGTAATAATTTGCGTAGAATCCAGACTTTACGTAAGTTTTCTTCACCCATTAAGCGCTCTTCGCGACGAGTACCTGATTTCTTGATGTTCATTGCAGGGAATACACGTTTCTCTGCGATACGGCGATCAAGCGTAATCTCTTGGTTACCCGTACCTTTGAATTCTTCGTAGATAACATCGTCCATCTTACTGCCTGTTTCGATTAATGCAGTCGAAATGATCGTAAGTGAACCGCCTTCTTCAATATTACGTGCAGCACCAAAGAAACGTTTTGGACGTTCTAATGCATGAGCATCTACACCACCTGTAAGCACCTTGCCAGATGAAGGAATGACAGTATTATAAGCACGTGCAAGACGAGTAATTGAGTCAAGCAGAATCACAACATCCTTTTTATGCTCAACTAGACGTTTTGCTTTCTCAATCACCATTTCCGCAACTTGTACGTGACGAGCTGGTGCTTCATCGAAGGTCGAGGCAACCACTTCACCACGTACTGTACGTTCCATTTCCGTTACTTCTTCGGGACGTTCGTCAATAAGAAGAACAATCAGAAATACTTCTGGATTATTACGGACGATTGATTGAGCAATGTTTTGTAATAACATTGTTTTACCCGCTTTAGGCGGTGCAACAATGATTGAACGTTGACCTTTACCAATTGGTGCCACTAAATCTACTACACGTGCAGTGAGATCTTCAGTTGTACCATTGCCTAGTTCCATAACGAGTTGTTCAGTTGGGAACAATGGGGTGAGGTTTTCGAATAAAATCTTATTACGCGAGTTTTCTGGTGTGTCGTAGTTAATTTGATTTACTTTTAATAAAGCAAAATAACGTTCACCTTCTTTAGGTGGGCGAATTGTACCTGTAATGGTATCACCAGTGCGAAGGTTGAAACGACGGATTTGTGATGGGCTCACATAAATATCATCTGGTCCAGCTAAATATGAACCAGCGGCTGAGCGAAGGAAACCAAAGCCATCAGAAAGGATTTCAAGAACACCATCACCAAAGATTTCTTCGCCATTCATGGCATGGCGCTTTAAAATGGCAAAAATAATATCTTGTTTACGGTTACGTGCCATGCCTTCAAGGCCCATAAACTCCGCAATTTTAATGAGTTCGCCAATGGGTTTTTTCTTGAGTTCAGTTAAGTTCATAAGTGGTCAGACAGAATGGAATAAGTGGAGGATAATGTTAGGGAAAGAATAAAAAATCGACCGCATACACACGTGCTGATGTAATTGTATTTACACAACCACAATTCAGTAGTCTGGTTCATTGTTTCAGAGAGAAATGTGAAAACAATTGTTATTGCCGAGCGGCGATCTTATGTTTGTGTCTTGTAAGAAGCGCGATGAAGTAGATTCCATTCAAAGCTTCTTGATCCAGTAATATAGGTTAAATCAAGGAAAATGTCAATTTATACGAGGAAATACGCTATTAGACTAATAACGTATTTCAAGTCGGGTTCAATCTAAATAAAGTTAGACATTTTGATCGATAAATGCAGCAAGTTTTGAGCGAGGAGCTGCGCCAACTTGTTGAGCAACAACTTCACCATTTTTGAACATTAATAGAGCTGGAATATTACGGATATTGTATTTCACAGCTGTTTCTTCACATGCAGTTACGTCGACTTTTACGATTTTTACTTTACCTGCATATTCGTTAGAAAGGTCTTCTAGGACAGGTGCAATTGCTTTACAAGGTGCACACCAACCAGCCCAAAAGTCTACAAGTACAGGAGTTTCAGCATCTAAAACATCTGCTTGGAAGTTTTCATCAGTTGTATTAACAATAGTCGCAGACATAAGGTTGCTCCAAAATTTAGAAATAAAGTGTGAATTCAATCATCATCACGATGAATATTACATTGCTACTTTATTCAATGTAAGGGTTTGTTGCCATTATTCAAGTATCAACATGAAAAGTCCAATGGATGCTCACGATGTTCACTATCGACTTATACAATCATTTATGTGTTAAAAAGAGAAAATCTGCTGCTTTTATTGCTTAAAATGACTTTAAAATTCTAAGCATGTGAATTACTCTAATGCGTGAATTGAGCATGGGTTTATATGAAGAATGTCTGATTTTCTGATTGATGAAGAATTACTTGCTGCGATTGATATGGGATCGAATAGTTTCCATTTGGCAATTGCTCGTGTAGATCACGGAGAAGTTAAGAAAGTTGCTTCAATGTCAGAAAAGGTTCAGTTGGCCGCTGGACTCGATGAAAATAAAAATTTAACTGAAGCTGCGCAACAGCGTGGTTTGGCTTGTCTAGCTCGGTTCGTTGGGCGTTTAAGTTCTGTTCAACCTAATCGTTTAAGAATTGTGGCAACCAATGCGTTACGACAAGCTAAAAATGGTCACGAGTTTATTCAAAAAGCTGCTGAAATTTTACCAAAGCCAATTGAGATTATTGCTGGTCGTGAAGAGGCTCGTCTAATTTATTTAGGTGTTTCTCATACCATGGCAAATGGTGGAAGACGTTTAGTCGTTGACATCGGTGGTGGCTCAACAGAATTTATTATTGGTGAAGAGTTTGAGCCTTTGCATACTGAATCGTTGCAAATGGGCTGCGTTGCCTTTAGTAAGGCATATTTTGCAGATGGTGAGATTTCGACAAAAGCCTTTGATAAAGCGGTAGTTGCTGCGCGTAAAGAGCTCTCTGCAATCGCAAATACATATAAATCAGAAGGCTGGGATACTGTAGTTGGTTCCAGCGGGACGATTAAAGCTTGTCGCCAGATTTCTGTGAATCTAGGTTTAAGTGATGAGCAAGAAAATCTGACCCGTGAAGGCTTATATAAGTTAAAAGATCGTTTGTTAAAATTCAAACATGTTTCTGAAATTGATTTTGAGGGACTACGCGAAGATCGTCGAGCAGTTTTGCCAGCTGGTCTAGCAATTTTGTACGCTATTTTTGAAGTGATGAATATTGATAAATTGGCATATTCTGACGGTGCATTACGTGAAGGTGTGATGTATGACCTGTTAGGTCGATTTAAACATGAAGATATTCGTGACCGTAGTGTGCAAGCATTAATGGGACGTTACAACGCTGATCCTAAACAAGCCGAACGTGTAGTGAATACTGCGCAACAATTGTTTGATGGCGTTGCAGGTGCTTTAAATTTAACGACTGAAGACAGTGACTTACTACGTCGTGCAGCTTATTTACATGAAATTGGATTAGCGATTAGTCATGGTGGTTATCATCGTCATGGTGCATATTTATTGCAGCATTCTGATATCCCTGGTTTCTCTCAAATCGATCAAAATCATCTCTCTCATCTTGTATCTCACCATCGTCGTAAATTACGTGCAGATGCAAAAAATGATGTAATGAAGGTGGGTGGTAGCCATTTACTTTATTTGTGTTTGCTATTACGCCTCGCTGTTTTGCTGAACCATAGTCGTAGTGATCAGATGCTTCCTGCCATTGAACTGAGTGTTGTAAATGGTCAACAATGGCAACTCAGCGTTTCTGGCGATGCTAAACAATGGCCTTTATTGGTTGCTGATTTGCATGATGAGCAAGTGCAGTTTAAGAATTGGGACATTGAGTTAAATATTCAGTCAGACAATTTTGTTGATTAACAATACATCCTTGTTAGGGATTATCTACGACTTATGAAAAATAAAGCGACTCAGTCCAAGGCTTGGGCTACGGTTCAAATTGCGCGACATCCTGAACGCCCGCAATTTCTAGATTATGTTAGTGAAATCTTTACTGAATTTGATGCACTTCACGGTGACCGTTTGTATGGTGATGATGGTGCCATGATCGGTGGTCTTGCTCGTTTTGACGGACAACCCGTAATGGTAGTTGGTCAACATCGTGGACGTAGTACGCGTGAAAAGTTACAACATAACTTTGGTATGTGTAACCCAGAAGGCTATCGTAAATCACAACGTTTGCTAGATATGGCTGAGCGTTTTAATTTACCTGTATTTACTTTTGTCGATACCATGGGTGCTTATCCAGGTGTAGGTGCGGAAGAGCGTGGACAAGCAGAAGCGATTGCAACCAGTTTGGCTCAGCTTTCTGGTTTGAAAGTGCCAGTGATTGCGACTGTACTTGGTGAAGGTGGTTCAGGTGGTGCGCTAGGTATAGGTGTGGCAGATCGAGTAATTATGCTTTCACACAGTATTTATTCTGTAATTTCACCAGAAGGTTGTGCTTCTATTTTATGGAAAACTGCTGATAAAGCAGCTCAAGCGAGTGAAGCCTTAGCTCTGACTGCTGACAAATTGAAAGCGCTTGGAATTGTGGAGTATGTTGTGGATGAAGGTGAGGGGGCACATTTGCAACCTGAGAAAGTCATGCATGATTTGAAAGATGTACTCAAACAAGCCTTAGAAGAATTGCAACCGATGGATGCTCAAGCACGATGCGAAGCACGTTATCAACGTTTAATGAAGTTTGGCAGCAGCAATTTAGGCATCGCGTCTTAGCACAAACACAGCATTTTTCTAAAGATACTCAATTCTTAATTGGGTGCAGCGGCGGCATGGATTCCATGCTGTTGTTGTATCTAATGTCCGAAATTTTCCCAAGCCAAACCCGTTCAATTTATGTTGATCATCAGTTGCAATCGAGCAGTACGGAGTGGGGATGTTTAGTTCAGAAACAATCTGAACAATTAAACATTCCTTGTGTGATCCAAAAAGTACATGTCGATGCAGGAAATCTTGAGCAGCAAGCACGTCATGCACGTTATCAAGCCTATACAAAGCATTTAAAAAGCCATGAAATCTTGGTGTTAGCTCATCACCAACAAGACCAAGCTGAAACTCTACTATTGCGTTTATTTTCAGGTGCAGGTGTTAATGGTTTATCCGCCATGCAAGCATATGATGTGCGAAAAGATTTGACGATATGGCGACCTTTTTTAGAGCTCAGCCGACAGCAAATTGAGGAGTGGGCTAAACAAATTGGTTTTGACTATGTTGTCGATCCAACAAATCATGATACTCATTATGATCGGGCATGGTGTCGTGAAGAGTTATGGCCTGTATTAGAAAAGCGCTTCCCAAAAATGCAATCAGCTGTGTCACGAACGAGTTATCTGATGCAAGATGCCACAGAAATTTTAGATGATGTACTGCAAAGTGATTGGAAATTATGTGCAACTGAGAATGAGCTGGATTTAACTCGTCTGTTGGAATTATCGGATGCACGAAAACGTCAATTGTTGTCCGCTTGGATGAAAGGCAAAGATCAATACCGCCCAAGTTATGACATGGTCAAACGCCTTCAAGATGAAGTGATTTTTGCTAAGCCTGATGCACAAGCAACTTTACATATTAATTCTTATTATTATGTCCGCTACCAGAAAAAATTGTATCGTCTAACTCATGCAGAGCTGTACGCAGAAAAGCTTTTTCCTATTCAACCTATTATGAATCAATCTTACAACTTGGAACAAATGATTCAAACTGCTTCAGGTAAGTTCAAAATATTGACGCAAGATATAGGTCTTTCCAAACAATTATTAAATAAAGATTTAAAATTGATTAAACGTCAAGGTGGTGAAAAAATTCATCTTTACGGGCGAATCGGGCATTGGCCACTGAAAAAAGCGATTCAAGAAGCACAGATTTTGCCTTGGTTCCGTCATACAATTCAAATATTAGTCGTGGAAAATGTTATGCTTGGGGTTTTTAGCCCTAAAGGGTTTTGGTTGGCTCAATCTGACTATATCGAGCAGGGAGGGTGGCAACCAAGTTTAGTTTCAGATTGTCGAGAAAATTCTCCTCAATCTTTTTCAAATGACGAGTAGGAAATGGCGACAGCATTGAATCAAAACATCTGTTTTATTGGCGGCGGTAACATGGCTCAGGCCTTGATCGGAGGATTACTTTCTCGTGGGCTGCCAACAACACGAATTACAGTTTCAGATCCAGTAGAACAAATTCGTCAAATATTAGAAGAAAAAGGAATTCAAACAACCACGGACAATGTTGAAGCAATTCAAAATGCAGATGTGGTCGTACTGGCGGTTAAGCCTCAAGTGTTAGCTACGGTTTTACAACCTTTAAAAGGTTTGCTATCCGATAAGCTGGTTATTTCCATTATTGCAGGCGCAGAAATTCAAACAATTTCAGAGCTGATTGGTGGAAGCCAGCGTATTGTGCGTGTAATGCCAAATACACCTGCTTTAGTACAAACAGGTGCGCACGGTATTTATGCTTCAGAAGCTGTTAATGCTCAAGATCGTGAGTTAACGAGTCAAATTTTAGCTGCAACAGGTTTGACGATTTGGGTCGATAGCGAAGCTCAAATTGATGCGGTAACAGCGGTATCAGGTTCGGGACCTGCATATTTTTTCTATCTAATGGAAAGTATGATTCGAGCAGGAAAGAATTTGGGCTTAGATGAGAAAGTTGCAACAGCACTAACGTTGCAAACAGCATTGGGTGCAGCCCAAATGGCAATTACCAGCTCTAACTCACCATCAGAATTGCGTAAAAATGTGACATCTCCAAATGGTACGACTCAAGCTGCATTAGAGGTATTTGATCGTGCGCAGATTTCACAAAATATTCAAGCAGCGCTTGCGGCAGCTCAGAAACGTAGTCAAGAGCTTGCACAAGAGTTAAGTGAAAAGACAAAATCAGTTTAAGTAGGATAAGACAAGTATGGGTGCAAGTTCTGCGCTAATTTTTGGTGTTTTGATCAATGTCGCAATTTTATTGGTCTTTTTCCGTTTTTTAATGCAATTGGCAGCGGTTAGCCCTTATAACCCAGTTGTACTTTCAACTGTTAAAGCGACCAAAATTGTAGATATCCTAAGTCGTAGTTTGCCAACCGTAGGCAAAGGGCGCGTCAATTTAGCGGCAATTGCTTTATTGATTGTGCTTTATTTGTTGAAAATTTTCGGGTTGATGTATCTATCAGGGCAGATGCCCCATAGTGCTGTCTATCTTGTAATTACGACATTCGTGACGATGATTCAGGATTTGATTCGTTTCTGTCGCTACTTGATTTTTGCAACGATTATTTTGAGTTGGGTGGTGATGTTTACACAGTCACGCTCACCATATATCGAAGTTATTCAGGAACTCGCAGAACCTTTACTTGCGCCTTTCCGTCGTTTACTACCAAATATGGGGATGATTGATTTGTCACCAATTTTGGCTTTCTTGGCGTTGTATATTGCTGAGATTTTGATGAATGAAGCTGCAAAAGTTCTGTTGACTGGTCTTTGATCGGTTTGAAAATAAAAAAAGGATTGTGTCAAAACAATCCTTTTTTTATGCCTACAAATTAGTGTGCGGCATCCCAGTTTAGACCTTGTCCAACCTCCACCACAAAAGGTACGGAAATTTCTAATACAGACTGCATCACATCAGCAATTTGTTTTGAAAGTTCATCTGCAATTGACACATCAGCTTCAAAAACCAATTCATCGTGCACTTGCAGTAAAAGTTTAGCTTGATCTTTAGGCAAAATTTTATCAACGGCAATCATTGCAAGTTTGATGATATCTGCTGCACTTCCTTGTAAGGGGGCATTAATCGCCGCTCGTTCAGCTGCTTGCTTGATCATTTTATTTGTTGCCAAAATATCAGGTGTGTATAGACGACGACCTAAAATGGTTTCTACAAAACCTTGCTCACGAGCAATCTGACGTGTACGTTCCATATAATCCAATACACCCGGATAACGTTGGAAATAACGTGCGATGTAGCTACGTGATTCTTCACGAGTGAAACCAAGTTGGCGGGTTAAGCCAAACTCAGACATACCGTAAAGTAGTCCGAAGTTAACCGCTTTAGCTTGGCGACGTTGATCATTGGTTACGTCTTCAATAGCGATTCCCAAAACTTCAGCGGCAGTACGACGATGGACATCCTGACCTTGTTGAAAAGCGTGTACTAAAGCATCATCTTGTGAAAAGTGAGCCATTAAGCGCAGTTCAATTTGTGAATAGTCGGCTGCAAGTAAGACACGACCTTCGGGAGCGATAAATGCTTTACGAATTTGACGACCAATCGGTGTACGAATCGGAATGTTTTGCAGATTAGGATCAGTAGAAGATAAACGCCCTGTCGCAGTTAAAGCTTGATGATAGCTAGTATGTACACGATGGGTTGCATCATGTGATTGCTCAACTAATCGATCAGTATATGTATTTTTGAGTTTTGCCAAGCCGCGATGTTCTAAAATCACTTCCGCTAAAGGATGTTCGATTTTTTCAAGAATACTTTCACTGGTACTGTATTGTCCCGTGGCAGTTTTCTTACCGCCTTTAATTCCCAACTTATCGAATAGAACCTCTCCGACCTGTTTCGGCGAGGCAATATTAAACGTTTCACCTGCAAGTTCAGTTGCTTGATTCTCTAATGTTTGCATGGTGTCGGAGAATTCTACACTGAGCTGATCTAAGAATTTATGATCAAGCTTGATTCCATCTTCTTCCATCCCTGTCAGTACTCGTGCAACAGGCATCTCAATATTGTGGAGAATATTAACAAGTTCAGGATGGCTTTTTAGTTTTGAAGAAAGTACTTCATACAAACGATAAGTGACGTGTGCATCCTCGGCTGCATAATGTGCTGCAACTTCGAGTTCGATCTGATTAAAGGTTTTTTGCTTAGCGCCTTTACCTGCAATTTGTTCAAAAGTAGTTGTCAGGTGGCTGAGATAAACACGTGCTACATCATCCATGCCATGACGAGTTGCAGCAGCATTCAAAACATATGAAGCTAGCATAGTATCGAAGTACCAGCCTTGGATTGTGATACCATGATTGGCAAAGATATGAGCATCATATTTTAAGTGATGACCAATTTTCTTGACTTGCTCATTTTCTAAAATTGGTTTGATTTGTGCTAAAACTTGTTCCCGACTGAGTTGTTCAGGAGCACCTTCATAATCATGAGCCAGAGGAACATAGTAAGCTTCATTGGCATCAAATGCGATTGAGAATCCAACCAGTTCAGCCACTCGATAGTCTAAGTTGGTGGTCTCTGTATCAATTGCAAAATGATCCGCTTGTTGCATACGTTGCAACAATAGCTCCCAGTCAGCTTGCTCTAGTACAGTATGATAAGTCGCTTCACCTAATTGATCATCTTGGCTTGAAAGATTTGCATGATCTTCTATCGCTATAGATTCAGTTTTTTGTTCAGCTTTGACAATACTTTGAGAGGTCTGTTGATAGACAGGCGTATTTGGATTATTAGGATGATCCAAAGATTGTAATTGGTTACGGAACTCAAGTTCTGTGTATAAATGACGAAGTTGTTCGGTGTTCGGTTGACTTAATTTTAGATCATGCCAATCTAAAGCGAGATCGAGGTCACAGACGATACTTGCCAACTGGTGGTCAATTTTAATATTGTCTAAATTATCTTTGATATTCTGACTGAGTTTACCTTTGAGTTGATCCACGTTCGCAATAATATTATTGAGAGAACCATATTCTGTTAATAGTTTTGCCGCAGTCTTTGCGCCTACTCCTGGAACACCCATGATGCCATCGGATGCATCGCCCATGAGCGTAAGATAATCAATAATTTGATGAGGGTGTACGCCAAATTTCTCTAATACACCAGCCTCATCAAGCACACGTTCTTTAAAACTATCTTCAAGTTTGACATGTGGATTAACAAGTTGAGCCATATCCTTATCACCTGTCGAGATTAAGACATGATGACCTTCTGATAATGCTCGTTTTGTTAAGGTTCCAATAATATCATCCGCCTCTGCGCCAGGAAGGCTATATAACGGGATGCCAAGAGCTTTGATTAGGGCATGTAAATAAGGAATTTGTTCAGATAACTCCTCCGGCATGCTTGGACGATCACCTTTATATATGGGTGATAATTTATGGCGGAAAGTTGGTTCTGGAGTATCAAAAATAACAGCCATATGTGTTGGCTGGGTACGACGCATTAATTTCTGAATCGCTGAAATAGCACCACGAATTGCATTAGTATGTAGGCCAGTAGACGTCGTTAATGGCGGTAAAGCGTGAAAAGCACGAAATAGAAAATAAGACCCGTCAACCAAGACAAAAGGTGGCATTGCGCAAATCCTTATTATGAACTGCGAGCTATTTTACGTGAAAAAGCAGTCCATGTCCTTGTTAGGCAGAACGATGATGACGATCTATGTCGTTTAAAAATTGCAGTTATTTGTATGTAAAAATGACGGTTTATAGACTGATCAAGTAAGATACGATTAATAAAGCTGTAATCATTGATATAAGTCTATGTATAAAAAAGATAAACAGGGAATCGTGATTGTTTTAGTTGTGCTGACAGTATTACTAGCATCAGCGATTGCATTTAAATGGCAAGGCACTATTGTTGCTTCTGCGATTGGTTTAACTGTTGCTATTGTGCACATTCTTTCAGAAATTCACGCTCGATTACGTCAACTTGAATATGATGCGCCAAGTTATTTTGCTCAATCAGCCACAATTGGTGCTCAGAAGATCGTGATTTATAGTGCTGCATTAGTTGCACTTTTTGCCTATGCAAATACATGGATGTGGTTGGCAGGTGGGGCATTGTTAGTGTTATTACTTTGTTTCATTCAGACGATCAGTAGCTTTCAAACCCGATTATTGCATTTAGAACAATATGGAAAAACAGTCGTCCAAAATGATTTAAATAGTGTTTCTGCTCATATCAACCAAGCTAATCAATTATCAACACCTAATCATTCTGTCTATGAAAGTCAGGTGCAACATCCAGCTACATGGATGCAAGCAGAATCTTCATCATCAAACGAATACTCATTAACACCAGAGCCATCTCAGAAGCAATTATCGACATCATCTCAAATTGCATGGTGGCAACCTATCTTGCAATGGATGATTCATGGCAATCCAATTTTACGAATTGCTGTCGCTGTATTGATGGTTGGCGTCGTATTATTATTACGTTTCGCAAGTGAGCATTGGCAGTTAAGTTTAGGTGTAAAGCTTAGTTTCATTGCCCTTACAGGTACTGTGATCACAATCGCAGGTTACTGGCTGCAACGAAAAAATCAGCTATTTGCTGTTGCTTTGCAGGGCATCGGTCTTGCTATTGTGTTCCTCACATTGATTTTCTCACATCACTTTGCAGTGATTGCGAGTTTAAAAACAGCCAGTTTATTCTTTGTAATTTTATTATCAGTTACTGTTTATCTAAGTTTAAAACAGCAAGCATTATATTTGGCCATGCTAGCGCTGACGATGGCTTATATTGCACCACTTGTAATACCTCAATCACATCCTGACGTGATTTTCTTATTTGGCTACTTTTTTGTGATTAACCTTGCAGTCGCAGCCGTTAACTTTATTCAACCTTGGAAAATTCTGCATCAGATTGCCTTTTTTGCCACGCTCTTTATTGGCGGGGCTATGATTGGGCTTTATGGAGAGACTCAACAGTTCGACACCTTAGATTTAATTTTATGGTTGCATATTGGTTTGTTTATTTGGCTAAGTATTCGTTATAGCCAATTGATGCTGCGGGTACGTGATGAGGATTTATCAATAGAGAATAAAGCGAATCAAAAGGAACAGCGATTACAACCAATTTTAGATGTAGGTTTGATTTTTAGTGTTCCTGTATTGGGTTTCTCTCTACATGCTTATCTGATGCACAACTCTACTCAAGCACTGACTTGGGGTGCAGTTGCACTTGCGATTATTTATGGTGCTTTAAATATTTGGATTAAACAAAGGCATCCGCAGCTTTCTATTTTGGCTAAAAGCTTCTTTATTCTTGCAGTGGTATTTACTGCTTTGATATTTCCATTGGCAAAAGGGGCACATTGGACATCAACAGGTTGGGTCATTCAGGGAACAGCGTTAATCGTTTGGGGAGTGACCGAGCGTTATCGTCTTAGTCGATATATCGGGGTTGCCTTAGTACTATTAAGTTCTGTGGCACTTATTTTCCAAGTTTGGTCAAATGATGACTTCCCAATTTTGAGTACAGTGATTTTTGCACTTGCGCAATTCATATCAGCTTTCTATTTATTGCACTATCAAGAGGTCGAAAAATATTTTAGTGCGCGGATGCTAAGCGGTATTTTTTTAGCACTTGGTATGTATGCAGGATCAATTGCTGCGATAGAGTTTATGCATTGGCAAAATCAAGGCATGAATCCTTATTTGGCAATCGCAGCCGTATTGTTGCTGTTATTTGGTTTTATGGTGCAGCTTAAGTCCAAAATCGAATGGGTTAATGTGCAACTTATATTGATCAGTGGATTACTTTTCATAAGTTATGGTGTAAGTTTTGCGGAGAATGTTTACTCAACAGGTGATTAGTTTACACCTCTAAGCCAATTTAGCGCCCTGACGAC
>Ga0172373_10005201_pt1 | contig 17946 bp, 18 predicted proteins | sample Lak10m_2_FD_114546 | JGI IMG/M metagenome (GOLD analysis project Ga0172373, IMG submission 114546) | Freshwater microbial communities from Kabuno Bay, South-Kivu, Congo - kab_092012_10m | ecosystem: Environmental > Aquatic > Freshwater > Lake | place: Democratic Republic of the Congo...
CCTACCTACCCGCAGGTGGAGATCTGGGCAAACGGGGCTACCAGGGACCCGGATCCGGCGAAGCGGACGGAATACGACGAATACACCGTTACCGTCGCTTTCCCGGGCGACTCCGTCACGGTCCCATCGGGAAGATCGCTGACATCACCCCGGGGGAAGATCACCGTCTCGAACAGGGTCGACACCAACGTGCCGAACGGCGCGACGCATGTCACCGTATCCCTGGACCTATCCTTGTCCGGACTATTGGGGACGATCCGATTCGATCGGACCCGGAACGGCGGCACCGGCGTGATCGACGGCTATGTCGACCGCACCGACGGATTCTTCCTCGCCGCCGAACCGACCGGGAACATCATCGAGCCGGCCAACGGGGACAACGTCGTCGCCGTCGGCTCCTTCGAAACGAAGGCGTTCAACGGGTCCGCCGTCACCCAGGCGATTTCCTCCTTCAGCAGCTTCGGCCCGACGCGCGACGGGCGGCTCAAACCGGATGTGGCCGCGCCGGGCGAATACCTTTACTCCACCCGATCGCTCGACGCGCCGGCCTTGAACTACGCCGGCATCGTGAGCGCCAACGACAATTACGCCATCGACCGCGGAACGAGCATGGCAACGCCCCACGTGACCGGCGTCGCGGCGCTCGTGTGGCAGTCAAACCCGACGCTCACAGGCGCCCGGATGCGGGAGCGGCTGCGGAAGACGGCGGATCTTCCCACGGACGGTTCCACGCCCCCGAACACCACGTGGGGGCACGGGAAGCTCAACGCCCTGAGCGCGGTCGAGAACACCGTCGCCTCTATTTCCGCGCCCGCCCGGGCGACGCCGGGATCCACGGTCTCCCTGACGTCGGAAAACAGTTCGGCGGGCTTCGGGGACGCCATATCCGGCTATCTCTGGTCGGCGCCCGGGGCCAGCCTCGCTTCCACCGACCAGGCCGGCACGGCTTTCACGGCGAGCACGCCCGGCTTCTACACCGTGTCACTGACCGCCACGAAGGCGGGATCGCACGGAACGGATTCGCGGATCATCATCGTGAACACGATCCCTACCGCGGCCTTCACCGTGCCGGCTTCCGATAACGCCGGGCGATCCGTGACCTTCCGCGGCGCCGCCTCCGACGCCGACCCTCAGTCGATCGCGTTCCACTGGGTGCTGGTATCCCGTCCCGCGGGAAGCTCCGCCTCCATCACCGCCGCGAACGTCGACAACGCCGTCTTCACCCCGGACGCGGAGGGGACGTACGAGATCGGGCTGCGCGCAGACGATGGGATGGACAACAGCGCCCTCGTCGTGCACTCATACACGGCCCTCAATGCGACGGTTGCGTCGTCATCTTCCGGAGGAGGAGGCGGATGCCTTTCCATCACACGGTCCGGAGGCAAGGCGCCGACGGCCACGTCGCTTTTCTCAGTCGGGATCCTGCTCGTTCCGGCGTGCGCCCTCGGATTGCGCCGATTTTTCCCCGGCGGGAGCGAACCTCCCCGATCCGGCACCACCTTTGCTAAGAAAAAGTGTAGCCGGTGTTCATGAATCGAAGCATTAAGGGGAGGGTACGATGATCCAGTGCGATCCGGGGGCCAGGCTTTCCGTGACGATTTCCGACGGCATGACGGTCGAGGTGCGTCTGGAGCGGAAAGAGGTCAAGATAGGCAGGGGACGCGAGGCCGACCTCCAGCTGCCGGACCCTTCCGTTTCGCGGCTCCACGCCAAGGTCTTCCGCGTGGGAGAGCAATATTTCCTGGCGGACCTTCGCAGCCGCAACGGCACCCACGCCGACGGCAAGCGGATCACCCAGCTGGCCCTGGAGGACGGGAGGATGTTCCGGGTGGGGCCTTTCCGGATCCACTTTCACCGCCCCGTGTCCGGGTTTCCCGCTGGAGAGGAGCCGACGGCCCCGCCGGGAACCTCGGTCGCCGCAGCCGGTCCCGTCGTAGCGGGACAGGTCGGCGTCCCGAAGCGGAAGGAAGCGCCCGCGGCCGCCGTCGAGGCGCCTTTCGGCATAATAGGCGGATCGGCCCACGTGCGGAAGCTGGTCGCGACGATCCGCCGCGTCGCCGCGTCGGACGTGCCGGTCCTGATCGAGGGCGAAACGGGGAGCGGCAAGGAGCTGGTCGCGCGGGGGATACACGACGCCTCCGGGCGACGGGAGCGCCCGTTCATCGTCGTGAACTGCGGGGCGATATCGCCCGATCTCATCGAAAGCGAGCTGTTCGGGCACGAGAAGGGGGCGTTCACCGGAGCCACCGCACAAAGGAAAGGAGCGTTCGAACTGGCCAACAGCGGAACAATATTTCTGGATGAAATAGGCGAGTTGCCTATAACACTTCAACCTAAACTTTTACGATCCCTGGAGCAGAAAGAGATCAAGCGCGTCGGAGGCAACGACCTGCTCATGGCCGACGTGCGGATCCTTGCCGCCACGAACAGGAACCTCCGCGAGGAGATTGCCAGCAAGACGTTCCGCGAGGATCTGTATTTCCGCATCGGCGCCATAACGGTTCCGATCCCTCCCCTGCGGGACCGTCGGGAGGACGTTGCCCCGATCGCCCGACACTTCCTTTCGGGGATGGCGAATTCGACCTCCGTGCCCGTTCCCGCGCTTTCGCCCGCCGCGCTCGACGCACTGATCTCCCACGACTGGCCGGGCAACGTGCGCGAGCTTCGCAACGCGATCCAGCGCGCCGTGGTGATGGCGGAAAGCGGTGAGCTGACCGGACCGGATTTCTCCTTCCTGCGCCAGGCGGCGAAGCCCGGCGCCGAGGCGGAGAGCCCGTCCGGATTCTCGCGCTGGGAGCAGGCCGAACGGACCAACATCCTCGGCGAACTCGCCCGCCAGATGGGGAACAAGACGAAGACGGCCCGCGAGCTCGGGATCGCCAAGTCGACCCTGTTCGAGAAACTGAAGAGATACGGGATCCGCAACTCGGAGTTCGACCGATAACCGGACTTGGTGTTCGAAATCCGGACCATTTTCTGACCGCACTTCATCCACAGGTCATACCCCCCACGTAACATCCCGATCCTACGGGCGTTTCCGGGGCCTTTGCCCGGATGCGCCCGGGTACGCCCCTTGCTCAAGACACTTCCATCAATATTCGCCGAGGGAGGTGGGAAGATGGGAAAGGGAACGGGCAGGAACAGAAAGGGACAGGGACTCACGGAGTACGTCATCATCGTCGCGCTCGTGGCCGTCGCGGGGATCGGGATCGTCAACATCTTCGGCAACCAGCTTCGGAACCAGTTCTTCACGATAGTGAAAGCGATGTCGGGCAGTGAAACCGAGACCGTGAAGTCGCTCGCGAGCGAAGCCGGAAAGGAAGCCAACCAGAAGAACCTTTCCACCTATGCCGGCTCGAAGTGAGCGGGGGGCGGCGATGGTCGAGTTCCTGCTCGCGGGCATTCCGCTCCTGCTTCTGATGCTGACCATCGTCCAGCTTTCCCTTCTCTGGGCGGGAAAAAGCGCCGTCGACACGGCGGCGCACCTCGCCGCCAGGAAATTCGCCCGCGTCGCCAGGGAAGACTACCGCAAGGCGCGAGAGACCGCATTCATCGAGGCGTTGAGGATCTGCCGGAACCGACCCGGTGGATCGCTGGGATCCGCCGCCATGACAGCCCTCGACGTCACCGGCGACGGAGAACACGGGGCCGACCGCGCGATCGCCGGCGAGGCGCTCCGAGTCCGCCTGACCCACGGCGTCGAACTCGTCGTTCCATGGGCCGACCGGATCCTGTTCGCCCTTTCCCCGGGGAGGAAAGTCCGCCTCGGGAGCCGCCGCTACCTGATGCTGCAATCCGACCGCTGGGTCACGGTGGAGTGACCGTGGTCGGATTCTTTTCGAGACAGGCGATACTGCTGCGCGCAGGGAAACGCGGACAGGCGACGGCGCTCTTCCTGGTCGTCATCGCCACGGTGCTCGTGGTGGTCTTCGCCTCGATCCGCCTGCACCACGTCGCGGCCGCGCGGGTGACGACGGCGGATTCGGTGGACGCGATCGCCCTGTCGGCCGCCACCTGGGAGGCGCGGTGCCTGAACCTGATCGCCGCGCTGAACGACGGTGCGATCCAATGCTTCCGCGCCATCCGGTACACGTGCGTGGTGTGGGCGGCGCTGGCGATCGCGGCGGCCTTCGGGGGCGCTCCGGCGTTCGCGGCTTACACCCGGGAAGCCCGAAGGCTCATCGCCGGCTACTGGGAGACGGCGCACCTGCTCGTCTCCTGGTCCGAAAAGATCCGGAAGGCGGCGCCGTACCTGGTCCTCGGTGAGGTAGCCGCCCTGTCGAGCCGGCGGAACGTGCCGGGGGTCCTGTTCCCCTTGAATCCACGCGGCCCGCACGACGGCAATAACACGCTCGAACTCCACCTGGCCCCGGGCGCGCCGATCTACCTGATGGACGCCATCGCGCCGATCAGCGGCGTCCTGAACCGTTTGCGCAGGATCCGCTTCCTGAAGGGAGCCATGAAGGCGGTCATCTCGCTGCTCGACGCGTCGATTCGCGGAATCGTCGGTGCCGGCAAGGGGCCTATCCGGATGCTGGAACCGGAACCGGATTTGCCGGATCGCCAGTTCGTCCGTTTCGAGGGAATGCACACGGTTCCGGACCTCCCCATCCCCTTCCTGGACGAGCGTGGCAAGCGGCGTGTGTTCGAAGGTGCGACGGCCCAGCCGTACGGGGGGGGGTCGGCCGACATGACGTGGAAATCCAGACTGGCGGAGCGGAGGAGGAAATGACGCCTGAACGCACATCCCCACGCGGGCAATCCCTCGTCGAGACGGCCCTCGTGCTTCCCCTGCTTCTGGTCCTGCTCGGCGGAGGGTACTGGTTCTACCGGAATCTGTCGCTATCCTCTTCCGCGGAAAGCGCCGCGCACGCGCAGATGCTGCGGGCCGGAAGACGCCTGCCGGGGATCGAGCCCCGACTCTCCGGCACGATCCACACGGGGGACAACGTCGTGCACCTGGAGGCGCACGACGATCCGCTGATCGGCGATGTTCCCCTGTTCGGCGGCCTGACCGGCAGAACGACGGCGTCCGCGGACGTCCATCTCGAAAAGGAACCCGTTGGCGCATTCCTCGACCTGCCTTCCCACGCTTTGCTGCGAAAGACGGAAGGCTCCGTCGATTGCTGGGGAAAAGCGACATCCTCGGGCACGAAGGTCCGTCGGACCGTCCGGGGAATAGTGCTGACGGGGGCGCTTCGATGAACCGGAAGATTGCGATCGCAATCGCCGTCGCGGCGACGCTGTTCCTCTCACTTTGCCTCGAAGAAAGCGTCAACGCGCGCAGGAAAGAGATCTCCTCCACCAACCGCGTGGTCATCGACGGAAGGTCGTTCGTCCAGGACGACCCGTCGATGGACGAAGGGTCTCTTATCAACCGGGAGCTCGGCAAACTTGGAGTACGCCTACCCGACGGATTCGACCTGCCGGGGAAATCGGGGCCATCGCACCCGGCGCTCGAAGGCCGGTTGAAGGATTCCCCGCGGTCACGGCACGTCGACGCCCCGCAACTCCCAGCGGGGTTGGCCGCGGAGCACACCCTCCGGATGGAGGGAGAGGGATCGCCGGTCGACCTCGTCTTCGGGAAGATGGGCGTACCGGGGCCTTCGATCCGTAACCGACTGCTTTCGTCCGGATGGAAATCCGCGTCCACAGCCGGGGATTCCGGGGTGGCGCGCCTGCTCCAGATCACTCGTGGAAAGGAGACGACCATTGTTTGCCTCGATGAAACGGAGGGCACGTTCCTTCTTCTCCGGGAAGTGGCCAGGTAAGGTACGAACGCTGCTCCCCCTGCTTGCGGGCCTTCTCCTGTGCGGCTTCGCACTGGCCGCCGCCGGACGCAGGGTGGCCTCGGTCGAAACGGACATCCGCCGGCAGGCGAACCCGGTCGAGGTCGTCGTCGCATCGGTGCCGATCCCGGAAGGAGAAACGTTCAGCGTCGAAAACCTGGCGAAAAAAGCGGTCCCCTCGTCCGGAACCGGGCAGCGCAACGTGCCCGCCTCGGATTTCGAACTTCTGCTGGGGGCGCGCGCGAAGACGGCTATCGATCCCGGCGAGCCCGTGCTGTGGACCGACGTGGAGGAGCCGTACGACGCAGACGCGTTCTCCGGCAACGTGCTTCCGGGCATGAGGGCGTTGACGCTCGGGGTCGACATCACATCGTCTTTCGCCGGCCTGCTGCGCCCGGGGGACCGGGTCGACCTGCTGGTGGAGCGTTCCGGAACGAATCGCGACGACTGGGTCCGTAACATAAAGGTGATCGCCGTGGACCGTGATCACAACCGCCTGGCGCACCCGTCCGACAAGGAGGAAACGGCCACCGCGACCCTGATGGTCACGCCGGGGGAAGGTAGCCGGATCGCTCGGGCCACCGGAAAGTTGCACTGGTTCCTTCGCAACCCGGGCGACAACGCGGCCGTCTATCCGGGCCGAACGGCAAACCCGGCACCGTCCCGCGAGGTAGAGGTATGGAAAGGCGGGGTGAAGGTTCCCCCGATCCTCGCGACAAGGGAGACTGTCGAATGAAAAGACTTCCCACGAACGAGGGGCGAGCGCAGCGCCTCGCCGCACTTGCAGCCGCCATCCTCACTTTGCTGGTCATTTCTGCGCCGGGCTCCGCATCGACGGCCTCGGAGACGCTTCGAATCCGTCCCGGGTTCCAAAAGATCATCGAACGACCTGGCGTGTCGCGCCTTTCCGTAGGAAACCCGGAGATCGTCGAGGCCCAACCGCTTCCCCGCGGCGGAGGAATCCTCGTGGTCGGCAAAAAGGAGGGTGAAACCGACCTTGTCCTTTGGGAAAAGAGCGGGCGAACCGTGTGGCACGTCGAAGTGGGATCCAAAAAGATATCCGTCGCGGAAGACGCCCGTGCGTTCGCCGGCGCCTTTCCCGGCCTGACCGTATTGGAGGCCGGCGGTTCGGCAATCGTCAGCGGTCCGGTGGCCACACCGCGGGACAAAACCGTCCTGGAGGCTTACGCCCTCGCCCACCCCGGGGTCCACCTGCGGCTTTCCATGCCGGAGGAAAGCAAAACCCTTCTTCTCTACGACCTCAAGATCATCGAGATAAGCCGGGGGGAAACGGCGCAGCTCGGCGTCCGCTGGCCTGACGCGATCCCGGCGAAGGGAACGTTCTCGGCGGGAACCGGCAATGCGGGGACGCTATCCGTGGGAACCGACTTCGAGGCGCGCCTGAACCTGCTGATGGCGAACGGAAAAGCGAGGATCCTTTCCAATCCGCGCCTGGCGTGCGAAAGCGGCGGGGAAGCCCAGTTTCTCGCCGGAGGGGAAATTCCGATCGTCATCATCACGCCGGAGACGCGCACCGTCGAGTGGAAGACGTACGGCATCATTCTCAAGATCCACCCCGCCATGACGGAAGGTGGGCGGATCCGCACGCAGGTCGACGCGGAGGTAAGCGCGGTGGATCATGGAAGCGGAACTGCCGACGTCCCCGGGTTTCTCACGCGCCGCGTGTCCACCCTCTTCTCCACGCCGCCGGGGGAAACGGTGATGCTGTCGGGCCTCGTCAAGAGCGAGATGGCGAAGGACGTGGCCAAGGTCCCGCTGCTCGGGCAGATCCCGGTGATCGGGGAGCTGTTCAAGTCCCGCAGCTTCCGCGAGAACCGCACGGAGCTCGCCATCTTCATCACGCCGGTCGTGGTGTCCGGCGACGGCGCCCCGGAAGCCGCCGACTGGGAGCGGAAGGCGGAGAAGGAGAATGACAACCTCCGCTTCCGCCTGCTCGACTGACGCACCATTTGCATGGAATGCGATGAGCGCACTCAAAATGGACGGGGCAGCGTAGTCGCCGCAGGAGGGTGGGCGCAGTGAGGTAAAGCGCAGCCGTGCAGGTTCACCGCACGGCGAGCCACGAACGGAGCCCAGCCCTCCGTAGGCGACGCAGCCCGTGCGGGAGTCAAAAGCGCTGAGCGTAAAACGATCGGGAGGTATCGACATGAACGGTGAGATCCGACGCACGCTGCACCGGGCCGTGCTGTCGCGGCTCGACGCGAGGAAGACGGGGTTGTCCTTTTCGGATGACGTCGGCCGCTTTCGGGACCGCGCCGAGGAGTGCCTGCGGACCGAGATGGGCGGACTGCCGCTGGGGGACGCGGAACGGGGCGCCTTGCGGCGTGAGATCCTCGACGAGATCTTCGACTTCGGCCCGATCACTCCCCTGCTCTCCGACCCCGGCGTCTCGGAGATCATGGTCAACGGATTCGAGTCCATCTACGTGGAGCGGAGTGGGGTTGTGACACGTCATGACGGCTCGTTCCTCTCGGAGGAATCGCTCCGGGCGACCATCGACCGCATGGTGGCCAAGGTCAACCGGCGGCTCGACGAATCGTCCCCGTACGTGGACGCGCGTCTCCAGGACGGCTCGCGCATAAACGCGATCATTCCGCCGGTGTGCCTCACCGGCGCCTGCCTGACGATACGCAAATTCAGGAAGGAGGCGTTCTCGCTCGAGGAACTCGTCGACACTGGATCGTTGTCCGTGGACGCCGCGGATTACCTTGGAACGGCCGTCCGGGAGCGGCGCAACGTGATCGTATCCGGTGGAACCGGCTCAGGGAAGACCACCCTCCTGAACGCCCTGTCCAGGTTCATACCGGATGAGGAGCGGATCGTCACGATAGAGGATGCGGCGGAGATCAGGCTCCAGAAGCCGCACGTGATACGCCTCGAGGCGAGGCCGGTCAACATCGAAGGGTCGGGGGCCGTCACGATCAGGGACCTCGTCCGCAACTCCCTCCGCATGCGCCCCGACCGGATCATCGTCGGCGAGTGTCGGGGGGAGGAGGCGCTGGACATGCTGCAGGCCATGAACACCGGGCACGACGGCTCCATCACCACGGGACACGCGAACACGCCCCGTGACATGATCCGCCGTCTGGAGACGATGGTACTCCTGAGCGGGATGGAGATCCCTATCCGCGCGATACGCGAGCAGATCGCCTCCGCCATCGACGTCATCGTCCACACCGGGCGGCTCGCCGGAGGGAAAAGGGCGGTCACGTCGATAACCGAGATCACCGGCATGAACGAGTCGCAGATACTTCTGCAGGAGATGTTCCGGTGGGCGAAGGGGAACGCGGGCGGCGACGGCCCCGGGCGCCTCGTCGCCACCGGCGTTCCTTCCAGGTTCCGCCGGACGGGAGGCGACTCGTGGGACTGACGCCCGCGGAAGCCGTCGCTTTTTTCCTGGGCGCCGCCCTGATCGCCCGGTTTTTTCTTCGATCCGCATTGCCGCGGGCGCATTCGAGGTTCGTCTCCGCGGCAAACCGTCACTCCGACGAATTGCGGGAAGAGTTCGTGATGATGCCGCCGGCCCGGATCGCCGCGGTCATGCTCTTTTCCGCCGTCGTGCTCGCCGGGGCGTCGTTTGCGGCGACCCGGTCCGTCGCGGCGGCGGCAACATTCGGAGCGACCCCGGCTCTTTTCGCCGGTCTCCTGATCCGGTGGTACCGCAACCGGCGGAAACGTTCCATCATCTCCCGGTTGCCGACGCTGCTCGACCTCCTGTCCGGGCACGTCAGGGCCGGGCACAGCCTGCCGGAATCCCTTGCGGAGACCGTCCCCCTGCTGCCCGCCGGAATCCGGGAAGAGATGGCGTGGGTACTGCAGCGGAACCGCCTGGGCACACCTCTGACGGAGGCGTTGGCCCACTGGGAGGAACGCGCCGGTTCGGAAGAGATATCCCTGCTCGTGCGTCCCCTGCGGGCGGCCATCCCCGGAGGAGGGAACATCGTGGACCTTCTGGAGCGCACCCGGGACATCCTTCGGCTACGCATGAGGGCGGGTGAGAAGCTTCGGAGCATGACGGCCCAGGCCCGCCTGCAGGCGCTGGTGCTGACGCTTCTCCCACCGGCGTTCGCGGCCGCACTTTCGAAGATCGACCCGGGATTCTTCCCCGGCCTGCTGGGCACGCCGCAGGGAAAGGCGATCATGGCGATCGCCTTCGTCCTTCAGTTTCTGGGTTGGATCACGATACGGAAAATCCTGTCGGTGCGCCCATGATACCCATGGACCTTTTCCTCATAGGCGCGCCGATGTTCCTGGGCGGCGCCTTTCTCGTCGGGTTCCTCATGCGCACATGGAAGGAGATCTCCTTCGCGCGCTCCGTGCGGGCATACCGATCCGTCCACGAACGCTTGACGGAACGGCTGGCTGCGAAACGGATCCTTCGATTCCCCGGGATTCGCCTCGTCCCCTCAACAAGGCACTGGGCGTTCGCCGAGCTGTTCACGCTGCTCGTCTTCCTCGCCGTCGTCTCGGGCGACCGTTCCGCGTCGGGGCTGGCAAAGGCGACTGCCGCCGCCGCGGGGCTCGGCTTCGGCGTCGCCTGGATCTCATTGCGCGGCGCGGCGCGGGAGGCGCTTCAATCCGTGCGGCGCGACCTCCCCGTCGCCTGCTTTCTGTTTTCCCTTCTTCTCGAATCCGGAATGGGCCCCTCTTCGGCCCTGCAGGAGACGTCCGGCGCCATCCCCGACGGCTCGCTGGCCCGGGAATTGAAAGAGTTGGTACGGTCCCGCTCGCTCGGCGTTCCACGGGGAGAATCGATCGAACGGTCGCGGCTGCGGGTGCCGGTCGAGGATTACCGGCTCTTCCTCAACCATGTGATCCAGGGGGAGCGGCTGGGGATCGGGCTGTCCCGGAGCATGCGGGAACTCTCCGCGAAGATGCTGGAAAGCCAGGGACACCGGGCGGAGACGATCGCCCAGCAGGCGGCGGTGAAGATGCTGTTCCCCCTGGTCTTTTTCATATTTCCCGCCGTGTTTCTCATCATACTGTCCCCGGTGATCCTTGGCCTGTGGGACCGGATAGGGGGGTGATAACCGATGGGGCATGCGTCTCGGACACGGATATGGGCGGCGCTGGCCGCCTTGTCGCTGCTTCTGTTCACAACGGACCCACGACACGTGGAAGCCGGATCCCTCAGGAAAGGAACACCCGCCGTCGATTCCGGGTTCGGGAAATCATTAAGGCTGTCCCTGAAGATATCAGGAGCGAAGAAAAGGAGCCACCGGGTTTCCTTCTACAAGAGCGTGGCGCGGCAGGCGAATATGCGGACTATCGGGAACCCGCCATCGGGACGATGATCCTGGGATTTTCGCCGGGGCGGACGACCACCGTTTTCACCCGGTCGATCCCGAGCGGCTCGTTCACGAAGCGGAGCCGCTGCTCTCCGGCAGGGAGGCGGACGGCCGTCAGCGGGGTCTCCCCCAGCAGACGGTTCCCCAGGTAGACTTTCGCCCACGGAATCGCCTGTATCGCCTCCACCGTCCCGGTAAGGGGGAGCAGTTCGGCCCGGAACGCGGGCCCTGCCGCCAGAGCGTCCGCCGGTACGGATTGACGCTCGTACCCGTCCTTCGAAAGGACGATCGGTCGGCCCGAGAGGGAAGACACGTCCAACTGCAACGGGGTCTTTCCGACGGACGCGCCGCCGTCCAACAGCACGGACGCCCCGGCGGGATCGGTCTCGACCCGGACCAGGCGCGCCACGGGCTTGACCGGAATCGCGGGAGGATCGGGATTGGGCGGAGTCGCGGCCGGATGAGATTCGGGGCGGATGGATCTTCCACCTGTCGGAACCGCCGGTGGCACGGCAGGCGGCGCCACGGCCGCGACAGTGGCCGCGGGAACCGCTGCTACTGTCGTGGAACCCACGGAGTCCGCCGGGACGACCGGCGCGGCATCGATCGTCGGCCGCTGCCGCACCTCTTTCCACATGAGAACGCCTCCTACAACGGCCGCCGCGAACAGTGCGGCGCCCGCCCGAACGGTTCTTCCACTTCCGCCGTAACGGGCTTCCGGTTCCTTGACCATCGCCGGCCCGTATTCCGCCTCCGTCGCCGGATCCGGAGCCGTCTCCTCCTCCGCCGCCGCGGGGAAGAGCGAATCCCAGAAATCCGCCATCACCGGAGCGGAGGCCTGTGGGGGGGCAACCCGCGCGAAATCGACGAGAAACCCGGCCGCGTCGGGATATCGATCCGACGGGAGCGCAGCTACGGACTTCCGCAGGACCTCCTCCAATCCATCGGGGACGCCGGGTAAAGCGAGCGTCCGCGCGTCGAACTTCAGGATCCGCTCCATAATCTCTTCCGGTCCGTCCCCGGTGAACAGCCTGCTGCCGAGCAGCAGTTCGACCGAGATCACTCCCGCGGCGAACAGGTCCGAGGAGGGGGTCGTCCCTTCCCCGCGTATCCGCTCCGGCGCGAGGTAACCGGATTTTCCCGCGCGTGCGCCACCGCTCGCCCGCACGTCCCCTCCCGCGCCGGAAACTCCGAAATCGGTGATCTTCACCATCCCGTTCCGGGCCACGAGGACATTGGACGGTGAAACGTCGCGGTGCACGATCCCCCTCTCGTGAAGGTACGCCAGACCCGACCAGATCCCGTCCACCCAGCGACGCCAGACGCCCGGCGATATGGGCACGTGGAGTTGACGCGCCTGCTCCGCAGCCTGGGCCAGATTCCACCCCTCCACGTATTCCATCGCGAGGAAGTGTGCGGCACCCTCGCGGCCGAAGTCGAACACCTGGACCAGGTTGGGGTGTGATAAGGATGCGGCGAGCCGAGCCTCCCGGACGAACAGTTCGCGAAACCGCGGATCGTCGGCGTAACGAGGGTGCACCACCTTGAGAGCTACCCGCTTACGGAACCCCTCCTCTCCCGAAAGACGGCACAGGTACACCTCCGCCATGCCGCCCGAGGCGATCCGTCGAAGAACACGGTATTTCCCGAACCTGTCGGGTATCAAATCTCCATCCTGCCGTCGTCGACGACCGGCGCCGCCGACACCGCCTTTCCCTTGTCCGGCGGCCGGGAGGGAAACACCATCTCGAACACGGTCCCGCTCGGCGCGTTGTCCCTCATCCGGACGACGCCCCCGTGGTCGTTGGCGATCGCGCTCACGATGGCCAGGCCCAGCCCCGTGCCCCCCTCCCGCCGCGAAAAATACGGTTCGAAAAGACGGTCCCGGTCCCCGGCCGGAATTCCAGGCCCGTCGTCCGCGACTTCTATCCGCGCCTTCCCGGAGGCCTCGTCGTGGATGCAAACCACCGTGACGCTACCCCGCTCCCCGAGGGCGGCGGCGGCGTTGTCGAGCAGGTTGGTGACCGCGCGCCGGATCTGGAACGGATCGAACCAGACGCTCGGCGGGCCATCCTGTCGAAACTCCCAGCGGATTCCGGGAAACGACGTCCGGTACGTTTCGACGACCGTCCGGATCTCATCCGGAAGGTTCCCCTCTTCGATCCTGGGAGCCGGCATCCGCGCGAAACGGGTGAACTCCTCCACGAGGTGCTTGAGCGTGCGCACCTCGGAGAGGATCGCCTGCGTGCACTCGGCGAACACCGGATCATCCGCATGCGCCGCGGCGTACTTCCGCTGCATCCTCTCCGTGGACAGCTGGATCGGAGTCAAGGGATTGCGGATGTCGTGGGCGATCCTCCGGGCCACCTCGCGCCATGCGAGGACGCGCTGCAGGCGCATCGCCTGGGAAAGGTCGTCGAACGCGGCGACCAGCCCCATGTACTCCCCGGCATCGTCGCGCAGCGCGGTGAGGCTGACCCGAAAAGCGATCCGCTTCTCCCCCACGACGATCTCCACCTGGCGCTCCACCTGCCCGCCCGCGGCTTCGCCGGCTTCGCGGTACAGGTCACGGATCGCCTCGTAATGATCCTCCTGCACCACGTCGCGGTACATTTGCCCCACTGCGGCGTCCGTCGGGAGCAGGAGGAGGCGTTCCGCCACCTTGTTGATCATCGATATCCTGCCGTGGCGGTCTATTACGATAACCCCCGTCGAGATGCTGTCGAGGATCGTCTCGATGAACTGCGTCCGGCGGCGAAGTTCGTCGTACGTCCGCGTGAGGGATGCGTTCGTCTCCTCCAGGTTGCCCTTGCTCGCCTTGAGGTCCGCCGTCATGCGATTGAACGAGGCGACGAGGGTGCCGAACTCGTCGCCGGACCGGTAGTCCAGCGAAACGTCGAGGTTACCCCGCGCCACCTCTTCGGTCCCCTCCGCGAGAAGCTGGACCGGCACGGTGATCTGCCGCGCAAGGTAGATCCCCATCCAGGAGGCGGCGAAGACGATCAGAAGCGTGATGAGGATCAGAACGCCGACGTAGCTCGCGCGTATGGGGTCGTCCAGAAGGCGCACCTGGTGGTATTCGTCGTACGCCTTCGCGATTTCGCGGATCCGCGCCGCCTCCGCAGGAGGGAGGGAACGCGCCGCCACCACGATGGCGCCCCCCGGGGCCCGCCGCCACGCGGCCGCGACCCCGTCGCCGATCATGGTTCCTGCCCCCTTCTCGAGCGCCTCCCCCTTGATCCCCTTTACCCGCTTGAGGATCTCGGCCTCCACCTGCGCCGGGAGATCGCCGTCACGGGCCACTTCCGCGTCCTTGTCGAAGAAGAGAAGGGCCGTGCCCGGGGGAGCCGTGGCTCGGGTCTTTTCCAGGATCCGCATGAAGGACTCGGGATCCTCGGCCCCGGCCAACGCGGAAGCTGCGCTTCCGGCAGGCGGGGAAAGGGCGCGCGCCTCCTGCTCGAGGCGCTCTCTGGCGATCTCGATGGCGCCGGTGAGAGCCTGCCCCACCCTGCTGCCGATCCACGACTTGATGCTCGTCGTCGTGATGTTCGTCGCGGCGATGAAGAGAAGCATGGTGGGTATGAGGGAGAAGCAGATGAAGATGAGCACGAGGCGGGACCGGAGCTTCGCTCCAAGGATGTTCCGCCTTCGGTCAAGGAGGATTTTGAATACGTTCCGCGTGACGAGGAAGATCAGGAGGACGACGAAGACGACGTTCAGGTTGATCAGGGCGAAGATGACGATGTTGCTGGAGAACGTGACTCCTCCGCCGACAGCCGCCAGGTGTGCCTCGAAGAACGTCAGGACGGCTACGAGGACCGCGACGATCCCGATCGCCCACCGCTCCCTGCGCTTCTTCGAGGGATCCGCGTCCTGAGACGGGGCGATCTGTCCGACGGGTATGGGGCTCACGGGGTCTGGAGGTACCCGCTGGCCCAGCCGGTCTCGACATCCCAGAGGGAGGAGAAGAAGAATATCGACCGGAGCGGTTCGGAAAGCCCGACCTTGTCCAGCCGGGTACGGACGCGCGCCCGGTAAGGTTTCCCCTTTTCCACGTCTCCGGTCACGGGGACGACGACCTCGAACCTGGTCATCCGGTCGAGGGCGGCGAGGACGTCCGGCAGCAGTTCGTCCCCGTCGTCGCGGTGCAGGCGGTAGACGCCCGACAGGGCGTCGTACCGTACGGAGCGAGTGTACAGGACCTGCCCCATCGGACGGTTGAACCACCTTCTGTAGACGCGCTCGATCTCGACGTTGGTCTTGAAGGTGATCTCGATCCCGGATTTCAACGCCTCGACCATTTCGGGGGGGAACGCGTTCCGCAGGGTGAAGCGTACCCGGGCCTCGCCGCCGCGGATCGTTCCGGACACATCGGATATCGCCGGGAAAGGCGGCCCGGCGAGGGAACTCACGGGCTGGAGCCCCAGCAGAGCAAGAGCAAAAAAGGCAATCACGACGCGCACGGCGGTCATGTCTCTCCGAACAACGAATCCTGGGCGGACGACTTCGGGACCGCTATCCCGAGATGCTTCCACGCGGCGGGGGTGGCCACCCTTCCACGCGGGGTGCGCTTGAGGAAACCGCGCTGGATGAGAAACGGCTCGTAGACGTCCTCGATCGTGTCCCGTTCCTCGCTTACGGAGGCGGAGATGGTCTCGACGCCGACGGGTCCTCCCCCGAACTTCTCGAGGAGCACCCGCAGGATCTTCCGATCCATCACGTCGAGCCCCTCGCGGTCCACCTCCATTCGCAGGAGCGCGTGATCCGCGATCTCCCGGGTGATGGTGCCGTCCCCCGTCACCTCGGCGAAGTCGCGGACGCGACGCAGGAGGCGGTTCGCGACGCGCGGAGTACCCCGTGAGCGGCGGGCGATCTCCCCCGACCCCGCGTCGTCGACGGGGATGGAAAGGGCCGCGGAGGACCGGCGGATCACCTCCTTCAGTTCCTCCGTCCCGTAATACTCGAGGCGCAGGGGGACGCCGAACCGGTCCCGAAGCGGCGAAGTGAGCAGCCCGGTGCGCGTCGTTGCGCCCACCAGGGTGAATCTCGGAAGCGTAAGGCGGATCGATTTCGCCGAAGGACCCTGCCCGAGGATGATGTCGAGGGCGAAATCCTCCATCGCGGAGTAGAGCAATTCCTCGACCACGCGCGTCAGACGGTGGATCTCGTCGATGAAGAGGACGTCGCCCGGCTCCAGCGCCGTCAGGATCGCGGCGATATCCCCTTTCCGCTCGATCGCCGGGCCCGAGGTCGTGCGGATACCCACTCCCATCTCGTTGGCGATGATGTGCGCCAGCGTCGTCTTGCCGAGGCCCGGCGGGCCGGAGAGCAGGACGTGGTCGAGGGGCTCGCCGCGGCCTTTCGCCGCCGCGATGTAGGTCTTGAGGTTCGCCACGATCCCGGCCTGTCCGATGAACTCGCCGAACCGCTTTGGACGCAGCGACAGGTCGACGGTGCTCTCGCCGCGGTCGGCGGCGGGATCGACGATGCGGCCCCCCGACAAACCCGTGTCTTTTCTTTCCGTCGCCACCCTCTACCGCCCTTCCGACAGGCGGCGCAACGACTCCCGTATCAGGAGATCCGCGGGCAGATCGGCGCCCTTCTCGCGCCGGACGGTCGCGACGGCGAGCTGGGCCTGCGCCCGCGGGAACCCGAGGGCCGCAAGCGCCTCCGAGGCCTGCGCCTCCGGCGCCGTCGGGAGCTCCGCCGGCTCCCCTCCGAGCGGGGCGAAATCGACCGAAACCTTCTTCAGCCGGTCGGGCAGCTCGAGGGCGATCCGCTGGGCCAGCTTCTTCCCGACCCCCGGCACGCGCGTGAAGGCGGCGGTGTCTTCCCGCGCGCACGCCGCGAGGACGCCCGGGACGCCGAGGACCGACAGCATCGCCATGGCGGACTTCGGTCCCACGCCGCTCACGCCGATCGTCGCCAGAAAGATCTCGCGCTCGGTGTCGGTGGAAAACCCGTACAGGTCGGCTCCGCCCTCCCGGAAATGCAGGTGCGTGCGGAGGATGCAGCTATCGCCGTCCGGGGGGAGGTCCTTGCGGGTCGCATCGGAGACGCGCGCGCGGAACCCGATCCCGGCGCACTCGAGCACCACGAAATCCTTCCCGCCCCCGGCGAGGCGCCCTCGAAGATGGTCGATCATCGCGGGTATGATACCACGCGGGTGACGGCGCGGCAGAAAGCCATGGCGAGGGCGTCGGAGGCGTCGGGCGGAAGCGGGTCGCGGATGCCGAGGAGGCGGGCGACCATCCCGGCGACCTGTTCCTTGGGGGCGCCGCCGTGCCCGGTGGCGGCGGACTTGATCTCCTTGGCGCTGAATTCGTGGACCGGGACGCCGTGGATCCCGCAGGTGACGATCGCGGCGCCGCGCGCCTGGCCGAGCTTGAGGGCGGAGGACGGGTTCTTCGCCATGAAGACCTTTTCCACCGCGGCTTCGGTGGGTCGATGCAGAAGGATCAGGCCGGAGAGTTCACGGTGGATCTTGAAAAGGCGGTCGGGGAAGGACGCCTCGCCGTCGAGCCGGATGACCCCCCACGCCACGGGGGTAACGGCGTTCCCACGCACGTCGACGATCCCGTACCCCGTCCGCAGCGACCCCGGGTCAATGCCTAAGATCCGTCGCAGAAAGATCCCTCCTTCACGAGGCCCAGAATACTACGATTCATGAACACGGCAATGTATCGGGAAGACGGCACGGAAGGCACACTCAACGGCAGGGTTCGGCGGAGTCGCCGCAGGAGGGGGGGCGAAGTGAGGTAAAGCGCAGCCGTGCAGGTTCACCGCACGGCGAGCCACGAACGGAGCCCCGCCCTCCGAGGCGGCGCAGCCGAAGGGGAATCCAATAG
>Ga0172373_10005202_pt1 | contig 17946 bp, 15 predicted proteins | sample Lak10m_2_FD_114546 | JGI IMG/M metagenome (GOLD analysis project Ga0172373, IMG submission 114546) | Freshwater microbial communities from Kabuno Bay, South-Kivu, Congo - kab_092012_10m | ecosystem: Environmental > Aquatic > Freshwater > Lake | place: Democratic Republic of the Congo...
ATAGCGCGGCATGCTCGCTTGGGCAGCGGCATACGCCAGACGGGCAAACCGGACGTACTTACTCTCTCGTTTTTCGCTCATGCCCTGATTTTACCTGCTACCCCAATCTTTGCAACTGAGCACGTGATGAAAATAAATATATTAATTACGTATAATGCTGGAATGCAAAAATAAGGGAAGAACTGGCAGGAGTTAATGGTAGGCGTTGTAAACAAGTGCGTGAGCATAAGCTCTAGGCATCGAACGCAGTGCCGCCACCAGCCCCGCTTTCAGTATCACCGATGTGCGCTGCGCTCCAGTTCCTTCGGGGTCATCGGCACAACCACCTGCGTCCGCTGGCTCACCAACTCGCTGAAATGGGGGTGCATTAAAGGCCGGTCATAGAAATCCACCCGCAGCAATCCGCCATCATCCTGAGGCAGCAGCAGCAGATTCAAGCCCGGCGTTGCTTCCACCCGCGTCAGCACCAGTTCCAGTTCCTCAAATGGATGCTGCCCCATCGCCGTTAAGGACAAGGTTGCGTGAAGCAAACCTGTTTACCATAACGATTATCGTAAGGTGAAAGATCATCCATCGCGTAGTGTCGAATATCACCGGACATACCGGTGAGCGACATCACACCTTTCATAACGCGCAGCAAAAGGGGTTGCAATGAGCATCTATAGAGGGGATCTAACCCGTCTCAGCGCATCGTCCAGCGCCATCCGGGACTACAATCTGAAAAGTTGTTCCCATCTTTTTGAGCAGATGAGATGCTTCGCTAGATCAACAGGAATAAAGCACCATGAGCCATATTCATCCGTCTGGCAACCCAGCTATCCTCCTCACAGGACAACCCGCTGTGGGAAAGACCACCGTAATACGCGCTGTCCTTGACCAACTGGGCACGGATGTCGGCGGGTTCTATACCCGCGAGGTACGTCGTGGCAGCACCCGCATCGGCTTTGAGATCGTGTCCCTGTCGGGCGAATCGGCTTTGCTTGCTACAACGGCTCTCGAACCACGTTTTGCCCGTGAAGTGCCGTTCAACGAATATCGCATCAACCTCGATGCGGTGGAACACACCGCCCTTCAAGCATTGGAACAGGCACGCTCGGCTAAAAAGCTGATCCTGATAGATGAGATTGGCCCTATGGAAATCGCTTCTCCACGCTTCCAGACGATGGTCTTGAAAATCATCCATGACCCCGATTTGCTTGTTCTAGGGACGATTGTCAAACGCCCCTACCCCTTCGCGGATGATGTGAAGAAGATGCCGCGTGTGAACCTCATCCAAGTCACCCTATCCAACCGTGATCGTCTGCCCGATAGGCTTCTTCGAGATTTGAAAATTTATTTGTGACACACTACTACCGCCGTCGAGTACATTCGCTGCGGCACTCTATCACTCTAGTGACCGGAGCGCGGGACACGGCTTATCCCTTCACCGAGCCGAAGGTCAACCCGCGAATGAAATACCGCTGGAAGAACACGAACACCAGCAGCGTGGGAATGCTGGCATAAACCGCCATCGCGGACTGCACCCCGTAGGCCACGCTGTACTGCCCTTTCATCGAAGCCAGCCCCACCATCACGGTACGCATCTCGTTCGAGCGAATGAGAATGACCGGCCACAGGAAATCATTCCAGATCCATGTGAATTGCAGCGTCGCCAGCACCGCCAGCGCCGGCAAACTCAGCGGCAGCATCAGCTTGGTCAGGATTTGCCACTCGTTCGCGCCATCAATGATACCGGCCTCGCGGATCGCCGTCGGCACAGCGGAGAAGAAATTCTTCATGATGAGCGTACAGATGGGAATGCCAAACGCGACATGGATGAGAATCAGCGCCCACAGGGTATCGTACAGGCCAAGATCATTGAACAGGCGGAACAAGGGGATCAGCGCGATCTGCGGAGGGAAGAACAAACCCGCCACAAAGAACACAAACAGGGCATTACTCCCCCGGAACGGCAATTTGCACAGGGTATAGCCCGCCAGCACACCTAAGCTGATGGAGAGTATCGTGGCAGGCAGAGTCACAAAGAACGAGTTGCGAATATACAGGCCGGCGCTGCCCCCATTCCACGCCTCGCTGTAATTCGTCAGATCGAAGCTCCTCGGCAGCGTCCATACCCCCACTTCCGAAATTTCGGCAGTGGACTTCAACGAGGCCAGCAAAACGCCGATGCTAGGCAGCGAATACAACAGCACCAGCACCGTCATGAAAGCATAAAAGAAGATCGCCATCCGGTAACTGGGCGTGCGGCGTTCAGTCGTGTTAGTCATACAAATGCTCCGCGTTGGCTGACTGACGGAAATAAACGACGATCACCGCCAGAGTAATCATGAACAGCACCACCGCAATCGCGCTGCCGTAGCCCATGTTGTACTTCTGGAACGATTCGTTGTACATGAACATGGCGAGATTGTCCGACGAATGGAACGGCCCACCTTTGGTCATCACGTACAGCACATCAAAACTCTTGAGCGAGTTAATCACCGCCAGTGCAATCACGACCACGCTGGCCGGCGCAAGGAGGGGAATAATCACATGGCGCACCCGCTGCCAGTAATTCGCGCCGTCAATCTCCGCCGCTTCGATCAGTTCTTGCGGAATGGCGGTCAGCCCCGCGAGGAAAATCACCATCGAAAGCGCAATCTGCTGCCACGCCCATGCGATGATGACTCCCAGTAAGGCGTACTGGGGTTTGGCAAGCCACGCCGTAGACCATTCGGGATGCCCGATAGCCCGCACAAACGTGTTGATGAGTCCCCAGTCCGGCTGATAAATCCACAACCAGATTTGACCGATCACCGCTAAAGCCAGCGAAATAGGCAAATAAAACAGCGATTTATACAGATTACCGATGAAGTTCCGCCCGTGCAGAGCTAAGGCCAGCGTCAATCCGATGCCCGTCGGGATGACAATGGCTGCAACAGTCCACAGAACCGTATTCGTTAGCGCCTTCCCGAACAGCGGGTCACGAAATAGTTTTTCAAAATTGGCAAAACCGATCTGATTATAGTCAACCGCAAAGCCGTTCCAGTCGGTGAAGCTGTAGTAGAACGACGACAGCAGAGGGAAAACCACAAAAAATAGATAGATCAGAAGCGGCGGAGTCAAGAACAATACAATCCAGCGATACCGTGTTTTTACCACAATGCCCCCTCACATTCCGTTGGCATGCAGATGGGGACGCGCAGAACGCAGCATCCCCATCTGTATTATCGCATCAGGCGCGACTGATGAAGCCGCGCCTACCGAATATGCGGGTTACTACTTCTTGAACACATCCACCGCGACGACTTCAACTTCGTCGAGGTAAGCCATATAGCCCGAAGGATCGTTCATGAACTGCGCGAACATATTCAGGCCGGCATCCGCCATCGGCGGGGTGGTGGACAGGTCATAGCCACTCAGGAAGGCCACGCTGCCCAAATAGTCGGCGGCTTTCTTCATGACCGGGCTGTAGATGCTGGGGTCAACATTGCTGACCGCTGCCAGAGCGCCCTGCCCAACTGCCCATGTCGCCTGCGCGTCGGGGGACAGCATGTGCATGATGAGCGCCTTCGCGCCATCGGGGTTGGCGGCAGAAGCCGGCACAGCCCAGCCATCCACAGAACCATGCACGACCATCGGCACATCAGGATTGATCGCCGGGAACGGGAAGAAGTCGTAGTCGTCAATCGGCTTCAGACCGTTGCCGTCCCAGTAACCAGTGATCCATGTCCCCATCAGGGTCATGGCTGCTTCACCATTCGCCACCTGATCGGCTGCGTCCGTCCAGTCATAGGCATTAGCATCGGCTACGAAGTAACCGGCATCCACCAGTTGCTTCCACGCTTCCAGCGCCGTCGCCACTTCAGGCGAATTGTAGGCCACTTCACCGGCCATCAACTGCTGACGGAATTCTGGCCCTGCCGTGCGCGACACGGTGTAGTCCAGCCAGTACTGCGCCGGCCAGCGGTTCATCGAACCGAGCGCAATAGGAGCCACACCCGAAGCCTTGATCGCTTCGCAGGCGGCGAGGAATTCATCCCAAGTGGTCGGCATACTGGTCACACCGGCGGCAGCCATCACCTTCGGATTGTAGAAGAAGCCCACAATATGCACGTTCATCGGGATATTGTAGACATCGCCGTTGTAGATGGAGGCCGGCTTCACGCCTGCCGGAATGATCGAATCCAGATCGTTGTCACTCCAGAAATCGGTCAACGGCATCAGGCGATCCGCTTCCACGATGAACTGGGTACGAGCGCCCGCCCAGTACGAGAACAAGTCCGGCGGGTTGTTGCCGGCGATGGTGACGAGGATTTGCGTCTTAAAGTCCTCATGACCTGCCGAGTTGTCCACAACCTTCATGTCGGGATTGGCAGCGGTGAAACCGTCGAACAGCTTCGCCATCGTCGCCGAACCCAGATCACTGCTGTAATAATGGACGATGCTGACTTCCTGCTGTGCGGCGACAACCGTAACACCCACCAGAAGCAGCGCAAGCACCAACAAAAGTTTCTTGATACTCATCTCAGTCTCCCTCTTGAACTTATTTTTCTCTCCAACAAAACCGCACCCATCCATAACCTGATCTCACTGTCTATCTACACCTCCTCATCTCATTCAACTGACGACTTCTGCTCGCGTGTGCCGGGTTGCAAAGCAACATGCTGCAAAAAATCAAAATCGCAACCCAGATGAGCTTGCTGAATATGGGTACGGTATAACCACTCGTACCCGCGTGTGGCCTCGCCGCGCACCTGCGTCTGTGCCTCGGCACGCCGCGCCGCTAATGTGGCATCATCCACCAGTAATTTAATCTGGCGTGCATCCACATCCAGTTGGATCACATCTCCATCCCGTACCAGACCGAGTACGCCGCCCGCCGCCGCTTCCGGCGACACATGCAGGACAATCGTCCCGAAGGCCGTGCCACTCATCCGCGCGTCAGAGATACGCACCATGTCCCGAACGCCTTTGAGCTTGGAGGGAATCGGGAAGCTACCCGCTTCCGGCATCCCCGGCCCGCCCATTGGCCCCGCGTTTTGCAGCACCAGAATATCGTCCGAGGTCACATCAAGATCGGGCGAATCAATCCGCGCATTCAGGTCATCGGTGGAGGTGAACACCACCGCCCGCCCGGTCTTGCGAAGGAGTTGGGGGCTGGCCGCCGAACGCTTGATGATCGCGCCATCCGGTGCCAGATTGCCGCGCAGGACAACCTGTGCGCCCTGCGGCTGATACGGGTTCGCCAGCGGGCGAATCACATCCTGCCACTGCGGGAAGGTATAAGGCACATCCAGCACCTGCCCTAACGTCTGTCCGCTGACGGTCAGCGCGTCGAGGTGCAAGCGGTCTTTGAGTTCCTGAAGCACAACCGGCATCCCGCCTGCACGATGGAAATCTTCCATGTAGGCTTTGCCGGAGGGCTTCAAATCCACCAGCACAGGCGTATCTTCGCTCAAGCTATCGAGTTGATCGAGTTGGAGGCGAATGCCCAACCGTCCGGCAATCGCAGTCAGGTGAATAATGCCGTTGGTGGAGCCGCCAATCGCCTGCAAAACCCGCAGTGCATTGGTGAACGCGCCAGCGGTCATGATGCGTTCTGGGGTCAAGCCGCTGCCCACCATGCGAACAGCCTGCTTGCCGCTTTCCTCAGCATGGCGCAAGCGATCCGCATGAACAGCCGGAATGCTGGCACCGCCGGGGAGCATCATCCCCATTGCCTCGATCACACAGGCTATCGTGCTGGCTGTCCCCATCACCGCGCAGGTTCCCGCCGTCACAGCTAGATTCTGCTCAACCGCATGGATTGTAGGCTGATCTATCTCGCCGCGCCGGTACGCGCCCCAGAAGCGCCGACAATCGGTGCAAGCGCCCAAGCGTTCGCCCTGATAATTGCCCGTCAGCATCGGCCCCGCCGCCACCACAATCGCGGGGATGCCGGCGCTGGCCGCCCCCATCAGCAGCGCAGGGAGAGTCTTGTCGCAGCCGCCCAGCAGCACCACCGCATCCAGCGGTTGCGCCTTAACCATCACCTCGACATCCATAGACATCAGGTTACGCATCAACATGCTGGTCGGGGAGAGGAATACCTCACCCAGTGAGATAGTCGGGAACTCCAACGGCAGCCCGCCCGCCTGCCACACGCCGCGCTTGATAGCTTCCGCCAGTTCCCGGAATCCACGATGGCAGTTGTTCAGTTCGCTATAGGTGTTCACAATGCCGATGATCGGCTTGGCGAGCGCCTCGTCGCTATAGCCCATCGAACGGGCAAACGAGCGCCGCAAATAGAGCGAAAACTCTTTGTCGCTGTATTCTGTTAACTGATTCGCCAGCCCGACTGTTTTGGTCATGCGCTCAAATTCCCACCGAGACAAATTTCGGCACCATATACTCGGTCAGCCCTTCTTGAGAGCCTTCGCTGCCGAATCCGCTTTCTTTAATCCCGCCAAAAGGCGCTTCAGCCGTCGCCGGAACCAGATCGTTCACGCCGACAATGCCGAACTTCAGCCCTTCATATACGCGCACCGCCCGCGAGAGATCGTTGGTCAGCGCGTAACCCGCCAACCCGAAGGGCGTACCATTCGCCAGCCGCAGCCCCTCATCCACATCATCAAACGGGCTGATCGCCATCACCGGGCCGAACACCTCATCACAGCTAATCCGCATCAGCGGCGAAACATCGGTGAGCAACGTCGGACGGTAGAAAAAGCCACTCGTTTGCGCGGTGGGACGCGCCCCGCCCGTCAAAGCCGTCGCGCCTTTGGCAAGCGCATCCTTGACGAAACTCTCCACGCGGTCACGTCCGGCGGCTGTCACCAGCGGCCCCATCATCACACCCGCGTCCAAGCCGTTCCCCAGCACCAGCTTTTCCGTCCGCGCCGCCGCCGCTTGCAGGAACGCATCATACATTCGGCGCTGCACGTAGAAGCGTGTCGGTGAAATGCACACCTGTCCGGCGTTGCGGAACTTCGCCATCACCGCGTATTCAGCCGCCTTCTCGACATCAAAATCATCGAAGATCAACACGGGGGCGCTGCCGCCCAGTTCCAACGACAGCTTCTTAATACGATCCGCCGCCCCGCGCATCAGCAGTTGCCCCACGCGCTGCGAACCGGTGAAGCTGATCTTGCCCACCAGCGGACTTTGTAGAAACACTTGCCCGATTTCCGCTGGCTTGCCGTTGACCAGATTCATCACACCGGGCGGGATACCGGCCTCCGCCATGATGTTGACCAGCGCCATCGCGCTCATCGGCGTGAGTTCGCTCGGTCTGGCGACAACCGTATTCCCCGCCGCCAGCGCCCCCGACCATTTACGGGCAGGCAGATAGGCCGGAAAGTTCCATGCGGTGATGGTCGCCACCACGCCCACCGGCTCATGCAGTACCAGCAACCGCTTATTCCCCTTACGGGCGGGAATGGTGCGCCCGTAGGCGCGTTTGCCTTCTTCCGCGAACCACTCGAACAGATCAGCCGCCGCGCCCCACTCGCCCCGCGCCTCGCCTAGAGGCTTGCCGCATTCGCGGGTCATGATCGGTGCCAGATCATCTAGGCGGGCACGAATCAAGGTCGCCACCCGCGTCAGGATGACTGCCCGTTCGTAGGCCGTCAGCGCCGCCCAAGCAGGTTGCGCCTGCGCCGCCGCTTCGACAGCTGCTTCCGCATCCCGTTCGTCGCCAAACGGCACCGATGCGATCACCGCTTCTGTAGCCGGATTCACCACATCCCAGCGTTCGCCGCCAATCGCATCCACCCACTGACCGTTGATAAGCATCTGGTCATTCATTACAGCTTCACCTCCGTCAGGGCTTGAGCATGAACCGAACGCTTATCGGCAAAATTCGGCGGAATGGGGACATCCCACCAGCCCGTGCCTTGCCCGCCCGATGTCCCGAAGTTCATATCAATCATGACCTCCACCACAGCCGGACGGCCTGATTCAATCGCTTGTTGAATAGCAGGAGCTACTTCAGAGGGTTTTTCCACGCGCACGCCATACGCGCCAAAGCCACGCGCCACTTCCGCAATATTCGGAGAAACGGGCGCGTCGGTATGCTCGAACATCGTCCCGTAGTTGCTCTCGTCGTCGAACGCAATCCACTGAAGATCGCGGATGGCCTGCCAACCTTGATTGTTCAAGACCACCGCCACAACCGGGATGTTGTACTGCACCGCCGTCGCCAACTCCTGAATGGTCATCAAGAAGTCACCATCACCGACCAGCGCCACCACCGGCACATTCGGGCGGGCGAGTTTTGCGCCCATCGCGGCGGGGTATGACCAGCCCATTGTGCTGAAGCCTCCCGCTGCCAGATAGGTGTGCGGTTGCGTGAACGCCATCTCTTGAAACGCCTGCGCCTGCACGTTGCCGGACGACGTGAGGACAATCGCGTCCTGTGGCAACAGCGCCCGCAGTTCTTTCAGCACATAGCCCATCATCGGCGGCGCATCCTCGGCCTGTGCCTGCTGGTTGTAGCTGGCCTTCCATGCCGCCACCTGTGCGCCGATCTCCTGCGTATAGGCGGACTGCGCCCAATCCCGCGCCGGACTTTGCGCCTGCACCGCTTCCACAAGGGCGGTCAGCGCCGCTTTTGCATCCGCCACAATGCCGATCTCAACCGGATAATTCTTGCCGATCTCGTTCGGGTCAATATCAATATGAATCAGGCGGCTGGGAGGAATGCTGAACGTTTCACCGGGCTTATACGAGCAGGTCGCTTTATCCGCGAAGCGCACCCCCACTGCCAGCAACACATCCGCGTTGCGTGTCATGTGATTGCCGCAGGTGGTGGCGTTTGTCCCCATGTGCCATGCGTAAAGGGGATGATCTTCAGGGAAGGCACTCTTGCCCTGCATCGTGCTGACCACCGCGCAACCCAGATGCTCCGCCAGCGCCAGTAGTTCTGCTCCGGCGCGGCTGAGGGTCACGCCGCCGCCACAGATGATAACCGGACGTTGAGCGCCTGCCAGCAATTGCGCCGCCGCCTGAATCGCCGCCGTGTCCCCGGACGGACGATCATGGGGGCGGTGTTCCTGCGAATTGGCCTTCAGCCGTTCATCAACCGCCTGCGCCTGCACATCCATCGGCAGGGTAATCACCGTCGGGCCGGGTCGTCCGGTACACATGGCATTGAACGCCTGCGACACTGCACGCGGCAATTGACGCGCATGGTCAATATGCCAGCTACGCTTCACAACCGGTTCCAATGCCCGGTACAGGTCTGACCACCGCTGCCGTTCAATTTCTTGTAGCACCCCTACCCCGCGCATGTAGGTATGCGTTTCGCCGATCAGCAGCAAAACGGGGATGGAATCCACATACGCCGTCGCCAAGCCAATCGGCGTGTTCAGTGCGCCCGCGCCAATGGACGTATAGACCGCCAACGGTTTCCCGCAAGCGCGGTAGTACCCATCCGCCATATGCACCGCCGCCTGTTCGTGGCGCGGCATGATGACCCGGATTTGGTCACGTCGCTGCCGGAGAGCATCCACCAGCGGCAAATTGCCATGACCGGGAATGCCCACAATATACGGCATCCCCTCGCTAACGAGCATATCCACCAACAGTTGAGCGCCGGAAATTTCCATGCTGTTTTGCCCTTAGCCCAAACGAACGGCTTGCCCGATTCGGGCAGACTCTTGCGCGGCCAATGTGAAGCGCAGCACTTCGCGCCCATCCTCACCCGTCAAGCGCGGGGTTTCGCCCTTGAAGTAGCAATCAATGAAATGGCGTGTGGCGTTCATGAAACTGTATTTCCAGTCCGAAAGGACATTGGTGAACGTCCGCATCTGATTGCCGCTGTACAGAATGACGGGCGGCACATCCAGCATGTTGCCATGCCCGCGTGTCGTCCAGATCACCCCTTTCGTGCCGGTGATCTCCACACGGTCATCCTGCGCGTAGTAGATGGTGTTGATTTCCATCTGGGGCGAATTGACCACTTCCAGCGAACCGTAGCGGTTGTGCGCGAACTTCCACGACACCAGCGCCGGCGAATCGAGGAACTGCCCCGGCGCGACTTCCGTCTGGCTGATCCACGCATGAACTTCTTCCGCCATGCCCATGAAGTGCCACGCCAGCGCGAACTTGTGATGACCATCGTCAAAGACCAGCGGCCCACCGCCGTTCTTGGCGTAGTCAAAGCGCCACGCTTGCGCCGAAGCCGGCACAGGCCACGCCGTCTGGCTGATGCCGGAATTGCTCTTGATACGAATGGTCAGCAGATCACCGATTTCACCCGCATCAATCAACGATTTTGCAAGCTGTATCGGCGGGTAGAAGATGAAGTTTTCAAAAACGCGGAAGATGACCCCCGCCTTGTGCGCGGCGGCGGTCATCTCGTCTGCCTGCTGCACGTTGAGCGCCATCGGCTTCTGGAGCGAGATGTGCTTGCCTGCCGCCGCCGCATCCAGCGCCGCCTGATAATGGAGGTGGTGCGGCAGCAGAATGTCTACCACGTCCACATCAGGCAGATCCAACAGGTCATGGTAGTTACCAAATACGCGGTCTGGCGGCACGCCCCATTTGGCTGCACGCGCACCGGCAATTTCCAGATTGGTATCCGCTACCGCTACAATTTTTGATCGGGGATTTTCGAGGTATTCCAGCGCATGCAGATCAGAAATGCGCCCCGTCCCAATAATGCCAACCCGTAACTGTTCCATAAGCCCCTCATATTGCATAATACGCAACACTGTTGCGCGTACTAAGTAAAAATACAGGGCATCACCGCATTCATCGTGACACCCCATTCAACATTTTTGGTACCGCAGCAAACAATTCAGGTCGCGCTGGTGTTCCCCAAACGCCGCGACAAATCGTTCGCCAACTCCATCACCATTCCAGCAAATTTCGGCACCCCATCGTTTGGCATCCGACCAATCGGCCCGGAAATTCCAACCGCTCCCGCCACACGCCCTCGATGATCGAACACCGGAGCCGCGATACAGCGAACGCCCAGCACATGCTCCTCGTCGTCCACCGCGTACCCCTGCCGGTAAACGAGTTCCATGTGGAGCTTCAACTGCACCGGATCGGTCATCGTCTTGGGGGTATATGCCTTGAGCGATTCTGGAACCCCCAACTGATTAAAGGCGATCAGCACTTTCCCCAGAGCCGTACAGTGCAGCGGCGAAAGCGTCCCGATCTCCGTTTCAACGCGCAGGATGGACGGCGACTCCACCTGATCTATGTACAGCGCCTTGCCCTGCGACAGAATGGCGATATGCGAACATTCGCCGGTCATATACGTCAACTGCCGCAGAACCGGATGCGCCGTATCGCGTAACGGTATCCGTCGCAACACACTGTTGCTCAGTGCCAGCACCCGCGTCCCCAAAACATAGCGCCGTGTATCCGCGTTCTGCTCCGCGTAACCATACGACGCGAGCGTTTGCAGTAACCGGGAAGCACTGCTCTTATCCACACCGAGGTGCTGGGCAAACTCGGTAATGCCTATCCCGTTCTCCGCATTCGCCAACAGATCGAGGATTTCTAGCCCTCTCGCCAACGACTGTATCATGCGCAAGTATATCTTTCTGATGCTCTATTGTCAACTGTGTTGCATATTATACAACCTTTCAAGGAGATTACAAATAGACAATATGGCAACCAGTCTAAAGACCTGTTTCAGTGACATGCCCGACCCTTGTGTATAGGGGGGATGTGACCGCAAATTGATGGGCGTTTCAATTATTACAGTGCGTGCCGCGTTGTAGTTGGGTCACAGCAGAAACGGTAGGCAAAGCGAAAAACGGGGTTTCGAGAGTTCCTGAAATTGAAAAACGGAATATCCTCACACACACTCGATGACAAGGCGCTGCGAGGCAACCCAAAGGGGGTGTGAGAAAAGAGGCTATTCACCTTGTGAATGCTTGGGCAGTCAGCATTGGTATTGTGTGGATAGCCAATTCTTGCTCCACCTTATCACTCAATTTTGAAGTGATTACCCTGCACCTGCAATACACCCCAAATGATTGCGCGATTCATAAAAGTCTGATAATCTCTAGAAACAGGTAATGACATCATTACAAGTTATTAGGCTGACTGCAAGAAACACTTACAAATCACGATTGAAATAGATTTTGGAAACACAAAGCAAGCCGGGCATAGGCAAGCATTCAAGGGATAACCAGCAGGCGATCACTCGTTTTTACATAGCAAATGGAGATGCAGCGCATGAGTAATCTGTTTGACTTGACGGATCGTGTCGCCATCGTAACGGGTGGCGGGCGGGGCATCGGTTGGGAGATTGCGCGTACTCTGGCGCAAGCCGGGGCGCACATTGCCATTGCCGAACTTGACCCGATGACAGCAGAAAAAGCAGCTGAAGAAATCAGAGGCATGGGACGGCGCTCCTTAGCGGTACAAACCGATGTCAGCAACCATGACAGCGTTGAAGCAATGGTGCAACAAGTCATCGAGCATTTCGGGCAAATTGATATTCTGGTGAACAATGCGGGCATCGCCCTGAACGTCCCTTCCGAAACCTGCACAGTAGAGGAATGGAACCGGATTCTAGGTGTCAATCTGTACGGCGCGATCTGGTGCTGCGCGGCGGTGGGTCGTCATATGCTGGAACGTGGCAAAGGCGCGATTGTCAATATTGGTTCGATGTCTGGCTCGATTGTCAACAAACCACAACCGCAGGCCGGTTACAACGTGTCTAAAGCGGGTGTGATTATGCTCAGCAAATCGCTCGCCGCAGAATGGGCCAAGCGCGGGGTACGTGTCAACACCGTATCGCCGGGGTATATCGGCACTGACCTGCTCAACAAAGGGTTGCGCGAGTTTCCAGACTGGGGCAAGACGTGGCTGGAAATGACCCCGATGGGACGAGTCGGTTCGCCTGTAGATGTCGCTCATGCGGTCTGGTATCTCGCGTCGGATGCGGCAGCTTATGCGACGGGTACGGATTTAATTGTGGATGGCGGCTATACCGCTTGGTAACAACATCCGTCCGCCCCAAAATATACTTTGAAAATACAAAAGGATAAAGCAGCATGTTCGCAGTTGCTGTTACAGAACCGAACGCACTTCAGATAGTGAATGTCCCTGTCCCAACCCCCGGCCCGTATCAAGCGCGTGTTAAAACCGAAGCCGCCTGCCTGTGCAATATGACTGACCGCAAACTGGTTCAGGGGACTTTCCCCGGTGTTGACCAGTACCCGCTGCTACTGGGACATGAAACAGTAGGTATCGTGGACGCAGTGGGCGAGAAAGCACGCCATTTCAAAGTGGGTGATCGCGTGGTGGGCGGTCTGGTACTGAATACCACAGACCCGACCTATAGCAGCGGTTGGGGCGGTTTTTGCGAGTACACACTGGCAGGCGATCATCAGGCGATGGTCGAAGATGGCGTGGCAACCCCCGAACACGGTTGGTTTGAAGTGTACGAAATCATGCGTGTGGTGCCGAAAACCATTTCGGTCGAGGATGCCGTGATGCTTTGCACATGGCGCGAGGTGTACGGCGCATTCGGCGATTTTAACCTGAAAGCTGGCGATAACATCCTGATCTACGGACTTGGCCCGGTTGGGTTGAGTTTCGCCAAATTCGGACGTTTGCTAGGATTAGGCGAAATCTACTGTGTGGATCGTTGGCCTCAAAAACGTCAAAAAGCCATTGACATGGGTGCTACTGCGGCTTTTGCGCCCGATGATCCGGCGCTCAAAGCGTTACTCGATCAGCGCAAAGGGCGCTTCGACGCGGTGATTGACGCGGTGGGTAAAGAGAGCATTATCAACGACTCGTTGCCCTTGATTAAAATGGGCGGCTCAATCTGTGTGTACGGCGTGATTGACACCCCCGTCATCCATCTGCAAAAAGAACGTGGCTCCTACAACTTCAATCTGCTCATCCACCAATGGCCGACGCGCTCCCGCGAACATGACGCGCAAGAACCGCTGGTTGAATGGATTGTGGACGGAAAATTGAGTTACAAAGAGTTTATGTCGGCGGAGTTCCCGATTCAGAGCATTAGCGAGGCTTATGCCCTGTCCACGACTAGCCAGACGACCAAGATTCTATTCCGGTATTGATCGCATGATGCACACGGATTGAAAGGCCATTCACGCCAACCGAACAATTAGCGAAAGGCAGGGCTAGTGATGACAACTGTCCAGGGTTCTTCCGTAGATAACGCAGGATCGCTCCTAACACGGTTGAGGCAGTTTGTGACTGCCCACCGATTCTTCGATATTCTCCCCATCTTGATTCTGGTCGTGGTACTGGTCGTGCTGGCGCTGTTCATTCCAAATTTCTTCAACAGCCGCAATATCGTTAACGTGTTCGTGCAGGCTTCCACACTGGGGCTGATGGCGATTGGCATGACCGTCGTCATGATTAGCGGCGGCATTGACCTGTCCATTCCATCGGTGATGGCATTGAGTGCAATCTTCGGTGCGATGCACTTGCGGGATGGCGGCAGCATTTTCGTAAGCTGCTTGATTATGCTGACGGTGGGCATTATCGCGGGCAGCATCAACGGTTTCGCGGTGGCCTATCTGAAAATGATCCCGTTCGTGGTCACACTAGCCATGATGACCATTGCCTCCGGCGCGGCGATCTGGGTGACAAACTCGGTCAGTGTGCCGGTGTTCGATGAGGTATTCTTCGACCTGATCCTCGCCCGAATCGCAGACATTCCGCGTCCGATCATCATCATGGTTATCATGGCTTTGATTGCCACCCTCGTAGTACGCCGTACCCTGTTCGGGCGCTGGTTGTACGCGGTTGGGGTGAACGTGCGGGCAGCGCGGGCTTCCGGCGTGCCGACCAATCTGGTGATCTTCCTCACGTATGTCATCTCAGGCGCGTTTGCCGGATTAACCGCCATCATCCTCTCGGCGCGTTTGGGTTCGGCATCTGCAAACATGGGTAACGACGGCGTGGTGCTAGATATCGTCAGTTCGGCGGTCGTGGGTGGCGTGAGCATTTACGGCGGCATCGGCAGCCCATTAGGAGCAGTGATGGGCGCAATCTTCATCACCGTCATCAGCAACAGCATGAATATGATGCAAATATCCTTTTTCACGGGGTTGATAATTAAAGGCGTTGTGATTATCGCCTTTGTCGCCTTTGACTCTCTAAGAAAACAGTAGGAGGCGACAAAATGGGCAATCCTTATCTGGAAATGCGCGGGGTAAGCAAACGCTTCCCCGGTGTACAGGCGCTCACAAGTGTGAGCTTCGAGGCGTATGCAGGCGAAGCCGTTGCCCTGATCGGCGCGAACGGCGCAGGCAAAAGCACCCTGATGAATGTGTTGGGTGGCAACCTACAGTCGGACGAAGGCGAAATCCTGATCGGCGGACAAGCGGTGAGTATAAACTCTCCGTTAGCCGCTACCGCCAACGGTATCGCGTTTGTGCATCAGGAAATGGCAATGCTGCCAACCATGACTGTCGCGGAGAATATCCACATCAGCAGTTTTCCCACCCGTGCTGGCTTTATTGACCGGAAAGCTATGGAGGCTTCTACGGCTGAAGTGCTGACGCGATTGGGTTGTCATTTCACGCCGGATACGCGAATCCAAGTTTTGAGTACGGGCGACCGTCAGATGGTTGAAATTGCCCGGGCGCTTTTGAGCAAGCCTAGCATCATCATCTTTGATGAGCCGACCTCCTCACTGACCAGTCGTGAGAAAGCGCGATTGTTCGACGTGATACGGACTCTGAAAACAGAGGGTGTCACGATCATCTATATCACCCATTTCCTTGATGAAATTTTCAACATTTGCGAACGCGCTACCGTCCTGCGCGGCGGTTCTACGGTAGGCGGCGGGCTGCTCAGCGAATTGACCACTGCCGACATCGTTCACATGATGATCGGGGATGTCGGTCTTGATACGCGCAGCGCCAAGCACAGCACACAGCAGAGAGAAGTCGTCCTCAAAGTAACTGGCCTGAACCGCCGGGGCGTGATAAAGGACATCAGCTTTTCGCTGCACAAGGGGGAAGTGCTGGGGCTATGGGGGCTGTTAGGATCAGGTCGCACCGAAGTGGCGCGGGCGATTATCGGCCTCGACCCGATAGACGATGGACAAATCGAGATCAATACCGGCAGCGGGTTGCATCCCATCCGCCCACGAGAAGCGCAACGTTGGATCGGCATGGTGACTGAAGATCGCCGCAACGAAGGTCTGCTGCTACCCATGTCAGTCAAACAGAATATGTCTATCGCCAACCTGCGCGGCCTGCTTTCGCGCTGGAAGCTCATTGATAATCGGCGCGAAACCGAACTTGCTACCCATTTTGTCAACCGCCTGAATATCATCATCTCCAGTCTTGGGCAACCGGTGAAGACTCTCAGTGGCGGTAATCAGCAAAAAGTGGTGGTGGGGCGCTGGCTGGAACTGAACCCGCCCATATTCATCATGGATGAACCGACACGCGGTTTGGACGTGGGCGCGAAAGCCGAAATCCGGCGGATCATCTTTGAACTAGCCGAGAGCGGCGCTGCTGTGCTGGTCATCTCCTCCGAAATTGAGGAAATGATGGCGTTGGGCGAACGGTATCTGGTGATGAACCGGGGGCAGATCGTCAATGAACTTCCGGGTACCAGCACGAAAAATGAATTAATGGGTGCTGCCGCAGGCGCAGCGCAAATGGAGTAGGTTGCATGGTACAAGGCACACAGATCAATAGGTTTAATCTAACTACGCTGCGCGATTTTCTGTTGCGGCAGGGATTCAATGTGGTGCTGGTCGTAGTAGTGGTCTTTTACGCCCTCACTGCGCCGCGCTTTTTCACCGTCGCCAACTTCATCTCGCTGCTGCATGCCGCAGCGCCGATGATGGTGATTGCATCCGGGCTGGCGCTCGTGGTCATGACCGGCAAGCTCGACATTTCGGTAGGCTCGACGGCCTTCCTAACGACATCGGTTGGAACTATTTTGATGGTGCGCAACGGGGTTGATCCCATCACGACGCTGGTGATCCTACTGGCGATTGGTGCGCTAATCGGTGCGGTAAACGGGTTAATCATTGTCGTTCTGAAAATCAGCCCGCTGATCGCCACGCTCGGCACGATGATTATCGTGCGCGGCATCGGTCTGGAAATCACCAAATCAACCACCATCAGCCTACCGGAAGAAGTACGCCGACTGGGCAATGCCAGCATCGGGCCAATCTTTGTGGATATCCTCATCGCATTAGCAATCATGGTGATAATCCACCTCGTCCACACGCGCACCTCGTTCGGACGCTGGTTGATCGCCCTCGGCAACGATCAGGACACCGCCGCCCGTCTAGGCATTCGCGTCAACACAGTATCCTTCATGAGTTTCGTCCTGTCCGGCCTACTGGCGACCATCGGCGGTGTGCTGACGCTAGTGCAGGTTGGCGCGGCGTCCCCTTCCATCGGCAGCGGCCTCGAATTCACGGCGGTGTCGGTCATCGTCATCGGTGGCATCAGCTTGTTCGGTGGTGAAGGGAGTATCCTGCCGGGTGCGCTGCGCGGCGTACTCATCCTCGAAATTATCCGCAACGGCCTCAATTTTCTAGGGGCTGACCCGTATGCCTACCGTTTTGTGAACGGCGCGATCATTTTCATCGCAATGTATGCCGATTCACTTCGCGCTCGTCTCCCCGTGACGACGCGCACATTTGAAGCCCCTGACACACCGAAATCCGGGTGATTTGGTCTGCACACTGGAATAAATAGACACGGGGGAAAGGAGTGAGGCGATCATCATTTTGTGGGTAGGAAAGAGTCGGACGATCTTAAAACCTAGAATGGTTTGATGGGAGTGAAAATGAAGCACAAGATTATGCTGGCTTTGGTTCTGCTGGTGGTTTTGGCAATCGGTGTCACCGTTTCCGCACAGGATGTCAAGACGGTGAAGGTAGGTCTGTCGTGGAACCAGTACGACGTGTCGCTGGTGTATGCGTGGGAAGCGTACATGCAGTCGGAAAGCGTCAAGCAGGGTGAGGCGGCTGGCCTGAAGTTTGAGTGGATCATCAACGCG
>Ga0172373_10005205_pt1 | contig 17939 bp, 14 predicted proteins | sample Lak10m_2_FD_114546 | JGI IMG/M metagenome (GOLD analysis project Ga0172373, IMG submission 114546) | Freshwater microbial communities from Kabuno Bay, South-Kivu, Congo - kab_092012_10m | ecosystem: Environmental > Aquatic > Freshwater > Lake | place: Democratic Republic of the Congo...
ATCAACAGTGAATATGTGTTAGGGATTCCGCTTAGACAGGTTTACGATACACTCGTCTATCGAAACCCGGACACACGGGAATTCGTTAGTGGTTTGGCACAGTCGTGGGAAGTATCAATAGATGAGTTGATATATACGTTTCATTTGAAGCCTAATGTGATGTTTCATGATGGAACCCCATTCAACGCCCAGGCGGTGGCTGCCAATCTCGACCGAATCAGTTCAACATCTACGGCCTCTGGGCGTGCATTGGCACTCCTTGGATCTTATACAAACTATAATATCGTTGACGAATTAACCATCCAACTCATTCTTAGCGTGCCTTATGCTCCCTTTCTCGATGGGCTGAGTCAGGTTTACCTCGGCATAGCCAGCCCGACAGCATTGGCACAGTATTCACGAAACCGCTATCAGTTTCATCAAGTAGGCACAGGGCCTTTTCGGTTCAAAGAATATGTTCCGGGAGACCGGATTGTGTTGGAGCGCAACCACGATTATTCATGGGGGCCTGATTTCTATCGTGCTGCGGAAGTGGATAGTGTTGAGGAAATCGTTTTTAAGTTTTTTACAGATTCGGCTGAGAGAGCTTCTCTAATCAGTAGCGGTGATGTGGACGTAATCGGGGACATTTCTCCGATAGACGCACGATCGCTTAGCGGAAACGTTTCCTTACAGATACTACCCGTTATCATCGCAGGACAACCCACGCAATTCATCATGAATGTCGCACGGTTTCCTACGGACAATGTTGCTTTGCGACAGGCTTTGATTCTGGCGACCAATCGAAATGCGATTGTAGATAGTGTCTATCAACGATTTTCCCCTGTGGCATGGGCACCATTATCTGTGCCTTCCGCGCATTTTAATCGTGCGCTGATTGGAACCTATGCCACAGATACCTCGCAAGCACAAAGCCTCATGGCATCGTTAGGGTATTTTGACAGCAATAGTGATGGGATAACCGACATCGGTGGGATTGATCTTGAAGTGCGGGCGCTAATTCTTACTTCCGGTCAAATCCCTGATTTGGTAAGCCAGCTTCAAGATCAATGGCGAACCATTGGTATACGCTTGGTTGCCGAGCCGGTTCCTACACTGTCCGTATTGAAGACTCGCTTGGCAACTGGCGACTATAATCTCGTTGCTTTGCAAGAATTCGGTGTGGACGCATCCTTGCTAACCGATTTCTACGCGAGCGATGGCGCCGAACATTGGACAGGTTTCTCAAACCCAGAATTAGACCAACTGCTAACTCAAGCTGAGCAAACCACAGTTTCATCATCGCGGAGTGAATATTATTATCAGGCACAACAAATCATCATGCAGAATGCGCTGGTTCTGCCCATACGAGATTATGTCGTCCTGAATATCGCAAGTAACCGGGTTCAAGGTCTAAAGTTTGATGCTTTCGGCTGGTACCCTATACTGTGCAACGTCCGGTTACTCGAACCTGTCTCATGAGTCAGTTACGTTGGATTATGAATTCTCGTTCCCGGTAGGATGTTTCCAACGAGTGTATTCCGAAGCAGTCCGGGTTGTTGTCCATTCATAATATGAATATCGAGATGGGGTAACTCCAGTGTAAGGCCCAACATGTCGCGCACTTTTGTTTCCATACCCCCAGTTACATCAATCCCCCCCGAACCGCCTAGCATTTGCTCAATAGCGTCATAGTTGTGAGGAGTGATTTCCGGGATAGTTTTATGCTCCGAGTCATAAACACCATCAACTTCTCCCAGAAGTAGAATTCGCTGCACCGGCAGATGATGCGCAAGATAAAAAAACACGCGCTCTGTCGAGATAATGGTTCCGCCGCGTATTTCATCAAGGGATACATCACCATGCACAAGCGGCACAAGCCTGTGGTCAAGTGCCGCCATAATGGACGATAGTGCGAGGGTTTTGATTTCACCATCTTTGCTGATCGCTGAGGCAGAAGGGGAGATTCGCCAGACAGGAACGCCAGCATCCTGAAGTACCTGCGCCACCAAGCCACTCAGTTCCGAGGCTACAGTGGCAACCTGCGCAAATGCACGCCACTGTTCTTGAGTCTGTACACCTTGCGCTGTTTTGTATCGAGATGCTGAAAAATGCCCAAATGAACCACTGCCATGACCGATGAGCATTTGCAGGTTAGGGTTTTCGTTCAATGCAGAAGCAATTTCTTGAGCGATTCTTTCAGTCACATCGCGGCGGAAACTGCGTTCGACACGTTTATCAGTAATTAATGAGCCACCCAATTTGATGAATGTATACATAGGTTAAACACCACCGACCTCTGTTTGGAAAACGCGATTTGCACCCGCTTGAAGCAGCGCATAGCGAACTTGTTCGGCAGTCTGGGGCGTAACCAATGCAATCAGGTTGCCGCCACGCCCACCGCCGGATAATTTTGCTCCTTCAGCGCCGGATGAAACCGCTACCTGAACAAGGCGATCCAACTCTGGCGCCGACACGGTTAACGTTTGGAGAAGTTCGTGGTTGGCATTCATGAGGCGCCCCAGAATTTCAACAGAACCGCTTTCAATTGCAGTTTTGGCTTCACGAACAATGTTGCCGATTTTTTCAAATACAGCACCATATTGTGCCGGATTGGAATCGTACAGCTTACGCACATCACCCACCGCAATTTTTGTTGATGCTGAGATACCGGTATCCGCAATCAACAGCATAAAAGGTCTGGTGATGGCTAGTGTTTCTATCGCTTGACCTCGAACGAAATAAACTGGGCTTTCATAGACGATAACGGTATTGTCAATCCCGCTAGGTGTACCGTGATGCAGTTTTTCAACCTCATAAACAATGCGGTTCAGGTCGTGAGTGGGTAGGGGATGTCTCACTGTAGCCAGTAATGCGCGTGCAAGTGCAGTTGCTACGGCTGCTCCACTACCTAAGCCACTAGCTACAGGTATTTGGGATCGAATACTCAGTGTGACATCGGGTTCTGGAACGTGGATTTGCTCAAGGACAAGCCGGGCTGTCAATGTCAATGCTGCTTGAACTGTTTCCGTCTCCAAGCTATCGAAAACATCGAGTGCCTGTAGGCGCAAACCGCCCTCTGATGGGGTAACACTCACATACGCACGTAAAGAAGACACCGGTACAGCTATCGCAGGTTTCCCGTAAACAACAGAATGTTCGCCAAAGACGATAATCTTTGCGGAAGCACTGTAGTTTTCCATTAGTCAACCTCCCGGTGTTTGGGGAATAAGGTAAAGGATGACCACAAAGGATATTCCCCATAAAAAAATGGAAATTTGCAGGGGCCGGTCTTTTAGAAGCACTTCATCTGGCGCACTACCTTCACCTTTCACATGAATGAGGTACAGATACCGAAACAGTGCATACATGACGAACGGCACTGTAATGAGTGCCATATTGGTTCCGGCAAGCAATCGAGATGGCGCTTCGATGGTGTACAGCAGGTATGCGATCAGCGTGCTGGTCGTCACGATACGCAACATTTCGTCCAGTAGCGGTAAATTGTATTCTTTGAAGATGGGGCGAGCTGATGAAGCATCGCCTGCCAACATTATTAATTCCTGCCGCCGTTTGCTAATGGCTAGAAAGAGCGCCAGTAGCGCCGTAACTGCATATAGCCAAGGGGAAAATTTCGCCACCTGAATGACAAAGACGCCTCCGGCTACTCGCAAAACATAACCGGCTGTAATCGTGAGTACATCAAGCAACACGATGTGTTTTAGGCGAAACGAGTAGAGTATGTTGATAAGAATGTAAATAATCAACACTAAGGCGTAGTAAGGCGTCAACCACCATGCGCCAACAACGGAAACTATCACAAAGGCAACAACAGAACCAACCGCTAAAGGGATTGGAAGCTGACCGGAGGGTAACGCACGATAGCGTTTCTTGGGATGCTGGCGATCGCGTTCAATATCTACAAGGTCGTTGATGATATAAACGGTACTCGCTGCCAAGCACAGAAGGACAAAAGCAATAGAAATGCGCACGAACGAACTCGGTACAAAAAGCTGCCCATCGAACACCAATCCTGCATAGATAATGCCGTTTTTAGTCCATTGCTTGGGTCGCATGGTTCGCAAAAGACCGATTAGAGCGCGCAATCAAATCTCCTTGATGGCTGTGCCGCTACGAGTTTGAATTTGTGATTATAGCGAAGTGATGAAACACGGCAATCCCAATAAAACGAAATATAGAAATGATTAGACGAAAATAGTCACATTTCACGTTTTGCACCTTGTTGGTTAAACCGTATAATCTATTCGCTTGCTGAGTTAATCCGCTAAAAACTTCTCTTGAGGAGCATTTTTCATGACTGATGACGCTCTTGTTCATTCGACATCTGAATGGTTCTATCCAAGCGATGACATCTTAAAGAACGCCCACGTGCCAGATTATGATGCAATCTATCAGGAGGCGTTGATAGACCCGGAGGCATTCTGGGCGAAACGGGCTGACACGCTAGAGTGGTATAAGCCATGGGATCAGGTTCTCGATGGCAGTAATGCCCCATTCTATAAGTGGTTTGTGGGGGGCAAAACCAATATCGCTTTGAATGCTCTCGATCGTCATATCAAAACATGGCGCAAAAATAAGCTGGCGATCATTTGGGAAGGCGAACCGGGCGATAGACAAACCCTCTCTTATTGGAGATTGTGGCAAGAGGTCAACAAATTCGCCAATGTGTTAAAGAGTATGGGGGTTAAGAAGGGGGATCGCGTCACTATCTATATGGGGCGCATCCCGGAATTGATTATTGCTATGTTGGCGACAGCCAAAGTTGGCGCAGTGCATAGTGTGGTTTACGGTGGGTTCAGCGAACACGCATTAGCAGATCGGATTGAGGATGCGCAAAGCCGCGTTCTAATCACCTGTGATGGGGCATGGTTGCGCGGGAATATCGTTGAGCTAAAGAAGATTACCGATCAGGCAGTGCATCGCTCACCGGTGGTCGAGCACGTCATTGTGGTCAAGCGAACCGGTCAAGATGTTCCTATGCAGGCCGGTCGTGACTTCTGGTATGACGACTTGATGAAACTGCCCATTGCGAGTAGTAACTGCGTAACCGAAGAAGTTGACTCCGAAGACCCGCTTTTTATCCTTTATACCAGTGGAACAACGGGCAAGCCAAAAGGTATTTTGCATACGCACGGTGGTTATCAAGTGTTCATCTCAACCACACTGCAATACGTGTTTGATATTCGAGATGATGACCGATATTGGTGCGCTGCTGATCCGGGTTGGATAACGGGCCATAGCTATATTGTCTATGCGCCGCTGATTCTGGGTGCTACCCAGATGATTTATGAGGGCGCTCCCAATTATCCCTATCCGAACCGCTGGTGGAAGGTTGTGGAGGAGTATGGAATCACCATTCTGTATACTGCTCCAACAGCCATACGTGGGTTGATGCGATTCGGAGATGCGTGGCCGAACCGTCACAATTTGAGCAGTTTGCGCTTGCTGGGGTCTGTCGGTGAACCCATTAACCCCGAAGCATGGCGATGGTACTACAATGTGATAGGTAAGGGACGTTGTCCCATCATGGACACGATGTGGCAAACAGAAACGGGCGGGTTCATGATTACGCCGATGCCTTCGGTTGCGCTCAAACCCGGCAGCGCGACCCGACCATTCCCCGGAATCGAAGCCGATATCGTAGATGATGAGGGCAACTCTTGCCCGCCGGGTGTCGAAGGGAAGTTGGTCATCAAACGCCCGTGGCCCGGTATGCTGCGAACGATCTATGGCGATCCCGATCGGATGGTTCGTCAGTACTTTAGCCAGTACGCAAAACAGGGATGGTATCTGGCCGGAGATTCGGCGCGAAAAGATGAGGATGGGTATTTCTGGATCATCGGACGCATTGATGATGTCATCAAGGTTAGTGGTTATCGTTTAGGCACAGCTGAAGTTGAATCCGGACTGGTGAGTCATTCATCGGTTGCTGAAGCTGCTGTCATCGGTGTGCCAGATGAAGTCCGGGGAAGTGTGATTTACGCCTACTGCATCTTGCGAGCAGGTATACATGGTTCGGATGAGCTGGTTGATAAACTAAAAGAGCATGTGCGCAACGAAGTCGGCCCAATTGCGGTGCCCACAAAAATTGAATTCGTAACGGCTCTGCCCAAAACGCGCTCAGGGAAGATTATGCGGCGTGTGTTGAAAGCACGCGCAATGGGTATGCCAGAAGGCGACACGTCAACCCTAGAGGAGTAATTCATCACTCGCTTATGAAAGACAAGACCGATGGATAGTACCTGCCATCGGTCTTGTTCATTCGCACGCGCCTCTGGCATTGACCACGATTACTGAGCCTGTTATACTTTCATCCCATCAGCCCCATTCGTCTAGAGGCCTAGGACGTAGCCCTCTCAAGGCTAAAACAGGAGTTCGAATCTCCTATGGGGCACACCTTTCCGGTTTCTGTCTAAGCGTTTGTTCTCAGGGAACAAACGCTTTTTTGTTGTTGGGGCTGCTGATTAGGCAACTCTTTCCAAGATGTGCGTTACGACGGTAGCGCCTGTCCCCCCGATGTTCTGAGCCATGCCGATAACCGCATCTCTGATTTGGTTAGCGCCTGCCATCCCTCGCATCTGAGTTATGAGGTCGGCAATTTCATAGACTCCTGTCGCGCCTACTGGATGACCTCGACCTTTCAGCCCGCCCATCGTGCTAATCGGTAATTTGCCATCGAGCGCAAATTCACCATCCTGTGCGTGGAATGGAGCGGTGCCGGGTTTGGCAAATCCACAGGCTTCTAGGCTGGCAGCAGCCATAATGGAAAACGCATCATGGACTTCAAAAAGGTTGATGTCAGATGTTTGCAACCCAGCTTGTTGATAAGCGCGTTGCGCACTCTGGCTGATAGCTGCGAGTGAGAGTATGTCTTTGCGATCGGCTAAGCCAATGGAGTCTGTAGCCGATGCCGATGCGCGGACGCGAATGATGGGGCGATTCAAGGTTTTAGCCAGTTCAAGGGGAGCCAGAATGAGTGCCGCCGAGCCATCGCAAATCGGCGAACTATCATAGAGGTTGATCGGATCAGCGATCATGGGCGCCCGATCGTATATTTGCTGTGAAATAGGCTTGCGAAACATCGCATTCTGGTTGTTGGCGGCATTCTTGTGGGCATTGATGCTAAATGCGCCAAAAGCGCGATGTGGCACATTATATTGGTGCATGTAACGGCGCATAATTAAGGCATTTAGCGCCACAAACGATGCTCCATGTGCGCCTTCGTAATCCGCATCGGCAGCGGTAGCCAGCGCAGATGTGATTTGTGAAGTGGTGTCGTCTGTCATTTTTTCGACACCGCAGACTGCGACAACTTCTACCATGCCGCTTGCAATTGCCCGAACAGCCGCTTGAACAGCCATCCCCCCGGAAGCACATGCTGCTTCAATGGTGGCAGCTTCAATACCTCGCCACCCAGAGTGATCGGCGATTAAGGCTCCAAGATGTGCTTGATTGCTCAATCGGGGAGCGCACATATTGGCAATATATAACGCCTCTGGAATACGATCTATTCCCGAATCCGATACTGCTTCGTGCAACGCACGGGTGGCTAACTGTCGAAGGCTATCGTTCCAATGTTCGCCAATGGGTGTTTGCCCAATGCCAATAATCGCTACTTCACGCATATTGCTTGACTATCCTCGGTCTGGTGTTTACTGTTGGACAGAATCTATCAGGGAAATACTCTCAAAACCTCGCGGGCTGTAGCCGGAAAAGGTGGATGAGAGTTTCTGAGGATTTACTCTGATTTTAGCGCAATCACGGGTGTCATTCGTGCGGCTCGCAGAGAGGGATACAAGCCCGCAACCAGACCTACACCTGTTGCCAAGAGAAGGGCAAACAAGGATAGCTCAGGCGAAATCACCAGAAGATTTCCACCGATTTGAGATGTGTCAAAGGGCAGAAACCCTATTCCGGGATTTGCAGATCCGGGGTCTGTGTTTTGGCTCGCTGCGCTCAACGCATTATTGATGATGTTCTGGAGAAAATAGGAAAGGCCGACTCCAGCTATTCCACCTACTAATCCAACGAGGCCGGCTTCGATGAGGAAGATGGTAAGAACATCACGGTCAGTGGCTCCAATCGCCTTCATAAGACCGATTTCTTTGGTTCGTTCCAGAATAGCCATTGTCATGGTATTTGCCACACCGAACGCTGCAACTAAGAGTGCCACACCTCCAACGCCCCCCAACATCAGGCGCAAAGTGGAAAAAAACGAGTTTAACTGATTAAGGTATTCCCCCATTCCGCCTGCTTGATACCCCATTTCCCGTATTGCTTCAGAAACCTGATTCGTGGTTTCGCGGGTACTTGACCGAATGATTACCTGATCGTAAACGAACGTTTTCGGGTCTACTTTCGTGCCAGTGACCCATTCGTTGAACGAAATAACATCTTGTATTGGCATCAATATAGAGTAGTTAAAGCGATCATTGGAAGCTAACTTCCCCGATGCCTTAACCGATATCACTCGCTGATTTCCGCTTCCGTCATAGGGATACAATTTGATCCGAAAAGGGGTATTAAACAAGTCCACCGGAACGGTCTGGTAAGAGTCCCCTGTTGCCTTCGGATCAGAAAAATAATCCCCAGCATTCGGCCCGACTAGAACTTGACCACGTTCAAGTATCAAATCGCCTTCTACAACAGATATGCGGAGGTATGGAAGTAATCTAGCATCAATGCCAATGGTATCTACATAGCCGCTGAGCTTCCCGGCAACAGCCTCACCTCCCATCAAACGAGTGGTCGGGATGACCGCCGCCACACCGGGAATTTTCCAGAATGCTTCAATGGCTTTGGGTGTTAGCTGGGGGATATTTTCCGGTGTCTGCCCATTTGGCCCCATCCCATAGTTGGTATACACCTCAATCTCAGTCAATGAGGCATTGTTACCAATACTGGCTTCGGCAGCTTGCTGAAGCCCTAATGTGAGCGCAATGAGTAGTATGACAGCCGTTGTTCCTACAAGGACACCGCCTGCGGTCATGACGAGTCTGGCACGAGCGCGTAGGAGATTGTTGATAGCCAATGATCCCAGTTCAGCCAGCATAATTTCACCATTTCCTTGCTGCTTAACTACCTAAGCCGAGTAATCCTAAAAGCAACTTCCCCAGTATTTCACGGTTGCTCAGGGTATTGGTTTGTTCTTGGGGTAGGGCATTGGGATCAGGTTCAATTATTCCGGGTTCAGGTAGGGGAGGGGGTTCTAGTGATTCGAGTGAATAGGTTTCCACAAGGGTAGCTGGCCTATTCAAGTCATCCGTGTAATTTAGGGTGACGGTGACGGTAACGGTGCCGAGAGATGATGGCAGAATCGCTGCGCTGAGTTCGGTTTGATCGTCGTTGCGTATTTGACCAATATAGGCTTCTGCACCTTCTATCACATCCGCATTTTCGGCGGTTACTTGTGCCGTCGTGAAATTGACAGACTTTCGCCCCCGATTAGCTATCTCAAGGGTAAAAAATTGCATTTCGCCTATATTGGCAATGGGCGGTAATGCAGTCGTCTGAGTAATGCGGATGGTTGGACGAACAATCACCACAAGACTCGCTCGGAGGTTGTCCTGTGTGTTGGTGCCGTCCGAACGGATATAACGCAAAGTTATGGGAAGGCTATACACACCGCTATCAACCGACGCATTGACGATAAAATCTTGTGCGATAGTGATACTCCCACCATCTGCATCGAGTTTTCCGGCAAATTGCGTACCGCCGGAGCCAAGCGGCGCAAAAATAGTGCTAGGTGTAGATGTGGTACCGGCGCCGGGGGTTGCCTCTGCGCCAGAACTGGATGTCGCTTCGACATTTCCAAATGTGATCGTAACGTTGTCTGCCGCGTCATTGCCGATATTCTTGATTGTCAGATCGAGTGAAAATTCCTCACCGGGTTCGAGAAATGATTTCCCGGTTTCATAGGATTCGAGGAGCATGATCGGCGCCGGGATATTCACTTTGGCAATCGTGATTGTCATGCTTGCAGTGACGCTTTTGCTTTCTCCTTTTTGGAGATAAGAGATCGTTAGGGATTGAGGTTGTGGCCCTGATTTTGCGGTAGAACTTACAATAAGGGGCAAATCCACGCTTTTGCTTTCGCCCGGTTTAATGTCCCCCGCAGGAAAGCTGTTGCCCTGAACACCTGCCAACAAAAGACCTTCACTCCCAATGGATACCAATACTTGACCTGCCGTTTGATTACCCGTATTCGTGAGCAGCAATGTGACGTTAACGACTTTCCCCGGCTCAGGAAAAGCGGGATCAAATTGGTAACGGGCTAGAGTCACTTGAGAAGCAAGCGAAACAGATTCCATTTCAACGCTTAGAGATGCTTTGCTACTGAGATTCGCACCACTGAAATCCCGGAAACTGAAAGTGATACCAAAACTCTGCATTCCTCCAGTGGTATCCTGTGCCGAAATAACCGGCAATGTGAACGTCGTGCTGGCGCCTACGCCCAGATCAGGCAGTATTATTGATGACTTTCCGTTAGCAGGCGTAAACTTTTGACCGGAGTCTACGGCAACAGAAACCCCACTGGCAACGCGATTACCTTGATTAATCACAGTCACCGTGAATGAAACCGTAGTCCCCGGTTGTACTGTGGATGGAGATGCAACAAAACTCTGCACCAATAGATTTGGAGCGCCGGGAACATCCGTTGATGGTGTAGTCGCTGTTGGGAGTGGTACCGATGTTGGGCGCTCGGTTGGGGTGATTACGGAGAGAAGTTGGGGAGAATTGGCCGACCCACGTACAGAATCGTTTACCTGAACGATGTATTGCCCCGCGCTCAAATTACTTGGAATAGCGAATTGGATTCGCGTGGAATCCAAGTAAGTTGATGGCACAGATCCAAACCCAACCACAGTAACAGTGGTTGCAGTTGTAAAATTGGTGCCATTGACGGTCGCAACGTTACTTTGTCCTCCAATAACGGATGTGGGCGAAATCCCGGACGCCGTTATGGAGGGTGGAGGTTGAACAGACAACCCGCTTGTGAGTGTATCTGACCCTCTGAACGGATCAGTTGCCACCACATTATATGTTCCCACAGACACCGATCCGGGGACGGTGATGAGCAATTGAGTTGCACTTTGGAATGTGGTCAACACGCTCCCAGAAAACCCTGTAAGCGAAACGGTTGTGCTGGAAGTGAAATTTTGCCCGGAAATGATGATGTCGTTGGATTGACCGCTGGTGATCGTGCTGGGATTTATAGATGTAATGTCTACTTGCGGCTCGATTGTGATGGCATCCGCAAAGCTCGGTGCCGCGCCGTTGGTGGCATCTGCTAAATCCAATGAATAGCTGCCAACGGCTAGTCCAGAAGGCAGCGGGGCTGTAAGCTGAGTGGCACTCACATAGCTAATGGTTAAGATGATGCTTCCGGGGTTTAGCACCGCGGTCGGCACAGTAGGGGAATTGGTGAAATTGGTACCACTAATGGTTATCTGAGGTGTCTGCCCAACAACAACGGACGCTGGCGACACCAAACTGACTGTCGCAGATTGACCGAATACAGGCGAATTCACCAGAACGATGAGAAAGACACCTACAATAATAATTAAGAGGTGTCGAAGTACCCGGTTATTCATCACTGATAACGTCCTTTTGTGCAGGAACAGCATCTAGTTCATCCGCAGTGGCGGCGCGCTGATCTTCCTGACGATCAATTGTGATTTTTTGCGACTGAAGGCGGTCTTGTACGATGTGCCCATCTATAAGATGGAGTATACGGTCAGCGTAGCTAGCAACTGAGAGATCGTGAGTTACGACAATGATCGTTTTCCCTTGTCGATCGCAAAGATTGCGCAGCATACGCATAACGATTTGACCCGTTTTGCTATCGAGTGCCCCGGTAGGCTCATCAGCCATAATAATTGGAGGATTATTGAACAATGCGCGTGCAATGGCGACACGTTGCTGCTGACCGCCGGACAGCTCAGAGGGGCGGTGATATAGGCGCTGACTCATACCTAAGATGGAAAGTAGCTTAGTGGCTCTCTGATCCCGAGAGTCGCGGTCAAGGCCACTAAAGACACCGGGCAGAGCAGCGTTTTCCATAGCGTTCATGGTCGGAACGAGATGAAACGCTTGAAAGATAAAGCCAATCGTGTCCCTCCGAAACTGCGCCAGTTCATCGCTGGTGAGAGCTTCTAGTGATTTTCCCGCCAGCAAGATATGACCTCGTGTAGGACGATCCAACCCCCCAATCGCATAGAGCAGTGTGCTTTTCCCGGAACCGCTTGGTCCCATGATTGCAACGAATTGACCGGCGGGTATTTCTACATCCACACCTGCCAGTGCGCGAACCCATTCATCACCAAGATGAAACTCTTTCTCTAATCCTCGCACCCTGACTGCCCACATGTGATCGGTATACATGGTCATTTTGATGCACGACGCTTTATGGACTAGAAGAATCGGTACTGATATCAGGGAGTTGTTGCAATGTGGGAACAATCTGCGCGTTCATCGCATCTTCTGTTGGATTTGGTGCCACAACCGTGCCGGTGATTACAGGCAGAATCACGAGAATAACAATCCATCCGATAACAACAAGAACAGAAGCCCACCATTTTCCCTGTAGCGACATACGAGCGCCAATGTAAAGCAGGAAAAGACTCCACAACCAGAAAACTGTCGTGCGCGAAATAAGGGAAAGTAGGGCACTTCGCGCAAAAGCTGATAAGGTCGGATAATCCTTCCAAAGAACTAATAACCCGCTTAATCCGATGGCTCCGGGTTTTCCACCTGATGCGTAATAGATTAATTGGATACCAGCCATGACACCGATGGGCACGGTTGACCAGATCGCAATTTGCATGTTAAGCCCCAAATTAGGGGATTTACCGTTAAACAGCGACACCTCACAAAGGAGGATGCTGAGGATAATCCATCCGAGGATGATATGACTTGCAGCGATAAGCGCGGTGATGAGTGTTTCCGTAATATCGGATGAGGTTCCATCCAGTGTCGGTGACGACGAATTTGCCGAACTATCACTTGGGATTCCGCCAAAGTCTATTCCGCCACCCGGCGTACCGGATGAAATTGACGAATCCGATAGCCCTAATTGCGAGGTGAGGTCTGTTGTGGTTCCGGTTTGATATGTCTCATAGCGCACTTCACTCCAACCCACTAGCACAAGAATCAAGAAAGCAACCACAAACCACTGACGGGTATCAGCCATAAGCGGCATTGAACGGAAAAACTGTCGTGGTTGGAGCATTACTACAGTAACTTGGCTAATCAAACCACGCGAACGTGGTGGTCGAGCTAAGGCAATGTCTCGTTCGCGTATGGGTTGTGCAGGCTGAATTTGTCGGTCGCTCATGGTATTTCGCTGTGTTGAATGAGAAATTTAGTCTGGTCGGTCATGCTTTGTCGTTTCGCAATAGCATCCACAGGTCATTCACCTGAAGGGGTAATATTATCAAATCAGCAAAGAGGGTTGTCAACAACCCCAATATTTTAATCGTAGGCTTATCGGCGGAATTGCGCCAAAGCAGGCAATACCTGCTCGCCAATCATACGGATGCCAGATCGGGAATTTATGCCGTGTGGCGTTCCAAATTCAACACGCTTGACTCCACTGGCGAACAACATTTCAGCTTGTCGTATGAAATCATGGGCATTTCCAGCAAAAGCGAACTTCTCTAGTATCCCATCCGAGATCAGTTTTGCTGCATCTTCTTTACGACCTTGCTGATTGTATTGTTGCAACCGGTCAATGAGTTCTGGTTCCAGATTTACAGTTGGGTCGAGGGATGCCACAACAGGTAAATAGAGTGCAAGCGCGTGTTTTGCTGTGTTTCGTGCTTGATCCCCATCGGGATCAATAACGCTGACTGCACCAACCACAATGCCGACGGTGCCTGAAGGACGACCAGCCTTCATTTCCCCTGTTTCAATGAACTGTTTAATTACGGGAACAATATCAGGGTTTGCTGATCCGCCAACTTTAACTTCATCAGCAATTTCTCCCGCTAAGCCACACAATAATCGCCCCCACGAACCAATGAGAATTGGGATTTTTTCAGGAGGCAGCGGATAAGGCGCGGTTATATGTGAGGCGAGGTTGTAAACCGTTCCTGCATATCCTCCAGAACCGCCTTCTAGCATATAGCGAATGAGTTCCACCGCTTCTTTGATTGCGTTAATCACAGGGCGTTTTTCTGTAATCCCATGCTCGGATAGCCATGCGCCGCGTGCAACACCAATATAGACTCCTCCTTGCGCGATCTGGTAGAGAAGGGCGGTCTGTGCAGCAATATCCAACGGATGAATTCGAGAAGGTGAATTAGCGGCAACGCCTATCCGGGCATGTTGAAGGTGGGGTGCCATCAATGCAAGTGGTACATAAGGGGGGTGAAACGGAAGGTCGCAGTACACCGACACCGCGTCAAAGGCGTAGTGGTTGACCTGTTGAGCTAATTCAATGTACTCGGATGCCGACTTATCCGTTTGAAAGGCTATACTGATTTCGTGCTTCATGATTGTTTAGCACCTTTACGTGAGGTCGGACGCATTCAATCGTTTTTTTTCGATGCGATCTATACGCATGATAAGTCTCTCTTCTGGGTCAGGGCAGGCCACAAACGAGTCTGTTTCGAGCCAATCATTTGCGCTCAATGTGCGTTGTTTCGCCGCTAACAACGGCAACACAGCCGCCAGCGCATAGATACAGAAGTGCTTATCTGCTGGCATTCGCAGCCTACAGCTATCGGTTAATTCAAAATAGTCACCCACCTGAAGGCCACACACAGATCGGCCTTCAATGCGTTCAACCGTAATTCTGAGATCGTACAGTTCAAATATCTGCGTCATAGGTGATAGGCATTTTAGCAGTGGACTTCATGTTGTAGAGATCGTTTGGTATTATAACATGCGGAAGCGTGTGTAACGTTGGAAAGTGGCGCAACATGAAACGATTTGCAATGACAGGTGTGGCGGGGTTTGTAGCTCCGAGGCATTTACGAGCAATACGCGATACAGGAAATACGTTAATCGCTGGTCTTGATCCGCACGATTCTGTTGGCTTGCTTGATTCGTATTTCCCGGAAGCGAACTTTTTCACTTCCTTTGAACGGTTTGAGCGACATCTTGAAAAGCAGCGATTTCAATCGGATGGCGAGCCTGTAGATTATTTGAGTGTTTGTTCACCGAATTATCTTCACGACACCCATATCCGTTTGGCGCTTCATGTAGGTGCCAACGCAATCTGCGAAAAACCCCTCGTCATCAACACTTGGAACCTCCAATCCTTACTTGAGTTGGAAGCCAAGAGCGGAAAGCGCGTTTTTACCGTCCTTCAACTCCGGTTGTTACCGATTTTGATTGACTTGAAACAGCAGCTTGAAGCACAAGGTCGGCGCGAGAAAGCGGACGTGGTTCTGACCTACATGACAAGACGAGGCCGCTGGTATCACACCTCATGGAAAGGTGATGAGGAGAAATCTGGCGGATTGGCAATGAACATCGGCATTCATTTCTTTGATTTGCTGATGTGGCTGTTTGGTTCCACTGTACACAGTGAAGTGCATTTGGTGAAACCAGACAAGATGGCTGGCGCTCTGAATTTGGAGTGGGCGAATGTAAGATGGTATTTGTCGGTTGATAGTAACGATATTCCCGTCGAGCAACGGCAAGCGGGTAAATTTGCCTATCGGTCGCTTACAATGAATGGTCAAGCTATCGAGTTTTCGGATGGGTTTACCGATCTACACACGCACGTCTACGAGGACATTCTCGCTGGCAAAGGTTACGGAATAGAGGTTGCACGTCCTTCTATCGAATTGGTGCATTCTATTCGGCATGGGGAAGTTGTGACTTCGCGGAATTTACATCCTATGTTGGTACGGTAGTTCCATGGGAACATTTATACACGAATCGGCCTATGTGGACGCTGGCGCCACAATAGGGGAGGGGACAAAGGTCTGGCATTTTTGCCATGTCATGCCGGGTGCAGTCATTGGGAACGAATGCTCACTAGGGCAAAACGTATTTGTTGCAAACCTAGTGGTGCTAGGTAATCATGTCAAAGTGCAAAACAATGTTTCTATCTACGAGGGCGTAATTCTCGAAGATTACGTGTTTTGCGGCCCCAGCATGGTCTTTACAAACGTCAAAACCCCACGTTCTGCATTTCCGCGCAACACAGGTGCCGACTATCAGATCACTCGTGTACTTCATGGAGCCAGCATTGGCGCAAACGCAACGGTTGTCTGTGGCACACAAATAGGGCGATGGGCATTTGTGGCAGCAGGTGCAGTGGTCACGCGGGATGTGCCTGATTATGGGCTTGTTGCCGGGGTGCCAGCCCGCATAATCGGATGGGTGTGCGAATGTGGCGCTACACTGCGGTTCGATCAGGATGCGGCGACATGCGAAGACTGCCGAAGACAATATAGACGCGAAGCAAACCGCGTCTCACGGAGTGATGTATGACTATTCCTGTACTCGACCTTGAACCGGAAATCGAATCACTCTGGGACGACATCAATCGTGCTATTCAACGGGTTTTACGCGATGGTCACTTTATCATGGGGCCAGATGTGGCAGCGTTCGAATCCGAAGTTGCAGCCTTTTTGGATGTTAAACACGCCATCGGGCTGAATTCAGGCACAGATGCTCTCGTGATTGGCTTGCGTGCATTAGGCGTCGGCGCTGGTGATGAGGTTATTACATCTCCATTCACCTTCATCGCCACCGCAGAGGCAGCCACGAATCTTGGCGCTAAACCGGTGTTTGTAGACATTGATCCTTTGACGTTTAACCTTGATCCTCAGCTTGTTGAACAAGCCATTACGCCTCGTACCAAAGCGATCATTCCGGTACACCTTTACGGACATGCCGCTAATATGGCGCAAATCATGGAAATTGCTTCACGTCACAATCTGCTTGTGCTTGAAGATGTGGCGCAAGCCTTTGGCGGCGAGTTCAATAAGCGAAAACTGGGAACCATCGGTCATGCCGGGGCATTCTCTTTTTTTCCCTCTAAAAACCTCGGCGCTTATGGTGATGGCGGCATGCTGGTCACTAATGATGATCGTGTGGCGGAAGTCGCACGTTTGCTGCGTGTTCATGGCGCTCGTAATAAATACCACAATGAGGTTCCCGGCTATAGCTCCCGGCTAGATACCATTCAAGCAGCCATACTTCGCGTCAAGCTGCCGCATGTTGAAGGATGGAACATGGCTCGGCGTGCAGCGGCGCATCGTTATCACGACATGCTGAAACAAGTCCCCGGAATCCAGTTACCCGGTGAGCATCAAAATGTATTGCATGTTTATCACCAATACACGATCCGGGTTCTTGGCAATCGCCGCGACCAAATCCAGAAGTACTTGAGCGATGGTCTTGTGTCTTCGATGGTGTACTATCCGGTGCCTTTACATCAGCTACCTGTATACGAAAACCAGCCACAGTTGAATCCTTTGCCACATTCAGAGCGTGCAGCACTCGAAGTTCTTAGTTTACCTATGTGGCCTCAAATACCAGAAGCTACTCAACGTCAAGTTGTTGAAGTGCTGGCAAATGGCTTGACGCAATAGTCTGGAACAGTATTTATTCGGGTAGATTTTGTTTTAGTGTGATAGCTTTTGTAAAGCATCAGTATAATATATCGTTCCATAACACATCCAATTTCGGCCTTTTTCTCCCGTGAGTTGCTCACATTTCACCCTCACAGTACAGCGTATCGGTAACAGCGCAGGTAGCGAAGTTCTCATAGTTCATCCGTTCTAACGCCTTACTGCCGGATGTTCTAAAACGCTTGCGCGTGTTTCAGTGATGACAATCTCTAGCGGTGCATTCGTGTTTCGATTGTCCCTGTCAAACACGCCCGATGCCTTGCCTAGCAATTCCAGCGCCTTAAGCCGTGCTGACACTTCAAAGTCATCACCACGCGCAATAATGGACAAGTGGTAAAGCACTTC
>Ga0172373_10005208_pt1 | contig 17934 bp, 11 predicted proteins | sample Lak10m_2_FD_114546 | JGI IMG/M metagenome (GOLD analysis project Ga0172373, IMG submission 114546) | Freshwater microbial communities from Kabuno Bay, South-Kivu, Congo - kab_092012_10m | ecosystem: Environmental > Aquatic > Freshwater > Lake | place: Democratic Republic of the Congo...
CGAAAAAACCATAGGCATTGTTGCGTGCCTGGTAGCTGGACAGCTTCATGCCCAGTCTTGCGGCGCGTTGCAAAGTATCTGGCGATACACGGGCCCCGGCGTTGTCCTGCACACCGTCAATGCCGTCGGTGTCGGCAGCAAGCGCCCATACCCCAGACTGTCCCTGCAGACCTTCGGCCAGTCCCATGCAGAACTCGCCTGCACGGCCTCCGCGTCCCTTGGCTGCGCCTGCTGGCAAAGGCTTGACCGTCACGGTGGTTTCCCCGCCGCTGAGTAAAACGCAAGGTCGCTGGAAGGGGCCTTTGCCCTGTGCAATGGCGCGGGCGAGGGCCGCATGCACTTTGCCCACGTCGCGAGATTCACCTTCGATCTCGTCACTCAGAATGTAGGCGGGCAGACCTGCTTGCCCGGCGAGCTCCGCTGCCGCTTGCAGGGACTGCATGGGCGTGGCGATCATGTGCAGCTGTTGAGTCGCAAACACGGGTGCACCGGGCTTGGGTGTTTCCAGCTGCCCCTCATTCAGTGCCTTCAAAACAGGTGCAGGCAGCTCAATACGGTAACGCTCCAGAATGGCCAATGCGTCTGCACAGGTGCTGGGGTCCGCCACCGTAGGGCCGCTGGCGATCACGCTGGGGTCATCGCCCGGCACATCGCTGATCATCAGTGTCACTACGTGTGCTGGTGCACAAGCGGCGGCCAGGCGGCCACCCTTGATGCGCGAAAGGTGCTTGCGCACGCAATTCATTTCCACAATGTTGGCGCCGCTGTCCAGCAGTTGCTGGTTGATGCGTTGTTTGTCCTGCAGGGTGAGCCCCTCTGCGGGCAGCGTCAGCAGGGCAGAGCCACCGCCTGAAATCAGGCACAGCACCAGATCGTCAGGCGTCAGGTTTTGTGTCAGCTCCAGCATGCGCTGAGCAGCTTGCAAGCCTGCTGCGTCCGGTACGGGGTGTGCAGCTTCCACAATGCCGATGCGTGCAGGCACGCCAGCGGGGTGCGCGGGTGTGTGGTCATAGCGCGTGACCACCAGGCCAGAAAAGGGGGCATCGGCTGGCCACAAAGCTTCGACCGCATGCACCATGGCTCCAGCGGCTTTACCCGCGCCCAGTACCAGTGTTCTGCCTTTGGGAACAGGCGGTAAAAAAGCCGCCGTGTTGTGAGCAGGCAAAGCGCGGTGCACGGCTGCATCGTAGAGCTTGCGTAAAAAGTCTTGGGGGTGGTTTGCCTCTGTGCTCATGCAAGGTGCCCGAGTCAAAAAGCTAATTATTGACTCAACCAGCCTTTGATGCGTTCGGACATTTTTTCGGCAGAAATGCCATAGCGGTCATGCAACGTTGGCAAAGCTCCGGCATCCAGAAATGCATCTGGCAGGGCCAGCATACGGAACTTGGTGGGGGCGGCGCCTTCGCGCAGCAGCAGGCTGGCCACGGCCTCACCCAGACCACCGACGACAGAGTGGTTCTCGGCAACGACGACCAGACGACCTGGCTTACGCACTTCGGCCAGGATGGTGGCTTCGTCCAGTGGCTTGATGGTCGGGCAGTGCAGCACAGCTACATTCACGTTGTCGGCTTCGATCTGCTTGGCCACTTCGAGCGTGCGCATGGTCATGAAGCCGCTGGAGATGACCAGCACATCGCTGCCTTCGCGCAGCATCTTGGCTTTGCCGAGTTCAAACTTGTAGTTGTATTCGTCCAGCACCAGCGGCACGTTGCCGCGCAGCAGGCGCATGTAGACCGGTCCCTGGTGAGCGGCAATTTGCGGTACGGCCTGCTCGATGTCGAGCGCATCGCAAGGGTCCACCACCGTCAGGCCGGGGATAGCGCGCATCATCGCCAAGTCTTCGGTGGCCTGGTGGCTGGGGCCATAGCCGGTGGTCAGGCCGGGCAGGGCGCAGCAGATCTTGACGTTGAGGTTTTCCTCGGCGATCACCTGATGGATGAAGTCATAGGCGCGTCGTGTGCCGAACACGGCGTAAGTCGTAGCAAATGGCACCAGGCCGGTCTTGGCCATACCGCCTGCAGCGCCCATGAGTAATTGCTCGGCCATGCCCATCTGGAAAAAGCGCTCCGGATAAGCCTGCGCGAACAGATGCAGGTCGGTGTATTTGGCAAGATCCGCAGTCATGCCCACCACTTCTGGGTGCTCAGCCGCGTAGGCCACCAGGGCTTTTCCGAATGGGGCGGCTTGAACACGCTGGCCTTCGGATGCGATTGAGGCAATCATGGCCGATGTGGTCAGCCGGGGTTTTTTGTCAGTCACAGCATTCATTTTCATCAGGCCTCAGGGTTGGGTCGCGTCCAGAATGTCGAGCGCTTGTTGCCACTCTGGCGGGTCGACACGGATGAAGTGGTTTTTCTCTCGTGTTTCCAGGAAAGGCACGCCTTTGCCCATCAGCGTGTCGCACAAGATCACGCGAGGTTTGGCGTCAGTCAGTGAACGTGCGGCATCGAAAGCCCGCAGCACGGCGGGCATGTGATTGCCATCGACGCGTTGCACGTGCCAGCCAAACGCAGCCCATTTGTCGGCCAGTGGCTCAAAGCCCAACACCTTGCTGGATGGGCCGTCGGCCTGCTGGTTGTTGATGTCCACCATGCAGATCAGATTGCCCAGCCCGTGGTGGGCCGCAGACATGGCTGCTTCCCACACCGAGCCTTCATCGAGCTCACCATCGGACATGGAGTTGTAAACAAAAGCGGGACTGTTTTGATGACGCAGGCCCAACGCAATACCCACGGCAATCGGCAGCCCTTGACCGAGAGATCCACCTGAAATTTCCATACCAGGCGTATACGTGGCCATGCCGCTCATGGGCAAGCGACTGTCATCGCTGCCATAGGTTTCCAGCTCTGATTCGGGGATGATTCCGGCCTCGATCATGGCCGCGTAGTGTGCAATGGCGTAGTGGCCGTGCGACAGCAGGAAGCGGTCGCGATCCGCCCAGTCAGGATCGTTAGGGCGGAAATTCATGGCATGACCGTAAGCCACAGCCAGCACATCTGCGTAGCCCAAAGCCTGGCCGACATAGCCTTGGCCCTGCACTTCGCCCATGCGCAATGCGTAGCGGCGGATGCGCCAGGCACAGCGTGCCAATTCGGCAAGTTTGGCTTGCGGGTGGGACATGGAAACTCCTTGAAAGCGAAGAGGGGGTGTTATTTGAGAATGACAGCTGGCACGTACGAGACCAGCATCAGCACCCCAAAGGCCACAATGTAGAAAGGCGTCATGGCGCGGACTGTTTGACCGACTTTTACCTTGGCTAACGAGCTGGTGATGAACAATGTGGTACCAACAGGCGGGGTGTACAGACCAATGGCCAGGTTGACGACCATCATGATGCCCAGCTGGACAGGATCCATGCCCACGCTTTGCGCCAGCGGCAAAAACACAGGGGTCAGCAGGAGGACGGCGGCCGGCAGGTCAATGAACATGCCCACAAAGAGCATCATCAGATTCATCAATAAGATGATGAGCCAGCCCGTATCGATGTTCGCCGTTACCCAAGCCGTGATGTGCTGCGGCAACTGATCAAAGGTCAGTAGCCAACCAATCGTGGAGGAGGCCATGATCACCAGCAAGACCACACCTGTCGCCACACCCGCTTCCACGATGGCATGGTGCAAGCGTTTGAAGGACAGATCGCGGTACATGACAGCCGAGACCAGGCCGGCGTACAGAGTCGACAGCACGGCAACTTCTGTGGGCGTGGCAATACCAAAGCGCAGGAACACCACGATGAAGACTGGCAGCACCAGAGCAGGAGAAGCTAGCAGCAGGTTGCGTCGCAGGGCGGCACGGTCCGCAGCGGCTGTTTCGCGGGGCAGGTTGTCTCGCTTGCGCACATACCAACAGGCTGCCATGAAACCACCGCACAACAGAAGGCCCGGTAGGATACCTGCATAAAACAATGCTGCAATCGAGGTGTTCGAGCTCAGCGCATACAGAATCAGCGGGATCGAGGGCGGAATGATGATGTCAATGGTTGCTGCTGAAGCCAGTGATGCGGCCGAGAACGCCATGGGGTAGCCCAAGCGACGGTGCCAGGGCATGAGCAAAGAGCCGATGGCCGAGGCGTCGGCAACTGCAGAGCCGGAAACGCCACCAAACAAAGTAGAAGACAGCACACTTACTTGGGCCGGACCGCCATGCCAGCGCCCCACCAGGGTCGATAGCATGCCCACCAAGGCTTCGCCTAACCGTCCACCCATCATGAGGGCTCCGGTTAGCATGAAAAACGGGATCGCAATCAGAGGAAAGCTTTGTACTTGCGAGACCATTTGCTGTACCAGCAGGTCCAGTGGAATACGGTCAGAGGTGGCTGCTGCGCCCAATGCGGCCAGCAGCAAAGCGTGTGCAATCGGCACTGCTGCCACGGCAGCACCCAGAAAAACCAGCAAAATCAAAAAGCTCATGGTCTACATCCAGTTGGTGCGTGGTCAGCCTTGCGCAGCAGATGCGCCCGAGGAGGTGTCAGCTGCAGCTGGAAAGCTGACAGTGCCTTGCCACACCCGCCATGCTGATTGAATTGCCAGCAGCGAGAGCATGAGCATGCCGCCTAGCATGCACCCATAGGTCACCGAGCCAGGCACCTGCAAGATTGGGGAGCGTTCATCAGCCACGATATCCAGCATGCCGTAGGTAGACCAGGACAGCATGGCGTACATGACTGCCACCACGCTCCAGCAGGTCACGCCCATCAGACGGCGCACAGAGGGAGCCACCGATTCCACCAAGAAAGTAGTAGCAATGTGGCTGCCGTGCAGGGTGGCCAAAACGATGCCGGCCATCACAAGCCAAGGAAACAGCAACTCGGGCAACTCGTTAGCCCATTGCAAGCTGCTGCCCATGCTGTAACGCAACACAGTGTTAGCCGTAAGAATCACAAAAATGACGCAAGAGGTGATCCAGAGAATGGTCTTGCAAACAGATGCAATCAACCATTCGAGCCAGCCGGACTCGGTTTTATTCATGAGGGAGTACTCCTATTGAGTTGATCGGCTTGCGACATGCAAGCCGATCGCTCAGAGGTCAGCGAGTTTATTGCGCGCGAGAAGCGGCAACTACTTTCTTAACGAAGGGGCCAATCGGGCTGCCTTCCCACTTGGTCACAACGGATGCTGTGGCTTGCTGGAATGCAGCTTTGTTCACCGTATCAACCTGCGAACCTTTGGCTTTGAGTTCGGCGACCAGCGAGTCGTCGCTTTCCTTGGACAGTTTGCGTTGCAAAGCTGTAGCCTCGTTGGAGGCTTCCTGAACAGCCTTGCGATCTGCATCAGACAGGCGATCCCAAGTGCGCTTGCTCATCAGGAAGGGCGTCATTTCGTACTTGTGGCCAGTCAGGGAGACGTACTTCTGCACTTCATACAGCTTGGCCGAGTAGATGTTGGTAAGAGGGTTTTCCTGGCCATCGACCACGCCTTGTTGCAGAGCCACATACAGCTCGGAGAACTTGATCTGTTGCGCTTCGGCGCCCAGAGCTTGCATGATATCCACGGTTACGGAGTCAGGTGGGGTGCGCATTTTCAGACCCTTGAGGTCTTCAGGCTTGAGCAGTGCGCGCTTGCTGTTGCTCATGTTGCGGATGCCGTTGTCCCAGTAACCCAGAACAATCATGCCTTTTTCAGCAGTTTTTGCTGCCAGTTCCTTGCCCACAGGGCCGTCCATGATTTTCCAGGCCTGGGGCAGGTCAGCAAAAAGGAAGGGCAGGCCAAAGGCGGCGTACTCGGGTACGGTATTGGCGACAGCGCCTTGTGAGTTGGCAGAAATATCGAGCGCACCGGTGCGAAGTGCAGTCACCATAGCAGCGTCATCGCCGAGCTGAGAAGAAGGTGCGACGGTGACTTCAATGCGACCGTTTGAGCGTGCTTTGACTTCGTCAGCAAATTTCACGGCTGCCGTGTGGCGGGGGCTGCCCACCGGGTTACCGTGACCCAGGGTCAATTTGACCGCTTGGGCAGACGCAAATGTGGACACCGCCATCAGCGATGTGACCAGCAGCGTGCGGCGCAGGGTACTGAATTTGTTCATGGTTTGTCTCCTTTTGGAATGATTCGTGGCCTATGTTGACCACGGGTTGGGGGAATCAGTGGATCAGCATGCCGCCGTTCACGTCGAGCGTGACGCCGGTGCAGTACTTGGACAGGTCGCTGGCAAGGAACACTACGCAACCGGCCACATCGTTGGGCTCGCCAATGCGGGCGAGCGGAATGCCATCCAGAATGCCCTGGCGCTTGTCTTCGGGGATCTTGCCCTTGTTGATGTCGGTGGCGATCAGGCCGGGCGTGACGCAGTTGATGCGGATGTTGTTGCTGCCGTATTCACGCGCCATGGCGCGGGCCAGACCGAGCACACCGGCCTTGGCGGCCGAATAGTGCGGGCCGCCCAAAATGCCGCCGCCGCGCTGGGCCGAAACCGACGAAATGCACACGATGGCGCCGCTGTTTTGCTCCACCATGGTGGGCAGCACGGCTTGCGACGCATACAGTGTGCCGCGCAGGCTCACGTCCATGATCTTGTCGTAGTCGCTGCCCGAAATGTCCAGGAACTTGGCGGGCTGGGTGATGCCGGCGTTGTTGACCAGGATGTCGATGCGGCCGTATTTGGCCTTGATCTGGGCCGCAGCGGCTTCGCACGAAGCCTTGTCGGTCACGTTGGCGACCAGGCCGGTGTGCTCTGCGCCCAGCTGGGCAGCCGCAGTCTGCGGGTTGGCCTGTTCCAGATCGAGAATGACGACCTTGGCGCCTTGCGCCGCCATCATGCGGGCAGTGGCAAAACCCAGACCGTTTATGCCTGCGCCGCCAGTAATGACGGCCACTTTGTCCTTGAGCAGCATTTAAGTCTCCTTTGTGTTTCAACTGCAAGATGGCGGCGATTCTGTGCCCTGTGTTTGCATGACACAAACGATATAAACTCACGGACTGTTAAATTTATTTCATGTTGCGTTGCAACATATGAGCAGATTTCAAGCATGATTCCACCTCTAACCGCCCTGCAAGCCTTCGAAACCATCGCGCGTCGCAAGAGCTTCACGCTCGCTGCCGAGGAGCTGCACTTAACGCCTTCGGCTGTGAGTCACCAGGTGGCCAAGCTTGAAGGCTTGTTGCATGTGCGTTTGTTTGAGCGTTCAACACGCGGCGTAGAACTCACGCCCGCCGGGCAGCAATACCTGCAGCGTGTGGGCAGTGCGCTGGGGGCCATCAACACCGCTACCGAAGATTTGCGACATGGCGTGCAGGACACGCTGTATGTGCACAGCAGTCCCAGTTTTGCCAGCTTGTGGCTGATGCCGCGCATTGCGCGTTTCACGGCTTTGCACCCGAACATTTCGCTGATGCTGTCTGCCTCGCACGTGCATTCGGATTTCCAGCTGGGCCAGATGGACATTGACATCCGCTATGGGCTGCCCAACTGGCCTAACCTGGAAGTGGAGCCCATCTTCACCGAAAAAATCATGCCTCTGGCCAGCCCGGAGTTCATTCGTGCGCATGCCTTGCATGAACCCAAAAACCTGCTGCGCGTGCCGCTCATTCAGTCCAGTGTGAGTGTGGTGCAATGGGTCGACTGGTTTGGTCGTTATGGCGATGGCCTTCGCCCCGAGCGCATGGGTTTGCGTTTTGACCGAGCCATGATGAGTCTCGATGCTGCTGTGCAAAATCTCGGGGTGGCGTTGGAAAGCCGCAGCATTGGCCAGTCCTTGATTGACAGCGGAAAGTTGCAAGCTGTGTTTGCCGAAAGCATGAGTGTGGAGGTGCAAGCACACTTCATGGTGTACCCAGCGCGGCATGCCTCGCGCCCTGAGGTTAAGAGCTTTGTTCAGTGGCTGCAGGACGAGGCAACGCCCCTTGGCTTGAAAGTGAAATAAGTTCATCAAAACCTGAATATTCATCGCTTGAATTCATGTGGATGGGTCGCAAGAATGGCTGCACATTGACCACAAACAGGAGACCGCGCTCCGTGCACAAGCAAGGACGCGAACACGATGAGCACCACTTTGCCCGCAGGCATGGCCAACGCCATTCGCTTTCTTTCCATTGACGCTATCGTCAAAGCCCAAGAGGGACACCAGGGCGTCCCTTTGGGCATGGCGGAAATCGCCACAGCCTTGTACACCCGCCATCTCAAGCACAACCCACAGGAAGCGGGCTGGTATGACCGAGACCGCGTGGTGTTGTCCAACGGGCACGGGTCCATGTTGCTGTATTCGCTGTTGCACCTGTCGGGTTACCCCAAGTTTTCGATCGAGGAAATCCAGCGCTTTCGAGTGCTGGGTTCGGTTTGCGAAGGGCACCCCGAGCGCCCGCACGGCGCAGCGCACGAAACGGCCAACGGCATTGAGGTCACAACTGGCCCGCTGGGGCAGGGCATTGCCAACGCCTTCGGCATGGCTGTGGCCGAGGCGTACTTGAATGCCCGCTTTGGTAGCGATCTGGTCAACCACTACACCTACGCCTTTGTGGGTGATGGTTGCTTGCAGGAAGGCGTCGGCCAGGAAATGATTTCTTTGGCGGGTCATTTGCAGTTGGGAAAACTGGTGCTGCTCTGGGACGACAACCAGATCACCGACGATGGCAGCACTGACCTGTCGATCAGCGAAAACGTCGCCGAGCGCTTTCGTGTGGCCGGCTGGCATGTGGTGGAGGTTGATGGCCACGACCTCGAGGCCGTTTCGAGCGCGCTTGCTGAGGCCAAAGCCGACCCGCGCCCGTCCATGCTCGCTTGCCGCACTGTAATTGCCAAAGGCATTGCGCGTCTGCAAGGTTTGCGTGGTGGCCATAGCGGTCGCTTGTATGAAGAAGATGCCCAGTCTGCTAGCGAGCTGCTGGGCTGGGGATACGCCCCCTTTGAGCTGCCCGGCGAGGTGCGGCAAGCCTGGCGTGATGCGGGGCAACGCAGTCTGGGCGAATACGCGGCCTGGCAACGGCGTGTGGAAGCATTGCCAGATACAGATCGCGCCGAATTCGAGCGCGTCATGAAAGGCGAACTGCCCGCCAACTGGCAGCAAGTGTTGCTGGACTACAAGCAGCAAGCCTTGAGTGCGCCGCTGGCGCCCAGCGGTATCTTCATATCGGGCGAGATCAACGATTTGCTCACCCCCGCGTTGCCGGAACGCATGGTGGGCTGTGCCGACCTGGAGGCTCCGACCAGTCACAAGCGTGGTCTGCAGGCCTTTACGGCGCAGGACCGCGCCGGTGCGTATGTCCATTGCGGTGTGCGCGAGCATGTGATGGGCGCCATGGCCAACGGCATGGCTGCGCACGGCGGCGTGATTCCCTTGTCTGTCACCTACCTGGCGTTCTCGGATTACGAACGGCCGGCCATGCGCATGGCGGCGCTCATGGGACTACCTGTCAAGTTTGTGTTCAGCCATGACAGCATTGGTATTGGCCGCAATGGTCCCACGCACCAGCCAGTTGAAATTTTGGCTTCGCTGCGTGCTATGCCCAACATGTGGGTCATGCGTCCAGCCGATGCCATTGAAGCTGCTGAATGTTGGGAGTTGGCGTTGCGGCACCAGGATGGACCAGTCAGCATGGTGTTTGCACGACAGTCGCTGCCATTGGTGCGTCAAGACGCCACCCGTGAGAACCTGACGAGCCGTGGCGCCTATGTGCTCCACGAGGCTGCCTGCGGGATGTGCCAGGTCACACTGCTGGCTACGGGTTCTGAGGTGTTGCTGGCTGTACAAGCCCGCGAACAGCTGGAAGCGCAAGGCATCGCTACCGCTGTGGTCTCTATGCCTTGCTGGGAGCTTTTCCATCAGCAAGATGCGGCCTACCGCCAACATGTCCTAGGGCAGGGCGTTCGCATCGGCATCGAAGCTGCAGTACGCCAAGGATGGGACGCGTATTTAGGGCTGGAAGGTAGCTTTGTCGGCATGACTGGTTTTGGCGCCAGTGGCCCGGCAGATGAACTCTACAAACTCTTTGGCATCACCCCAGAAGCCGTGGTGGCTGAGGCGCACCGCCTGTTGGGGTACTGATCATGAATATTGTTTTTCTGGACCGCGACACCATTTCGCCTGAAACCACCCTGCGTTCCCCCGCGTTTGCTCACCAGTGGCATCAATACGATCGCACCACATCAGACCAAGCCGCTGAGCGCATTGCAGATGCTGACATTGTCATCGTCAACAAGGTCAAGCTTGGTGCCGAAACTTTAGCTAAAGCGCTCAAGCTCAAACTGATTGCTGTGGCCGCCACCGGCACCGACAACATCGATTTGGCCGCTTGCCAGCAGCGTGGCATTGTGGTGAGCAACGTGCGCAACTACGCCAGGCACACCGTGCCTGAACACACCTTCGCGCTGATCTTTGCCTTGCGCCGCAGCATCTGCGCCTACCGCGATGCCGTCAAGGCGGGGCGCTGGCAAGAAGCTGCGCAGTTCTGCTTTTTTGACCACTCCATTCGCGATCTGGCGGGCTCCACCTTGGGCATCATTGGCGATGGCGTACTGGGGCAGGCTGTGGCCACGATTGGTCGGGCCTTGGGCATGCGCGTGCTGTTTTCGACACACAAAGGCCGCAGCGGGCAAGGGCGTTTGTATACCCCGTTTGAAGATGTGCTTCGGCAGTCTGACGTCCTCACACTGCATTGCCCGCTCAATGCCAACACGCGCAACATGATTGGTGCCCCCGAGTTTGCTCAAATGGCACGCAAACCCTTGCTCATTAACACCGGTCGTGGTGGTTTGGTGGATGAAGTTGCTGTTGGACCTGCGCTGAAAGCTGGACAAATTGCTGGCGCTGCGTTTGATGTGGCCAGCGTGGAGCCACCGCCGAGCGACCATCCATTTATGACCTTACTCGATCGGCCAGATTTCGTCCTGACGCCGCATGTAGCCTGGGCCAGCGCAGAGGCCATTCAGGCCCTGGCCGATCAGTTGATCGACAACATTGAGGCTTTTGTGGCTGGAGCTCCAGTCAACACGGTGTCGCCGAAATAAAGTTGCCGTCAGCCCAGCCACGAAGCCCCTGCGCCCAGAGCCGTGGCGATGCCCAGCGCGGCAAAAATACCTGCGGCAACGCGGTGCACCCATTTCATGGGAATGCGTGCAGCAAAGCGGTCGCCCACAAACACGGCGGGAACATCAGCAATCAACATGCCCAGCGTGGTACCTGCCACAACCATGAGCGCGTCTGCGTAGTGTGCGGCCATGGCAATGGTGGCAACCTGTGTTTTGTCGCCCATTTCGGCCAGGAAGAATGTGACCAAAGTGGTGCCAAACACGCCCAGGCGCTGGGCGATGGCGGTTTCTTCTTCTTCGATCGAATCCGGAATCAGGGTCCAGATGGCCATGCCGATAAATGATGCAGCCAGAATCCAGCGTAACACGCTGGGTTCGATGGCGGTGGTGATCCACGCACCTAAAGCCCCGGCCAGACCATGGTTGACCAGTGTGGCTGCCAGAATGCCCAGGATGATCGGCACGGGTTTCTTGAAACGTGCTGCCAAAATAAAGGCCAGCAATTGCGTTTTGTCGCCCATTTCGGCAAGGGCCACAACGCCAGTAGAAGTAAGCAAGGATTCCATGGTCAAAGCATAAGACAAGCAGGCAAAGAAAAAGGCCTTGCATTTCTGCAAGGCCTTGTCTTTTTTGGCTCCCCGACCTGGGCTCGAACCAGGGACCTACGGATTAACAGTCCGGCGCTCTACCGACTGAGCTATCGGGGAATAGAACGAGATTATAGACAGAAAAATCGCCCCTTTTCAAGGGAGAGAAATTTTTTTGGCATCAACTTCTTATGCACGAGGTTCGGGTGGTTTGGCGGTTGCATGAATGGCGCTATCCTCCCACGCAGTTGTAGAAATTGTTTTCATGTCGGATAACACCATCGCCCCCGGCTGGGCCGCCTTGCACGGCAACCAGCCCGAGACCCTGATGCACACGCTCACCGCGTGGTTGCAGCGCCAACCTTTGCCGCCACTGCAGCCCGAGGTGGTGCTGGTGCAAAGCAATGGTATGGCCGAGTGGGTCAAGATGTCTTTGGCTCGTGCGCACGGGGTATGCGCTGCGGCGCAGGTGGAGCTACCTTCGCGGTTTTTGTGGCGCACCTATCGGCAGGTGCTGGGTGCAGGCGTTGTGCCCTCGGATTCGCCGCTGGACAAACTGCCCATGACCTGGCGCCTGATGGCCTTGTTGCCGCAGTGCGTGGACGAAGAAGTCTTCAAGCCTGTGCGCGGTTTTTTGCAAGGCGATGAGCCCGACCGTTTGCTGCAGCTGGCCAGTCGTCTGGCTGACCTGTATGACCAGTATCAGATCTACCGACCAGACTGGTTGAACGATTGGGCTGCGGGCGCCAATGATTGCCGCCAGATGAACGGCACTGTACCTTTGGCGCAAGAGCATTTGTGGCAACCCGAGCTGTGGCGTCGTGTGCTGACCACGCTGACCGAAGCCGAGCGCCACAACACCCGTCCCGCACTGCACAAGCGTGTATTGGCGAGGCTGCGATCGGGGCAAGGTCCTGCACAGGCGGTGGCGCCGCGCGTGTCGGTGTTTGGCATGAGCCACATGCCCATGCAGTTGCTTGAACTTTTGGCCGCTTTGTCTGCGCACAGCCAGGTCTTGCTGGCCGTGCCCAACCCCTGCCGCTACCACTGGGCCGACATCATGGGAGGGCGCGAGTGGCTGCGTAGCCAGCAACGCAGGCAGCGTGACAAGGGCGAGCCGCTGGCCAATGTGGATCTTTCGCAAATGCATGCCCACGCTCCTACGCTGCTGGCCAGCTGGGGCAGGCAAGGGAGCGACTTTGTGCGCATGCTCGATGCCTTTGACGATGCCCAAGTCGCCAGCGAACGCATGCAGCTGCCCACGTTGGACTTTTTTGACGATGCACCCATCACGCAGGGCACGCCTGCATTGGGGCAGTTGCAGCGGCGCATTCGCGATCTGGTGCCGTCCACACAAGAATACCCCTCCGCGTCCAGGCCCGAGGCCGATGGCTCGATCCTCTTTCGCGTAGCCCACAGCCCCGTGCGCGAACTCGAAGTGCTGCATGACCAGTTGCTCGACTGGTTTGCGCATCCGCCCGGTGGGCAGGCCCTGTCGCCGCGCGATGTGGTCGTCATGGTGCCCGACATTGAACGCATGGCCCCGGCCATCGAAGCCGTGTTTGGGCAGTACCCGCGCTCGGATGCACGATACATTCCCTACGCCATTGCCGACCTGGGCGCGCAAGCCAACAGCGCCCTGATCCATGCGGTGCAATGGCTGCTGGCCCTGCCACAAGAGCGCGCGCACATGAGCGACCTGGTGGCTTTGCTGGAGGTGCCTGCTTTGGCTCGGCGCTTTGGTGTCAGTGAAGAAGGGCTGCCGGTGCTGACCCGCTGGATGGCAGGTTCGGGCATTCGCTGGGGCTTGTCTGCCGAGCACCGTTCAGGCTTGGGGCTGGACGCGTGTGGCGAGGTCAACTCGTCCTTGTTTGGCGTGCAACGCATGATCATGGGTTATGCCTGTGGGGCCGACCCGGTGCCGCTGGATGTGGGTGTCATGCCTTATGGCGAGGTGGGTGGTCTGGACGCCGAGCTGGCCGGATCCTTGGCGCAGCTGCTGCAGGTGTTGATGGACTGGTGGCAACACAGTCAGACGCCCGCCACGCCTTTGGTCTGGTCACAGCGGGCCAGGGCCTTGTTGGCGCAGTGTTTTGAGGTGCACACCGAAGCCGACCGCCAGGCCCTGCAGGCCTTGCAGCAGGCACTGGACGACTGGCTGCGCGCCTGTGATGGCGCCGAGTTTTCGCAAGAACTCACTTTGCCCGTCTTGCGCGAGGCCTGGCTTCAGGCCCTGCGTGTGCCCCGACTGGAACAGCGCTTTCGCGCAGGTGGGGTCACGTTCTGTACGCTCATGCCGATGCGGGCAATTCCGTTCAAAGTGGTTTGCCTCATGAGCATGAACGATGGCGACTACCCGCGCCGTGCCCCCCAGGCTGACTTTGACCTGATGTCCATGCCCGGTATGGCCCGCCCCGGCGACCGTTCGCGCCGCGATGACGATCGCCAGCTCATGCTCGAAGCACTGCTGTCTGCGCGTGAGGTGCTCTACATCAGCTGGTGCGGTCACAGCGTGCGCGACAACAGCGAACAGCCGCCTTCGGTGCTGGTCTCGCAGTTGCGCGATGAAATCGATGCACTGTGGGGACAGGGTAGTGCGAAAGCCTTGACCGTGGCGCATCCTCTGCAGCCCTTCGGCAAAGCGTATTTCACACAGGGCTGCGGTGTGAGCACCTATGCGCAGGAGTGGCAGACGCAGGAGAGATCGCTTCACCGTGTTAGCGATGACTTGGGGAGGGCGCAGCCAAGCGATCAAGACAGCCAAGCCACCATAACCCTCAATCAACTGGCGCGCTTCCTGCGTCGTCCTGTAGGGAGTTATTTCCGTGAACGCTTGCAGGTGCACCTGGATGCGCCCGAGACGGATTGGCTCGACGAAGAGCTGTTCAGCCTGGGCGGTCTGGACCACCATAGCCTGCTCGATGAAGCGCTGGCCCAGCGGCCCGCAGACCTGAACGCGCAAGACCTGCCGAATTACACCCAAACGGTCGTCCAGCGCTTGCGCGCCCGTGGCGCCTTGCCTTTGGCAGGGGTGGGTCAACTCGAAGCTGCGCAGTTGCAGGGCGTGCTGCAAGCCATGTTGCAGGCCGAGATCAACGAGCGCAGTGCCTGCAACGGTGATGCCCACCGCGTGACGGTGGAACAGGCCGTCGAAGGGGTGCAGCTGCGCGACGCTATCTCGGGCCTGTGGCAAAGCCCATCGGCCGGTCAAGCGGATGTGCTGGTGCTCATGCGGGCAGCGTCCTTGGCCAGTGGTTCAGATAAAGGCAAAACCAAGCTCAAAGCCGACAAATGCCTTTATGCCTGGCTGCACAGCCTGGCCGCAGCTAGCATGGGTCGAGCCGTTCGGGTGGTCCTGGTGGGGCGCAACGCCATCGTGCGAGCGCCTGTCATGACGCAAGAAGATGCTCAGGCAGTGCTGCGCGTGTTATTGGCTACCTGGGTACAAGGCATGCAATCGCCTTTGCCCTTGCCACCGGCCTTGGCAGCGGAATGGCTTGCCAAGCGGGAGTGGACGGACGAACTCTACAAGCGTTACGAAGAAAAGGGCTTTACTGGCACACCCGCCATGGCCCGCCAGGACGCCGCCCTGTATCGCTGCTACCCCACGCTGGACGCCTTGCTGGCCGATGGCCGGTTCGAAACCCTGGCCGAGCAGGTGTACCGGCCCTTGCTCGAATGGGCTGATCAGTGCAGCGTGGAGCCCTTGGGCCACGATGAGCTGGCGGCAGAGGAGGAGCAGGCATGAGCGCGCAAACCCTGGTGGCGCAACGCTTTCCCTTGCGCGGCAGCCATTTGATCGAGGCCAGTGCAGGCACGGGCAAGACCTGGACCATTGCCGCGCTGTACGTGCGCCTGGTGCTGGGGCATGGCCAGGAGGGCACGCGTCCCGTGCGGCCGCTGATGCCGCCCGACATTCTGGTCATGACCTTTACCCGCGCTGCCACGCGCGAACTGTCCGACCGCATTCGCAAACGCCTGAACGAAGCCGCGCAAGTGTTCCGGGGCACGCTGCCCACGCAAGAAGCGTTCTTGTTGGATCTGCTGAAGGATTACCAGGAAGGCACAGCACGCGAGCAAGCCGCACACCGCCTGGCCCTGGCCGCCCAGACCATGGACGAAGCTGCGGTCTACACCATCGACGCCTGGTGCCAGCGCATGCTGCGCGAGCATGCGTTTGACAGCGGCAACCTGTTTGAAGAAACCCTGGTGGCCGACGAAGCCGCCTTGCGGCTGGAGGCTGTGCAAGACTACTGGCGCCAGCAGCTCTACCCCCTGGACACTGAAACGCTGGTGCAAGTGCGCGGCATCTGGCGCGATGTGGATGCGCTGGAAGCCGACGTGCGTGCCCTGATGGACAAGGACTTGTCCGCTGGTGAGTCCGGCAGTCTTGCGCAGGTGCTGAGCGCAGTGCAAGCCCAGCGCGACGCACAACTTCAGCAACTCAAAGCGGGGTGGTTGCAGCGCGCCGATGTGTTGCTGGACTGGCTTTTGGGTCAACTGGCCGACAAACAGGCAGGCTGGGATGGCCGCAAGCTGCAAGCCGCCAAGTGCACGCAGTGGCTGGGTGCGTTCAAGGTTTGGGTGCAAAGCGAAGGCGCTTTGCCCGAATTGCAAGCGGCCATGAAAACCGGCTGGGACCGTTTCACCCCAGACAACCTTCGCGCCTGTCGCAAGCCGGATGCTGGCGCGGCTGATTTGCCACCCGTATGCGCAGACTATGCGCAACTGCTGGCCGATTTGGCACAGTTGCCTGATGTCAGCCACGCCGCGCGCCTGCACGCCCGCAGTGCTGTTAGCGCGAGACTTCGCGAGCTTAAACGCCGCACCGCCCAGTTTGGCTTTGCTGACATGCTGCAACGCCTGGCGACGGCGCTGGCCCGCCCCGACAGCGACGAGGGTTTGGCGCAGCGTTTGCGCACGCAGTTCCCGGTCGCGCTGATCGATGAGTTCCAGGACACCTCACCGCTGCAGCTGAAGTTGTTTGATGCTATCTATCAACTCGCGGAAAACCGCCAAGACACGGCCTTGTTACTGATTGGCGACCCCAAGCAGTCGATTTACGCTTTTCGTGGGGCCGATATTCACAGCTACCTGCGTGCTCGTCGTGCCACAGAAGGGCGTCATCATGTGCTGGGCACCAACTTTCGCTCTACCCAGGCCGTGGTGGATGCGGTCAATGACTTGTTCAAACTTGGCGAATCCTTACCCGGTGGCGCCTTCGATTACCGCACCGGCCAGGAAGACCCGGTGCCTTTTGAGCCCGTCAACGCGAACGGTTTAGGCCAAGTTCTTGAAACCACGCAAGGCCCCATGCCCGCGCTCACCTGGGTGCATGACGGCACCCTGCGTAACCAGCGCCAGGCCATGAAACATCTGGCGGGCTTGTGCGCGGAACATGTTGTCGCCTGCCTGTCCGACCCACAGGCCCGCTATGTGGAGCCCGGCCAGCCCGAGAAACCACTGCAGCCCAAAGACATTGCCGTGCTGGTACGCACCGGTGCCGAGGCCGATGCCGTGCGCAAGGCTTTGCGCGAACGTGGTGTTGCCTCGGTGTATCTTTCCGACCGCGACTCGGTGTTTGCCAGCGACGAAGCGGCAGACCTGTGCCTGTGGTTGCAAGGCGTGGCTAGCCCGCAGGATTTGCGCGCTGTGCGCGCCGCGCTCGGTACGGGCACGGTGGGCCTGAGCCTGGCCGAGTTGCAGGCTTTGTCTGAGGACGATGTGATGCTGGACGAACGCGTGCAGCAACTGCGCGAGCTGCGCCAGGTCTGGCAAGTCCAGGGGGTGCTGGCCATGCTGCGCCAGTCGCTGCACCGTTTGCAGCTGCACCAGCGTTGGCGCGCCCAGCCCGATGGCGAGCGCCGCCTGACCAATGTGCTGCACCTGGCCGAGCTGCTGCAAAACGCCAGCCAGACGCTGGACGGCGAGCAGGCCCTGATCCGCTGGTTGGCCCAAGCCGTGCACGAAGCCGGGCAGGGGCAGGACGCGGACGAACAAATCGTGCGCCTGGAAAGTGACGAGGCACTGGTGCAAGTCATCACCATCCACAAAAGCAAAGGGCTGGAGTATTCGGTGGTGTGTGTGCCGTTTGCGCACGCCTTGCGCCAAGTGGAGCGCAAAAACACGCGGTTGCTGCAACGCGAAACCGCAGACGGCCAGCGCGAATGGTCGCTGGCGTTTGATGACGCCGATGTTCAGCGTGCCGACCGCGACCGCCTGCGCGAAGACTTGCGCCTGTGGTACGTGGCCCTGACGCGTGCGCGGCATGCGCTGTGGCTGGGTTGGAGCCCGATCCGTATCGGCAACAGCAAGGACTGTAAAAACCACCTCAGCGCCGCAGGTCACTTGCTCGGCGGTGAAAAACCGTACGAGGCCGAAGCCTGGC
>Ga0172373_10005209_pt1 | contig 17934 bp, 14 predicted proteins | sample Lak10m_2_FD_114546 | JGI IMG/M metagenome (GOLD analysis project Ga0172373, IMG submission 114546) | Freshwater microbial communities from Kabuno Bay, South-Kivu, Congo - kab_092012_10m | ecosystem: Environmental > Aquatic > Freshwater > Lake | place: Democratic Republic of the Congo...
CCGAATTTCTTCGACAGGATGGTCGTAATTGCCGCTGTCAGCGTGGTCTTGCCATGGTCAACGTGGCCAATCGTGCCTACGTTTACGTGCGGCTTCGTCCGCTCAAATTTGCCTTTTGCCATGATCAATCCCTCTCGCTATCGATTACGTCAACTATTAAAAAATGGTGCCCATGGCGAGAATCGGACTCGCGACCTCTCCCTTACCAAGGGAGTGCTCTACCACTGAGCCACATGGGCATTTGTCCCTACAAATGCTGGAGCGGCGAACGGGAATCGAACCCGTGCCATCAGCTTGGAAGGCTGAGGTTCTACCATTGAACTACCGCCGCGCACCGCTCTATTTTCGTTGGTGGAGGAGGCTGGATTCGAACCAGCGTAGGCGTAAGCCAACAGATTTACAGTCTGCCCCCTTTAGCCACTCGGGCACCCCTCCGTCCCGAAAGAACCGACGATTATGTCGAAGTTCTTTTCGCGTGTCAAACCTTTTTGGCAATTATGGTTGTGTTTGCTGCTCCAGCCTTGCCAGCCATTCCAAGGCATATTCACGCGTTTCGCCGCACATCTCCTGCGTCGGCTGCAGGCCGACACAAAAGGCTGGGCGCCCAGGCAGCCCGAACACGGCGCAGCGGTTACGCTCGTCAAGCTGGGCGCATCGCATGCCCGCCGGCTTGCCCTGGGGCATTCCCGGCAAAGGGGAATTTATGGAAGGCGCATGCAGCAGGCACCGCATTCGTTACGGCATTGCATCAGGCTTTCTGATAAACCTCGGCGCCTTTTTTGACGAACTCCACCGCCTTCTCCTGCATGCCTTTCTGCAACGCCTCGTCGTCGGAAAGACCCTGACTCGCCGCATAGTCGCGGACATCCTGGGTAATCTTCATCGAACAGAAATGCGGGCCGCACATGGAGCAGAAGTGCGCCTGCTTGGCCCCTTCCTGCGGCAGGGTTTCGTCGTGGAACTCCTTGGCCTTGTCCGGATCGAGGCCGAGGTTGAACTGGTCGTCCCACCGGAACTCAAATCGCGCCTTGGACAGGGCATTATCGCGGATCTGCGCTCCCGGATGCCCCTTGCCCAGGTCGGCGGCATGCGCGGCGATCTTATAGGTAACGATGCCGACACGCACGTCTTCCTTATCCGGCAACCCCAGATGCTCCTTCGGCGTCACGTAGCACAGCATGGCGCAACCGTACCAGCCTATCATCGCGGCACCGATGCCGGAGGTGATGTGGTCATAACCCGGGGCGATATCGGTAGTCAGCGGGCCCAGGGTGTAGAACGGCGCCTCGTCGCAGTGCTTCAGCTGCAGATCCATGTTTTCCTTGATCATGTGCATGGGCACGTGGCCGGGGCCTTCGATCATGGTCTGCACGTCGTGCTTCCAGGCGATCTTGGTTAGTTCGCCCAGGGTAATCAGTTCGGCGAACTGCGCCTCGTCGTTGGCATCGTAGATCGAGCCCGGACGCAGGCCGTCGCCCAGCGAAAAACTCACGTCGTAGGCCTTCATGATTTCGCAGATATCCTCGAAGTGCTCGTAGAGGAACGACTCCTTGTGGTGCGCCAGGCACCATTTAGCCATGATGGAGCCGCCGCGCGAGACGATGCCGGTCATGCGCTTGGCGGTCATCGGAATATGCTGCAGGCGTACGCCGGCGTGAATGGTGAAGTAGTCCACGCCCTGCTCGGCCTGCTCGATCAAGGTGTCCCTGAAAATTTCCCAGGTCAGATCCTCGGCCTTGCCGTCCACCTTTTCCAGCGCCTGGTAAATCGGCACGGTGCCGATCGGCACCGGGCTGTTGCGGATGATCCATTCGCGCGTTTCGTGGATGTTCTTGCCGGTGGACAGGTCCATCACGGTGTCGCCGCCCCAGCGGATCGACCACACCATCTTTTCCACTTCCTCGCTAATGGAAGAGGCCAGCGCCGAGTTGCCGATATTGGAGTTGATCTTCACCAGGAAATTACGGCCGATGATCATCGGCTCCAGTTCCGGGTGGTTGATGTTGCACGGGATGATGGCGCGGCCGCGCGCCACTTCGTCGCGCACGAATTCGGGGGTGATGATTTTTGGAATGGAAGCGCCGAAATCCTGGCCGGCATGCTGGGTTTGCAGCATTTCGCTCAGGCTCTCGCGGCGCTGGTTTTCGCGGATGGCGATATATTCCATTTCCGGCGTGATGATGCCACGACGTGCATAGTGCATCTGGCTCACGTTCATGCCAGCCTTGGCACGACGCGGCGCGCGGGTCAGGTTGAAGCGCAGCTCGGCCAGCGCTGGATCCGTCTTGCGCTGGTTACCGTAAGTCGAGCTCAAACCACTCAGCACCTCGGTATCGCTGCGCTCCTCGATCCACTTGGCGCGCAATGCCGGCAAGCCGTTGCGGATGTCGATTTTCGCAGCGGGGTCGGTGTAGGGACCGGAGGTGTCGTACACCACCACCGGCGGGTTCTTTTCCGCGCCGAAGGCGGACGGCGTGTCGGACAGGCTGATTTCGCGAAACGGCACCCTGAGATCGGTGCGGCTGCCGGTGACATACACTTTGCGCGACATGGGGAAAGACTTGGTTGCCGACTCGTCCAGCTCGGCGGCAACGTTAAGAAATTTGGGATTGGCGTTCATTGGGTGCTCCAAGTAGGAAAAACGTAAGGAGCACTACCCGTGCTTCCCTACGGCGGCATGACCCGCATCAGGTTCAGAGGGTGTATCTCACTGCGGCAACCGCAGACCCCTAGCAATTTCGTCAAAGTACTTGATTTGCGGAATATTTGCAAGGCAGAGACTAGTTGACAATGTTAACTTAACATTGTTTAATTAACATCGTTAACAATTTTTGCATGCGCCGAGCTGCGGCCAGCGCAACCTACGTTTATTCGGTTAGCCGCCCGGGCGGGCAAGGAGGAAAAATCATGGGATACGCACTGATTACCGGAGCCAGCAGCGGCATTGGATTGGAGCTGGCGCGCATCATGGCCGGCGCGGGGCACGATCTGATCCTCGTGGCGCGGCGCGAAAACGTGCTGCAGGAATTAAAAGCCCGATGGGAACAAGAATTCCGGATCAAGGTTGAAGTCCGCGCGGTGGATTTGTCGGTTCCCGGCCAGACGCAGGCTTTGCATGAATACTGCCGGACGCAAGGGTTCACGGTGGACTGTCTGGTCAACAATGCCGGCTACGGCGACTATGGAAAATTCGCTGCGGACAAGCTGGATATCTACCGCAACATGGTGCAACTGAATGTAATGGCACTGACTGAATTGACCGCTCTGTTTGTCAGCGACATGAAACAGCGCAAGTTTGGCAAGATTCTCAATGTCGGCTCCATTGCCGCTTTCCAGCCCGGCCCCGGTTTCTCCGTATATGCCGCGACCAAGGCCTATGTGATGCATTTCACCGAAGCACTGAATTACGAGCTGCGCGGAACCGGTGTCAGCGCCACCACGCTCAGCCCCGGCGTTACTGAAACCGGCTTTGTTGCAAGGGCCAATATGGGTGAAGCCGCGATTGCACACTACGGTGCAATGCCCGCCGCCCAGGTAGCCGCCGCAGGATACGAGGCCATGGTGAAAGGCAAGCTTAACGTAGTCACCGGCTGGAAAAACCGGTTACTGGCATTCGGCAGCAAAACCATGCCGTCGCGCGAAATCCTGCTGCGCATCTCCGCATTACTGCTGCGCAACACCACCACAAAACAAGCCTGACGACGCGTCCATAGCAAGGAACACCATGCCACCCAAACCAAAAACCGAGCAGCACCGCCTGCAAATACGTACCGCCATCCTCGACGCGGCACGCGAACTGTTTGTCGAGCGCGGCATCGAGGCAGTGACCATGCGCGAGATTGCGAAGCGCATCGGTTACTCGCCCACGGCAATCTATCTGCACTTCAAGGACAAGGAAGCGCTCATCCATGAGCTGTGCGATACCGACTTTCTGGCATTGGCGCAGGACCTGCAGGCCATCGAACAGATCAGCGACCCGATTGAGCGCTTGCGCTTGCTGGGGCTGGGTTACGTACAATTTGCCGTTACGCATCCCAACCACTACCGGCTGATGTTCATGACGCCGCAGGTCAAGCATGGCGCCGAGGACTCCAGCATCGAAGCCGGCAATCCGGAGCAGGATGCTTACGCCCACCTGCGTGTCATGGTCACTGCAGCGCATGGCGCCAACTGCTTCCGCCCCGAACTCGACGACCCGGATCTCATCGCGCAGACCCTGTGGAGCGGGCTGCATGGCGTCTGCTCGCTGGAAATCGCCAAGAAAAACGACTGCTGGGTGGAATGGCGTGATTTCGAAGCGCGCGTGAAACTGATGCAGGCAGTGCTGATGCGCGGCTTGCTGCGGGAGGCCGCATGAGACTCCTGTTGCCGATTACTGTGCTGTCGATGCTGCTGGCCGCCTGCGAAAAGCCGCCTGTGTCATCGCCCCCGCCCCGCCCCGCCCTGACCGTCATTGCCGGCGAGCAGGCGCAGCGCTCCCCGTCCGGCATCGTCGGCGAAGTAAGGCCGCGCTACGAAAGCTCGCAAGGCTTCCGCATCGCCGGCAAGATCGTGGAACGCCGGGTCGAGATCGGCAGCCCGGTGAAAAAAGGCCAGGTGCTGGCACGGCTGGACGCCGCCGATACCGGGCTATCGGCACAGGCGGCACTGGCGGAAGTGCGCGCTGCTGAAGCGGACCTGACCCTGGCCAGATCCGAACTGGAACGCCAGCGCCAGTTGCATGCCCGCAAGTTCATTTCCTCCGCGGCGCTGGACGTGCGCGAAGCGCAGTACAAATCCTCCGAAGCGCGCGTGCAGCAGACCCGCGCCCAGGCGGCGGTATCCGGCAACCAGTCGCGCTACACGGTCCTTACCGCCGATCGCGATGGCGTCGTCACGGAAATCCGCGCCGAGCCGGGGCAAGTGGTGGAAGCGGGTGAAGTCGTCGCCCGCATTGCCGGTCAGGACGAGCTGGAAGTGGTCGTCGCCGTACCGGAATCGCGCATGGCCGACGTGACAGTTGGCAGGGAGGTGCAGGTACGGCTGTGGGTCGCGCAGGAGAAAGTGTTGCGCGGCAAGGTACGGGAAATCGCACCCGCTGCCGACACCCTCTCCCGCACCTTCCAGCTTCGCGTCAGCATTCTCGATACCGACCCGTTGTTGCGCATGGGCATGACGGCCGGCGTACGCTTCGTCAGCGAAAACAGCGAAGGCTTGCTGCTGCCGACCCCGGCGGTAACCAGCCACGACGGCCGGACCATCGTGTGGGTAGTCGATCCCGGGACCAGCCGGGTACAACGACGCCCGGTGCAGACCGGCGCCTACCGGGAGGACGGCATACCGGTACTGGGCGGCCTCGCCGCTGGTGAGCGCGTAGTGGTGGCTGGCGTACATACGCTGACGCCGGGGCAGGTAGTACGCCCCGTTCTGGCGGGAGCCGGCCAGTGAGAAACTTCAACCTTTCCGACTGGTCGCTGCGCCACCCGGCGCTGGTGCTTTACGCCATGATAGTTCTCACGCTGGCGGGGGTACTGTCCTATACCAAGCTCGGCCAGTCGGAAGACCCGCCGTTCACCTTCAAGGTCATGGTGGTGCGCACCGGCTGGCCCGGCGCCAGCGCGCAGGAGGTAGCGCGTCAGGTCACCGACAAGCTGGAAAAGAAACTGCAGGAAGTGCCGCACCTGGACACGCTGCGCAGCTACTCCCGCCCGGGCGAATCGCTGATTTTCGTGCTCGCCAGGGATTCCACCGCGCCCAAGGACGTACCGGACATCTGGTACCAGGTGCGCAAGAAGATCGGCGACATCCGCCACACCCTCCCCGACAACATCGAAGGCCCGACGTTCAACGACGAGTTCGGCGACGTGTTCGGCAACCTCTACGCGCTGACCAGTGATAGCCATGATGGCGGCTACGATTATGCCGAACTCAAGCGGCAGGCCGAAATCGTGCGCGCCGAACTGCTCAAGGTGCCGGATGTCGCCAAGGTGGAATTCTTCGGCGAACAGAAACAGCGCATCTACATCGAGTTGTCCAACGCCAAGCTGGCGACGCTGGGTATTGACATCCCCACCCTGATCCGCCTGCTGCAAACCCAGAACGCGGTGGCGCCCGGCGGCGCCTTCGATTCCGCGACCGAACATATCCGCATTGCGGTCAGCGGACGCTTCGACCGCCTCGAAGAGCTGCGCGACACCCGGCTGCGTGCCAACGGCCGCGAATTCCGCCTGGGCGATGTGGCGAAAATCAGCCACGGCTTCGAGGATCCGCCCAAGGAGCGCGTACGTTACATGGGTCGGGAAACCCTGTTGATCGGGGTTTCCATGGTGCAGGGCGGCGACATCATCCGCCTCGGGCATAATCTCGATGTCGTCTCCAGCAACATAGCCGCCGGACTGCCGGTCGGGCTGGACCTGCATGCCGTCGCTTCCCAGCCACGGGCGGTGGCGCGATCCGTCAACGATTTCGTGCGTTCACTGGTAGAAGCGGTGGTCATCGTGCTGGGGGTCAGCCTGTTGTCCCTCGGCCTGCGCACCGGCATCGTCGTGGCCATCACCATTCCCGTCGTATTGGCCGCCACCTTCCTGCTCATGCATATGTTCGACGTCGGCCTGCACAAGATTTCACTGGGAGCGCTGATCCTGGCGCTCGGCCTGCTGGTGGACGACGCCATCATCGCTGTCGAAATGATGGCGTCGAAAATGGAACAGGGCTGGGAACGCACCCGCGCCGCCTCGTTCGCCTACACCTCGACCGCCATGCCCATGCTGTCCGGCACGCTGGTCACCGCAGCAGGCTTCCTGCCCATTGCCACGGCTGCCTCGTCCACCGGCGAATATACCCGTTCGATTTTTCAGGTCGTCGTCATCGCATTGCTGGTGTCGTGGGTGGCCGCCGTCGTTCTGGTGCCTTATCTGGGCTTTCGCCTGCTGCCGGATTTCACCGCGAGCAAGGGCAAACCATCTTTATTGGCCAAGCTGCTGGGCAGGCTTGCGCCGCAACTTTCTGCGCGGCTGGCAAGCCCGTCGCATGAGCATCACGACCTCTACGCCACGCCGTTCTACCGCGGCTTCCGCAGTATCGTGGAAACTTGTGTTCGCTATCGCAAAAGCGTGATCCTCGTCACCGTCGCACTGTTTGCCGCCTCCATTTTCGGCTTCAAATTCGTGCAGCAGCAGTTTTTCCCCGACTCGACGCGACCGGAACTCATCGTTGACCTGCGGCTGGCGGAAGGCGTCTCCTGGGTCGCCAGCGAAGCCGAGGTAAAGCGGCTGGAGACCTGGCTGGGCAAGCAACCGGGCATCGAAAATTTTGTCGCCTATGTCGGCGTCGGCAGCCCGCGCTTCTACCTGCCGCTAGACCAGCAACTGGCGCAGCGCAACTTCGCACAATTCGTCGTCCTGACCAAAGGCTCGCCGGAGCGTGAAGCGCTACGAAATAAACTGATCGCCTTGTTCGAGCAGGACTTCCCCAACCTGCGCGGCTCGGTACTGCGACTGGAGAACGGCCCGCCGGTGGGCTTCCCGGTGCAGTTCCGCGTTTCCGGCCCGGATCTGGCCGTGTTGCGCGGCATTGCCCACCAGGTTGCCGACGTCATGCGCGGCAATCCGCACCTGAGCAATGTCCAGCTCGACTGGGAGGAACCGGTCAAGGTAGTGCAGGTGCAGGTCGACCAGTCCAAGGCCCGCTTGCTGGGGGTAAGTTCCGCCGACATCGCCGGCCTGCTCAACGGTGCCTATCAGGGGCTTTACATCACGGAATACCGGCAGGATGTCGAGCGCATCGACCTCGTGGCGCGTGGCCCCGCCATCGAGCGCGCCATGCTGTCACGCCTGCCCGACCTGATGGTTCCGACCGCCACGGGCAAAAGTATCTCGCTGTCGCAGATAGCAACCGTTACCTATGCCTTCGAGGAAGGCGTGATCTGGCGTCGCAATCGTGTACCCACTGTCACCGTGCGCGCCAATTTGTACGGACAAATGCAAGCACCGGTAGTATCGGCCCAGGTGGAGGAAAATCTGGCGAAAATCAAGGCCGGGTTGCCGATTGGTTATCATCTGGAAACCGGCGGCGCGGTGGAGGAGTCGGCCAAGGGCGGCGCTTCGGTCGCCGCCGGCATCCCGCTGTTCCTGGTCGCCGTGTTGACCGTGCTGATGATCCAGCTGCAGAGCTTTTCACGCGTTGCGCTGGTGCTGCTGACCGCCCCGCTCGGCATGATAGGCGTCACCGTGTTTTTGCTCGCCTTCGATAAGCCGTTCGGCTTCGTCGCCATGCTGGGCACCATCGCCTTGTCCGGCATGATCATGCGCAACTCGGTAATCCTGGTCGACCAGATCGAGCAGGACACACAAGCCGGAAAGCCGGCGTGGGAGGCCATCGTCGATTCCACCGTACGCCGCTTCCGGCCCATCGTGCTCACCGCCGCGGCCGCGATCCTGGCGATGATCCCGCTCACGCGCAGCGCGTTTTTCGGACCGATGGCCGTGGCCATCATGGGCGGGCTGACGGTGGCCACCCTGCTGACCTTGCTCTTTCTGCCGTCGCTCTATGCGGCGTGGTACCGGGTCAGAACACCGGCGCAATCCCGCTGATCGATTGCGCTATAATCCCCGGAAACTCTTTACGGATCAAACACCATGAACCTCGAACAAGCACGCTTCAACATGATCGAACAGCAAGTCCGCACCTGGGAGGTGCTGGATCCGGCGGTACTGGACCTGTTGCAGCGGGTGCCGCGCGAAAATTTCGTACCGTCCGTCTACAGGGGACTGGCCTTCGCCGACCTCGAGATCCCGCTCGGCAACGGGCAGGCGATGCTATCGCCCAAAATGGAAGCCCGCATGCTGCAGGCGCTCGACCTGAAAAAGTCCGATACCGTGCTGGAAATCGGCACCGGCAGCGGCTACATGACAGCCCTGCTGGCCAGCCTTGCAGGTCACGTCGTCAGCGTGGAGCGCATTCAGGAGCTGAGCCAGAGCGCCGCGCAGAAGCTGGCTGCGCAAGGCATCGCCAACGTCACGCTCGAAATCGGCGACGGCGCACAGAGCTGGGATGCCGGCAACTACGATGCGATCGTACTGACCGGCTCGGTGCCGGTGCTGCCCGGCGAGTTCCAGCAGCACCTCAAGCCGGGCGGACGGCTGCTGGCCATCGTCGGCGAGGCTCCGGCCATGCAGGCCGTGCTGGTCACCTGCGTTGCGGCCAATATTTATCGCCGTACCGTATTGTTCGAAACTTCCATTCCGGCGCTGGAAAACGCGCCGCAGGCAGAGCAATTCAGCTTCTGATTGACCAGGCGGTCAGTCGATTATATGATTATTAGCCGTTTCTAATATTGGTGCGGAAATGAACAGGCTCAAGCTTTTTATCATCGCCATCATGGCCTCCGGCGGGGTTCTGGCAGAAGAGCGTCCGCAAAACCTGCTGGATCTCTACCGCCAGGCGCTGACGCATGACTCCTCCTGGGCGTCGGCCCGCGGCGCCCATGCGGCCGCCCAGGAAAAACTGGTGCAGGGCAAGGCGCTGACGCTGCCGACCGTGACTTTCAATGCCAACGCCAACCATTCCAACACCGATCTGGAATACCGCTCCGGCGGCACCAGCGGATTTGCGCGCCAGGGCGGCGGCAACGAAGCCTTCGAGACTTACAGCTATAGCGTCAACGTCAGTCATCCGCTGTACCGCAAGCAGAACCGGATTCAATTCGAAGAATCGAAAACCCAGGTAGCGCAGGCCGAAGAGCAACTCAGCTCGGCCAACCTGGATTTGATGACGCGCACCTCGCAGGCCTATTTCGACGTGCTGCTGGCGCAGGACAAAATCGACCTCATCGAGGCGCAGAAAAACGCCATCACCAAACAACTGGAACAGGCCAAGGCCAATTTCGAGGTCGGCACCTCCACCATTACCGACGTGCATGAAGCGCAGGCGCGTTACGACCTGCTGATGGCGCAGGACATTGCCGCACGCAACGAACTGGAGGTCCGCAAGCGCGCCATCCAGTCCATCATCGGCCAGATGCCGGCCCAGCTTGCCAGCGCAAAAGAAACCCTGGTCGTCGCCATCCCGGCACCGCAGGACATGGAAAAGTGGGTGGAAATTTCCGAGCAGAAAAGCCCGCAGTTCAATTTCCAGCAAAAAGCACTGACCCTGGCAACGCAGGAAGTCGAACGTGCGCATGCCGGGCACTTGCCCACGGTCGATGCCGTCGGCAGCTTCAACGACAACCGCGCCAACGGCAGCATGAACGGCGTCGGCAGCGATACGCAGAATTTCACCATCGGCCTGCAACTGCAGGTGCCGATTTACCAGGGCGGCGCGATCAGCTCCAGAGAACGCGAAGCGGTGATCAATCAGCAGCGGGCGAGGGACGAAGTCGAACAGGCAAGACGGCAGGTAGGCTTGCAGACCCGTCAGGCCTATCTCAATGTCGCCAGCACCGTGGCACAAGTCAAAGCCTATGAGCAGGCGCTGGCCTCCAGCCAGAGTTCGCTGGACTCGACCTCGCTCGGCTACGAAGTCGGCGTGCGCACCAGCGTCGACGTGCTGAACGCGCAGCAACAGCTTTTCAGCGCCAAGCGCGACCTGCTGCAGGCCAGATACACCTGGCTGCTGAGCGTGATCAAGCTCAAAGCCGCAGCCGGCCTGCTCACCGAGCAGGACCTCGCCGAAACCAGCACCATGCTGCAGGGATCATGAGCCACGCCGGCATCTGCACCCGCGACCAGAGCCAACTCGTCATCATCGACGTGCAGGAGCGCCTGTGCGCCGCAATGGAGCCGACCGCCCTGCAAGCCGTTATCAGGAATTGCGGCATCCTGCTGCAAGCGGCGAAAATGCTTGGCGTGCCGGCACTTTACACCGAGCAATATCCGCAAGGCCTGGGGGCAACGCTGCCGGCCCTCACCGAATGGCTGTCGGCCGACAACCGCGCCGAGAAGACCTGTTTTTCCTGTTGCGAAGAAAGCGAATTCTGCGCGCTGATGGACGATACGCGCCAGCAGGTCGTGCTGGCCGGCATGGAAAGCCACATCTGCGTGCTGCAGACCGCCCTGCAACTGCAGGAGATGCACCATCGGGTATTCGTCGTGGAAGACGCCGTGCTCTCGCGCAGCCCGGCGCACAAAGCCAATGCGCTGGACCGGCTGCGCCACGCCGGCATCATCGTCACCAATACCGAATCGGTCGTGTTCGAGTGGCTCAAGGTCGCCGAAGGCGACAGCTTCAAAGCCATCAGCAAGCTGGTCAGATAATTTTTTCCACCAGTTCCAGAATACGTATGGCCGCGCCGCGATTGGATGCGGCAAAAGCCAGGCCGGCTTCTCCCATTTGCCTGCGCGCCCGCGCATCGCTCATGAGCTCCTGGATTTCCCGCGCCAGCGCAGCCTGATCCCACACCCGGGCGGCGGCGCCCCGCATCACGGCCTGCGAGGCCGCCTCGTCGAAATTGAAAGTATGCGGCCCGATCAGCACCGGTTTGCCCAGGGCGCAGGCCTCGATCAGGTTCTGCCCGCCGAATGGCAACAGGCTGCCGCCGATCAGCGCCAGATCGCAGGCGGCATAATAGCCATGCATTTCCCCCATGCTGTCGCCCAGCAAAATCGGGCAATCCGCTGCTACCGCCACATTCGCTGAACGCCGGCGAAAGTTTAAACCGCGAGCGCTCAACAGGGCCGCAACTTCGTCGAAGCGCTGCGGATGACGCGGCACGATCACCGTCAGCAAGCCAGGCACCGCAACCTGCTGAAGGGCATCCAGCAGCAGCGCCTCTTCGCCTTCGCGCGTGCTGGCGGCCAGCAACACCGGCCGGCCATCGCCCATCAGCCCACGCATGGCGGCGGCCAGTTGCAGCGCATCCGCCGGCGGCTCCACGTCAAACTTGAGATTGCCTGTCACCACCACCTGCGGCGCGCCCAGCTCGCACAGGCGCTCGGCATCGGGCCGGGTCTGGGCGGCGATGGCTTCCAGATTCCGTAACTCCTGCTCCACCAGCCAGCCCAACCTGGCGTAACCGCGGGCGGATTTTTCCGACATCCGCGCATTGACCAGCAGCAAGGGAATGGAGAGCGATTTACAGAGGTGCATCAGGTTGAACCACAGCTCGGTTTCCATCAGCAAGCCGATCTGCGGCCGGAAATGGCGCAAAAACTGGCCGACCGCAAACGGCAGATCGTAAGGCAGGTAGGCGCGCATCACGCTGTCGCCGTACAGTTGCTCGCTCGTCGCCCGCCCCGTGGGGGTGGCATGCGTCAGCAGAATGCTGTGTTCGGGATAGTGCTGCTGCAACAGCCGGATCAGCGGCTCGGCGGCGCGCGTCTCTCCGACCGAAACACAATGCAGCCAGATCACCGGCTGCTCGGGATGGGCCTTGAAAAAACCGAAACGCTCGCCGAGATGCTGCAAATATTCCGGCTGCCGCCGCGCACGCCACAACAGGCGCAAGGGCACAAAAGGCAGGATCAGCAGCAACAGCAGCGTATAGAGCAGGCGGGACATCCCGGCATTTTCTCACATCGCGAATCCCGTCACAGCAACGGCGTTAGCGAGGGCTCACGCTCAACATAACTCATGCCCGACATATGGCGCTAAAGTCCGCTGAAAATCTTCCGACAACCGCTTGACGGACACAATCTAAAGGGGTTAATGTTTCGCCTCATCACAAGATATTGTGGTTGGCAAATTTTTTCAATAAAAACAAGCGGGAGGAAAAATCGGCATGCTAAAGGCTGTGAAATTGGTGCAGGATTCGGACAAGGAAGTGCCGATGCAACCCGTGTCCCTCGACATCTGGGACAAAAAATACCGGCTCAAGACCAAACAGGGTGAGGCCATCGATCAGGACATCGACGACACTTACCGCCGCGTGGCACGCGCGCTGGCCGAGGTCGAAACCACAGAGGAAAACAAGGCTCTGTGGCACGACAAGTTTCTATGGGCGCTGCGTCGCGGCGCCATTCCCGCCGGGCGTATCACGTCCAACGCCGGGGCGCTGGAGCACAAGCCGGCGACCAGCACCATCAACTGCACCGTCTCCGGCATTGTCGAAGACAGCATGAACGGCATCCTGGAGAAAGTCCACGAAGCCGGGCTGACGCTGAAAGCCGGTTGCGGCATCGGTTACGAATTCTCCACGCTGCGCCCCAAAGGTGCGTTCGTGGCAGGCGCCGGGGCTTATACCTCCGGCCCGCTGTCGTTCATGGATATCTACGACAAGATGTGCTTCACCGTATCTTCTGCCGGTGGCCGTCGCGGCGCGCAGATGGCCACGTTCGACATTTCGCATCCCGATGTAGCCGATTTCATCAAGGCCAAGCGCGAAGCCGGCCGCCTGCGCCAGTTCAACCTGTCGTGCCTGATCACTGCCGAATTTATGGAGGCCGTGAAGGCCGATGCCGAGTGGAAGCTCGCTTTCCCCGTCACCGCCAAGGAAGCCGACGCCGACAGCCTGAACCTGGAAGACGTCACCCAGGTCGTCTGGCGCGAATGGCCGGTCAAGGGCAAATACCTGACCCGCGACACCGATGGCAAAACCGCCTGCCGCGTGTACAAGACCATCAAGGCCCGCCGCCTGTGGGACGTGATCATGTCGTCCACCTACGACTTCGCCGAGCCGGGTTTCATCCTGATCGACAAGGTCAACGAGATGAACAACAACTGGTTCTGCGAAAACATCCGCGCCACCAACCCCTGCGGCGAACAACCGCTACCGCCCTATGGCGCCTGCCTGCTGGGCTCGGTCAACCTCACCACTTTCGTGCGCCAGCCGTTTACCGACAAGGCACATTTCGACTGGGAAGAGTACCGCGAAGTCGTCGCCATCTTCACCCGCATGCTGGACAACGTGGTCGAGATCAACGGCCTGCCGCTGCAACAGCAGCGCGACGAAATCGCCTCCAAACGCCGTCACGGCATGGGCTACCTGGGTCTGGGTTCTACCCTCACCATGCTCAAGCTGCCTTACGGCTCTGATGATTCGGTCAAGTTCACCGAAGAAGTCACCCGCGTAATGGCCGAAACCGGCTGGGAAGTCGGCGTGGAACTGGCTCAGGAAAAAGGTCCGGCACCCATCATGGAGCAGGATTTCGAGATCACCCCCGACCTCTTGGCCAAGCGCCCCGAGATGCTCAAGGACGGCATCAAGCTCGGCGACAAGGTCAAGGGCAAGGTGCTGCTAGGCAAGTACAGCAAATACATGCAGCAGTTCCCGGAAAAGCTGCGCAAGCAGATCGCCGAAAAGGGAGTGCGCTTCACTCACCACAGCTCCATCGCACCGACCGGCACCATTTCGCTGTCTTTGGGCAACAACGCCAGCAACGGCATCGAGCCTTCCTTCGCGCACCACTACAGCCGCAACGTGATCCGCGAAGGCAAGAAATCCAAAGAGAAAGTCGACGTCTGGTCGTATGAACTGCTGGCCTACCGCGAACTGATCAACCCCAACGCCATGCCGTTCTCGGACAAGGAAGAAGAAAAGCTGCCGGAATACTTCGTCGATTCCTCCAGCATCCCGGCCAGGGCACACGTGGACATTCAGGCCGCTGCGCAAAAGTGGATCGACAGCTCGATCTCCAAGACCATCAACGTACCGACCGATTACCCGTACGAAGATTTCAAGGATATCTACTTCTACGCCTACGAAAAGGGCCTCAAGGGCTGCACCACCTTCCGCTTCAACCCGGAAGCCTTCCAGGGCGTGCTGGTGACCGAGAAGGATCTCGAAAACACCACCTACAAGTTCACGCTGGATGACGGCAGCGTCGTCGAATGCAAGGGCAACGAAGAAATCGAGTACGACGGCGAAATCCACACCGCCGCCAACCTCTACGATGCCCTAAAAGAAGGCTACTACGGAAAATTCTAAAAAACGTGAAATGTGAATAGTGAAAAGTGAAACGTACCCTCCTGCCTGGGAGGGTGGCGCGAAGCGCCGGGAGGGCATCACCTTTCACGTTTCCCCTTTCACTTCTCCGGAGGAGAAACAAATGGCAATCAAAATCGAAAAGAAAATCACCGGCTACAACGTGCTGTCGGAAGAAGACAAGGCCAAGGCTGAAGAAGCCGCCAAGCCGGTCGTCACCGAAAAATCCGCCGACATCGTGCAACTGGGCGAACCCCTGAGCCGCCCGGAAAAATTGGTCGGCAACACCTACAAGATCAAAACCCCGGTCACCGACCACGCGCTCTACATCACCATCAACGATGTGATCATGAACGAAGGCACCGCACAGGAGCACCGCCGCCCGTTCGAGATCTTCATCAACTCCAAGAACATGGAACACTTCCAGTGGATCGTCGCGCTCACCCGCGTCATGTCCGCCGTGTTCCGCAAAGGCGGCGACATCACCTTTCTCGTCGAAGAACTGCACAGCGTGTTCGACCCGCGCGGCGGCTACTTCAAGAAGGGCGGCAAATACATCCCCAGCCTGGTCGCTGAAATCGGCGAAGTGGTCGAGCAACACCTCATCGAAATCGGCATGCTCAAAGGCAATGGCCCCGACGAGCACCAGCAGAAGCTCATCAACGAAAAGCGCGCCGAATACATGGAGCGCAACGGCGCAAAAACCGAGGATGACCCTGCCGAAGAAAGCAGCGCTTTCCCGCCCGGCGCCCAGTTGTGCAACAAATGCCACACCAAGGCCGCGATTGTGATGGATGGATGTTTGACTTGTTTGAATTGTGGGGAGAGTAAGTGCGGGTAAGTTAATACTAAACACCCGTTTCTCTGCTGTTGTGAGTTACACCATAAATTGCAAGTAAAAAGCCCGCATAAGCGGGCTTTTTACCATAGCGACCGAATGCTTTGCTTTTAATTGATTGGCCAAGCTATGAAAGAATCGACACTGCAAACACTGATAACGGCGCGCGCACTAATCGAGCAGGCTGAACGGCACTGCGCGCTTGGCGATCGCTACTTGGCCACAGCAGGATTGATCGTCCTGCAGGATGCTGTAGAGCTCGTGTTTCTTGCGATCTTAATTGAGAAAGGGATTGACGAGGATCGTGCGATCGAGAAACTTACGTTTGACGAAATGATTTCAGCGATCGGGCAATTGGGAATCAAGGTTCCAAAGTCCGGCACGCTCAAAGCCATGAACAAGCTAAGAGTAACTGCAAAGCATTATGGCCAAGTAATGGAACCTCTAACAGTTCAAGGGCACTTGAATACGGCCAAAGTTGCAATCGACACAATTCTGAATTTGGCTGTGGGGAAAACTCTTAGGGAAGTGCTTCTCACAGAGCTTGTGGGCGACACTATTTCACGTCCCTTTCTTGATGAAGCCGTTGCAGCCCTTACTCACAGGAATTACATTCAATCATTAATCGCTACACGGAAGGCGTTCTTTTTAGAGTTTGAGCAGGATTACTGCATTTACGGTTATCGTGATGTATTGGCAAATGCGCCCTTCGGTGGTGGTCTTTTAGGTTTCTTTAATGGGGGCTGGAAGGCTCACTACTGGATCAAAAACATGGAATGGATTCGTGACAATGTAAAGACTCCTTTTGATTACGTACAAATTAATCACGAGACTTGGCGAATCGACGCCATGGAATGGGGGATCAATACCCAAGTACTCAACAATATACGTCGCTTGACTCCTGACGCAGTTCAGTTGGAAATAAAAGGGGACTGGTACATACGATTACCCGCAGGATACGAAGCAAATAGCGCCAACAGAGAGAATTCCTCCGTATGCCTTGATCTAACCATTGAAGCAATCCGCAGGAAACACGAGCACATCCGATCCGCACGCACAGTTAGTAAAGACAAACCTTATGAAACGCCTCCAGCATACATCGGTCAACCATTGTTCGAAAAACCCTCACAAGATAGCCAAGTGATCCGCTACTTAGCAGAAGACGACAGGTATGTCGTCGAAGAAATGCTAACCGGGTTCAATGCCCAAAAGATTTTCTATCGTATTCACTGCACAGCCAGTTCGGGCGAGTCATTTTTCGGATATGTTGAACAGATTGAGGCGCAACCTTTGAATTAACACAATTCAGCAAGCGTAGGGTGGGCAAGTTTCATCTGCCCACGCGGATAACCGATTAAACGGTGGGCACGCTACGCTTTGCCCACCCTACGCTGGCTGCCTACGACTTCCGTGCCAGTTTTACGGTACTACCCGCCGACTTTCAGCCAGCCTTCGCCCCAAGAGGCGGGTATTGAACCCGCAGAGATTAAATGCGATCTGCGTACCCAGCTTCACTTTGACTTCTGATAGCCAGGACGAAAACCGTGTCGACCTCCTGGATGTATCGATAGAGCGCAATATAGCCGTGAGCCCGGCGGCCAATGACCAGTTCTCGCTGGCCAGAGCCTGTCGGGCGTCCTATAAGTGGGTTGGTTGACAGGATATCGATCGCCTTGATGATTTCGTCGATCCGACGGCCTGGATTGTCCACCTTAAAATCCATCAGGTGGTCAAGGATGCGTTGAAAATCTTCACCAATCTCTGGCGCGAGTTCAATGGATGCCATACTCAACGTGCCAGTTTACGAGCACTCGGAAGCGTGGCGTCCTGGCCAGCCACTTTGGCTTGCAGGTACTCACGCATTTCTGACCAGGGAATCGTTTTTCCTGTGGCAATCACGTTGGCGTAGCGCTCTTCCGCTTCTGCTGCAAAGTTTGCACGGTTTTCATCTTGCGCTGTCTTTTCTGCGATAGCTTCAAGAATGAAGCTGTGCGCAGTTGTCCCGGCACGTTTTGCTGCTGCTGACACTCTGGCCTTCAGGTCATCGGGAAGTCGGATGGTCGTTGTTGACATGATGCGCTCCAATTAAAGAACATGGCCCAATGTAGCACTATTGTGCTACACGATAAAGCGATCCTTTAAGGAAGCCCTGAACAAGTCTGCCGCCCTGTAAAATTGTGAATGAGCCAACCACTCTCTCAAGCCACCATGAAACAAATGAGTTTTGCCGCCAGTGAATACGTGAAGAAGCCGAAGCAGA
>Ga0172373_10005211_pt1 | contig 17932 bp, 16 predicted proteins | sample Lak10m_2_FD_114546 | JGI IMG/M metagenome (GOLD analysis project Ga0172373, IMG submission 114546) | Freshwater microbial communities from Kabuno Bay, South-Kivu, Congo - kab_092012_10m | ecosystem: Environmental > Aquatic > Freshwater > Lake | place: Democratic Republic of the Congo...
GCATGCAGGAGGACGAACAATGAACTGGATATGGGTTCTAACGTTTACGGTGTTGGGTAGTGGCGAACACGGCACGATGGCCAAGTTCAAAACCAAGGAAGAATGCCATCGCGCGTTGGAACTCAAGGTAACAGAACTCGCTAACAAGGGAAAAACTGCGGTGGGGCAGTGTCACATGCGTAGTGAGGCTGGAAAAGGTTGGTGGTGAGCCAACCAGGTTTTCTCCAGGCGAAATCTTCGCCCAGTTGAGCAAGGCCGTCACCTTTTATACCGGTGTACGAATTTGCGGAACCGCTTCTGCGCGTCCGGCACGCTTCAGTCCAAGACCCAACCATATAGGGCGTCAGCCATGATCAGACTTTCAATCCTCGCGGGGTCTTGCAGGTTGGCCGCCGCCGTTATGACTGCAGGAAGTCTGTGGGGTGTGAGCCTTCCAGCCCAGGCCCGCATCGACCGGCTCGAAATCCTGAGGACAGAACAAGCGTTTCAGGGACGAAGCTTTGGCGACAAGGATGAATACGAGCGCATCATCGCGCGCGCCCACGGATCGCTGGACCCCGAGGACCGTCGCAACGCGATGATTCAGGATATTGACCTTGCCCCGCGTAACGCCCAGGGCCGTGTTGAATATGCAACCGATGTGGAAATCGTTCGTCCACGCAATGCAGAAAAATCGAACGGCGTCTTGCTTTTCAACATTACCAATCGCGGCAATAAGGGCGCCCTGACGCTCTTCAATGCCGACGTCACATCCAACGTCGCACAAACCAACGCGCTGCAGGATGCAGGCGATGGTTTTCTCCAGCGCACCGGCACCACCATGATCTGGTTCGGCTGGCAAGGTGATGTCAAGCCCGGTGACGGCCGAATGGTTCTCAATCTGCCGGTAGCCCGAAAACCCGATGGGTCGGCCGTTACCGGTGTTGTGCGATCGGAATTGATTGCCCGGCAGCCCACGCCAACACTGCATCTGGCATCGGGCTGGTTCAGCGCAACAGCAATGCCGTACCCGACCGCAAACCTTAATCACCGCACGCCTGATCCTGAGGGCTTCACTCCACGATTGACAGTCCGCGCCAATCATCGGGCCGCAGCCGAATCGATCCCCAATGAAGAGTGGTCCTTTGGAGCCTGCCCTGCCGGCACCGACGGCAAACCCGCCGCGCTCCGGCCAAGCGACACCGATATTTGCCTGCCAGCAGGGTTTCAGACGGGACGCCTCTACGAACTCGTCTACACGGCTCGGGATCCGTGGGTGATGGGCATCGGCTTTGCCGTCACCCGCGACCTCGCTGCCTTTCTCAAGACGGATGCGGTCAATACCTCGAGCTCAACGGCACGCACCCAGGTCCAACAGCCCACTGCGATTGTGATGGGATCTTCTCAGAGTGGTCGCTTTATTCGATCGTTTCTGCAGCGCGGCTTCAATCGCGACGAGGCAGACCGAGTCGTGTTCGAGGGGGCTATCCCTCATATCGGCGGCGGACTGATTCCTCTGGATATGCGATTCGCGCAGCCTGCTCGGTCAGCAGGCACCGAACAGGTCGACAACCTTTATCCAGGGACTGGATTTCCTTTTGCGTACGCATCCACGCATGATCCATTGACGGGGCGCACCCAGGGACTGCTCGACCGTTGCAGCGCAGATGGCAGCTGTCCGAAAATTTTTCACATCGCCACCGCGCTCGAATTCTGGGAACTGCGTCAATCGCTGGGCTTTACCGACCCCCTGGGCCTGCGCGATCTGGTGGAGCCCGCGAATGTTCGCAGCTACATCATGGGATCCACCCAGCATGCTGTCCCGGCAAGGCCCTTGCCCCAAAGGGCACCGTTCGCCGGCTGCGAGCAACAGCCCAATCCCAACCCGCACGTTTGGACGATGCGGGCGCTGTTCGTCGCTCTGGTCGATTGGATCCGCACGGGTCAGGAGCCGCCTCCAAGCGAGCGGCCTGCGATCGCAACCGGAACGCTGGTGTCCCCGGAACAGGTACGGTTCCCCTCGATTCCTGCAAACAACTATGGCGGTATCCAGCGTCCGGCCGTTCGGCTGCTCGCCACACACAACCCACTGTTCGTGCAGGACTACGGTGCGGGCTTCGATACTGCCGAGACCCGCGGCGTTGTATCTGTGAACCCACCAAAGCTCTCTGCGGCCCGCTATGGCGTACTGGTTCCACAGGTCGACTCGGACGGCAACGATCTGGGCGGAATCCGCAGCCTGTTTATCCGTGTTCCGATCGGCACCTACACCGGCTGGAACAATTTTCATGCATCACTCTTCAGGGACGGCTTTTGTACGCTCCAGGGAAGCTTCGTTCCGTTCGCTGCAAACCGATCTGAACGCATTGCGGCCGGCGATCCGCGCCCGTCAATCGAAGAGCGTTATCCGAATCGAGCCGCTTATGTTTCAGCCATCCGCAACGCGGCCAGCGATCTGGTGGCAAGGCGGCATCTGCTTCAGTCAGATGCCGCGCGACTCATCGCTGAAGCCGAGCGGGACGGTTGGAGCAATCGCCCCTGACACCGCTTATCAGCACGACTGCGCGTGCCGATCTCAGGGCCTTGCCCTGGCAACAGCTAAAGGTTCCGGTACGAGCGACCGCTCGGAACCAAGCGCCCGGCACGCTTCAGTCCAACTGCAGGTTCAGGCCCTTGGCGATAGAGGCCCAGATACGGTCCTGCTCCTGAAGGAAGCGGGCGAATTGCTCGGGGCTAGAGGGGTCGGGCTGAATGCCAAGCTTTTCGAAGCGATCAATCATCGCCTTGTCGTGCAGCATTTGCGTAGCAATGTCGTTGAGCCGCTTCACGACAGGCGCGGGCAAACCCGCCGGCCCAAAGAAGCCGAACCAGCCTTGCGCCACAAAGCCCGGGTAGCCTGATTCAGCCACGGTTGGGATGTTGGCGAGAATGGGCACACGCACCGAACCGGTGGTGGCCAGCACCTTGAGCCTGCCCGCCTGAAAATTTGCAACCGTGTTGGTCAGCGCGCTTTCAAACGATAAATCGACTACGTTGGCCAGCAGGTCCTGCATCGCAGGTGCGGCGCCCTTGTAGGGGACGTGCGTCAATTTGATGCCGGCATCAGCCGCCAGCTTCTCGGCAATGAGGTGGGGGAGCGAGCCCTGCCCCACGCTGGCATAGGTGATCTTGTTGGGCTGCGCTTTGGCCGCTGCGATCATTTCGGGCAGGGTGTTGTAGGGGGTCTTCACCCCGGCCAGAACCGCCCCCGGCGTATTGACGATGTTGGTAATAGGCGTGAAGTCGCGGCTGGGGTTGAAGCTCAGCGACTTGTGGATGTGCGGCGCGATCGATATGGCGCTCACCGTCATCACACCCAGGGTGTGACCGTCGGGGCTAGCCTTGGCGAGCGAGGCCGTGCCAATGTTGCCCCCCGCACCCGCGCGGTTTTCCACCACCACAGATTGGCCCAGGCCCTCGGTCAGGTGCCTGGCCAACTCGCGCGCCACCAGGTCGGTAACGCCACCGGGCGGGAACGGCACGATCAGGGTGATGGGTTTGGCAGGCCAGTTGGCGCCTTGCGCCCCAGCCAAACCCCAAGGGGCCAAACACATCCATGCAGCAAAAACCAACCCGATTCGACGATTCACGGCAGCCTCTCAGATCAGAACGTCAGGGCTTTGGAATCTAGCCATGGGCCGGGTTGGAGTCAATCAATGCCAGCCCAGCGCCCATTCCGCTCACGCCCCAAGCACCCGCCCACTCACCCGCGCATAAAACTGCGCAGCCTGCGCAATCACAGGCTCAAGCTCCCGGCCGCGCAGATGCTCGGCAAAGAGCTCGTATTCGAAGTATCCGGCGTATCCCTGCGAGCTAAGAACTTTGAGCTGAGCAGCAACGTCGATCAGCCCGGTTTCTGGGCTCTCGCGCTGCAGATCGGCCGGATCACGAAGCGCCACAACATTGCAGAACTGCACCAGTCGGATCTTGTTTCCGTGGTTGCGGATCAGATCGGGTAGATCAGGATCCCACCAGGAGTGATAGAGATCCAGAGCAAGGGAGGCGTTGTCGATGGCGCTCACCAGATTGAGCGCATGACGCAAGGAGTTGACGCAGCCCTTGTTCAGAACACCCGCCGGATGAATGGGCTCCAGGCCAAGGTGCACGCCCGCGCTCGCCGCACGCTCCGCGAGCCTCTGCAAGCCATCGGTAATTGTGGCGCGCGCATCCTGAAGCGACGCAGCGCCATGGCTCAACCCGCCGGTGATGACCACCAGCGTTTCAGCGCCAAGCTCTGCTGCAGCCTCGATCAGCCTGAGGTTCGTGCGGGCTTGCTCGGCCGCGCGCTGGCTGTCGCCGAACAGAAAATAACCCGCACTGTTCAACGACGATACTTTCAAACCCAGATCGCTCAACTGCGTTTTAAGTTGTGGAACCGGAATCTCGTCAATCGCCCGCACCGTCAGCCCCACCGCGGCTGCGCCGGTCTTGGCGGCAAGAGGCAGAAAGGCTGCAATCGGTTGATCCGGGGGGCAGATGTAGGCGTTGATGGAGAGAGGATTTTTCATGGCTCTTGAGCACGAGTGTGGCGCAATCTCATAACTTCCCGCCTGAGATCGCGCGAGTGAGCTTGCTGATGCTATTGTCAAACGGCACCGCAATCCGCCGCGTGGATCGTATCAAGGATCTCATTCATGTCGCCAACCTGCTTTCACGGCTTCCTGCACACGATGAACTCACGCTTCTCGATCGCCTCGCTTATTCGCATACCAGCGATCGTGCTGGCGCTCGCCACAGGGGTATCCATTTCTGATGGCGTACTGGCGCAGACTTTCCCGGAGCGCCCGATCAAAATCGTCGTGCCGTGGCCGGCTGGCGGCATCACCGATTCCGCAGGTCGCATCATGGCGCAACGCCTGGCCGAGCGGTTTGGCACGGCTGTCGTTGTCGAAAATCGAGCGGGTGCTGCAGGAACAATCGGCGCGGAAGCGGCGGCCCGCGCCCAACCCGACGGCTACACGCTGCTGCTGGCCAGCGCCGAGACTCATGCCATTGCACCGAATCTTCGCGCCCGTCTTCCCTATGACCCCACCAAAGACTTCGCCGCCATCGCGCCGTTCGCCATCAACCCGTTTGCCCTTGTTGCACGCCCCGACTTTCCTGCAAGCGACCTGCGTGAACTGATTGCCGCCATCAAGGCGCAGCCCGGAAAATTCACCTATTCCTCAGCCGGTCTGGGCAGCACCTCCCAAATCGCCATGGAAACGTTGAAGGGCCTGGCCGGAATCGACATTCTTCACGTTCCGTTTCAGGGCCAGGCGCCGGCCATGACGTCGCTCATGGGGGGACAGACCGACCTGCAAATGCTGCCCGCGGGCAGCGCACAGGCCATGAGCGCATCGGGAAAGATCAAGGTCTTCGCTGTGACGACCCATGCACGGTTCTTCAATCTGCCGGATGTGCCGGCACTCAGGGAACAGGGCTATGAGGCAATGAATTTCGCCAACTTCTTCGGGCTGGTCGCGCCCGCTGCCGTACCCGCAGCAATCCTGCAGCGACTGGAGCAGGAGGTGCGCGCCGTGACCCAGGTCGCCGACACCCGTGCGGCGCTTCGAAAACTGGGCGTGGACAGTTACCCCGCCATGACCGCCGGCGAATTCAAGCGCTTTCTTGAAGACGAGCGGCAGCGCTGGGGCGGCGTCATCCGCGGCCTCGGCCTGAAACCCGAATAACTTCAAGCGATCGGGCGAACTGCTCGATAGGCAGAGGGCGGTCGGTAAGCTGGATCACTGAGCAGCCGACCGCAGCCTGATATGGGCGTGGAAATGCCGGCGGTTCCCAGCGCGTTCCACAGCATGGCCCCCGCGCTCGATAACACTGGTTTGCCCAGATCGCTCTCGGCGGCACCCAGCACGGAAAGCGTTGGAAGACCCACGCCGCTCACGAACACCGCATCGGCATTGCCTCGGTTTACCTCGCGAATGAGCCCGTAGACCCGTCGCGGCGGCTCATCGAATATGCACTTCACATCGGGCAGACACTGCGCGTTGACCACCTCGAAGCCATACTGCTCCAGCACTTCCCTGCTCCGCCGTGTGAGCGCCTCGTCATAAGGCGTACCGATGGCCACCCGGCGAACATCCAATTGCCTGAGCGCAGCCGCTGCACTGCCCAGCGCACTGATGAATGGAATGCCGGTTCGATCGGCCATGCGCTGGCAAAGCTCGCGATCGCCCTCCATTCCCAGGGTGTAGCTGGTGGCAGTGTGCGCAAGCACCATGACGTGGGGTTCGACACTTGCCAGCATGTCAACGGTCTGGTCCAGATTTGCAAGCTGACTGGCTGCCCGCTGCTGCAGGTTTTGCAAAGTGCCGACCGCGCCCCGGGCCGTCATCCGGTTGAAGTGCACCGAGACACCCTCCGGGGCTGCGCGAAACATCTCGCGCTCCACCGTTGGCGTGCCAGGGGGGATCAAAAATCCAAGCCGTGCTCGCCAATCGGTCATCCGGGTCTACCGTTCAAGAGGGTGAAGTGTCTGACCCTTTGCTGTTCAAAGACGCGGTCAGCATGGCGTAGAGCTCATCCTTGAGCCGAACACGCCGCATTTTAAGATGTTCGAGCGCTTCGTCCGAGCGATGCTCGATCCCTTCTTCAACCCGGATGATTTCACGGTCGAGAGCCTCGTATTCACCCGCCTGTTTCGCGAAATGCGCGTTGGTGGTCTTGAGTGTGTGAATCCGGTCGCGTAAATCGGGGAAATCGGACGCGAGAGCGTGTTTCTCAACATAGGTCATGAAAGGTCGTCCTGCAAAAGTGGGCGCGAGAAGCGAAATCAGCGTTGCTGCACTGAAAGCTGACTGTCGCATGAACACTCTCGCGCCCCCTTGAGCCAGGTCATGGAACACCGTTCGGCAACTGATTTCGGCGCCCAGACCCTGCCATCAAAACGCGCCCCATATCGGAACACCAACCCGCACTACACTGCGTACTCACAAGGAAACTCGCGATACGCTTCGAGGTCCTGACCTTCCCCTGGGGAGCAGCCCATGAATCAGCCCGTTCCGCCATCCCTGCGTGGCCTCGCCTACTCCGGCTACCACGCCCGGCGTACACCCGATAGCGACACCACGCTCACCCATGTCGGCCCCGGTACGCCCATGGGCGAACTCATGCGCCGTTATTGGCAGCCCGTGGCACGCAGCGCCGATCTGGGCGAGCGGCCGCTTCGCCTCAGCATTCTGGGTGAAGACCTTGTCCTGTTCCGCGACGGCTCGGGCAGGCTGGGGCTGCTGCATCGCCACTGCACCCATCGCGGCGCCGGGCTTGAGCTTGGCCGAATCGCCGAGCGCGGCATCCGCTGCTGCCTGCACGGCTGGTGGTTTGACGTGGACGGCACCGTACTCGATGCGCCCGCCGAGCCCCGGGATAGCCCCTTGCCCCGCACCACCACGCAGGGCGCCTACCCGGTGCATGAGGTCGCTGGTCTCGTCTTTGCCTACCTCGGTCCGCCCGAGCATCAGCCCGTGTTTCCCAATCTCGATGCCTTCAACCTGCCAGGCACCGAACTGGTGTCCTACAGCCTGCACTACCCCTGCAACTGGCTGCAGGTGCACGAGAACCTGATGGATCCCCTGCACGCGGTTTTTCTGCACACCCGAATGGGAACCACCCAGATCACCGATGCCTGGGGGGAAATGCCCGCGACCGAATACGGTGAGCTGGGCGACCGCATGTACTACCTCACCAGCCGACGCTTTGGCGACAAGGTGTGGGTGAGGTTCAACGAAGTGGGCGTACCCAATTTTGGTCAGGTCGCAGGCTTCTGGCAGGACGGCGCCGACGAGCTCCTCTTCCAACGGATTGCAGCCACCCGCTGGACCGTGCCCCATGACGAAGGCTCCTGCACCATTTTTGGCGTGAGACATTTCAGCGAGGATGTCGAGGGCCCCAAAGGCCTGGGCGATCGCAAGCGGGTGGGCCGCGACTCGCTCGATGTCTACGGGCAGTCACACGGAGGTCGATCACTCGAGCAGATGCAGGACGACCCGGGTGACTGGGAGGCCATCGTGTCCATGGGGTCGGTCGCATTGCATTCGGCTGAGCATCGCGGCGCGAGTGATGTGGGCGTCGTGCGACTGAGGCGCCAGTTGCGGCGCTTCGCTGACGAGTTGCAGGCCGGTGCAACACCCACGCCGCTCCGCGTCGCAACCCCCGATGGCATTGTGCCAACCTGGACCAGCAACACGGTGCTGCACGTTCCGCCCCGCGCCGACTGCCCCGACGATGAGCTGCTGCGCCGGGTGGGGCGGGCGGTTCGCGATGCGGTCATCGCTGCCGATGAGCTGGCCGGCGATGCTCGCGTCAATGCAATCAACGCGGGGCTGCGGGCGGCGGCTCAGGCGCTGTGCTCGCCGGATAGCAACGCAATATTCAGCACCACCTCTTGATCGCCTAGCGACGCTTGAGCAGTTCGCCGCTGATGATGAGCTTTCGAACCTCGGTGGTGCCGGCCCCAATTTCCAAGAGCTTGGTGGACCGGAAGAGCCGGTTGATTTCGTTGTCCCAGATGTACCCCGAGCCGCCGTGCAACTGCACTGCGCTGTCGAGCACCTTGTTAAGCATATCGGCCGCGTACATGACCGAGGCCGCTGTGAGCGCATGGATCTGACCGCGCCCGCCGCCCCCAATCTCGAGATCATTGCATTCGGCAAGCACGCGCCAGGTGAAGGTGCGCATGGTCTCGACCCAGACATACATCTCCGCGATACGTGACTGGACCATCTGAAACGAAGCGATGGGTTTTCCGAACTGCTCGCGAGTGCCTACAAAGTCGATGCAGATCTGCAGCGCGCGCTCAGCAATTCCCAGACAGATGGGCGACACCATGGCGCGCTCGAGATCGAGCCCGCTCATCACCACGGCAACGCCGTTGTTCTCGCCTCCCACCAGATTGTTGGCGGGTACGCGGCACTCGTCGAAAACAAGTTCGCCAGTCTGGCTGCCCCGAAAGCCCATCTTGACGAGCTTCTGCGCCACCTTGAAGCCCGGAAAATCCTTTTCCACAATGAAGGCCGAAATGCCGCCCGAACCCGTGCCCGGGCGGGTCTTTGCGTAAACCAGCAGCACGTCTGCGACCGGCCCATTGGTGATGTAGATTTTCGTGCCGTTCAGCACGTAGACATCCCCCTCGCGGCGCGCCGTAGTGCGCATCGAACCCAGCGCGTCCGATCCGGCTCCGGGCTCGGTGAGGCCCAGTGCCCCGGTGAGTGAACCATTGCAAAGCCCAGGCAGGTATCGGTCACGTTGCGCGTCACTCGCATTGCGCAGAATATTGTTCAGGCACAGGTTTTCATGGGCGACCCAGCTGAGCGCAAGCGCATGATTCCATCGCGCAAACGCCTGGGCAATGAGCCCCGAGCTGAAGAGGTCTGAGCCCGAGCCGCCCAGTTCAGGCGGCACTGTGATGCCGAAGTAGCCCGCAGGCCCCAGCGCCCTGAACGCGGCTTCCGGCCACCACTCGTCCCGGTCCATCCGCTCACTGAGCGGATACAGCTCCTGGCGCGCATACCGGTCGGCGGCGTCGAGCAGGGCCTGCTGATCGGCGTCGAGCCCGAAGCGTTGCGACAGGCTGGCTGACAAAGCAGTTTCGGCGGGGGCATTCATGCTTGAGTTACTCCGGGATCAGCGCCCCGTCCACTGCGGGGTGCGTTGGTTTTGAAAGGCCTGAAAGCCCTCGCGGGCATCCTCGGTCGAAGCCATCATGGGCAGCATCAGCTGTGCATATTCAAGCGACTGCTGAAGATTCATGTCCCGCATGGCATGAAATCCCTGCTTGCCCAGGCGAATGGCCGTTGGCGAACGGCTGGCAAGCAGGGTCACCATTCTTTCGATGCGCGCATCGAGATCGGCGGGCGACACCACGTCATTCAGAACACCGGCCTGCAGCGCGCGCGCGGCATCGATTGGCTCACCCGTCATGCAAAGCTCCATGAGCTTTCGCGGTGACAGGACCCGCAGCAGATAGGGAAGAATCATCATGGGAAAGAGGCCGATCTTGCTCTCTGGCGTGCCAAACATGGCGCCCTCAACGCCAATGGCCAGATCGCAGGCGCAGACCAGACCAAAGCCTCCCGCCAGCGCATGCCCGTTGACCCGCGCAAGAATCGGCAGGTCGCACGATTCCATGCGCTTGAAGGCATTGACCACCGGATTTCTGGGCCGCGACGGATCCACCGTGAAGGGCGCACCATTGGCCGCCGGCGCAAGATCGCCGCCCGCGCAAAAGGCCTTGTCGCCCGCCCCGGTCAGCACGATGACCCGGACCTCGGGGTCGGCCTCGGCCGCATCAATCCCGGCGATGATGCCCGCCATCACGTCCGCGTTCATCGCATTTCGACGCTCGGGCCGATTGATGATGATCCACATCGCAGGACCGCGCCGCTCATGAAGTACCACCCGGGTACCCTGGTCATTCATCGTCTCACCTCAAGTCAGTGTCCTGGTCTGCGCGACCACTTTCAGCGGCCCGCATCAGCTTTTCCGGCTGGCCTGTCTGCGCGCCACAAAGGCGTCGAGCATGGCCATGGTTTCAGGGGTATCCAGCGTGTCAGCGATGATGGCCGACTCCAGATCAAATTGCTCCGCCAGCGAGTTGACCGGACTCATGGCCATCAGCCGCTTGAGCCCACCCAGCGCAGCCGGTGACATGGCGCAAAGCGTCGCCACCACCGAATCGACGCAGCTGTTCAGTTCATCATCCTCGACAACCCGCGTGACCAGACCCAGCTCGCAGGCACGGTCGGCATCGAGCGTTTCATTGAGGGCCAGAAGCTCGAACGCACGACGCACACCCACCATTCTGGGCAGGCGCCAGCTGAGGCCCCCATCGGGCGTCAATCCCGACCGGGTGTAGGCGGTAACAAGCCTCGCCTTGCGGCTGGCAATCACGATATCGCCCGCCAGTGCGAGACTCATTCCGCCGCCCGCTGCCACACCACGGAGCGCTGTCACCACCGGCGCAGCGCACTGAACCAGCCGCTGCAAGCCCGCATGAAACAGCTGCGTCATCTCATAGGCCTCGGCCCGGATTCGGTCGCGCGCTGACAGGAAGTGGTCCAGATCCCCACCCACCGAGAACACCTCACCCTGAGCAGCCAGCACGATGACCCGTACCGAGGAATCGGCGGTGCACTCGCGGGTGAGCTCGGCAAAGCTTCGACACCAGCCGAGATCCACCGCATTGCGGGCTTCCGGGGCTGCCATCGTGAGCCGGGCCACGCCGTCTGCGATGGTGCAATCGAGGCGATGTCCGGAGATCGAGCGCTGCGTCATGCTGGCTTCCTTCATGCTGGCTTCCTTACCGGGCTCACAGCCGGAGAACCCCGTAGCCCGGCGTACCCATGGGCGCGTTAAGCGACGCCGAGATGGCCATCCCCAGGGCATTGCGGGTATCGACCGGATCGAGCACACCGTCGTCCCAGAGCTCGGAGGTGGAGTGCCAGGCCGACAGCTGGCTTTGATAGGCGGCGAGCGTTTCTTCACGCAAGGCTCGAAGCACCGCCTCGTCAACCGGACGGCCTTCGCGCTCAAGCTGCCGGAGCTTGACTTCAAGCAGCGTGTTGGCCGCCTGTTCGCCGCCCATCACACCGATCTGGTGATTGGGCCAGGAGAAGAGAAAGCGGCTATCAAAGGCCCGGCCACACATTCCGTAGTTGCCCGCGCCAAACGAGGCATGGCACATGACCGTGAATTTGGGCACGTGGCTGCAGGCCTGCGCCATGATCATCTTGGCGCCGTCCTTGGTGATGCCCGCACGCTCGTAATCGGTCCCCACCATGTAGCCGGTGATGTTCTGCAGAAACACCATCGGCGTGTTGTTCTGATTGCAGAGTTCGATGAAATGCGCGCCCTTGAGCGCGCTGTCGTTGAACAGAATGCCGTTATTGGCGAGGATCCCGACCCGGTAACCCCACAGGTTGGCAAAGCCGCAGACCAGCGTTGGCCCGTAATCGGGCTGATATTCGTGAAAGCGGCTGCCGTCGACCAGACGCGCAATCACCTCGCGACAGTCAAACCCCTTCTTGATGTCATCGGGGATGATGCCGTAGAGCTCGTCGGGATCGTAGAGCGGCGCTTCCACCGGCTCGCAGGCAATCAGCGTCTTTTTCGTGGGCTCCCACTGCGACACGATCTCGCGACCGATCGCAATCGCTTCGGCCTCTGAACCTGCCGCCCAGTCGCACACCCCCGAGACCTGGGTATGCATGCGGGCCCCGCCCAGCGCATCCGCACTCACCACTGCGCCGGTGGCTGCCTTGACAAGCGGCGGCCCCCCCAGAAACACAGCTCCGGTTCCCTCGACGATCACGTTGTAGTCGCTGAGCGCGGGAATGTAGGCGCCGCCCGCGGTGCAGTGCCCCATCACCAGGGCAAGCTGCTTGATGCCACGCTTGGAAAGCAGGGACTGGTTACGAAACATGCGCCCCGCCATATAGCGGTCGGGAAACACTTCGGACTGCAACTGCAGAAAGCCTCCCGCCGAGTCGCACAAATGCACCACCGGGAGGTGATTCTCGAGCGCAATATCCAGGCAGCGGATGATTTTCTTGACTGACAGCGGATACCAGGCGCCGCCCTTGATCGTGCTGTCATCGGCATGAATGATGACCTCGCGACCCGACACAATGCCAATCCCCACGATGCAGCTTGCTCCGGGCGCCTCACCGCCATAGGCCTGGTTTGCAGCCAGCGTGGACAGTTCGAGAAACGGTGTGCCCGGATCCAGCAAGGCCTCAAGCCGCTCGCGGGGCAGCATCTTGCCCTGGGAGCGCAGCCTGTCCACATCGCGCGAGGGTCTCGCATGACGCGCAGCCTGCTGGCGCTCATGGAGCTCACGCGCGAGCGAACGGTTGTGCTGATAGCGGGTGCGAAACTCGGGGTCGCTGGTACGAAGCGCTGAGCGGATCACTGCCATGTCAGTTCGCCTTCGCCCGGCCAGTCTCGGAATCGGGTCGGAGCCTGGACGGGTCAGTGTCCTCGGCCTCAAGGCTTACCAGCGTTGCACCGCGATCAAAACTTGAATTCACTTCAACATGAATGACGCTGATGCGCCCGGCGCGGGGCGCCGTGACCATCATCTGCAGCTTCATGCTTTCGATGGTGAGCAGCCGGTCGCCCTCGGCCACCTCGGCCCCGGCCTCGGCGTGCAGCGCCACCACCGTGCCAGGCATGTCGGCCCGGATGTCGGCTGACGCCGAGCCTGAAGCCGACTCGCCCGCTTCAACCCCGGCCCGACGAAAGTGCCAGTGCCGCCCCTCAAGATGCAGATAGACATCATTGCCCGCCACCCAGCGCCAGCCCTCAACGATTCGCCCCCCCAGATCAAGGCGAACCCGTCCAGCCTCGCCCGTATCAAGCTCCCTGAGACCGATACGCTGTTCGCCCACTTCAAAAATCTGCACCGGCCGCCTGGCAACAATATCGAGTTGCTGGCGCACGCCCCGCGAATCATCGAACACAATCTTCAACCCGCTCTCCTTCAGCTCAGTCGTCTGGCGCCTGGGCGAACCACGCGCCCTGGCGTCAGTTCCGCCAATGGCCGATACGCGCGGCCGTGTCCGGCGTCTCATGCACCATGAACCGGATGTCCCGGGAACCCAGCGCCGATGCGGCAAGCGCCAGGGCCGCCTGCTGCGGGGGCGCCTCGGCGAGCAGCGTTTCGGCATGCTCGGCCACGAACCCGGTGTGCAAACCCGCGGCCGCAAAAGCCGGATGCGCCACCACACGACCCAGGTAGTCGATATTGCTGGCCACCCCCAGGAGCGCAGTCTGCTCAAGCGCATGGATGAGCCGGACTCTCGCCGCCTCCCTGTCCCTGCCATGCGCGATCAACTTGGCGAGCATGGAATCAAAGGCAGGCGTGATCGACTGCCCCTCGCGAATGCCGCTATCCAGTCGCACGCCCTCGCCCGACGGCTCGCGCAACAGACCGATCCGCCCGGTTGCAGGCCGAAAGTCGCGCTCGGGTTCCTCGGCGCAGATCCGGACCTCGATCGCATGCCCCTGAGGCGCGAGCGAGGTCTGCGACGGCAGCGCTTCGCCAGACGCCACTGCAATCTGCAAGGCCACCAGGTCAACGCCCCAGACGCATTCGGTCACCGGGTGTTCGACCTGCAATCGGGTATTCATCTCAAGGAAATAAAACACGCCATCACTGCCGAGAATGAACTCGACCGTGCCGGCATTGCGGTAGCGCGCAGCCGAGGCCAGTCGGACCGCCGAGGCTATGATCGACTGTCGCAGCGCCTCCGAAAGCCCCGGCGAGGGCGCCTCCTCGACAATCTTCTGAAAGCGGCGCTGGATCGAGCACTCCCGCTCTCCAAGGTGCAGGACTCCACCCTGACCATCGCCCAGCACCTGCACCTCGATGTGACGCGGGCCTGGCACCAGACGCTCGGCGTAGATGCGCCCATCACCGAAATAGCGGCTCGCCTCACCCGCAGCCAGCGGTACCGCACTGCCCAGTTCCGCAGCGTCATGCACCACCCGCATGCCCTTGCCACCGCCCCCCGCGGAAGCCTTGATGAGGAGGGGATATCCGATGGCCTGCGCCGCCGCTTCAAAGGACTGAACCGGGGCCCCGGCCTCAATCTCGAAACTGGGCGCAACCGGCACGCCATGCGCTCTCGCAAATTCGCGCGAACGGAGCTTGTCGCCCATCAGGCGCATGCTCTCGGCGTCTGGACCAATGAAGACGAGCCCCGCCTCGGATACTGCTCGGGCAAACGCCGCGTTTTCAGAAAGAAAACCATAGCCCGGGTGGATGGCCACTGCGCCCGTCTGCTGCGCCACGGCGATGATCTGCGCCGCGTCGAGATAGGCTGCCGTGGGCACGGCGCCCTGCAACTCGATGGCCTGATCGGCCATGGCCACATGCGGCGCCAGACGATCCTCGTGGTGATACACGGCCACCATTCGGTGGCCGAGGCGCTTGCCGGTGCGGATGATGCGGCAGGCAATCTCTCCACGGTTGGCAACAAGAATGGTGTGCAGTTCTGGCATGGGCGATGGAGTCCGGAGAAGCGACGGTCAGGCCGTCAGGCAAGCCAGCGTCGGCGCCGCCTGTAGTGCTTGACCTGGCTGTAGTCGACGCTGCCGATACCGCCCAGATAGGCATTCTGCACGTCGGGATTGCTGCTCAACACCTCGGCCGACCCACTCATCACCACGCGGCCATTTTCGAGCAGATACGCCGACTGAGCCACCTCGAGCGCGGCGGCAGCGTTCTGCTCCACGAGTAGAACCGCCATGCCGTGGTCCCGGTTGATTCGTCGAATGGTGTCGAAGATTTCATCCACCAGGAATGGGGCCAGTCCAAGACTGGGCTCATCGAGCATGATCAGGCGCGGTTCGGTCATGAGCGCCCGCGCAATGGCCAGCATCTGCTGTTCGCCGCCCGACAGATAGCCCGCCTGCGCCTTGGCCCGGTCTTTCAGGCGGGGGAACAGATCGAACATCTGCGTGACACGATCATTAACTCGCGCACGATCGCGATGCATGGAGGTGGCGGCAATCAGGTTCTCTTCGGGCGTAAGGTGGCCAAATACCCGCCGGCCTTCCAGGCAGTGAACAATGCCTGCGCGCACGCGCTCAGGGGCATCCATGCTGAGAATGTCCTGACCATCAAAGAGCACATCACCCCGGGTCACCGCGCCGCGCTCGGGCTTGAGCAGTCCTGAAATCGATTTCAGGACCGTGCTTTTTCCTGCACCGTTTGCGCCCAGAAGGGCAACCAGGCCGCCGTTCGGAACCTCGATCGAGACACCCTTGACCGCCAGAAACACCTGGTCATAGACGACCTCGATGTTGTTCAGGACCAGCAGGGGACCGGCGGGTTGACTCATGACAGTCCCCCCCCCGACCACGGCTGAACATCAGTGCTGCGCAATTCGATCACTTGCCAGTCTTGGCAAACTCGGACGAGTACTTCCGGATTTCCTCCCAGACCACGTCCTGGTTGGCCGAATACCAGTCGCTGACTGGCACAAACCTGGAGCCATCCCACTGCGAGATGCGGCCCTTACCCCCGCCCTGGTGGTCCTGCGGCGTAATGGTGGTGGCGGGGATCATGCCGTCGGCGGTGAAATCCTTGATGGCGTGCAGACCTGCGTTGAGCCAGGCACCGTTTACGGGGCCAGCGGGGGCTTTCACGAAGGCCTGGCGTACCCCCTCGAGCATGAGCGCGGTGATCATCACGCCATAGCTGTAGTACACCGTTCCAACCTTGGCCTCGGGACCCGCCCCCTTGCCGGCCGCCACAACCGTCTTGAGAATGTCCTGGATCGGTTTCGCCTCACGGCCCAGAATGCAGGGGTCAACCTTCAGAACACCCTTGGCCTGCTGGCGACCAACCACATCCATGTCCGACTCGGACACCCAGACACTGGAGGACAGCCTGTCCATGCGGATCCCGTTCCGGATCGCTTCAGTCAGCGCCACGGTCTGCCCGACACCCGCCCCCCAGAACACCACCCAGTCGGGACGCGCACGCCGCACCTGCGGCCAGATGGCCGACTGATCATTGCCAGGCGGGGTGTAGGGGAAGGCCTGAAACTCGAAGCCCAGCTTCTGGCGAAGTGCTTCGAAGATGGGTAGCGGCTCTTTGCCAAAGGGCGTGTCGATGTGCACGAAGCAGATCTTCTTGCCCTTGAGGCTGCCGCCCTCCACCTTGCGGAAGTGTTCAACCAGCAGACCGGCCTGCGTCCAGTAGTTGGGCGACAGCGGAAAGATATAGGGGAAGACGGTTCCATCGGCTGCATCGGAGCGGCCTGAGAACGCGGTGATCATGTTGATCTTGTCGGCCAGCACCCGGGTGACCAGCGCGCGGGCAATGGGTGTGGACAGCGGATCGATCATGACCATGCCCTGCGCCTTGCCGCGCTCATACGACTCGACCGCCCGGGGCAGGTCGTTGCCGTGATCGGTCACATCGAGCACGATGCGGTGGCCGTTGATCCCGCCGCGCTCGTTGATCAGGGTGATGTAGTCACGCTGCCCCTGGCTGTATTCAGAGGTGACAAAGGTATAGACGCGGGTGAAGTCCTGCGTGGCGAGAATCCGGATCGTCTTGTCCTGGCCAATGGCAATTCGGGGGAACTGCGAGGCCAGCGCCGCCACTGCAGCACCTGATGCAAAGGCCCGGCGGCCGGGTTGTCTGGCTTTTGACATGGTGGTCTCCTCTTTCGTGGTGTGATGTGTGAGTGAGTCAGCGACCGGCATGGCGGAACGGCCACACCAGAAGATAGTTTCGAACATTGTTGTAGATCTTGGCCAGCCCCAGAGGCTCCCAGAGCAGAAACCCGATGATGAGCGCGCCATAAAGCACGAGCGGCACATGCGCGCGTACATCGGCGCTAATGGGTAACGACAGCGTGCTTGCCAATGCCCCAATGAGATTGTTGAGAACAATGGGGGCAAAGAGAATCAGCGCGGCGCCAAAAAACGATCCAAGAACCGAGCCCAGGCCGCCCACAATCACCATTGCAACCAGCTGAATCGATAGCTCGATATGCCACTGATCGGGCGACACCGAGCGCAGATAGCAGACAGCAAGCACTGTCCCGACCACGCCCCCCACAAACGAACTCACCCAGAAGGCAAGGAGCTTGAACCTGAAAGTGTCCACGCCAATGATAGAGGCCGCGTAATCTTTTTCACGCACCGCCGCGAGTGCGCGGCCAAAGCTTGTTCGACGGACATTGAGCATGAACAGTGTGACGATTACGCACATGGTGAGCGCGAACCAGTAAACCGCCCGATCGCCGACAATCGGAATGCCAAGAAACCGCACCGGCGGCACCATGATCGTAGCCTGCGAGCCGCCACCGATTGCCGGCACATGCGAGATCACGAAATCCACGATGTACTGCATGGCCAGGGTCGCCATCGCGAGGTAAAGCCCCTTCACACGGAGCGC
>Ga0172373_10005212_pt1 | contig 17927 bp, 14 predicted proteins | sample Lak10m_2_FD_114546 | JGI IMG/M metagenome (GOLD analysis project Ga0172373, IMG submission 114546) | Freshwater microbial communities from Kabuno Bay, South-Kivu, Congo - kab_092012_10m | ecosystem: Environmental > Aquatic > Freshwater > Lake | place: Democratic Republic of the Congo...
ACTTCGCCCTCTTTCTCCCATTGAGCATGATGGGGGGTGACGCGTTCATCGATAAATCGTCTGACGGTGGTCCGGAAGACTTCGTGATCAGCGTCGAACAGGGTGCGTGGAATCATGGTGCTTTGATAGGTTCAACGGCGCACGGGCCGCCGGGTTCGGTAAAGCGTGTGATGGTGTCGGCGTCGAAACCGCACTCTCGCAGGATCTCCTTGCTGTGCTCGCCCAGACCCGGTGGCAGGCGGCGAACCGCGGGAGGGGAGGCGCTCAGGCGAAGCGGATTCGTGGGTACGCGCAGCAGGCCCTCGGTTGGATGCTCCTCAATGCTCCAGAACCCAATAGCGTGCAGATGTGGGTCAGCGACCAGATCCTCCAGGCTGTTCACGACCGAAAACGGAATGTCCTCGGATGCGAGCAGGGCCAGCCACTCGGCGTTGGTCTTCAGGGCGACCTGTCGTTCGACCTCATCCCAGACTTCACGAAAATGCCTTTGCCTGGCAGCAAAACTCGAGAAACGTGGGTCGGACATCACCTGGGGCGCCCCGGCAACTGCGAAGAACCTTTGCCAGTGGGCGTCGGTATAGGGCAGAAGAGCGAGATGCCCGTCACGGGTTCTGTAGGGACGGCGAACTGCCTTTGCAACCGGCTCATAGCCCATCGGTGCGATGGGAGGCTCGAATGCATGCCCCCACTGATGTTCCATCATGTTGAAGGCGGCCAGAGTTTCGAACATGGAGACATCGACCTGCTGTCCCTCGCCGGTGCGCAGACGATGCATGAGCGCGAGCACGATGGCGTAGGCTGCGTGCACCCCACTGATCTTGTCAGCGACGATGGTGGGCATGAATCGTGGTTCGCCCGCCACGATGGCCTGAAGGCGCGCCAGCCCCGAGGCGGCCTGGATGATGTCGTCATAGGCGGGGCGTCCGCTGTACGGGCCGTGTTCAGCATAACCTGTGACATGACAGAAGATCAGGGAGGGGTGCTTGTTTGCGAGCAGCGGGCAATCAAGCCCCAGCTTGTTGGCCGCTGGCGTTCGCAGGGAGTGCAGCAACACATCGCTTTGAGCAACCAGTCGATCAAGGACCTGCCTGCCTTCCGGGCGCTTGAGATCGACCACAATGCTTCGCTTGTTGCGGTTCGAGGTGAGGAAGAAAGAGCCCATGCGAGGCGAGCGATGCGGCCCGATCGCGCGCGTCAGATCACCCTCGGGTGGCTCCAGCTTGATGACCTCAGCGCCCATGTCACCTAGATACTGCCCGGCAATCGGCCCGAAAATCATCGAGGCGATCTCCAGCACACGAATACCGTCGAGGGGGCGCTTTGGGGATCCCATCGTTTTTTTCAGAGGATGGCCACAGGAGACAACGGCGAGCCCGTGGCACCCGCGATGGGAAGCGCGCTTGCCACGAACATGAACGTATGTCGGCCGCTCTCGACAAGTTGGTCGAGCATCAGGCCTTCGAGCAGCGGAATGCCGTAGTCACGGATCAGGCGCTGATGGACAGGGAACACGGTACTGTCGGCAAAAGGCAGCACTTCGACGGCGAAGTTGTCAGCGCCCACCAACGCGACGTCATGGTCTGCGAGCCATTGCGCTGCATCAAGATCAATACCTGGTTCGCTGTTGAATGACGGACTCGACACTTTTTTTTGCGCCTCCAGCCAGCCGGTACGAATCAAAATGGCGTCGCCCGGCTCCAGATGCACGCCACTCGCGCTTGCTGCTTCCATTAGGTCGCTGCGCGTGATGACCTCACCGTCATTCAAAAGGCGGCCCCGCAGGCGAACCAGATCAAGCAGAACGCCCCGGGTGACGATGGGCGGCATCTTGTCCACCCCCAGGCGAGATGCGCCGGTGGTGCTGCGAAGTGTGCTGCCCATGTAGCCGTTATAGAGGCGATCGTCGTACCAGGCATGACACAACGCATCGACATGGGTACCGATGTGCAGCGGCATCACCACGGTATCTTCAGCGAACTGGAAGCCGCCAGGTCGCTTCGCGCCGGCTGCATAGTCGCCACCGTCGCGTCCCATGAAATGTTGCAGCCCGCAGCGATGCGCCGGTACCGGTGTTTTGGGCGACAGCAATTGCGCCAGTCGCAGCACCGTGCCTGTTCGGACCAATGCTGTGGCAAGACGAACCCGCTCAGGGGTAATGGTGTTCAATGCGCCACGCTCATCGTCTGGTCCCCAGCGTTGCCAGGCGCTGCTCGCCCTGGGAGGGCTCTTCTCTTTTTGCATTTCAGTCTGCCCTGGCGCCGGAGAGGCGAATCAGTTCCTGGAACTTGATGCGTTCGCGCGCTGCGAACGCAATGGTTTCCTGAGGGGTTGAAGAGGTGATGCGGGCGCCGGCGGTGAGGAATCGCTCCTGCACCGATTTGTCCGTAGCGATCTCGCCCATGGTCCGGGAGAGCTTCTCGATAATCGCAGCCGGTGTTCCGGCTGGCGCCACCAGCGCGCCCCACGAGGTGATCACGAAGTCGGCAATACCCGCTTCGGCCATGGTGGGTAGCTCGGGCAGCGTGGGCCAGCGCTCGGGACAGGTCACGGCGAGTCCGCGGACCTGTCCGCCTGCGAGAAGCCCTGCATAGCTTGCAATGTTGTCTATCGAGGTATCCAGCGCGCCCGACAGAAGCATCGAGATGGTTTGGGGTGCGCCGCGTGCTGGCACGTGAGTGGCTTGCACACCGGTACGCACCCGGAAAAGCTCTCCAGCCAGATGCGGTGTGGTGCCCACGCCCGATGATCCGAAGTTGATGCCCTTTGGTTGTGCTTTGGCCCAGTTGATGAATTCGCTGAGCGTTCGGGCCTGGTTATGCTGCGGCGAGACCAGCACCACATTGCAGTTGGCCCAGAAGGTTGAGACGTATTTGAAACCTCCTTCGGGATCGTAGGGCAGGTTTTTGAAAAGATACTGGTTGATCGAGAGGGTGCCTATCGTTGCGCTGGTGAGCGTATAGCCGTCTGGCGCAGCTTTTGCGCCCGCTTCCATGCCGATATTGCCCCCGGCGCCAGTTCTGTTTTCCACTACGAAGGTCTGGCCAAGTCTGATCCGTAGTTGGTCAGCAAGGATTCGTGTGAGAATGTCTGAAGCGCCGCCTGTGGGGAAGGGCATCACGATTCGAACAGGCTTTTCAGGCCAGTTGGTGGCTTGGGCCTTCGCGACTGGCGCTGCACTGGAAACGGCAAACGCCAGAATAGCGGTGAGCGCGTGTAAATACATCTTCATGTGTGTGCCTCCTTCAGTCTTGCTTGTATTGGGAATTGCAGTACGAGTACGTCGGCGCCTTCGGGGCCGGCCGTCATATTCCCGCCTTCACCGGGATCGGTAAACGCAACCGAGAGCGCGTGAAGTGGCCGACCGTCCAGGTGTACAAGCCCGGTGCTGACAACATAGTGTCTGCCGCCGTGCGGCACACTCTCGGAAATTCGAGCAGACTGGTCTGGAGGAACGCGGACAAACCAGGCGCCCAGACCGTCGGCGCGCTGATGAATGAGTGTCTCGGTCAATGGCTTCGACAGGGCTTTGAGATCAGTTGTTCGTATGGACTCAGATGGCGCGCCATGATGTTGCTCGCGACAGAGATCGGCTTGCATCTGATCTCGCACACCTGGCTTGTGCAGATACCACGCGCCCGTGTCGCCCTCTGCGCGAAGCGTCAGGTAGGCGATTCCATTGGGCCCCGCCGTAATGGGTCCATAGCCGGTTTGCGGCGCTGCATAGTGAACATGGAAAGGCGCGACCGCCGTACGTCCAAGTGATCCGGAGCCTCCGACGATGACCTGAAACTGATGCTCAAGATGGAAGTGGGGGGGCGTCACCCAGTTCGGGTTCTGTTCCACGAGAAAAGCCTGTGGGCCAGGCGCTCGCTGCTCGAAGGTCGCGATCAAGTCGGTGATATGACCCTGGAAAGTTTCGATCCGGCGCTCAACCCGAGTGCGGCGGGACTGATCGATGCTGGTGCAGCGAATCATGGTCATCGTCCTTTCCAGATCGGGGGCCGCTTTTCAGCGAATGCCGTGGCGCCCTCACGAGCATCCTCGGAGCCGAGCAGTTCGCCGGTGATGGACTGCTGGCGATGGAACATCTCGGTTATTGGCCAGTCTCGCTGCTCGATGATCACGCGCTTTGACGCGGCGACTGCGAGGGGTGCATTGGCGATAATCTGGCGAGCCAGGCTGCGCGCCTCGGCGAGCGCTTCTCCCGGTTCGGTGATTCGGTTGATGAGACCGACCCTGAGTGCCTGTTCGGCATCGATCATGTTGCCGGTCAGCGCGAGTTCCATTGCCACGCGTTGCGGAATCAGTCTGGGCAACCGAAGGAGGCCGCCGGCGGCGGCCGCCAGGCCGCGCTTGACCTCCGGAATGCCGAACCGTGCATCGCGTGCCGCTACCGCAAGATCGCAGGCAAGCATCGCTTCAAAGCCACCGGCGAGAGCGTAGCCTTCCACCGCTGCAATCAACGGCTTTCGGGGCGGCGTGAGTGCGATCCCCAGTATGCCGCGCCCCTCAACCCGCGTGACCTCACCACGCAGAAACGCCTTGAGGTCCATGCCCGAGCAGAAGGTGCCGCCTGCACCAGTCAGAATTCCGACCCGCAAGTCGTCGCGGGCGTCGAGCTCGTCGATGGCAGCGCACACCCCGTAAGACACCGCGCGGTTGACAGCGTTCTTCGCTTCGGGACGGTTGATGGTGATGATCACCAACCCGTCATCGAATTCGACCAGGACTTCAGGCATAGCCTACTCCTCGCGACCGAGCGCGGTCAGGCGCTCAATTGCGTCGAGATACTCGGTCTGCATGCGCACCATCACGTCGCGTACCGATTGTTCCTGGTTGACGTCACACACGGATTGCCCCACTGGGAACGAATAGAGATCGGCACGTTTCGCGCGCACGACTCGGGCGTGTGCTTCGTTGTAGAGCACGCCCTGTAGTGGCGTAGGAAGGAAGGGGGGCGCTCCAGGTTGCTCCCAGGCTTCAGAGAGCTTGCTTCGAATCATTCGGACGGTCTTGCCGGTTCGTGCTCGGCGCCGCACGGCATCTTCCGAGGTTGCCGCAAATACCGCCTGCTTTTCAAATGGAGCGAGTTCGCTTTCGCGCGTTCCCAGCCACACGGTTCCGCACCACACCCCTTGTGCGCCCATCGCAAGGGCCGCCGCGATCTGACTGCCCCGGCTGATCCCGCCCGCAGCCAGTACGGGTATGTCGGGTCCGCAAGCCTCGACCACCTGCGGGAGCAGCACCATCGAGGCGATGTCGCCAGTATGACCGCCTGCTTCAGTTCCCTGCGCAACGATGAGTTCCACCCCTGCGTCGCGCTGGCGGCGGGCGTGGCTGGCCTTGCCGCACATTGCGCCCATCACGACACCCTTGTCGCGAATACGTGCCGTCAAATCTGGTGGCGGTGTACCAAGCGCGCTCACTATCATTCTCACCTGTGCGTGGCGCAGGGCTACCTCGACCAGACGGCGGGCGCCGTCTGGCGTCATGCTTCCCCGGCCTTCGACGATCTCGCGTCGGATCCGTTCCCGCTCATCCGGGGGCAGCTGCGGCACTCCCTCTCTGGTGAGCAGGCTGTCCATGAAATTCCGGTGCTCAGCGGGAATCAGACGGTCGAGATTGTCCATTGCCCGCTCGGCCTCGACGTCGTAGGTGGATGGAATGATTACATCGACACCATACGGTTTGCCGCCCGTCCGTGAGTCGATCCAGCGAAGTTCCGTCTCGAGTTGTTCCGGGCTGAACGTGGCTGCTCCCAGTACACCGAAGCCGCCCGCGCGCGTGACCTCGACCACAACGTCGCGGCAATGCGAAAACGCAAAAACAGGGACTTCACATCCAAGCCGATGACAGATCGGGGTTCGCATCAGGTGAGCATCCAGTTGATCATGGTGTGTCACGCCATACGCAAAGCGCGTCCAATGCTTCGATTTCGCTGCCGTACACCCTGAGCGGGTTGATGTCGAGCGCAACCAGGTCGGGGCCAAGCGCAGACGCTGCCCGTGCGATCGCTGCAATCACTTCAGCGAGTCGATCACGATCGGCGGCAGGGGCGCCCCGATAGCCGCTCAAGAGCTTCGCGCTCCTGAGATCATCGATCATCTGCAGGATGCCCTCATGATTAACCGGCAGCACGCGCAGCGACACGTCTTGGAGTGCCTCGACCCAAATACCACCCAGCCCGACCGCCAGTACCAGACCCCAATCGGGGTCTTGGGCAACGCCGACGATCAGCTCGATTCCAGTCTGCCGCATTGGCGTGACCAGCACGCCGTCAATCTCTGCAGCAGGGGCGTGCAGACGAGCGGTCTGTATCAACTTCGCATGCCCGGAAGCCACCGCTGCATCGCCGCTCACATTCAAAAGCACCCCCCCAATATCGCTCTTGTGGGCGATACCTGATGACGCAATCTTCAGCGCCACCCTCCCGCCGAGTGCACGCGCGGCAGCAACCGAGGCTTCTGCGTCGCGCGCCAGTGTGAAGGGGATTACTGGCAGACCTTGGCTTGCGAGCCAGCCGAGCGCGGCGGGTTCAGACCGTGGGCGGACGCCAACGCGCAAAGGATGCGGTACATCAGAGGCTGCTGCGCCTGATAACCCAGGGTGAGATGTCCGCGGCGTCGAGCGCCGAACAAAGGCCGACCATTGGCTGACGCCGGCCAGCGCCTGGACGACGCGGTCGAGCCCAAACGCACTATAGGGCGCGCGAAGATTTGCAAGGAGCGCACGCGCGTGATCGTTAACGCGGGTCTGAGTGTAGGAAACCATCAGGCCGGGTACCGCGATGTCATTGAGCGCTAATGCCAGTTGCCGATGCAGCTCAGTCAGCCGATCGCTCTCTTCGAAAGGTTCCAACGGCACGGCATACCAGATGCAGAGCACCGCCGAGATGCCCGCCTGTGCTGCGAGGTGACGCACCGCTTCGGCGCAGCGCGAGGGTTCGAGACCGCCCGTGAGGTCGAGCGGGTTGTTGGGCGTGCCAAATCCGGGGAGCGACTCACGTAGTTGGCCAGCAATCTCGGGTGCAAGCGCAGGCACGGCCAGACCATGTGCTTCAGCGGTGTCGGCTGCGATTTCGCAGATGCCGCCGGAGTTCGACAGAATCGCCAATCCGCCCTCGTGGAGCGGCCCCAATCTGCCAGCGATATCGGCGGTTGCGAGTAGCTGTTCAACCGATCTTACCCGGATCAATCCATACTGACTGCACAGTCCATCAAACAGACGATCGTCCCCCACCAATGCGCCCGTATGCGCCTGAGCCGATCTGATAACCGCCTGGCTGGATCCCACTTTGAGAACCACCACCGCTTTGCGTGCCGAAGCGGCTTTCTGAACAGCTGCAAGAAATCGTGCGGGCTGCCGGACGGTTTCGATGAAGAGTGCAATGGCGTGGCTGTCTGGATCGTCGATCGCATGCTCGATGAAGGCGCTCGCGTCCAGGTCGGCTTCATTGCCCGTTGCAGCGACAAAGCTGACGCCCAGATCCTGCTGCCAGGCGAGTTCAGTGAGGAAAAATGCGGTGGCGCCGCTTTGCGAGATGATTGCTATGCCCCGCGCTCGGGATGGCGCGCGTACGGGGGTTGTCCAAGCGTGGACGTGGCCGGTGAAGTTGATGAAACCGAGGCTATTGGGCCCCACGAGGCGCATGTTTGCTCGCTTGGCGCTGGCAGTGATCTCAGCCTGAAGCGCTCGACCTGCATCCCCGGTTTCTGAAAAACCGGAGGACAGTACGACGGCCGCTTTCGCACTTGCCGTAGCCAGGTCATTGATTGCATCTGGGACCGCTGCCGCTGGAACCATGATGATGCCAACGTCTATCTGCGAGCTTGCAGCCCGGCAGCTTGCGAGCGCCGCGCGCCCATGCACAAGCCCGCCATGACGATTGACAAGGTGTACCGTTCCGGGATAACCGCCGCGCTCGAGGTTGTCGCAAAGGGCCCCCGACCAGCGGGACCGCTCCGAGGCGCCGACGATTGCGATCGACCGTGGTGTGAGCAGCGTAGCGATCACGCTTCGGTTGGACGGTTCGGCAGAAGGTGTCAATTGCATCGCTAGTTTTGACCGGCGAGTCGCCGGCTTATACCTCGATCCCAAGGCGGCGTGCTACGGGAGTCCAGCGCGCGACTTCGGCAGCGACGAAGGCACGTGCAGCGTCGGGGCTGACATCGGCCAGCGGCTGCAAACCGTCAGCAGTCAGACGACTCTGGAACACGGGATTGCTCATCGCGTTACCGAGCGCGCGTGCGAGTACTCGAGCCCGCTCGGGTGGAGCCGCCACAGGAAGTGCGAGCAGGTTGTACGTTGATGCGATTACATCGAAGCCCTGTTCGCGGGCGGTCGGTATGTCGGGAGCTGCTGCCAGTCTCGACTCTCCGAGCACAGCCAGGATCCTCAGGCGCCCCGCGCGGTGCAATTTGAGCGTGGTTTGCAGCGTCTCCAGCATGCAGGTCACGTTTCCCGCAATGGTGTCGGTGAGGGAAGGTGCACTGCCCTTGTATGGCACGTGCAGAGTCTTTGCGCCCGCGGTATGGAAAAACAGTTCCGCGGCGAGGTGGGTTGAGGCTCCTACGCCAGCGCTCCCGTAGGGCTCTCCGGGCTTGGCCCGTAAGTGGTTGACGAATTCACGCAAATTACTAGTCGGCAGCGACGGATTGGCAACAATGACCAGAGGCGCCACGGACATGAGCGCGACCCATTGAAAATCATTGAGCGGATCATAGGGAGGCTTCTTTCGGATGAGTGGTGCGAACACTGCCGATGACGCGGTATGCATCATCGCCGTGTAACCATCCGCGGGGGCCCGCAGGAACGCTTCTGCCGCCGTCAACCCGCCTGCACCTTCTCGATTCTCAATCACGATACTGCCGAGTTCGGGACGCAGTTGCTCAGCAATCAGCCTGGCAAAGGTATCTCCCGAGCCTCCCGGTGGGAATCCCACTATCAGCTTTAGCACCGTGCCCTGTGATGCGGCGAGCCCCGGGATGGAAAACGCCGCCGCGCTTGCGGCAAGTCGCGCCACGCAATGTCGTCGATTCACGAATCTCTCCCTTTCTGTTCAAGCCAAACGGTCAGGTGCCGATTGCAGCGTTCACGCGCGGCATCACCTGCTCACCCATCAAGACGATCGAGTTGAGCCCCAACTCCCTATCCTGCCAGTCCATGCCGCCATAAAGTAACGTGCCGAAATCGCCGATCTGCTCTCGAAGCGCCAGGATCCCGTCGGCGACCCGTGCAGCAGATCCGTAGATCACCAGATTCTCCACAGTAGCTTCCAGCGTGACCTCACTGTCTGGCTGGCTTGGATCGTTTTTGAACAGCGTGAGGGGCGCGCCACGTCGTTTGAGTTTGCCCATCAGCGAGCGGTAGTAGTAGTGGTAGGGACCATTGGGGTCGGTGACGTAGCGTCGGGCTGTGGCGTCGTCTTTCGCAACACAGATGCTCTTTGCGACGCGCCAATTGGTGGGGTCGGGCTTGCGGCCGACCCGTTCGCAGCCTGTGACGTACTGCGCCCAGTGGGTTTTCACCCATTTGGGCATTAGAAAGTTGGCTGAGATGGTGTCCCAGCCGCGCGCAGCCGACTCCTCAACGCCCTTCGAATGCGGGCTGACAGCGGTGACCACAATCGGTGGATGCGGGCGCTGCAGGGGTTTTGGGATGGACCCCATGCCCGACTCTGGAATGTGTGTGCGCTCGGTCGTAACGTTCCAGTACTTGCCCTGCAATCGATAGGGAGGTTCGCTTTGCCAAAGCTCAAGTACCTGGTTGATGGCTTCCAGAAACATCGCCGGGCGATCCATATCGAAATTGCCGAATGCTTCTGCATCAGAGGGGAGGGCCCCCGCGCTGATTCCAAAAATCAATCTTCCCCCGAGAAGGTGATCGAGCATGGCGATGGTCCCGGCGGTCTCGACCGGATGATGGTTGGGCATATTGATCGTGCCGGTCCCCAGGCGGATATTCCGTGTGGCATCGGCAAGCGATGCGATGAACAGCGCCGACGACGTGACGTTTTCCTCGGGGTCAGTGGCATGTTCACCGCAGTACGCCTCGGAGAAGCCCAACTGGTCGGCGAGCACGAAGGCCTCGCGGTCTTCGGCAAGAGACTGGCGCCAGTCTTTACCTCGGGGATGCATGGGCATGGTGAAAAAACCGGCTTTCATCGAGCGTCTCCGGAGGGGCTTGCCACCAGATGGGCGGCCATTTGCTTGAGTTCCCGGCGGAGCAGCTTGCCGGTGTTGGTCACGGGTAGCGCCTCGATGAACTCGAAGCGATCGGGTGTCTTGTAGGCGGCGGCCAGCGCCCGGCAGTGGCTGCGCAGCACTTCCGCGCTCACCTGCGCGTCGCGGGCGGGAACGATATAGGCCACGATGATTTCGCCCTTTAATGCGTCCGGCGCGCTGGTCACCCCACAGGCGGCAACCGATGGGTGTTGGCGCAGCACATCCTCGATGTCGGCAGGCGCCACGTTGATACCAGCGCGCTTGATCATCTCCGAGGTGCGGGCCTTGAAGATGAGATCGCCCTCGGCGGTGAGTGAGCCGAGGTCACCGGTCCGAAAATAGCCGTCTTCGGTGAACGCCGCAGCGTTTTGCGCAGCGCTCTCGCCGATGTAACCCGGCGTGAGATAGCCGCTCACCTCAATGGCACCGGTTTCGCCTGCAGCGAGTTCACGGCCGCTTTCTGGATCAACGATCCGCAGGCTCACGCCCGGTAGTGGCGGACCCTGCACCTCCATTCGACGCTCAAGAGGCCAGTGGTGCCAGGTGACGCAGCAGTTGCCGTATGACTCAGTCTGGCCATAGACGTTACAGACTTCGCGCGCACCCAGCACCTGGGCGACGGTGGCCACGTCCTGTGGCGTGCCAATGGTCATTGCGGTGCGCAGACTTCGCGTGCGGACAGGCGAAAAATCCGGGTGACTGATGAGCGCGTGAGTGATGGCCGGCAGCGTGTAGACCGATGTGCACTGGTGACGTTCGATCAGGGTTAGCGCAGGACCGGGTTCGAAGCGTCCCTGCAACACCAGCGTGGCCCCGTGAGAAAAGGTGGCGCACATGGCGTTCGCAGCGCCGTAGGACCAGAAGAGTGGCGCCGGCAGCATCACCCGGTCGATGGGCGTGAGACCTTGCCGCTCTCCGATGTGAAATCCGTTTTCAATGACCGCGCCATGAATGTTTGGCACGGCCTTGGGGTTTGCGGTGGAGCCCGAGGTGTAGAGAATGAAGGCCGTGTCGTGGGGGCGCGCCCGATCGCCGGGTGGCGGCAATTCGAATGGCGGCGCTGTGGCCAGCCACGCTTCATAGGGGTTGGCGCCGTCTGGGCACAGGTCGCCCACCACCACGAGTTGCTCGAGCGCAGGCGGACGTTTGGAAGCATCGGCCATCAGGGCAACAAACTCATCGGCGTAGGCGCGCTCCCCGAACCGATCCAGCGTAATCAGGATGCGGGCAGCAGAGTCGCGCAGCAGAAAGTCGAGTTCGCGGGGCGTGGACCAGGTGGAAAAAGGTGCGGCCACTGCGCCCAGTGCGGAGACGGCCACGCAGATCTCTATCCATTCAACGCGGTTATTGATCAGCAGGCCCACCTGGTCGCCGCGGCGGATACCCGCGCGGGCAAGCGCGGAGGCGAGCGCGAAGCAGCGGTCGCGCAGCTGCGGGTAGGTCCATGAACCCCGCGCATCGATAACCGCCTGCTGCTGAGGATGGCGTTCGGCCTGCTCGCAGATCAGGTCGATGAGGGTTCGGCTGAATGGCGCGCGCATCAGTCAAGAGCTAACTTGATACGATCGGCGACGGCCTTCCAGCGCGCCACATCGCGTGCCATCAGGTCAGCCATCTGTTTCGATTCAAGATAGGCTGGCTCGAGCCCACGCTGGCGAAGCCTGGTCTGCGTTTCGGGGTCGCTTGTCACACGACCGAGATCGGAACTTAGCTTCTGAACGATGTCGGCAGGCGTCTTCGCTGGAAGAAGGAGTCCGTACCAGATATCTGCGTCAAACCCTGGCATTCCACCTTCAATCACCGTTGGCAGTTGCGGCATCTGCGGGCTGCGCTCAGCGGTGGTGACTGCAAGTGCGCGCAGCCGGCCGTCCTTGATGAAAGCATCGAACGCCGAAAGCGCACCAAAGGAAAGTTGTACCTCGTTGGCGACCAATGCGGTGACTGATGGGCCCGAGCCCTTGTAGGCAACATGAGTCATCGAAACGCCGGCATTTATGGCGAAGAGTTCGCCCGCCAGGTGCGGGGCCGTGCCGCTCCCCGCCGAACCATAGTTGAGCCTTGCTGGATTGGCGCGCGCGTAGTCGATGAGATCTCGCATCGACTTGACCGGTAGGCTATTGTTGACCACTACCACCATTGGTGACGCCGCAAAGCGGCCCGCCGGAGCAAAGTCCCGCAGAAGGTTCCAACTCAGATTGCGGTAGGCGGTGGTATTGATAGTGTAGGAGTTGACGCAGAGCAGGATGGTGTAGCCATCGGCGGGTGATCGCGCAACCACATCGGCACCGATGTTCCCGGCTGCGCCTGGTCGGTTTTCAATCACGACGCCCTGACCCCACAGCTCGGAGAGTTTCTGCGCGATGATGCGGGCCGCGATATCGGATCCTCCGGGCGCAAAGCCCACGACGATCTTCACCGTCCGATCTGGAAAAGCTGCCTGCGCGGGCGGGCTCGCGATCATGCTGAAGACAGCGGCCAATACCAGCGCGGCGGCTGCGCCGAAGCGGGTGCGCGCGCTATATAGCCCGCCCGCCGCGCGCGAAAGCCGTTGAGTGGGTGATCCCTTCACGGTTGTGATCCTCCTTGTCGCGTGTTGCCCGTCAAGGTCGATGCGTGGTCGACCCCATCACCTTCGGCGAATCAGCGCGTATGACGAAGATTAGAGTTGCTATCGCATAGTTTCTACTGATATTTATTTATATTATTTGATAAATAAAACTGATAAATAAATCATGCGACGAATCAGTCTTACGAATCTCGAAACGCTCTGCTGGATCGCACGGCTTGGCTCATTCACCGCGGCAGCCGAGCGCCTGAACGCCACGCAGCCCGCCATTTCAGGCCGTGTCCGTGAGCTGGAGGAATCACTACAGGTCAAACTCTTTCAGCGACGTGGCCGCCGGATGGAGCTCACCATCCAGGGGCGCGAACTGGTCGAGCGGGCCCAGCCGCTGATCGCCAGCATCGAGGAGGTGATTACTTCACTCGACAATCCGGGTGCTGTCACAGGCATCCTCCGGATCGGAGTGGGTGAGATGGTGGCAGTGGCCTGGTTTGGTGAGCTGATGGCGCAGTTGCATGAGAGGATGCCTCGCGTCACGTATCAGATCGAGGTTGATCTCACCATCAACATGCGCCAGAAGCTCGAGCTCGGGCAACTTGATCTCGCCATCATGGCGGCGAGGCTGGACAGCGATCGTCTGGTGAGTACGCCTTTGGGCAGTCTCAACATGCTCTGGATCACCTCGCCAGCGATTCGCAAAGCGATGAAACGCGAGGGACGCCCCCTTCGCGAGGTACTGGCCTCGTACCCCATCTGGTGCCTGGCACGGCCTTCGCACATGTACCCCATGGCAGTCGAAACGCTCAAGACTCTGGGGTTGTATCAACTCAGCATCAACACGTGCAACAGCCTGCAGACCATGGTGAGTATCGTCATGGCGGGAGGTGGCATCTCTATGCTTCCCGAGAACATGGTGGCCGAGGCGCTCAGGCGTCGTCAGCTGGTTCGGCTATCAGCCGAGATGCCCGCACAGCAACTCGATTTCGTGATCGCGCACGACCGCGAGCAGGAGCAACCGGTGGTGCGGCATATTGCGCGGTTGGCGGCGCAGACAAGCACCTTTGGGCGCCTTGCCCAATCCGGGTAATGCCGGTGTCTTCTGTCCTCAGCCAGCCGCCCACGCGAGCGCCGGCCTCGCCACTGGACAAACCGACTCGAACGCCCGGGCCACCCGCAGCACCATCGCGTCATCAAACATCCGCCCTACAAACTGGATACCCAGCGGCAGCCCCTCTTTCGAAAGTCCGCACGGCACCGTGATGGCCGGCTGCTGGGTCAGGTTGAACGGATAGCTGTAGGGCGTCCAGCCCAGCATTGCTTGCGCATTCATCTCGATGCTGCCCGCCGGGCGGGCCTCGAACGCCGGGATGGCAACCGACGGTGTGATCAGCACGTCATAACGGGTCATGAACTGTCGCATGTGTGAGCCCAGCGCCCCCCGCGCCATGGTGAGCTCATGGATGCGGGCGAGATCGATGGACTGTCCGATCTGCGCCTGCGCCTGAAAGTCGGGGTCGGTGACCGCGCGCTGGGAATCGGTGAGCGATCGCCAGATCGACGAGGTGCCCGCAAACCAGAGTCCCGTGCTGATGTGAAGCGGGTCGTCAAAGCCGGGGTCTACCGCTTCGATATGCGCACCCAGCTGCTCAAGCAGGCGCACCCCGCGATCAACGGCGGCGGCGACCTCGGGGTGCAGCGTTCGCACATAGCCCAGCGTAGGCGAATAGGCCATTCGCAGCCCTCGAACGCCATCGTCAAGTCCCACGGTGTAGTCGCGCTGGTCGGGTGGAAGCGACGTCCAGTCGCGCGGGTCGGGCTTTGACATCACATTGAGCATCAGCGCCGCATCACGCACCGACATTGTGTGCGGGCCCAGATGGGCCACCGTGCCAAATGGCGAGAGCGGATAGGCAGGGATGCGACCGAAGCTGGGCTTGAGCCCGACATTGCCGCAGAACGCGGCGGGAATACGAACGCTGCCCGCTCCGTCGGTTCCCACGGCTAGCGGCCCCAGGCCTGCAGCGACGGCAGCCGCAGCGCCACCTGATGAACCACCAGGCGTGCGGCCCAGGTGCCAGGGGTTGCGGGTCAGTCCGCTTCTCGGTGAATTGGTTTCGCCCTTGCAGCCATATTCGGGCGTGGTGGTCTTGCCCAGCAGCACAGTTCCCGCCTCGCGCAGGCGGGCCGTGACCGGCGCGTCGATCTCCCAGGGCTGATCAGCGGACAGAGTGTGGCTGCCCCGCAATGTGGGCCAGCCTCGGGTGAGGATCAGGTCCTTGATGGTGGCGGGAACCCCCTCGAGCGCGCCCACCGGCGTGCCGTCTGCGCGATGCTGTCGCCAGGCCTCTTCGCTCGCGCGGGCACTCGCCAGGGCCTGCTCCTGATCGATCAGTACGAAGGCATTGAGTGAGGGATTGAGTCGCTCGATTCGGCCAAGCACAGCCTGCGTCACATCGACTGGCGAGAGTTGTCCGCTCGCGTAGGCGGTAAGCAGCTCGGAAGCGGTCCATTCACACGGATCAGTCGGGCTCACGGGCATGAGAGGCTCCAGAAAACAGCGTGGGGCAGGCCCCGCTCAGGGACGGGTGCGGGTATGCGGAGGCAGATGCTGCCAGGCGAGATCGGCCGGGTCGGCTGCCATGGGTGCGCCCGATTTGCAGACCAGCACATGGCTCGCAATGGGCGTGAAGTCGGCCCGGAAGTGGTTCGAGCTTTTCACACCGATGATGCGCATGGCCTGGGCGTCGATCCCCACCATGCCGAGCAGGACCCGATCGAGCAGCTGGGTCTTGCCGCTCACCACTGCAATCAGTACGCCGTCTATCTCCAGACAGGCGCTTGGCCCCAGGTTGACAGGCGCGCCCGTCATCATTGGGCCGGCGAGCGTGGTGCGCCCATCGCTCAATTGCCGCACCCTGAAACGCCCGGCAAGCGGTGGCGGGCTCATCCCGGAATAAATGGGCACTGAGCGCCCGATTGCGCGCTCAATCACCGCACCTGTTCCAGCCGCGTGGGCAGCCAGCGCAGTATCGGGGTCATACAGCAGTCCGAAGGCCACTTTCTCTGGATGCGCCCGCCCAGCGCCTTGGGCGATGAAGGCGTGGAGCAGACCCGTGGTGTTGCTGTCGCCGCCTGCGCCGGGGTTGTCTTCGGTATCAGCGATGACGACTGGCGCGCTCGCCTCGCTGGCAAGCGCGAGGGCACGGGCTGTGCAATCGGATGCGTTCAGTACTTCCGTGCGCCACTGTCCGGGTGGGCTCACCTCGGCAAAGAAGGCGTCGGCAGCGGCGTGGGCCAGCGCTTCGGTATCGGCATGCGCCCACAACACGGGCGAACACTCGGCGAAATCCGCGGCAGGAAAGCCCATGCAGAAACTGAGCGATGCCGCATACCGTGTCTCGATCTCGCCCATGCGGTGATAGAGGCCCTGAGCGGGCTCCGTCCAGGTGCTTTGGGCGTTGAGCGGTATCAGGTAGGGCAGACGCCGCACTGCCACCGCCTGCCGACGACCCAGTGCAACCCGCTGTTCGAGGAGCGCTGCCGCGCGGGCACCGGTATCGGCCATGTCGATATGCGGATAGGTGCGGTAGGCCACCATCGCGTCGCTCAGTTCGAACATTCGGGCGGTGATGTTTCCGTGCAGATCAAGGCTTGCCACCAGCGGCAGGTCAGGGCCCATCAACTTACGCACGCGCGCAAGCAGTTCGCCCTCGGCATCGTCCGCATGCTCGGCAACCGCTGCGCCGTGAAGGTCGAGATACACCGCATCCAGCCCCGTTGCCAGTGCCGCACGCAAATCCTCAAGCAGATCAGCGCTGATCCGCTCGAAGGCGTCGCGGGTGACATGGGCGGAGGGCGAGGCCCCGGCCCAGCCCGAGGGAATCACCCGCCAGTTGCGAGCGCGCGCGGCGCGCGCAAACCCCGCGATCGGAATATTCACGTCCTGCAACGCCTGCAACATGGCTGCGCCGCGCTGGTAGGCGGGAAAGCTGTCCCCTCGATTGAAGGCAGCCCAATCGGCGCGACTGGGCGCAAAGGTGTTGGTCTCGTGCTGGAAGCCGGCAATCAGAATTCGCATGGGAGAGTGGAAGAGAAGCGCGACCGTTCAGCGGCCGTGATCGAGACCCGCTGGCGCGCTGGCAAGCAGATGCCGGGTGTAGGGGTGATGGGGTGAGGCATACAGGGCCTGGGTGGCACCCTGTTCAACAATTCGGCCGCGCTGCATCACGATCACCCGATCACAGAGCTGGGCGGCCACGCGCAGATCATGCGTGATAAAGAGGAGCCCCAGGCCGAGCTCTTCCTGAATGTCGCGGAGCAGATCGAGAATCTGGGCCTGTACCGAAACATCGAGTGCGGAGACCGCCTCGTCGGCAACCAGCACCTCGGGTCGGCAGGCGAGTGCCCGGGCGATCGCGATTCTCTGCCGCTGACCGCCACTGAATTGGCCAGGGTAGCGAGCCAGTGATTGGGGCGGCAAGCGCACCTGACTGATGAGTCGTTCGGCGAGCGCATGGGCGTCCGCACGCGAGAGACCGAAATTCACCGCACCTTCCACGATCGCCTCACCCACTGTGCGGCGCGGATTGAGTGATCGGTTGGGGTCCTGGAAGACCATCTGGACGCGGTGCCGAAGCGGCCGCAGATCACGCTCGCTGCGTCGGGCGACTTCGTCGGACCCCCAGTGGATATCGCCCTCGCTGGGATCGATCAGGCGGATGAGGCAGCGGGCAAAAGTGGATTTCCCCGACCCCGATTCGCCGACGATGCCGACCGTTTCGCCTGCCTCGAGGGCGAGGCTTGCGTCTTTCAGGGCCGCCGTTTCCTGGCGTCGTCCCATCCAGTCGCGGGTCAGATAGGTTTTGCCCACTGAACGGGCGGACAAGCGGACCGCGGCAGGCGCGCGCACGCGTGGCGCGGGTGGCGTCATACCTGGCACCGCAGCCAGCAGCATGCGGGTGTACTCGGCCGAGGGGGTGCGCAGAATCTGGTCCCGCGGCCCCTGCTCCACGCAGCGGCCCTGGTGCATCACCATCACGTCGTCTGCGATGTCGGCCACCACACCCATATCGTGGGTGATGAACAGCACGGCGCTGCCCTGGTCTCGCCGCAGCTCCGCGATCAGCGACAGGATTTCTTTC
>Ga0172373_10005214_pt1 | contig 17926 bp, 3 predicted proteins | sample Lak10m_2_FD_114546 | JGI IMG/M metagenome (GOLD analysis project Ga0172373, IMG submission 114546) | Freshwater microbial communities from Kabuno Bay, South-Kivu, Congo - kab_092012_10m | ecosystem: Environmental > Aquatic > Freshwater > Lake | place: Democratic Republic of the Congo: South-Kivu...
ACTAAAGTTCCCCGTTACCGCTTCCAATCCATTGCTCAATGCGATCCGCTGTCCCGTTAACTGGCCAGACAACGTCATCGTTGTCCCACTCACGTCCCCACTAAAGTTCCCAGTTACCGCTTCCAATCCATTGCTCAATGCGATCCGCTGTCCCGTTAACTGGCCAGACAACGTCATCGTTGTCCCACTCACGTCCCCACTAAAGTTCCCAGTTACCGCTGATATCCCATCTGACAGGGCAATCCGCTGGCCTGTTAACTGTCCACTCAAATACATCGTCGTCCCATCGATGTTGCCACTAAAATTACCCGTCACCGCACCAATCCCATTCGTCAACTCGATCCGCTGCCCATTCACTTGTCCACTAAAATTCCCCGTTACCGCTGATATCCCATCACTGATACTGATCCGCTGACCCGTTAACTGCCCCGTCAACACCTGCGTACTTCCCGTCACATTCCCGCTAAAGTTCCCCGTTACCGCTTCCAATCCATTGCTCAATGCGATCCGCTGGCCCGTTAACTGGCCAGACAACACTTGCGTGCTTCCCGTCACATTCCCACTAAAGTTCCCCGTTACCGCATCCAACCCATTGCTCAATGCAATCCGCTGGCCCGTTAACTGGCCCGTTAACTCTTGTGTTACTCCCTCAAACCGATTTCCCGTTACCGTCCCGCTCGCGATCACTGATCCCACCACGTCCAACGCCGCATTCGGATTTACCGTCCCTATCCCCACACTTGTACTTCCCACCACCAACGTCGGACTCGCCGAACCCGCCGCAATGATCACCTTCTTCGTGTCTGACAAATTCGTCAGTACCACATCCCCGGCTACCGCATTGTCATTGTATTGTGTCCCATTCGCCGCGACTCCCAACCTCATTTCATCGCTCGTTCGACCCACACTCACATACGTCCCACTTCCATTTAATCCAGACTGCACCGTCATTCGTGCAAATTGTGGTGTCGCTGCCGTATGTATATTTTGTGGCAAACCCAACGTGATCGTCCCTGATCCACTCGTTACATTCACCTGATTCGTTGTCCCATCGATCGTTCCCAACGCATACTCGTTGCTACTTGTCCCTATCAACACATTCCCCGCACTCGGTGCGCCTTGCCCTGTTCCACCTACCGTTACGGATAACAGTCCCGTTGTAATATTGGCCGCATTCAAATTCGTTAGGCCCTCGCCATTTCCGATAAACGCATTTGCTGTTACTGCTCCACTAAAATTACCCGTTACTGCAGATACCCCATCGCTCAATGCGACCCGCTGACCCGTTAATTGCCCCGTCAAAGTCTGGGTTACTCCACTAATCCCCGTTGCGCTCACATCCTGGGCTGTCAACGTCCCACTCACATTCGCTGTCACTGCCGAGATCCCATCTGACAATACAACGCGTTGACCCGTTAGCTGCCCCGTCAACGTTGCCGTCGTTCCCGTTAACTCCCCACTAAAATTCCCCGTTACCGCTGACAGTCCATCACTTATCGATATCCGCTGTCCCGTTAACTGGCCCGTCAACGTTTGCGTCGTTCCCGTGATATCCCCCAAGTTAGCCGTTACTGCCGATATCCCATTTGACAGTGCTATCCGCTGTCCTGTCAGCTGCCCTGTGTAATTCCCTGTTACCGCTGATATCCCATTACTCAATACCACTCTCTGGCCATCCACTTGCCCACTAAAGTTTCCAGTTACCGCATTAATCCCATTCGTCAATGTAATCCGCTGACCACTCAACTGTCCGCCCACGCTGCCCGCCCCACTTACTGCCAATGTCGCGCCACTCATCGCACCACTGACGGTCACCGCATTAAATGTCGGGCTTGCGCTGCTCCCAATGTCTTGCGGCAAACTCAGCGTGATACTTCCGGATGCGTTACTCACACTCACCTGATTCGTCGTTCCCGTAATCGTTGCCAGTGTGTAACCGCTCCCATTGCCAATTAACAATTGCCCATTATTCGGGGTCGCCGTTAGCCCTGTTCCCCCATTCTTCAATGGCAACGTCCCACTCACATTACTCACATTGATTCCCGTTAATCCAGATCCATCACCCACAAATGCAGACGCCGTCACATTCCCACTAAAATTCGCGGTAACCGCAGCGATCCCGTCCGTCAACGCGATCCGTTGGCCCGTTAGCTGGCCCGTCAACGTTGCCGTCGTTCCTGTAATGTCACCAGAGAAATTCCCCGTCACCACCGATATCCCGTTGCTCAGACTAATGCGCTGGCCCGTTAATTGACCACTGAGGGTTTGGGTCGTGCCGACCACATCCCCACTAAAATTCGCCGTCACCGCCGATAACCCATTGGTGAGCACGATGCGCTTGCCATCCACTTGTCCCGTGTAGCTACCCGTCACTGCCGATATCCCATCCGTCAATGCAATTCGTTGGCCCGTCAACTGGCCTGTATATACCCCCGTCACTCCCTCAAATCGATTCGCACTCACCGTACTTGTGAAGTTACCTGTCACCGCTGCAACTCCATCGCTTAGCGAGATCCGTTGTCCCGTTAACTGGCCCGTCAATGTTGCCGTCGTTCCACTGAGGTCTCCAGAAAAATTACCCGTTACCGCATTGATCCCATTGGTCAGTGCGATCCGCTGCCCACTCAATTGCCCGGTGAGTGTTGCCGTACTTCCCGTCACATTCCCACTAAAATTCCCCGTTACCGCACTGATCCCATTGCTCAATTCAATCCGCTGACCCGTCAACTGACCACTCAACGTTTGGGTTGTACCACTCACGTCACCACTAAAATTCCCCGTCACCGCACTTATCCCATTGCTCAATGCAATCCGCTGACCCGTCAACTGGCCCGTTAGTGTTTGGGTCGTTCCAGTGATTGCTCCGCTAAAGTTCCCCGTCACCGCATCAATCCCATTTGTGATTGAGATGCGTTGCCCACTGAGCTGCCCCGTTAACGTTTGTGTTGTGCCGGTGATTGCACCACTAAAATTCCCCGTCACTGCCGATATCCCATCACTGATACTGATCCGTTGACCCGTCAACTGGCCCGTCAATGTGGCCGTGGTTCCCGTTACATCTCCCGTAAAATTCCCCGTTACCGCATTGATCCCATCACTGATACTGATCCGTTGACCCGTCAACTGCCCCGTCAATGTGGCCGTGGTTCCCGTTACATCTCCCGTAAAATTCCCCGTTACCGCATTGATCCCATCGCTGATACTGATCCGTTGACCCGTTAACTGCCCTGTCAACGTTTGCGTGCTTCCCGTCACATTCCCACTAAAATTCCCCGTCACCGCATTGATACCATCACTGATACTGATCCGTTGGCCCGTTAACTGGCCCCCTAACGTCGCCGTTGTCCCCGTAATCTCCCCACTAAAATTCCCCGTTACCGCATTAATCCCATTACTTAAGCTAATCCGTTGTCCCGTCACCTGTCCCGTGTAATTACCCGTCACCGCTGATATCCCATTGGATAGCGTGATCCGCTGCCCTGTTAATTCGCCTGTATATACACCCGTCACTCCCTCAAACCGATTCGCACTCACCGTATTTGAAAAATTCCCCGTCGCCGCACTAATCCCACTCGTCAACTCGACAGTCGATGCATTCAACTGCCCCGTCACTGTCACCGTCGTCGCCGTTAACTCCCCGCTAAAGTTCCCTGTCACCGCACTGATCCCATTACTTACGCTAATTCGTTGTCCCGTGACTTCTCCACTAAAGTTCCCTGTCACCGCACTGATCCCATTACTTAAGCTAATCCGTTGGCCCGTTAATTGCCCACTCAAATTCCCCGTTACAGCACTCAACCCATTACTTAAGCTAATCCGTTGGCCCGTTAACTCCCCACTCAAATTCCCCGTCACCGCACTCAACCCATTACTTAAGCTCACCCGCTGACCCGTTAACTCTCCACTAAAATTCCCTGTTACCGCATTGATCCCATTACTTAACGTGATCCGCTGGCCACTCATCTGCCCCGTCAACGTCTGCGTCGTCCCTGTCACATCCCCAGTAAAATTACCCGTTACTGCCGATATCCCGTTGCTGATTTGGATCCTCTGTCCCGTAATTTGACCCGTATAATTCCCCGTTACCGCATTGATCCCATTACTTAACGTGATCCGCTGGCCACTCATCTGCCCCGTCAACGTTGCCGTCGTTCCCGCTAAATCCCCACTAAAATTCCCCGTTACCGCATTGATCCCATTACTTAACGTGATCCGCTGGCCACTCATCTGCCCCGTCAACGTTGCCGTCGTTCCCGTCAACTCCCCACTAAAGTTCCCCGTCACCGCACTGATCCCATCCGTGAGCTCGATCCGTTGACCCGTTAACTGTCCCGTCAACGTTTGCGTCGTTCCACTGATTTCACCTGTGAAGTTTCCCGTTACCGCGGATATCCCGTTGCTGATTTGGATCCGCTGGCCCGTAATTTGACCCGTATAATTCCCCGTTACCGCGGATATCCCATTACTGAGCACCACCCGCTGGCCCGTGATCTGCCCACTAAAATTCCCCGTTACCGCATTGATCCCATTACTTAAACTAATCCGCTGGCCTGTTAATTGCCCACTAAGCGTCTGCGTTGTCCCGCTCACATCTCCACTAAAATTCCCCGTTACCGCATTGATCCCATTACTTAACGTGATCCGTTGACCTGTTAATTGTCCACTAAGCGTCTGTGTTGTGCCTTGTACATCTCCAAAATTCCCCGTCGCCGCTGATATCCCATCCGTTAACACGATTCGCTGCCCGCTCAATTGTCCACTCAAACTTTGCGTTGTCCCCGTTATCCCACCTGTAAAATTACCCGTTACCGCGCTGATCCCATTCGTAATCAAGATCCGCTGGCCCGTTAACTGGCCCGTAAAATTCCCCGTCACCGCTGACAACCCGTCACTCAATACCACCCGCTGTCCCGTTAACTGTCCACTCAATGTCTCCGTCACCGCGCTCACCGATGTCGCACTCACCGCACCATTCACCGTCATCCCACCAAACACCGGACTTGCGCCCGTCGATATGTCTTGCGGCAAACTGAGTGTGATCGATCCTGCCCCACTATTCACATTCACCTGATTTGTTGTCCCCGCTATCGTCGCAAGGCTATACCCTCCCCCATTTCCCACCAACACTTGCCCATCTCCGGGCGCACTCGATAGCCCACTTCCCCCATTCGCCACTCCCAATACTCCCGTTGCATTCGTCGCGATGTTAAGCCCCGTTATCTGACTCCCATCCCCTACAAAACTTCCCGCATTCAATCCCCCACTAAAATTCCCCGTTACCGCACTGATCCCATTGCTCAATGCAATCCGCTGCCCATCCACTTGCCCACTAAAATTCCCCGTTACCGCACTGATCCCATTGCTCAATGCAATCCGCTGGCCCGTCAACTGCCCCGTCAATGCTTGCGTTGTTCCTTCAAACCGATTCGCCGTTACCGTACTTGTGAAATTACCGGTCACCCCACTCACTCCGCCCGTCAACGTAATACTACTCAATCCCAACTGGCCCACCGTCACCGCCCCACTAAAGTTCGCCGTTGCCGCACTGATCCCATTACTCAACGATATCCGTTGCCCGGTTAACTGACCCGTCAACGTTTGTGTTGTTCCCGTTAGGTCCCCACTAAAATTCCCCGTTACCGCACTGATCCCATTGCTCAATGCAATCCGCTGGCCCGTCAACTGCCCACTCAACGTTTGCGTCGTTCCACTCACATCACCACTAAAATTCCCCGTCACCGCATTAATTCCGTTACTGAGCGTGATCCGCTGTCCCGTCAACTGTCCACTCAACGTTTGCGTCGTTCCACTCACATCACCACTAAAATTCCCCGTCACCGCACTTATCCCATTGCTCAATGCAATCCGCTGGCCCGTTAACTGCCCACTCAACGTTTGCGTCGTTCCACTCACATCACCACTAAAATTCCCCGTCACCGCACTTATCCCATTTGTCAGCGCGATCCGCTGCCCACTGATCTGGCCCGTATAGTTCCCCGTTACCGCACTGATCCCATCCGAAAGGGTCAATCGTTGTCCGGCGACCAAGCCACTAAAGTTCCCGGTCACCGCCGATATCCCGTTACTCAAACTAACCCGCTGGCCCGTTATCTCTCCCGTATAGTTCCCCGTTACCGCGCTGATCCCATTCGTAATCGCGATCCGCTGTCCACTAATCTGCCCTGTGTAATTTCCCGTTACCGCACTCAACCCATTACTTAAACTGATCCGCTGGCCCGTTATCTGTCCACTAAAATTCCCCGTCGCTGCCGATAAACCTTCCGTCAACGTACTGCTTTTCGCACTCACTTCCCCACTAAAATTACCCGTTACTGCTCCCACCCCTTCACTCACCACTAAGCTCTTCGCCACTACATCCCCACTAAAATTCCCCGTCACCGCATTGATCCCATCGCTGATCGATATCCGCTGCCCACTCATTTGCCCGCTCAATGACAACGTTTCCGCTACCACTTCCCCTGTAAAATTCCCTGTAGACGCATAGATCCCATTCACCAACACAACACGTTGTCCCGTTAATTGCCCCGTCAACGTCTGCGTTGTCCCACTGATTAATCCACTAAAATTCCCCGTCACTGCGGATAGCCCGTTACTCAATACGACTCGCTGGCCCGTTAACTGCCCTGTCAACGTTTGCGTCGTCCCACTCAAACTCCCGCTAAAATTCCCCGTTACTGCATTGATCCCATTACTTATTGTAATCCGCTGTCCCGTCAGTTGTCCGCCCACACTTGCCGTCCCACTTAACGTCATCCCCACACCACTCACATTCCCGTTTACACTCACATTTCCCGTTACCCCTACATTCCCAACCACATTCACATTTCCCCCTACTCCCAAATCCCCTGTCATCGTGTCTCCACTCACATTCACATACGCCGTATCTGCCGTCCCTAACGTTGCATATCTCGCATCCGCTGCCGTTTGTGTGTAATACCTCGTATCCAAATCTTTCGACCCATATCCCGTTATGTGTCCATTCCCATCTATCGTTAACCCATTCACCACATTCCCATTCGCCAGCGTGAAGCTATTCACCGTCGACGTGTCTTCATGCGCTATCGTTATCGTCCCAGCTCCATTCGTTATCGCGATTCCCGTTCCCCCAGTCAGCTGGGCTTTTGTATACGCCCCGCTATTCCCAATTAACAACTGCCCATTACTTGGCCCGCTACTTAATCCCGTTCCACCACTTGTTACCGCTACCGTCCCTGATCCCCCTCCAAAGTTGATGTTCGTCAGTAAACTCCCGTCTCCCACAAATGCACTCGCCGTTACCACTCCACTAAAATTCCCCGTTACTGCCGCTATCCCATTGTTCAACGAGACTCGCTGGCCCGTTAATTGCCCTGTCAACACCTGCGTGCTCCCTGTCACATTCCCACTAAAATTCCCTGTTACCGCACTTATCCCATCCGTTAACGTCATCCGTTGACCACTCACTTGGCCCGTGAAATTTCCCGTTACCCCACTAATCCCATTCGTTAATACGATTCGCTGTCCACTCAACCGCCCCGTCAACACCTGCGTACTTCCCGTCACATTCCCACTAAAATTCCCCGTTACCGCATTGATCCCATTACTTAATGTGATCCGTTGCCCACTCATCTGCCCGCTCATAGTCCCCGTCGTCGCATTCACCACTCCCACATTCACACTATTAAACGTCGGATTGCTTCCACTATGTATCTCTTGCGGCAAACTAATCGTGATACTTCCCGCTCCATTCACCACACTGACCTGGTTCGTTGTTCCACTTATCGTTGCCAGCGTATACCCACTCCCATTTCCCACTAACAACTGCCCATTACTTGGCGCCGTCGATAACCCGGTTCCCCCATTCACCACTCCCATCGTTCCCGCTACCCCTCCTCCCGATACGCTAATCCCCGTTAACTGACTTCCATCTCCCACAAATGCACTCGCCGTTACCACTCCACTAAAATTCCCCGTTACCGCATTGATCCCATTACTTAATGTAATCCGCTGTCCCGTTAACTGCCCGGTCAACGTTGCCGCCGTTCCCGTCAACTCCCCACTAAAATTCCCCGTTACCGCATTGATCCCATTACTTAATGTGATCCGCTGTCCCTCCATTTGCCCTGTCAACGTTTGCGTACTTCCCGTAATCTGCGTCGCCGTTATCCCACTAAACACCGGGCTTGCTCCCGTATGTATGTTTTGCGGCAAACTCACCGTGATCGATCCCGATGTACTCGTCACCGTCACCTGATTTGTTACTCCACCTATCGTCGCAAGCCCATATCCCCCATCTCCCGTTCCCACCAATACTTGCCCGCTACTTGGCTCTCTACTTACTCCTGTTCCCCCATTCGCCACTCCCAATGCGCCCGCTATCGCTCCACTTAAACTTAAATTCGTTAGCCCTGACCCATCTCCCACAAATGCATTCGCACTCACTGTCCCACTAAAATTTCCCGTTACCGCATTGATCCCATTACTTAATGTGATCCGTTGTCCACTCAGTTGGCCCGTTAATACCTGCGTACTTCCCGTCACATTCCCACTAAAATTCCCCGTTACGGCACTAACCCCATTGCTTAAGCTAATCCGTTGTCCCGTTAACTGCCCCGTCAACGTCTGCGTTGTCCCCGTTACATCGCCTGTAAAATTCCCCGTTACCGCGCTGATCCCGTTTGTTAGCGTGATCCGCTGTCCCGTTAACTGCCCAGTTAATACCTGCGTACTTCCCGTTACATTCCCACTAAAATTCCCCGTCACCCCTTCAATCCCATTTGTTAGCGTGATCCGTTGTCCCGTTAACTGCCCGCTCAACGTCTGCGTTGTCCCATTAATTTGCGTCGCACTCACGATTGTTGCCGTTATCCCACTAAACGTCGGACTCGCTCCCGTATGTATTTCTTGCGGCAAACTCACCGTGATCGATCCTGACGCATTCGCCACATTAATCTGATTTGTTGTCCCACTTATCGTCCCAAGCGTGTACCCACTCCCGTTTCCTATCAACAACTGGCCTTCTGTTGGCGTTCCCGTTACTCCCGTTCCCCCCTTGTTCGTTCCCAATGTCCCTGACAGCGCCCCCCCACCCAAACTCACATTCGTTAGTCCGGATCCGTCCCCTACAAAACTCCCTGCCGTTACCGTCCCACTAAAATTCCCCGTTACCGCTTCGATCCCGTTACTTAACGCGATCCGTTGGCCACTCACTTGCCCACTAAAATTCCCCGTTACTGCCGCTATCCCATTGTTTACCGACACTCGTTGTCCCGTTAACTGGCCCGTCAATACTTGGGTCGTTCCCGTAATTGCTCCACTAAAATTCCCCGTTACAGCTTCTATCCCATTGCTTAGTACGACCCGTTGTCCCGTCAACTGTCCCGTCAACGTCTGTGTACTTCCCGTAATCTGCGTCGCCGTTACCCCACTAAATGTCGGGCTTGCTCCCGTATGTATTTCTTGCGGCAAACTCACCGTAATCGATCCTGACGCATTCACTACATTGATCTGATTCGTGGTCCCACTAATCGTTGCAAGTCCATACCCACTTGCTCCCCCAATCAAGATCTGTCCATTACTTGGCGCGATCGCAACCCCGGTCCCACCCTTTGATATCGATAATGTACCCGCCACCGCATTCGTTAAATTTAAATTCGTTAGCCCTGATCCATCCCCTGCAAAACTGGCTGCACTCACTGCCCCACTAAAATTCCCAGTTACCGCATTGATCCCATTCGTGATCTCGATCCGCTGGCCCGTTAACTGGCCCGTCAACGTTTGCGTCGTCCCGCTAATCTGCGTTGCCGTTATCCCATTAAACGTCGGACTTGATGTGCTCGATATGTCTTGCGGCAAACTAATCGTGATTGATCCCGATGTACTCGTCACCGTCACCTGATTTGTCACTCCTCCTATCGTCGCTAGCTCATATCCCCCACTTCCCGTTCCCACCAATACTTGCCCGCTACTTGGCACACTACTTACTCCGGTCCCACCATTCGATACTCCCAATGCACCCGCAATCGCCCCACTTAAATTCAAATTCGTTAGCCCTGACCCATCTCCCACAAACGCATTTGCACTCACTGTCCCACTAAAGTTTCCCGTTACCGCATTGATCCCGTTTGTTAGCGTGATTCGTTGCCCACTCATTTGCCCTGTCAACGTTTGCGTCGTTGCTCTTATCCCATTAAATGTCGGGCTTGCTCCCGTATGAATGTCTTGCGGCAAACTCACCGTGATCGATCCTGACGCATTCCCCACATTAATCTGATTTGTTGTCCCCGTGATTGTTGCTAGTCCGTACCCGTTCGATCCCCCTATCAAAATCTGTCCGTTACTTGGCGCTGTCTCTATCCCTGTACCACCCTTGGATATCGATAATGTCCCTGCCACTGCATTCGTTAAATTTAAATTCGTTAATCCTGATCCATCTCCACTAAATGAACTCGCACTCACCGTCCCGCTAAAATTCCCCGTTACCGCACTGATCCCATTGCTCAGCGTTATCCGCTGGCCCGTTAACTGGCCACTCAATGTCTGTGTCGTTCCCGTTAACTCCCCACTGAAATTCCCCGTCACTGCACTTATCCCATTTGTCAGTGCGATTCTTTGCCCACTTAACTGGCCCGTTAATACCTGCGTACTTCCCTCTAACCGATTCACACTTACCGTTTGCGTAAAGTTCGCCGTCACTCCGCTCAACCCCTTACTCAACACCACTTCCCCACTAAAATTCCCCGTTACTGCACTAACCCCATTTGTCAGCACGATTCTTTGGCCACTCAACTGCCCGCTCAGCGTCTGCGTTGTCCCAGATAGTTCCCCAAAACTCCCGCTCCCACCACTTACGGCCCCACTCATACTCACACTCGTCCCGCTCACAGCTCCCGTCAAATTCAACCCATTTGTACTCAATGTCCCACTGATCACCGCATTCCCCGTGATCCCCACATTCCCCACCACTCCCAAATCACCATTCACCACATCTCCACTTGCATTCACAAATGTCGTTTCTACTTCACTCTTTACGTAGTATCTCCCATCCATATCCACGCTACTTGCACTTTGTACATGTCCAAACGTATCAAACGTCAGCCCATTTACCACATTCCCATTGCTCAAGCTCACATCGCTCACACTCGATGTATCCACGTGCCCTATCGTTATGCTTCCCGCTCCATTCGTTATCCCGATCCCTGCTCCCGCATTCAACGTCCCCACTGTCGGCGCTCCACTCCCATCTCCTATCAACAACTGCCCGTTTTGCAATACGCCGCTTGCACTCAATTGCCCTGTCCCGGCTCCTAAAATGATCCCCCCGTCCGTAAATGACGTCGCTCCCGTTCCCCCATTCGCCACCATTACCACCCCAGAGAAACTCCCCGCGCTCACATTCACATTCGTGAGCCCAGATCCATCCCCTACAAAATATTTCGCTACCACTGTCCCACTTGCCACTGCGTCATCAAAACTTCGGCCCACAAATATTCGCCCAGGCGTATACACCGCTGGCCATCCATTTACACTACTTCGGTTCCTCACCCAAAAATCCGCATTCCCGCTCTTGTCTTCTGCGTAAAACGGATACACCAAACTGCCCCCATTATCGTAATCCCCAACATGTACCTTTTTCCCACCAATATTGACCCCACTTGTATTCGATCCCCCTACATACAACTGTGACCCATTCACCACTCCGGATATCCCGTTGTTTGATCCACCAATACTCACATACCCATTCGGCAACGTTGTCCCGATCCCTACTTTCCCACTTCCACTCGGGATCATCGCCAAATGTTCTCCAGGTGCTGTCGTCATATCCACTGCCACCCCTGAAAACGTCAACGCCCCCGTCAACGTGCTTCCACCCGTCAACGCCAACTTCGTATCCACTTCCCCTCGCGTGTAGTACCGCTCATCCAAACTTCTCGTCGACATCGTGCTCACATGTCCATAATCATCAAACGTAATTGACCGTATCGTTTGGTCGTCCACCAAATTCACCACGCTTGCCATACTCGAATTATCCGTATGTTCGATCGTGATCGATCCCGTCACCGTTGTCAGCGTTATACCCCCTCCCGCCGTCATCGTTCCAGGCACTGGACCCGTTCTCGCTCCCATCAACACTTGCCCTTGTCCCAACGCGCTACTTGCCTTTACCGCTCCCGTTCCATTCCCATACATGATACCCCCTGCCGTTATGCTGCTCGTCCCTGTTCCCCCATACAACACCGGCACCGCTGACGATAAATTTAACGGACTCAAATTCGTCAGCCCGCTCCCGTCCCCTACAAATGCCACCGCATTTACCGTCGTCCCAAACGTCGTCGTTGCATCCAACGTCTTCCATGCACTTCCCGTATATCCTTGAAAATTCGTCCCATCAAACCGGATCGTTCCCGCCACATTCGCCGTTGTCGTCCCCACTCGGATACCACCGGCTACATCCAACATCTGTTGCGGACTCGTTGTCCCGATCCCCACTTTCCCATTCCCACTCGGCACGATGCTCAAATGTCCCCCATCTGTCGTAATATCCACTCCGCTGTTTGTGTAACTTAACGTCCCACTAATATTGTCCCCTCCCGCATTCACAAACAAACTATCCGCTGTTCCCTGCTGGTAGTATCTCCCATCCAAATTCTTCCCACTTAAACTCTGGATCCGTCCAAATCCATCCACCACCACTCGCGATATCGCCGATCCATCTGGATAACTATTGTTCGTTGCAATATCCACTTGCCCTGCCATCTCCACTCGGATCGTTCCCGCTCCATTCGTCACGATGATCCCTGGCCCAGCTACCACATACCCTTGCGTCGGCGTGCTTGTTCCCGTCCCGATCAACAGGCTCCCTAATCCCGTTAACGGCACCGCTTTTACACTATTCTCTCCATTCCCGATCACCACTGATCCCGCGGGGATATTCGTCGTCCCCGTTCCCCCTTGCTTCACACTCATGCTTCCGGATACCCCTCCTATCGGGATATTCCTTAACTGTGATCCATCTCCCACAAAGTAGTTCGCAGACACCGTCCCCACCACTTCCAATGCCACCGCTGGCCGCGTTGTCCCTATCCCGATATTCCCCGTCGTGTACATCCCGATCTTTGCGATCCCCGTATACTTAAACGCCCCATCCTCTACTCCAGAATCCAATTCTCGCCATCGGCTTCCGTCATACCCTGTAAATCGTCCGTTGCTATACCGTATCACCCCAGGATATGCGCCCCCTTCTCCTACTCGTATCGCCCCTGCCACATCCAACTTCACCAACGGATTTTCTGTCCCAATTCCCACATTCCCATCCATCGGCATCACTACAAAATTCTGTCCCGCTGGAACCTCGATGTTTCGCGTTGCGTCCCGATACACAAACGTCCCACTCATCGTTCCCCCATTGATCGCGCTACCTTCCAGCGTCTTGTTGCTCATCCGCTGCGTCACACTTCCGATAATGATCGGCATCCGCTGGCCCGCACTGTTCGTGTAATACAAACTCGTCCCATCGTTCTCGATCGCGCCCGCCTGTGCCGTACTGACCAAACTCCCCGTATTTAACTTGATCTGCGCTTTACTCGCTGTCCCGCCCTTGATCTCCAAATATGCCGTCGGGATCTCCGTCCCTACTCCGATTGATCCGTCTTCTAATACTCCCAATACCTGAAAATCGTTCCCATTTCGCACATCCAATACTTTCCCTGTCGTACCGGTTGACTTGATATTTACCTTTGCAGTTCCACTCGTGCTCGACCCAATATGAACCTTCGATCCGCTACTCGTTCCCAGTCTCGAATCCCCTCCTACCGTCACCGTGTTGAAATTCGTCGCGTTATTGATCACCGTCCCCAATACCACCAAATTCCCATCGATGAACATGTTTGACCGACTTCCGTCACCTTGGCTCAAATCCCCCACTTCCCCAATCACCACATTCCCAGATACCCCTATCGCCACCCCATTCCCAGCCACTCCCGTATTGACTCCTATCCCCTTCTTCTCGCTATCTACCACCAACACCCCGCCCGCACTTAACCCACTATTTATCGTCACCGATCCCCCGCCAAACGTATTCCCCTCAATAATCACTTTTCCACCCATCCCATGGGTGATGCTTATGTCGCTGCTGTTCTGCCCGCTTACCCGATTCCCAGACACCATCAACCCACTACTGATCCCCACACTCCCACTCGGATTTAATTGTAACCCTGATACCGCATTCACTCGCCCCATCGTTACTTCATTCGTGAACGCTACATTCCCACTCACCACCCCACTAGATGTAATCATCACCCCATTGCCCACCTGGACCGAATCACTCACCCTCATCGCCCCACCCACCACTAACGCCTGCGTCCCACTTCCATCACCTATCACCACTCGCCGCGCACTCAAACTATCTCCGCTTACTCGCCAATTCCCTTCCATCACCCCGTCCCGAATTGCCGTATTTCCCATCATCACCCCAACACCACTCCCCAAAGTGACGTTTCCAGAACTCCGTATCCCTTGTGTGAAATATCCTCGCCCACTCACATGCAACATCTCTTCTGGCGCGTAATTCCCTATCCCCACTTTATACGTATTGTTTAACGCATAGATCATCGATGCCCGCGTCGTCCATCCCCCCGCCGTGTCACTCTGAATATCCAGCGGCACCCAGTTCCCCTCGTTGTTGTACCCCTCAAATCGCCCCGATGTCCCGCTGTATCGTATAGACCCAGGCACCCCTACTGCCGTGTCTCCCACTCGTAATGCCCCATTAATGTCCAGCTTCTGTTGCGGTATCTCTGTCCCTATTCCCACTTTCCCTGTCCCATTTGGCATGATCACCACGTGCCCGTTCCGACTCGTTGTGATGCTACTCGATGGCATCATCGCTATCGTTCCTTCTACTTGCCCACCCCGTCTCGTGATGATGGTCGTATCCAGTTCCCCTAACTGTATATATCTCTGATCCAACCCTACACTCGCCAATCCCACCACATGTCCAAACTCATCCAAATTCACGCTCTGGATTACTTCGCCCCCCGTTAACCCAAACGATGTCTGTCCACTTGTCTTCGCATGGCTTACCGTTATCCCACTATCGCTCGTTGTGATCGCGATCCCAGTCCCACTCATGATACTTCCCGCTACTGGCAATCCCCCGCTTACCCCATACATCACTTGCCCTGATCCCAGACTTAATGGCGTCAATCCGTTTCGCGTCGGACTGTAGTACATCACGCTATTCGTCGGCGCGCTCGTCAGCCCGGTTCCCCCTCGGCTAAATGGTATCGACCCGCTTATCGCACTCGGATTTACACTCGTGATCCGGCTCCCGTCCCCTTCAAAACTCCCTTTAAAGACATCACTCCTTATCGTTCCTGCCACATCCAACGGATATGACGGATTGCTCACTCCCAACCCGATCTTCGGTTCCCCTCTCCAAAATGTCGTCATCCCACTCTCAGGATCATACGACCAAAAACTGTCCGCATTCGCTGCCGCATCCAATCGCACCCACGTGCTCCCGTTATATCCCTCAAAATGCCCGCTCTCGTACCGGATCGTTCCCGCTGATCGCCGATTCGTTGTTCGTAGCTTGATTCCCCCGTTGATATCCAATTCCTGCGTCGGATTTGTTACTCCGATCCCCACCAATCCGCTCGTCTGATCTCTCAATATCGTCAGCCGCTCCACTCCCCCCAACCGAATTCCTACATTCCCTATACCCGTTCGCCCTGAATCTCCCTCGATGTATACGTCGCTCGTTGACGATATCCCTTTCGCAAGCCGTATATCCCTCGCCGCCGTATTCATCGTGCTCCCGTCTGGAAATATCAACGCCCCTTCTCGCAGCTTTACACTTCCCCCAACCTCCAACATCTCTCGCGGGTCCGTTACTCCTATCCCCACCTTCATCCCCTGTGGGTCCGCCACCATCAACCGTCCCACCTTCAGCCCTCCACTCGCATTCAACGTGATACTTATCTCGCCCAACCCCGTGATCCCGCTGTATACGCCCCGCAATGCGTCCGATCCTATCGTCCCAATTACCCCACTCCCCTCCACACTCAACGCTCGATCAGATACCTCCGATCGCGCCGCCAGCGGCACACTCAATATCGGCACTCCCACTTCCCCAGCTATCCCCTCTACTCCGATCACAAAACTTAAATCCGGATTACTAAATATCTCCACCGGTATCGGATTGATCCGCCCTAACTCTACATAGATATTCCCGTTATGAAACTCGTACGTGAAACTCTCTCGCCATAGCTCCGTTCCTAACGTACTTCGCCGTCCCCCACTCAAATTCGCACTCGTGTTTATCGTTATATTTACTCGCCTCAAACCCTGCAAATATACCTTCGCATTCCCACTCGTCGCCCCCTGATCCGTCAATATCCCCTCAAAATATAGTATCGGACTTGCGGTTAGATGAACCGTAGCAATTGCAAATAGTCCTATTAAAAAACCAAATATCTTATTTTTCACCGGGAGTTCCTTTCAGCGTTCACATTCCATTTGAGCATCATTACGCGTTCATTTTCGGGCCCACATTTAAATAAACTCCTGCCTGGCCGGTTCCCAAATTTTTAAATTTTTAAACATTATTTCAAGGCATCTGCGAGTCGGACCAACTGCAGTGATACAAACCTCAATATCCACCCCAAATTCGGGCGCACGTTCCGGCCATTCCAACACCATGAGAGTCGTTCCATTGTGTAAATAATGCTCCAAATCCAGCGAACGAACGTCTTTATCGGTCAATCGGTATAGATCCGCATGGACAACAATGCCGCCCTCATAGTCGTGAACATGAATTAAATCGAATGTCGGCGACGTTACTTCGGGAACAGCTCCTAACCCCCCAACAAGTTCACGGATCAGCGTCGTTTTCCCCATACCCAAACCACCCGAAAATCCGATGACAATGGGACGGTCAGTCTGAAACCGAATCATTCCCAATAATTCCCGAGCAACCTTCGGTACGTCTTCCAATTCAAATTCAATTCGACGCTCACCCATTACAGGCCCTCTAAATCGGCCAAGTACGCATCCACTCTTACTCCAGTCTCAGGATCAACTAGATCTTTATCCAACTCTAAAAGGGGAACGAGTACGAACGGTCTTTCTCGGTAGCGGGGATGGGGAATTTGCAATGTTTCCTGAAACACAACCGCTTCTCCCCAAAAAACAAGATCCAGATCAATGGATCTGGGTTGGTAATCTCCTTTGGTTTGACGCCCCAATTCAGTTTCTATCGCGATCAATAGCTCAAAAAATCCAAATAGCGATTCTGATGTCTCCACGCAAATCGCTCCGTTTAAAAAATAGGGTGTTCCCTCAGGCATACCAACCGGAACCGTTCGCTGCAACCCAGATGCGCGTATCTCGTGTGTCGATGGATGCTCAGCCAGGCGTGATATCGCACGGCCAATATAAGCCTCGCGGTCATCAATATTCGATCCAACAGATATGTAGGCCAATGTGGTCTGCGCCATCGATCCCTCTACTTAAGTTTTGCGGCTTGAACCATAACCCACTCGGTGAGCAATCGAGCTCCGACACCACTCATTCCTTTGACCATATACCCCTTGGTATTAGGGCATTTCATAACACTTGCGATATCCAAATGGGCCCAATGGGTATCCCCAACAAATTGTTCCAAAAACTTCGCGCCGGTACATGTCCCAGCTTTACCTGACTCGGATGCGTTCGCAATATCGGCAAAATCCGAACTAAGATATTCCAAATATCCGTCAAACAACGGCAATTGCCACAGCCACTCCCCGGTATCATTCCCCACTTTGATGAGCTCATCGATTAACGACTGACGGTAACCTAAAACACCCCCGGCCAATTCCCTTAGCCCCACTTAAATACGGTCCTTGTATTCTAGGCTCCCGAAAAATAAAAGCCCCATGCCGAT
>Ga0172373_10005215_pt1 | contig 17923 bp, 20 predicted proteins | sample Lak10m_2_FD_114546 | JGI IMG/M metagenome (GOLD analysis project Ga0172373, IMG submission 114546) | Freshwater microbial communities from Kabuno Bay, South-Kivu, Congo - kab_092012_10m | ecosystem: Environmental > Aquatic > Freshwater > Lake | place: Democratic Republic of the Congo...
AAAAATATATTTTTGTATTACGGTTTTCGGCTGGCTAACACGCAAGCCAGCACAGCCAATGCGGTTGCCAATTGCGCGCCGTCGACGCTTTCGCCGATCAATACGGAGCCGGCCCCCATGCTGAGAAAGGGTTGCAGCAATTGCAGCTGGCCGATCCGCGCGGTACCGCCCAGCGCCAGACCGCGATACCAAGCAAAAAATGCCAGGTACATGCTGACCACGCTGACGTAGGCAAAGCCTAACAAGCTGGGCCAACCGACCAGATCGAAGCGCGGCGGCGCGGCCTCCGCCACCCAGGGCACCAACAGCGGCGCGGCCATCAATAAGGCCCAACTGATGGTTTGCCAAGCGCCGAGCCGTTTGGCCAGGCGCGCGCCTTCGGCGTAACCGTAAGCCGCGCACGTAATGGCCGCCAGCAAATACAGATCAGCTAGCTGCAGTCCTGCCGATCCGGACTGATAGACGAATAGCAAGATGGCCAAGCTGCCGAACACAGTTGCCAACCAAAACCGCCGTGCCGGCCTTTCGCCGGACAACACCACGCCGAACAGGGCGGTCAGCAACGGTGTCAAGCCAACGACTACGGCGCCGTGCACCGCCGATACCCGTTGCAACGCCAACGCCGACAACAGCGGAAAACCTATGACCACACCGCCGGCAGTTGCTGCCAACCTGAGCCATTGACGTCCCTTGGGCAAACGACCGCCTCGCCAGAGCAACGCCAATGCGGCGAGTAGTGCCGCAACTACGGCTCGGCCCAAGCCGACGAATACCGGGTCGAGTTCAGCAACCGCCAGTCTGGTCGCCGGCAAGGTTAGGCTGAAACCGAGGATACCGGCGCAGCCGAACCAATAACCGCGCGTCAGATCGGAGGATAGAGAAGGAATACTCAGATTTTGACAGCCTGCGGCAAACGCGGCGCGGTTCAACCAGCGAAATTTCATAATCATGCCCTGTTTGATCGGAAGCGTTACTTTAGGCTATGATCGGGAAATCGATACAGATGCAACATCTGTTTATTATATCGATACAATTTCAACCAAATTTGAATTGTATCGATAGCCAACCACCAAAACTGTATTGTAAGTACCATGACTTTACGTTACGAAAACCTTGCCGAACATTTACTCAACGCCATCGCCCAGAATCTGTACCGCCCGGGGGAGCGCTTGCCCAGCGTACGCCAGCTCAGCCAGCGACACCAAGTCAGCACCGCGACGGCGGTCAGCGCGCTACGGTTATTGGAGGACCAAGGCCATATCGAAGCCCGGCAACGCTCGGGTTATTACGTCAGGCGGCACCCGCGCTGTTCGCTGCAGGAACCGGCCATGTCGGCGCCGCCGCGCGAGCCGACGCTGGTGACGGGTCAGGAATTAGTGCTACGCCTGGTCAAAGCGGCTAACAATCCCAATATTGTGCAATTGGGCGCGGCGGTGCCGGCTGCGGCGTTTTTGCCGACGCAAAAAATGGCCCATCTGTCGGCCAATGTGGCGCGCTATTATCAACAACGGAACATCAATTACGAATTTCCGCCCGGTACGCCCGAACTGCGGCGGCAAATCGCCCGGCGCATGTCGGAACAAGGCTGCCCTGTCGATCCCAACGACATCCTGATCACCAACGGCTGTCAGGAGGCAATCATGCTAGCCTTGCGGGTGGTCACCAAACCCGGCGACATCGTCGCCGTCGAATCGCCGACCTATTACGGCTTGCTGCAAACCGTAGAATCCTTATCGCTACGCGCAATCGAAATCCCTACCCATCCGCGCGACGGCATCTCGCTGGAGGCGCTACAACTGGCCTGCGAGCAATGGACTCTCAAAGCCTGCATCGCGGTAACCAATTACAGCAATCCTCTGGGCTACTGCATGAGTGATGCACGCAAGCTCGCATTGGTGGAACTGGTCAATCGAAACCAGATTACATTGATCGAGGACGATGTTTATGGCGACCTCGGTTTTGCTATGCAGCGTCCATCGTTGGCTAAAAGCTGGGATCAAGAGGGACGGGTGTTGTATTGCGCGTCGTTCTCCAAATCGTTAAGTCCGGGTTTGCGCGTCGGTTGGCTCGTGGCTGCGCCCTATCTCGAACAAACTGAATACCTGAAATACGTCGGCAATCTGGCAACATCAACTCACGCCCAATTAACTGTCGCAGAAATGCTGGCTAAAGGCGGCTACGAACGTCATCTGCGCCAGGCGCGCAACCAATACCGGCAAGCAGTGGAGAGAATGACGGCGGCCATCGGCGCTTATTTTCCGCCGGGCACTCGCGTTACTCAGCCGGAGGGCGGCTTCGTGATCTGGGTGGAATTGCCGGATAGTGTCGATGCTACGGCGCTGAGTCGACGGGCACTGGAACACGGTATCAGTATCGCACCCGGCCCGTTGTTCTCGGCGACGCAAAAATACCGCAATTTCATCCGCCTAAATTGCGCGGTGGATTGGGATGAGCGGGTCAACCAGGCGTTGGTCAAATTGGGGCAGATGGTTGGCAAGCAGTGAAAAGGGTTGCCACTGCCCTACCCTTATATTCAAACTTGTCCCAAAACCAGCCGAGCGCCGGTAGCCGTAGCAACTCGATGCGATATCTCAGCTTATCCATTATTCGCGCCCACGATGCGCTTGACCCTCGGGGAAATTCGGTCCCGGATTTTCAGCGGAAAATGGGCAACGTTCGGTTGATCGGACTTAAAGGCTAAGTCAAATTTGTTGTTTTATCCTCCAACTCGCTTGGCGACACACCGTATTGCTTTTTGAATACCCGGCTGAAATGCGATAGGTCGTTAAAGCCCCAACGGAAGGCAATCTGCGAGACTGTCAGTCCCGTCGTTAGTCGCTGCGCGATCGCTTGATGGCAGCGCTCTAAGCGGCGCTGCAAAACATAGCGCATCAGCGACTGCTGTTCCTGCTCGAACAGGGCGTTGATATAGCGCGGCGACAGACCGACACCTTGGGCGATGGCGGACGCATTCAGCGCGGGATCGGCCAGCCGCTGTTCGACATGGCGTTTGATCTCCCGCAAGGTAACGGCTTGGGTTCGCGACGACTTGATTTCGTTGGGGCTAATCTCGGCCAGCGCCATCGTCAGCAAATCCAGCGACATTTCGCACAAGGTATCGAGCGCCGGCTGGCTGAATTGCGGTAAGCGGGCTGACCACGATTTCAAGAAGTCCGCCGCCACCATGGCTGTGCCGTGTTGCTGCGTCAAGCCGATTGCCGTACACAAGTCAGGCCGGGAAAATCGAGTCAGCAACGTTGCGCGAGGAACGGCAAAGATCAGTTTGGAAAAATCGCCACCGCAACGGATGCGGTGCGGTTGAGTCGCGTCGTAGAGCAGCATCTCGCCGGGTTTTAAGCTCGCTGTGCGGCCGTGCTGTTCCAAGGCATAGTGCCCGGATAGCAAAAGCGCAACAAAGTAAGCGTCTTGATCAGCCCGTTCAATCTCACGCCGTTGTTTTTGTAAAGACATCGCGCCGCAACGTACCCGCGATAGTTGCAACTGATTGAGCTGGGCAATTTGGGTTTCCGCTGCAAAGTCGTCGGCTAATTTCGAGGTAATATCGACATGGGTGTATTGGCTGCAAATCACTTCCCGCCACCAATCGCGGCGTTGCCGTTGCGGGATGTCCTCGGTGGAAAATACCCTCAGTGAGGTAGAGCCGATCACCCGGCGCGAGTCTGTGTGACTGAAGTTCATCGTTGGTTTCCCTGGTCTGTAGTGCGACCGAAACAAGCAAGCGAAAGCGCCGTTTTGATCAAGACGCCGTTACATCGTTAACGGATAATGGATGCACCAGCCAAGCTGGCATAGCACAACCTTCTCAACCCGTTAACCAGGATAAATGAATGGATAGCTTATTGCACTCCACTGCCGCCTGCATCGCCCTCACGGCTTCCGGCCTGTTCTTTGAAGCCGGATTATTGACCGGGCTATGGAAATACCTGTGCATGCGCCGTAGTTCAGAGGCACAAGCCCCGCATTACGTCAATGTCGCCCATCGCGCCGCTCTGATGTATGCCTTTTCCGCACTGCTTTTGGCGGTGTTTGCGGCGCTCAGCGCCTTTCCCGCTTGGGTTAATACCATCGCGGTGATTCCGCCGCTGCTGTTTTTCGCCATCGCCATTGTTCATTACATACATTTGGGACTAACCACCCTCAGCAATAACGCCATGCGCGATTCGGCGGGTAGAAACAAAGATTACCAGATATTGAACACCCTGGCCGCCGCCGAAATTGGCGGTTTTTCAGTATTGCTGGCCGGATTTTTTAGCCGACTGTTGATGGGCTAAAGACCCAACCTCAGTCATTCGCTAGCAAGCAGACCAGTTTACAATCCGGCTGCATGGCAACGATCAAGGTAGTCTGGCGGTAAGTCAGAATGCCGCGTTGCGAGTGATTAAAACGGCGCTCGCCGCCCTCCCGATGAAGCACGGTTTGTTGCTGCCAATACTGTGCGAACACCGAACTTTGCGTTAACAGCTGTTCGACCAATCGTTGCAGGTCGCCGTCAAGCGGCCGGCGGTGATAGTCGGCGCGAAACTCCGCCACCAGCCGTTGCGCGCGATCGGGCCAATCGACGATAAATTGGTGCGCACCGGCGTTGAGAAACACGTAGTTCAACAGATTACGCTCGCTGACGTCGGCGCCCAACCAATCGACGAACAGTTCGGCGGCTTGGCGATTCTAGGCGCGCGCAGTCCATACTCGGTCGATTAGATAAGCAGGTCCGTTGAACTGGCCAGGCAACTCCGAAAGTTGCGGCAACAAATCGATAGGTACTTCCGTTTTCTTGTCGGTATCGCGCCTGCCGGCCAAGTCGAATAGCGACGCGCGTTCGGCAGGCGATAAACACAGTGCTTGCGCCAAACGAGTCAAGGTTGTGACCGAGGCTTGTACCTCGCGCCCTTGTTCCAACCAAGTCAACCAGGTAACGCTCACCCCCGCGGCGTCGGCCAACTCTTCGCGACGCCAACCCGGCGTGCGCCGTCGCCCGATCGATTTTGCCGGTGTCGGTAAGTGTTCCCGATGGGTACGAATGAACGCGCCTAACAAGCGGCGCGGATTGGCGTCGGACATGGTGATATTTATACCAGTATAAATGCTTATCTTGTACCAGTTAAAACGCCGCCGGACAATAGCGCCGTCATTAATCAATCAGGAGTTGACGATGCACCGCTATCAATGGAACGCCGAGGACTATCGGCAAAATTCCGCTGCACAACAGCAGTGGGCGCAGGAATTAACCGCCAAATTGAATTTAACCGGTACCGAAGCCGTGTTGGATGTCGGCTGTGGGGACGGTAAAGTGACCGCCGAAATCGCCGGTCATTTACCGCATGGTCAAGTCGTCGGCATCGATAATTCGGAGGCGATGATCGCATTGGCTAAGCGCGAGTACCCGGCCAACCGTTATGTCAATCTGTTTTTTCAATCAATGGATGCCCGCGAATTAAGGTTTAACGGCCAATTCGATGTGGTGTTTTCCAATGCGGTGTTGCATTGGATTGACGACCATATGCCGGTTATCGCCGGAATGCATCAAAGTTTGAAGCCGGGCGGCAGAATACTGTTACAGATGGGTGCCCGGAACGGCATGCCCGAGTTTATGGCCGCTTTGGAGCAGGTACTTGCCCTGCCGCAGTGGCGCGATTATTTCGCCGGATTTTCCTGCCCCTACGGATTCAAAAGCGTTGAGGACTATCAACATTGGTTGCCGGCAGCCGGTTTTGTAATTAAACGGCTGGAATTTATTGAAAAACACGCGCTACATTTGGATGCGGAAGCATTCAAAGGCTGGATTCGGACGACTTGGCTGCCCTATACCGAGCGAGTGCCGCAAGCTACGCGGATGCAGTTGATTGAGGCAATCGCCACTCAATATCTTGCGTCGAACCCGGCGGATGCGGACGGCCGAGTATCTGTACTGATGGTTAGACTGGAGGCGGAAGCCGAAAAACCGCGTCAACAGACCGTTTAAAGATGACTGGATCAGTCAAAATAGCCGGCAATGCCCGTTATTTATTCTTCCTCGCCACCTGGGCGTTAGCACAATCTGTTATTAAATTTCGCTTACTTCCAAGCTTCCCTGCGCCGGAAATTTTATAAGAACGCGACGGACTATGCAGCTGATCTCGAATTCGTCGTCAGCTGCAAAAGCCCTTCTCTAATTCCCCTTCACAATAATGGCCATCCCAACCGGAGGTCATTATGGAACCCGTTGCCATTCCCCAATCAATCGACGATCCGATCCACATTCTACTGTGGAGTGCGGACGAGATCGTGCCCTTCATGGTGAGCATGCTGACCGGTATGTTGATCGATCAGTTCATCCCCGGCTTGGCGCTCGGCTTCATAGCGGTCAAGTTCTACCGACGTTTCCGCGATAACCGGCCTGACGGCTATACCTTGCACGCGCTGTATTGGCTGGGCTTGTTGCCGAGTCGCGCGCAGACCATACCCAATCCCTACATCCGTCGGTTCCTGCCATGAGATGGTCGGATTTTCTGCAAACCTGGGACGGCCACGAGACCGAGAACCGGTTTAGCCGCGTCATCATCATTGGCTTGCTGGTGATTTGCGTGATTACCTCGCTGGCCGCCTGGCGCACCGAACGCAGCATCATCCTGGTACCCCCTACCCTCGCCCAGGAAGTCGAAGTCACCCGCAGCCAGGCATCCAGCGAGTTCAAAGAGTCCTGGGGTTTGCTCCTGGCGGAACTCCTCGGCAACACCACGCCAGCCAATGCCGACTTTCTGAAAACCGCCGTCGAGCCGTTATTGGCGCCGGATATTTACCGCAGTGTCCTGGATGCCATGAGCGATCAAATCAAGGCCATCAAGATGGATCGGGTCGCGATCAGTTTCACCCCGCGTCACGTCGATTACGAAGCCGAGACCAACAAAGTCTTCGTCAGCGGCGAACTCAAAAGCCAGGGCCCCAGCTCCAAACCCGATGTCAAACCACGCACCTACGAATTCATCATCGCCATCAAAAACTATCGGCCCCGGCTGGAATACATCGACGTGTATCCGGATTCCCCCAGAACCCTGGCCCGTTTGAAAGCCACCCAAGGCCAACCGCATGAGGCTCAACCATGAAACGACTCTTTTTTCCTTGGCTACTAGCGACCTTCACCCAGGGCAGTTGGGCCGCTGATGAGTTACCGGTGACCGTATTACCGCCGGTCACCACCGTGGCCGAAGAGTCATCCTCATCGCTATCACAGCCCGTTGCCACGTCTCAGCCGGATTTAGGCATCGAGTTACCCCCGGTCAATGCCAGTGTCTTGAAAGCCTCCAAACAGCAAGCGGCAGCGTCAAACGCAGTCTCAGCCACATCCATCGGCCCACAGCATATTTCGGTTAAACCCGGCATCAACGAACTGATGCCAATTGCCGTCGGTCACTTGAATCGTCTGGTCACGCCGTTCGAGCATCCGGTGGTCACGACCACCAGCCAGGCGACTACCAGTACCAAAGGCAAAATTGTTTATGTCGCTACTGCCGACGAAACACCGGTGACGTTATACATCACCCCCGGCGACAACCAGGACATCGCCTTGTCGCTCACCCTGATCCCCAAACGCATTCCGGCCCGGGAAATCCATCTCGATCTGGATAAGGACAGCTACCAACTGCTGAATCAATGGCAGCGCACCGATGGCGCGAGTCGATCTTCGAGCCAACAGGAACAAGCCTACATCAGCCAACTGAAAACCTTGTTTCGGGATTTGGGTTTGCAAAAGACCCCAGCCGGTTATTCGCTACGCGAACCCAAGCCCCAGGAACAGATTCGCTGCCTGCAAGACCGCGTGCAGATTAAAACCGGTCAAGTTCTGGAAGGCCAGGATCGATTGATTTTGGTGGGACTTGCCAAAAATACCGGCAGAGAGATGCTCGAGTTCGACGAACGCAGCTGTGCAACGACGCAACAGGACGTACTCGCCGTTTCAGTTTGGCCCAACGTGGTGTTGAGACCGCAGGAAGCCACCGAGTTGTATGTCGTGGTCCGACAAGCGCCTGAAGCGTCAACCAGTCTGCGTCCTTCATTACTGGGCGGAGGGCTACGGTAATGGCGGTCGTCGATACCTGGTGGACACGCTTGAGTCCGGCAGCCAAACGCAATCTGGCCGTTGGCAGCATTGGTACCATGCTGTTGGCCATCATCATCGCGCTGGCCACCGTCACCCCGGAAGTCAGCAAACCGCTGAGCAAACAGGCCACCATCCAACATATTCTGACTGACAGTGATCCTCGCTCGCTGGGTATCGACGGCATTTCTGCGCAATTACGAGATCTGCTGCAGAAGAACGACGAGCAAGCCCGACGACTGGCCGCGATCGAAGAACAGCAACGGCGGGAACAGCAATCCGACGAAATCCGCTTCAAACAATGGACCAGCGCCGAGCGCGAGGCTTATGAAGCCAAACTCCAAGCCGTCACGGGTGAAGTCGAGACGTTGAAGAACAAAGCGTCCACACCTTCAACTACCGGCACCCCAGGCGAGGTCGCTCAATCCACCTTGGAACCATCGGCACCTGGAAGACCTTCAAACCGCCGCCCAAACAACCCACCGTTCGACAACGGCCAGAACGATCTCAACCGCGTCTTCGAGCAAGCGGCTATTCCTGGACCGACATCCGGCAATCCCGGCGTCTCGGGAGGTCGGGGTAATACCCAAGCACCAGCGGCGATGCAAATTCGCGTCATCCAGGAAGGCGCTGAGCAGTCCAATGGTAAAGACAAAGATGCAGCCCCTAGCGAGGGTCGAGGCCGCTCGAACCGTGATCACGCCAGCAGCGACGTCTTCATCCCGGCCGGCAGTATTTTGACCGGCGTCTTGTTAAACGGTCTCGATGCCCCGACTGGCAAAAAAGCCAAGAAAGAACCGATGCCGGTGCTGTTTCGGATCAAAAAGGAAGCCATCCTGCCCAATCGTTTCCATGCCGATGTGCGTGAGTGCTTTCTGCTGGCCGCCGGCTTTGGCGATTTGAGTGCCGAGCGCGCTTACTTTCGCGGTGAGACCTTTTCCTGTGTACGCCAGGACGGTGGCGTGATCGAAGTACCCATGAATGCCTATGCCACCGGCGAAGACGGCAAAAACGGGGTGCGTGGCCGCGTCGTTTCCAAACAAGGTGCACTACTCGCCCAATCCATGATGGCGGGATTTTTACGCGGCTTTTCCGATGCCTTCGGTCGCAACCAGATTCCGATGCTGATGACCGGCGGTTTGGGGGCACTTTCCGGTACTACACCGTTTCAAAGCGCGTTTTCCTCGCAGTCGATGGAAGGCGGTGCCCTGAAAGGCGCTGGCTATGCGATGGAACGCCTATCGCATTTTTACATGGACATGGCCGAAGAGATTTATCCGGTCATCGAAGTCGATGCCACCCGCCAGGTCAATTTCATCGTCCAAAAAGGCACGGCATTGAAGCTGAAGTCACCAAGCTGATTCCTTAATCCCAACCCAAAGGTCGTTATGACTCTACGCCACACTTCTTTATTTCTGGCCACGCTATTCGGGGCATCAATTGCCCTAGCTGCCACTCCGCAAAAGCCCGCAGCCTCGGACATTGCCGCCGGCCTTTTGTCGATCAAAATCGACGGCATGCAGGACTTGCCGATCTCGGGTCTGAAGATGGTCAAGTCCGGTGAACAAACGGTGTTTATATCCAGTAACGGCCGCTTTTCCTTTTACGGCGGCAAATTGATGGACATCTGGACCCAGCAGGAGATCAAGGAATTGGCCGATATCGATCGCATCGCCAACCGCATCGACCTGTCCCGGATGAAACTCAAAGCCGACGATCTGGGCGCGGTGACCGTCGGCCACGGCAAAGCCCAGGTCCTGGTGTTCATCGATCCGCGCTGCCCGTACTGCGGCAAGGTCATGAAAGACCTGCAAGCCTTGCAAGACCAGTACACCTTCAAACTGGTGATGGTTCCCATCCTCGGCCCCGAATCGCAAAACATCGTCGTACAACTGGCGTGTCAGTTGGGCGCAAGCGATACCAAAGCCAAAGACGCGGTGCGCGACCGACTGTTGAAACAGGATTACGCCGGCCTACCCAGCGAACCGCCCGTTCAGTGCAACAAAGAGCCGCTGCAAAAAGCCGTGGTCACCGCCAAGTTATTCGATTTGAAAGGCGTGCCATTTCTGATCGCTCCAGACGGCCGCACGCACAGCGGCGCACCTGGGGTGTTAGCCGATTGGTTGACCGACAAACCGAAACCGTCGCCCAGTCTGGCATCGACGCCAGACACACAAAACACCAACGCCCCGGAGAAAAAACCATGAAAGCCATTCGCTCAATTATCCGTTATGGCATCAGTGTGTTGCTGATCGCCGTCACCAGCGGCTGCGCGACGGAATATGGCTGTAAAGGCATGCCGGACGAGCCAAGCTGTCTGTCGACCACGCAGGCCTACCAAGTCACCAATACGGCGATAACGGAAGCACCTCCGGAAAATAACCAGAGTACGGAGTCAACCTCATCACCGGCAATCGCACCGCCTTTACAACAACCCGTGCCCAAGATCGAAGATCCCACGCCGATTCGTACGCCATCCCAGGTCATGCGCATCTGGATCGCCCCTTGGGAAGATTCCGACGGCGATTTGATGGTGTCCAACTACGTCTACACCGAACTCGAACCCCGGCGCTGGATGGTCGGCAAAGCCGCTCCTACAACCAGCTCGTCGTTGATTCCTTTGCAAGTTGAGCAACGTCCACCGGAGAAACGATCCAGTGTGGATACCCCTGAAGACGAGAGTCCAGTCAATCGATTGGGCAATAAATTGCCCTGACCCTAAACCCCTTTAACCGCAGGTCACACCCCCTGCGAGAGTGAGCGGGCAACCGCTTAAACCTGCCGGACTCAACGTCCGAGATTCGACGGGCAACCGTCATTTAACCTTAGAGGACATTATGATGAAAACATCCTATCGAACCGGGGTCTTGGTAACCCTGGCATCGTTATTTTTTATGCTGATGGCATCCGACGCCATGGCCGGTGCCGGCGGTACCGAGTTCAACAGCGTCTGGACCTTGCTGACCGGCTGGGTGGAAGGCTTGCTAGGCCGCATCATCGCCATCGTGTTCGTCATCGTCGGCCTGGTTGCCGGGGTCGTGCGCGGCAGCATCATGGGCTTTGTGCTGGGCATTGCCAGCGGGGTCGGCCTGTTTGCGGCGCCAACCATCATCACCAACATCGTCACCGCCACGATTTAGGCGTAAGACCATTTTGACCGGTTCAAGTATTGATACCGAGACTGCGGCGGGCAACCGCCGCCCTTGCCAACCGACGAAGGCCACGCGCAGCGTCAAGGTCCAAGCCGCCAATGGCAAGCCAATCAACCCCTGCCATCCGGCCAGAGCCCGGCAGTTATTCCGCAAAAAGCGGGCGGTTCGTGTTTGCCGGCATCCCTTCACCATTCGCTTACATCTGGAATGTCCAGCCGAAGCCTTGCAGCAACTTTATGAAGAGGATAAAGCACTATGACCTCAGCGCAACGCCCACGGGCTGACCAGTTGTTTACGGTACTGGCCTACGAATACGACCATCATCTGTTTCTGATGGCCGATAGCAGTATTGGCTTCGGCTTTCTGTGCCGGCCGATGACCGGCGCAGATGCCAGCGTCTCCGCGCGGGTCAACGTGTTGCTGAACCAGGACTGGCCGACCGACACGCTATTACAAGTATCACTGTGGACCTCGCCGGACATCGAGGAAGCTCTGGCCGTCATGCAGACCCGACGTTTGAAGCAGCAAAAACCAACTTATAAAACCATGACCCAGGCCAGCGTGGAATTCCTGCGGCGCGGGACGACCAAGGCACCGGAAGCGATTGCGGGGGCACGCCTCCGACGCAGTCACATTCTGGTGAGCGTCAAACTCCCCATGGCATCCCCCCGACCGAGCGAAACCGACATCCGTCGTGCCAGCGAATTGCAAATGGCGACGCAACAATCGCTGGCGACCATCGGCTTGTATCCGGAGGTTTTGGGTGCCGACCAGTATGTGCGTATTCTCAACACGTTGCTCAACTGGCAGTCCGATGCCGGCTGGAAAGACCGGGTGGTACCCGAGTGGTACCCGAGTGCGACCCGACCCAACTGATCCGCGATCAATTGCTGGATTACGATAACGCCATTCGAACCGACGAGAAAGGCATTTGGCTTGGATCAAAACGGGTGAAGACCCTATCCGCCAAACGCACGCCCGACCATTTTTACTTCGGCAGCGCCAAAAGTTACTTGGGCGACATTCTCTCCGGTACCCGTGGGATTAAGCAAAATACCTTGCTCAGCCTGACCTTGCATTACCCGGATGCCGAATCGACCCGGTCAAAGCAAGAAGGCGTACGGCAATTCATTACCAACCAGGTCAATACGCCGATAGCCCGTTTTCTACCGGTGCTAGTGCAACGCAAGCACCATTTCGACGTGTTGTTCGACGGCGACCGGCCGATCCGGGCCTATTTCGGCGTGCTGCTGATTTGCGACGAACAGGAAGAAGCCGCAGCCGTCTCGAATGCACGGGTGTATTTTCGGGAATTGGGCTTTCAGCTGTTGGAAGACAAGTATTTCTGCCTGCCGTTTTTCCTGAATTGTTTGCCGTTTGGGCCGGAACGTTCGGCGATAGCTGATTTGAAACGCTATCGCACCTTGGCCACGCGCCATGCCATTCCCTTGTTACCGTTATTTGGTGACTGGGCAGGCACCGGCACGCCGACCTTGAATTTCGTCTCAAGGAACGGTGAGCACATGGCGGTATCGCTGTTTGATACCACCGGCAATTACAACCTGTGTATCGCCGCAGAATCCGGTAAAGGCAAATCCTTCCTGACCAACGAGATCATTGTCAGCTATCTGACCGAAGGTGCGCAAATCTGGGCGATCGATGTCGGGCGCTCTTACGAAAACCTCTGCGAGGTGCTGGAAGGCGATTTCGTCAAATTCACCCACGGCTCGAACATCTGCATGAACCCGTTCGAGATCGTGCAGAACTTCGAGGAAGAAGCCGACATGCTGGCCGGCTTAGTCAGCCAGATGGCGGCGCCGACCGAGAAACTCACCGACTTTCAAACCGCCGGTCTCAAGCGGATATTGAAGCAACTGTGGACTGAAAAAGCCCAATCCATGTCGGTGGACGACATCGCCAAACAACTCTGCGCTGAAACCGATCAACGCTTAAAAGATGTCGGCGAGCAGTTGTTTCCCTTTACCACCCGAGGAGAATACGGGCGCTATTTCAACGGTAAAAACAACGCCAAGTTTGCTCGCGACTTTACCGTGCTGGAACTGGAAGAACTCAAGGGCCGTAAGCATCTACAGCAGGTCGTGTTGCTGCAATTGATTTACCAAATCCAACAGGAGATGTACCTGGGCGAACGCAACCGGCCCAAGATCGTCATCATCGATGAAGCCTGGGATCTACTCACCGAAGGTGATGTCGCCAAGTTCATGGAGCACGGCTACCGGCGCTTTCGCAAATACGGCGGCGCGGCGGTGACCATCACCCAGTCGGTGAACGACTTGTACCGCAATGCCGCCGGTCGGGCCATTGTCGAGAACTCGGCCAATATGTATTTGCTCGGCCAGAAAGCTGAAGTCATTGAAGGCATGAAACAGGATCGGCGCTTGCCCCTTTCAGACGGCGGCTACGAGTTACTTAAAACCGTGCATACCTTACCCGGCGCCTATTCCGAGATTTTCTTCATCACCGAAATGGGTTCCGGTATCGGCCGCCTGATTGTCGACCCGTTCAAACGCATTCTGTTCTCCACCAAGCCCGAAGACGTCAATGCCTTGAAGAATTTGCGCCGGCAAGGTTTGAGTCTGGGTGATGCCATTCAACAGCTCATCGACAGTCGCAGCAGCAAACCCAGGGAGAGTGCTTATGGATCCTAAATCGCAATGGCTCAGCACAGTTTTAATCGCAGCCTGTCTGGGTGGCATCGGCGGTTGGCTGGCGGCACAACAACAATTACAACAACCCTTGACGCGCCTAAATCTGGTCACACCGGTGTTCGTGCTCGATCGCGCCAAGTTGATTCAAAGCATTCCACCCAATGCAAACCAGGATCAAATGGCCAAGATTGTCGAGAACTGGCAGAACCAGGCCAAAAAGCTCAGTGATGCGGGGTATCTGGTGATCGATTCTACTGCGGTGGTGGCTGCTCCGGAGGATGTTTATGTTCGACAAGCCGGACGCTAACGGTATGAAAAAGCCTCGGTTGCATTCGTCATCGTCACCCCGTGCCAATCGCCAACGATTAGGCCAGTTTCTACTCAAGGCAATACCAATTCTGTTGCTGGTATTAGCCGCGGAGCGCTATATCGGCCAACGTTTTCTGATCGGTGGCGACGACCAGGTCGACCGTTGTCTGCCGGACAAATGGGTGTACTTGATCGACACCCACAACAAAGACATCTGGCGCGGCGATTTGATTGCCTTTCGCGCCGAACGCATGGAACCCTTTTTCAAGAATGGGCAGATCATCGTCAAAATCGCCGCAGGGGTAACCGGCGACACCATTCACGTCGACCCGACGCACACCACGATCAACGGTGAAAGGATCATCGACGGACTGCCTTTGACGGAGAAACTCAAAAAACCTGCGACCCAATTCAAACGTCATGAAACCATTCCACCGGCTGCCTATTGGGTGACCGGACAAACCGACAAAAGCTTCGATTCACGTTACTGGGGCTATGTCTACGACCATCAAGTGATTGGACGGGCTTATGCGTTGTTTTGATCGGTCTCAAGGTCCTTGGCGTCAATCGGTGGTCTGTTTGTTCTGTTGGTTCAGTGTGCAAGCGGTTCAGGCTGAAGAAGCCTGGCTGCAACGTTCTCAGGACATTTTGCAAGCTCTGGAAGGCCTGCCTTGTCCTGACTGGTTGAACGGTCAATCTGAACAGTTGGACGTGAAACGCCAAGCGCAACAAGTGTTGGACGCTTCGCAAGCGATTCGAGCAGAGACTCTATCGACACGATCGACGACATTGGCAGGCGGTCTGCCGACAACAACTTCGAATAAACCACTCAGTCTGTTGTTTGTGTCTTTCTCGCTGGGTGAGTCTGCACTGAAAGGCATCTTCGAAGAGGCCGCAGGCCGAGACGATGTTTTACTGGTGTTTCGCGGCCCTAAACCTGGCCAAAAACTGCCGGCATTAATGGCCGATCTCAAGCGCTTGCTGAAAGGTATCGAACCATTGCCGAACATCGTCATCGATCCCACCCGTTTTCAGCGCTGGTCGGTAACGTCAGTACCGGACGTCGTCGTCGAACAGGAAGGCAAATCCCGGTTACACGTTCGAGGTGTCAGCAGTTTATCCTGGCTAGACGAGCAGATCAAAGCCGGAAAACAGGGCGATTTAGGCACCTTGGGCGATGTCGGCGAAATTGCCGAAATCGACTTGCTCGAAGAACTCAAACGCCGGATGGCGGCCATCGACTGGAAACAAAAGCAGCAACAAGCCATCGCTCGATTTTGGGACCAGCAAAAATTTGAAAACTTACCCACTGCTCAAACCGATCGTGATCGGTCGGTGGATCTAACCATCACCGCGCCGCGCGATCTGGCAGCGCCCAACGGCCAATTAATCATCCGTGCCGGACAAACCGTCAATCCGTTGGACAAAATGCCGTTTGGCTTATGCCTGAAGGTGTTCGATGCCACGGTCCCGGCACAAGTCGAACTGATTCAACGCCAATCCTGCCAGGACAAAAAAGCCCGCGTACTCTATCTGGCCACAGCTCTGCCGCGTGAGGATGGCTGGGGACACTTGAAGATATTGGAAACCACACTTCAGGCACCGGTGTATTTACTGATGCCGGATGTGCGCAGTCGTTTTCAATTACAGCAGGTACCGGCCATAGTCGAACAAGCCGGCAAACATTTGGTTGTTCATGAACGCACAGTGCCGGCTTCACAGGGAGAGCGGACATGAAACGATGCGTTTTTTCTTGGGTTTTTGGGGTGCTGCTGACGCTGGCAAGCCCGCTTTATGCCGATACCACGACTACCGCCACTGATCCATTGTGCGCCGATGCCCAGCTGTGGTCGGGCAAACTCATCACCGATATTTGCTGGAGTTGTCTGTTTCCGATTCGTGCGGCCGGGGCGTCGCTGGGCGGTGGCAACGTACCGAGTATCGCCACTGACCAGAAGTTTTGCTTCTGCACCGACCCGATGGGCATACCGGAACTGGGCATGACCATGGGCTTGTGGAATCCAGCCCGGCTAATTGAAATCGTCCGCAATCCCTGGTGCTCGCCGGCGCTGGGTGGACATAAGTTCAGTGCCTCGAATGTGCGCTTGATCGCCACCACCGGCAAGGCCGACTTTGACGCCAGCGAGATGTCGTTTTTCAATTACCACTACTTTGCCTTTCCGCTGACCATCATGCTGGATCTGTTCTGGGATGGCCGCTGCAACAGTGACGGCTACCGGGATTTTGATTTGCTGTATGTCTCGGAACTCGATCCCACCTGGAACAGTGATTTGCTGGCGTTCTTCACCAGTCCAGAAACGGCGTTGTTTGCCAATCCGGTGGCCATTTCCGCGTGTGTCGCCGATGCTGCGGCAGCGGCCACCGGCAATCCCCTGGATGCCTTGTTCTGGTGTGCCGGCGCCTGGGGGCATATGTATCCCTTGTCTGGCATTTCGCCAACCAGTTACGGGACCGATCCCCGAATTACCAGTTTGTTGGCCACACGCGCCACGGCCTCCTTGCATCGCCGAGGGCTGGCCTGGAAAACCTCGGGCAACGATGCTTTATGCGGCGGCTATATCTATCCGTTTATCCCCAAGTCACAATACCGGTTGTCTATGTTTTATCCGGTCGCTGAAACCGAGTCCAATCACGCCATTGGCGAGACGACCTTCAAATGGGGCGCGGGACGCACCTATCCTGGTCCAGGCGAAGATCATCTCTACCTGCTGTGGCGTTGGCAGGACTGTTGTGTGGGGCTGTGATGGGCTTCAGGGAGATATTCGATCCGTAGCGTGGGTTTGTGCAGACGCTGTCTGCAATTTTGTGCGTGACCCTGGTCTGGACGCCGTTTGGCGTTTCCTGGGCGGATGCCATTCAGGCCGCCGGGCGCGACGGGCAACACCTCGGACAACAGATTATCGGCGGGTTTGAATTTCCAATCGATACCGGCAACGGCACACTGACCTTGAATCCGGGAACGGCTCAGGAAAGCGCCATTTCGATCGGCACGCTGTTTCCTGATACCAACAGCGCTACGACAACAACCAACGATTTTGCCAATCTTTACGGCAATAACCCCGGTACGCAGGCCGCCGGGTTGAACGCACAGACCACCTTGAACGGCGAAACCAGCTTCACCGGTGAAGCCTATCGCACCCTGATCGACAACGCTCACCAGTCGCACCCTGACTTACAAGCCGATCCGATCTGGCAAAACGGCGACCAGGTGTTCAGCGATTTCACCCCGTGGTCACAGTCATTCTCCGACTGCACGACCACGACGACTCAAACCGAAACCCAGCAATCGGTGCGAGTCCCGGATTATCAGCTCTGCTTACGACAACCAACTGTGCCGCAAAGCTGTACGGCCACTCACCAAGTCAATGTCGAGCCCTTGATCCGCTTCGTCGGTGGCGACGGCGGCATGTCCAGTTGCGGCCCTGGCTATATGGATTTATATGTCGGTCGGGTGGGTGATGATTATTGGGAATCGGATTGTGGCTTGTTTACCTGGCAGGTCAAATACGAGGTCTTGCATCCGGAAGCCATCACCAGCGCCACGCTGGAATACGTCAAGGCTCTATATGGGTTTCAAGGTCTTTTTGCTAAAGATGCTCGGCGAACCGCTGTAAGCATTACGACCATTAAAATACCCGTCATTCCGGCAGGGATTGCCGGAATCCAGATGCCACGGATGG
>Ga0172373_10005216_pt1 | contig 17922 bp, 12 predicted proteins | sample Lak10m_2_FD_114546 | JGI IMG/M metagenome (GOLD analysis project Ga0172373, IMG submission 114546) | Freshwater microbial communities from Kabuno Bay, South-Kivu, Congo - kab_092012_10m | ecosystem: Environmental > Aquatic > Freshwater > Lake | place: Democratic Republic of the Congo...
TAACCATCCGTGATCCACAAAAGCGTTGGAAGGAGTTGGTGTTGGACTTTGATCCCGGCAAGAATTCCTATGTCGTGAAATGGGATCGGCGCTTCGGGGATGGAACACTGGCGCCAGCAGGGGAGTACCCGGCCTTGGCAGTGGCATGTGATGTGAATGGATTATGCGGGCAGGATGCGGGTAGGATCGTGATCCCGGAGGTGGCAACATCGACCGCCACTCTGACTCCATCCCCAACAGCGACCAGCACTTTGATGCCTTCGATAACGCCAGTAGCAACCCAAATACTGCAAACACCGACTTTGGTATTGATCACTCCTGTGTCGGAAGGAACACCTGATCCTGCTCGGTCCTCCCTACCGCTTTGGCAGATCATTGGTTTGCTGGGTCTATTTATGGTGATTGCGTCGGCTAGTGTGGTCGACCCCCGCCCCATAGCATTGGCAAGATTGGGCGAAACGTTCAAGGCATTGTCTGCACGGACAAAAGACGACTCAACTAACAACAAAAAATAATAAAAAGGAAAAGAAACATGGAAATAATACTTGCAATTGTAGTGGCATCCGCCGTGATATTCTTTGGGGCTTTGATCAGCATGGGGAATGAACGTCAGAGGAAGGCAATTGATGGGCTGAGGGAGCAGGTAACCCTGTGGGCGATACAGGATTTGAAGATAAAGTATGAAATGCTAGCTGTGAAAGTTAAAATTGAAGACCCAGTTGAGTGGCTAAGATCATTATTGTCTAATTATTATGGACAAAGTCAAACTATTCGCATTATTGAAAAATTTGAAAACCCAATAGCATTGGTTTGTGATGTTGGTAGTAACAATCTGAAAATTATATTAACTCCTTGTTCGCCAGCAAACATTAGACAAATTGCAAGAAGCAAAAAAAGCCGAATATCAGAATACGACTTCCGCAATCCACTATTATCCTTACCTCGGAATGCTATTAACCATGAATTTTCCGCACTAAACAATAGCATTACATTTAATGCGGAACTTCCGATCGTATGGAAGGAATTGACTGGAAATTTATTGATAGGTTCCGATAGTTTATGGATGTATGAAATTTAAGCAAACCTGACAAGACATTATATGAAAGTAGAGATTTCACTCAAAACACCTCTTATCTACAAATTGCTTTGAAAAAACGCTGTTACAATCGGAAACTCAGTAATCTCTCATCCTACCTGAACCGATAGCGAAATATTTATTGCCCCTAAAATTGCTCGAAAGCAGTTTTGTATTGTAATTATGTGCTTTCTCAACTTTAGGGGATTTTTAAATTGCCGAGTTGATTTTGGTCAGGTAGGTTCTCACTTTGTTTGAGTCCCGCCTTAAATCCTTGACACATTCCAAAATCAAACTATCGCACCACAAACCGGCGTGACCTAATGTTTCGGAAGAATTGGACTATTACCGTTCAGAAACCATGCTATTGGCAATTTTCAGGAAAATTTGTGGGCAGTAGCCGGCTTTTTGACCTGTGACCAAGTTTTTCTAATATTCAGGTAGAACTAAATGGCGGCGCGAAATCAGATTTTTGTTACATTTCCTGGAAAAATATGTCGCCCTCACACAAACACATAAAATTTGCTACTTGTGGTAGTGGTGAATTTCCTAGTATAATACTTCTGCGTTTCTCCAATACCCTGGGTATCAGCAAAAAGCCCCACAGGGATTATTGTTTGTTAAAAAGCTGGGTGATTCACTGAGATGGAAATAATAAACCGCGAAAATCAAATTGCGCTTGCTGAAGATTTGATTAGTTCAGTATCAAATGGCTGGAAACTCGATAAAACAGTAATCGAGTTTACAGGTATTATGGGCGCTGGAAAATCAATTCTTCTCAGAAGAATTAGAGAAATTAGCAGAGAATATAAGACCCAAACTGTTTTTCTGGATTTCGGGGGGCCACAGTATCAAGAAAAGAATGATTTACTAATAAAACTTAATTTAGTTCAATCCCTTCTTGAGCAAATTAACCTTGACTTGCGCTCAACTTCCAGCTTATCGGAGGGATTGCGCAAATGTATGTTGTCTCAAGATAGTGTTGAGACAGATGTTTTAATTGAGATTTTGGTTAGTACAATTATTTCTTCATCAATAATAACAAACTGTGTATTCATTATAGATTCGTTGGACAGACTTAATTCAGATTTAGTAATTTGGTTTGAAAAAAAATTCGTGGAACCCTTGGTAATTAACCAATCCAGCTCATTGTTTGGTTTTATAATCGGTTGTAGATATTCAATTAAATGGGAAAATTATAATATTCGAAAAACAACGGAAAGCGTAGCTCTTCCACCATTTTCAAAAGATAACACCGTCAAACAATTAAGCACTTATGTTAACTCTTCATTAGCAGAGCGGTTACATGAAATTACAGGGGGGTTTCCGGCCTTCAATGAATTTGTTGCGCAAAAGACTCAAAGGGAACTGGAAAATAGGACTTTAACGGACGAGGAATTCAAAGATTTTGAAGCGCGTTTAACAAGGGATTTAGTTTCAACAATAATCCAAAGGGATATAGTTCGATCCACAGGTATTGATTTTCAAATAGTTCAATATATATGTGTATCAATTCTGTCGGATGAGGAAATAATCAAGAAAATTCTTGAAAAATTTTTCCCAAATACTCCTAGAACTAATAGCTGGGTGGACAGATTCATTACCAATAAACTCTTGGCTTGGAATGAAGAAAAGATTAGATTGGCATCTTGGGAGAATGGCGGATATGTAATCAACCCCGTTGTTAGGAAGACTCTTAGTTTAGATCTAAGATTGAATAAAACAGATGTTTATGAAGAAATCACCAATGTCTTGGTTGATTGCATGTACGATCGTCTAAAAACAAAATTTCATCCTGACGAATCAATTCTTGAGATTGTATTCCATAAAGCAAACTTGCTAAGTTTAAATAACCAAGAATATATAGACGGATTGTCAGAGTTATTTAAGAACTTGATTGTTCAAGAGTGCAAAGGAAAAACAACGGGTTTAAATATTGCAAGAGATGTAAAAGCCCGTCTGACAAAGTTTGAAGATTTGAGAATTAGACTCGGGAATGACATCAAGAGACTTGAAACAGTTATTGATGATTTTATTGCTGATGAAACTTCCGAACAGGAAAAATCGATGCAGAAAGCCATTTTGGCGATTCACAGAGAAGCATCTCAGCCTGACAAGGACATTTACGATCTCTCCTTGAATATTCCAGGAGAGGCTAAAGACAGAACAGAGAAGCTAGAAGTCCCCAGAGCAATAAGAACAACAATACTCCAGAAATTGAGAGAAGAACTTTCCTCCAAAGCCATTGAGGAAATAGGCAGGAATGTGTACGGGAATTTTCTTCCACAACATTGGCGTGATCTGTTATTCAAATCAAGAAATCCTGTTTGTATCAGCTCAGATGATAATGAAATTCCTTGGGAGTTTTCATTCGATGGAACCAATTACTTAAGCAGGGTTCAACCATTATCGCGGGTTATGAGAATTGTTGACGAAATGGAGGCTGGACTTACAAGCAGATCGAAATCAAAGAGAATTTTACTGATAGCGAACCCGACCGAAGATGAAAATTTAAAATACACCGAAGATGAAGTAAATGAAATTGCCAAATATGCTCAACGCGCCAATTTCATACCTGAAATATTAATTGGGTCAAATGCTAACATATATAAAGTAAGCTCTGAAATTAATTCTGGCGATTACAAGATAATTCACTATGCTGGACATGCTTATTTCGATGACACAGAAAGTTTTAAGTCTGGATTGTTGTTATACGATGGGCAGTATTCAGCTTCAAGCATCCTCAACAATATAAAGGGGAATCCATTTGTATTCCTAAATGCGTGCTACTCAGGAAAATTAAACGCAGTTGAAATTAATAGTTGGCGAGTTGGTCCGCAAACGTGGGGTATCGCTTCCGCATTTATCCAAAAAGGTGCGGTTGGATGCATTGGGAGTCTTTGGCGTATTTCGGATGAAGCCTCTCGCAAGTTTTCGACTCAGTTTTACCAATCTGCATTTCTAGGACTTCCAATTGGGATTGCTTTGAGGGATACAAGAAATTCTTTTGAATTGCAAACACTGGACTGGGCATCATATGTGATGTACGGTGATCCATTGTACAAATTCTAATTTTTCATAACGGGAGCGCAATTACAAATGGAAAAAAGTCGCCTTGAAATGTATTTGAAGTCAGAAGACTTGTTTGTTGGTCGGGGAAATGAAATTATCAAGGTGATGGACTGGTTAAGTAGGAGAACCAATAAACCAGTCATAAACATTACCGGTCCAGGTGGAATGGGAAAAACAAAATTTCTTCTTCGAATGCGGGAGAGGTTATCCGCAAATGGAGTAATCGTTACCGAAATCATTGATTTTTATGATACAAAAAATCACTCTGAGTTGGGATTTTTATCGAATCTGGCAAGATCTTTCCAGACAGAACTGTTTGAAGATTATTTTTTGGCATTACAAGATTATCAGGCCGCTACAATAGATGAAAAAAGAGGGTTGTATTTGCGGGCAGTAGATATTTTCTATTCATGTTATGACGTTTTTTGCAACAAACATGAAGTGGGAATATTAATGGACACATATGATGAGGCGTTTGCAAAGACAGAGTTTTCGGAACTATTAGCCGGCTTCCACCTTACTCGATTATTGGCGTCCAATGTAAATATTGTCTTAGCTGGTCGGCAAAAAATTGAACATTCAAATCTTTCCGACAAAATCGAATATTTGGAACTTGAAAAATTCGGTCTACAGGAATCTAGAGATTTATTTCAAAAAAGATTTCAGATATTAAACCTTGAATATTACATTGATGATGCCTCGCTGGTGAAAATTGTTGAAAAGTCTGATGGAAAACCCATAGTCATCAACCTGGCAGCGGATTGGATAATAGAAAATGGGGGAACTGACAAAATTCTTTCCTTGGAAAAAGAAGAGTTTATCCAGTCCTTAGTATCCTGGATCAGGGATTTGCCTGGACCAGAAAATAAAGCTATTCTATGCATGGCTGTTCTATATAGAAGATTTGATCAAGAATTGTTGGAAAAAACGCTTGTTCTGAAAAAAGGTAAAGGAAAAAAAATCCTTGAAAACCTTTCCAGATTCTCATTTGTGAAATACAAACCCAATATTGGAGTAATTACTTTACATGATGAGATGCGGGATTATGTAAATGAATACGTTGGGTTGCCTCCATCATCAGTGACGGATCTCAGATTACTAGCAGTCAAATACTATGAAAGAAAAATTAAAAAGACAGATGACATCCAAGAAAGAAATTCCCTGATTGCAGAATGGCTGTTTAATTACTATCTTTTGGATCCGCATAAGGGATTTGATCAATTTTGTGTCCAATCTGAGGAAGCTCTAAATTCAGGTGCTCTAGATCTTTGCAATGCTTTATTGGAAGAAATGCTAACCAATCTGAATCTTAACGATAATCAACTGAGTTATTTAAGGTTGATAAAGAGCGAATTGTTATTAGCAGAGTATAGACCCCAATCTGCCAATAATCTTTTGGAAGAATTGTTAATTGTTTTCCAGGATGATAAAGCAAAAAAATGTCGCGTTCTTTACAATACTGGGAAGGGGCTGGCACTTCGTGGTGAAATGATAAAGGCGGCAGAATGTGTTGACTCTGCTTGCACTCTTGCAAGGGAGTTGAAAGACACTCATTGGTTGCGCAAAACTCTTAATGAATTAGGCAATATTTATTATTGGGCTGGGCAATTTTCAAAAGCTGCTCCATTTCTCGACGAAGTATTAAAAATTAGTCGAAGGTCAAGCGATAAATCATCTACTGTATCAGCATTGGGGATATTGGGAAATGTACGCAGGCGAGAAGGTTTTCATGAAGAGGCATTAAAATTGTGTACCGAAGCATTGCAACTTGCTGAAACCAGAGCAATTGAAATCGAAATCGCGCATGCGAAGCGGAACCTTGGAAATGTAAAAAGGGATATGAGGGTTTATAAAGATGCCGATCCTCTCTACCAAGAGGCACTAGCCATTTTTAAGATGCATAACGACAGATTAGCCATAGCAAGAACATTATCAGAATATGCATGGTGCAAGTTTGTTATGGGCGAGCTTAATGAAAGTGAGCAACTCGCAAAAGAAAGCATTGCACTGAAAGAAAAATATCACTTCAACAACGAGTTGGCTACGACGTATCATACGTTATTTGAGATTACCCAAAAACCACAAACGGATACAGCCAAAAAAGCTGCATATCCGATAATCGAAAAAGTTTATGAACTTGCAACAAAATATAATGATGGTTATATGATTATGGACAGCCTACATCATTTAGCAATACTTGATCGAGACTTAGGGGCAGATGAGGAATTAATAAAATCGCGAGCAAACGAGATGCGAGAATATGAGTTGCAAGGCTACTATTTCCCACTTTTTCAAGGACGTGTTATAAATATCTTGGGCAATCTAGCATTTGACAGAAGAGACTATAATTCAGCCATAGAGTATTACAAAAGTGGTTATAAAATGATTGCAAAATTAGAGGGAACTGCAACTGGAATGTCTAAAAGCGATTTAATCGCAAAGGAGCTAAAACCTGCACAAGAAAGGTTTGAAAAATTAGATCCGGAAACAAGAGAATATTATTTACAACCTTTCCGTGCATGGTGGTCTGCTGAAGGTCTTGATATCGAGTACCCACAATTCATGAATCCTTAAATTCAATCTAAAATCTGAAAGGAGGAAGATAGAAATGAAAGAAAACGTTGCTGTGGTAGGTGCTGGCGCAATTGGAACTTTGTTAGGCGCGTATCTTCAGATTGGGGAAGCTGCAGAAGTCAGTTTGATCGGGCGTAGTCCAGATATATTGGCAATAAACAACAAAGGGTTGCATATTGAGTTTCCGGATGGATCTACTACAAAAACATGGATGAAGGTGTTTCCTAAAGTCCGAGATGTACAAAACAAACCTGATTGGATTATCTTCACCGTGAGAACATACCAAACAGATGAGGCAATGAATGAGATTGCTAAGCATTGGGGTAAAAATATACCAGTTGTTACATTTCAAAATGGTTTCGTAGTTCGCGAAATTCAAAAACATATTGGAGACTATGCAATAGGAGGCGAAACACTAATCGGATCCAAGGTTTTAAACCCGGGTGAAATCAAGCAGCCTCAGCGAACAGGTTTATATGTTGGTGAAATGAGCGGCGGTGTTTCGCCACGTGTTACCCGGATGAAGGAAGCATTTGAATCTGTACAAAGGAAGTTTGATTGTATGGAAGCTTTTGTTACTGAAAACATTGAAGGGGCAATTTGGGCAAAACTCTTGATCAATGCAACCAATAATGCAATAACCGCTGTAACTGATATCTCAGTCCGGCAGTATTATGAGACTGAACAAACACAGAAATATGCATATCATTTGGTTAAAGAGGTGCTTTCTGTTGTGGAGCTAGAAAAGGTTGATGTGTACAACACACCAGTTGATCTTGCTCGCGCATTTATTGATAATTCAAAGACCTTTGAGGACTGGAAAAGTTACTTGGAAAAACGTGTGCCGTCCCTTTCTCATTTCAAGTTGTCAATGTCTGATATGCTTGAAAAAGGTGTAAAAACCGAAGTCGACCATATCAATGGTTACGTAGTGGAAAGAGCAAGAGCGCATGGGATATCGGCTCCCTACCATGAGGCGATGGTGGAGGCGATCCATAAGATAGAACAAGGAAAGTTAAAAAGAGGATTGGATAGTCTTCCGAAAATATAATTTTGACAGCCTCGCCATCAAAATTGCCTGAACAATGTTAGGTAATTCAGGCAATTTTGATGACAAATCATACATTCTCAAGACGGGGTATTTATGGTTGAATCATCTGCAAAAATGTTAACAATTTGGCTGGGAACTCGAGCGGTGGATGCAATATCATTGGAAACAATACTTCCAATTGACTTAATCATTGGCTGTGATTATGGCAGTGATGTTATCGAAATAGAAAAAAGTAAACCAATTTTTTCTATTGAGAAAAAGGAGGGGGTAAGGCACAGCTGGAACAATTTTCATTTAAATTATTTTTTTGATGATAACGCAACATTGTTCTTGATGCAGCAACTTGAAAAATATAAACCAGAGCATATCCAGTTTCTCTGTTACTCGTCTTCGATTTTGCTTGAAAAACTTATTTACACACTAAAACTCCCAGCAAACAATATAAGTATATCATCGGGATTGAAAAATAAATTTGATGACAAAATTATGTTAAACCAATGGCAAAAATGGTTGAGATTACCTGTGATACCTTCTAGCATAGAATTGTTGGGAAGCCTTGATTATTCAACCACGAAAGAAAAATATGGGAATAATGTTGTTATAAAACTTCCGATTGGTTCAGCAGGAGGAAAAGTTTATTTTGTAGAAAGCAAAGATGGATTCGATAATATACAGTCGAGACATCCCTCATCCAGTGTTCTTATACAAAAATATATCCCTGGTATACCTATTAACCTCCAAGGAGTAATCACAAAGGATAGCGTCTTTTGGGCCCCCCCATCAATCCAAGTAATTGGGTCTGCGGAATGTACACTTAATAAATTTGAATGGTGTGGAAACGATTTCCATACCATTCAATACTTGTCGCAAGAAAATCTAAGCGCCGTAATAACATCTGCAAATGTTATTGTTACCGAGTTAAGGCGTCATGGATATCTGGGAATCATCGGCTTGGATTTTTTGTTGGATACTGTATCTCATATCCCATATCTGTTAGAAATAAACCCCAGATTTCAGGGGTCAACGGCACTCTTATCGCAACTTGAATTTATCAATAATCTTTACCCCTTGGTGGCAAGACATATAAAGGTCTTTAATGGTTATTGCCCTTCACCTAAAACTTCGTCAAACGAACGAATGTATTTAGATACAAATGGCTCTCAAGTAATTTTGCATAACAAAAATTCTGTTCCAGTCAAGGTGGTTTCGTCTCTTTCGTTCGGTGTATATTTCTTTGACTACAAAAACAAACGTGTTGTATACAAGAGAAAAGGATATACCCTACGTGACTGCATGTCGAAGGAAGAGTTTGTAATTTCTGGTGGTGTACCAGTAAGCAATCAGGTGATAATGCCTGGATCTCCAATGTTATGGGTACAATTTTTTGATGACATACTTAACGACCCTACCACAGGACAATTAAACAGTCACATTAAGGAAATTTGCGAAAAAATTAGCGAAATGATTGTTGTAAGTCCTTTGGAAAAAAGTGATCAGAATCGGGAGTACAAAAATGACTGATAAAGAATTAATATTTTTTCAAAAACAGTTGTTAAATCTTGGAGCCTCTCAGCAGAACCAAGACTTTATCAGTTTGGCGGAAGCAAAGTTTTGTTACTTAACCAGGGAACAATCAGAAGAATGGGTAAGAATAGGTACATTTTCCAATGTCCATACTCATAGCCCTGAACTGCAATTAATATCTGATAATATTCAAGACATAAGATTATTACTTAATAAGAGGTTAAGTATTGTTGATCTTGGATGTGGTGATGGTAAAAAGATTCCACCTCTTGTAAAGATATTGTCTAAAGAATTTGATGTTCAAGCCTTTTTGGCAATTGACACAAGTAAATATTTACTTGAAACAGCTCTATCACATGTAAGAGAATATTCTGATTTACCGTTTGACAATTGTCTCTCTTACCAAGTTGACTTCGAGGATATTAGTATCTCGGAAATAAACAATTTCTTTTCAGAAACGGCCCGTCTCTATACCTTCTTGGGGAATACATTTAACAATTTTCCAAGAGATCAAATTACTCAAATATTGAGCAAGCTAATGGAGAAAGATGATCAAGCATTGCTAATTGGCGTAAAAACTCGCATGAATTCTTCAATTGATGAACAAAATAGGTTAATTAAGGAATACTCAAGTTATGGACCAAGATTTACATTTAGTTATGGTCATATCTTAGGGTTATCGGACGATCAAATGCAGCGTGAGGTGACTTATGACTTGGAGGAGAACAGAGTCGATATCTGGATAAAAGTTTTACAGCCATCTCAAGCGATGATTAATAGCGGGCTTTCAAATTGCGAAAAAATTCTAGCCGGCTACAGATATGTTCCTACTATTGAGGAGCTATTATCTTGGTTAGCCAGATATTTTGAAGTTAAGGTGTTCAGTAATGCCACTAACACTAATGCAGTCTTTTGTTGCAAAAAACCGCGAAAAACGAGCGAATAATGAATGCAAAAAAAATTCGCACAAAAATAAGTTTTGATGGCAAAAATCAAATTGATGTTTATTATGATATCGAGGGGTTCGGAAAGGATGTTGTTAACATCGTTTTGCCATCTAAAGTTTCTTTAAATAAGACACACCTCTCCTTGGTTGGATGGATTGCATCTATAGTTCTAGCAAAACTATGTCTTGCAGAAGAGATTATTCTTGATTTTCCAATCTCAGCAGACATGGTGAAGTCAGGGCTTCCTATTTTGGAATTGTTGTATGATGCAAGGTGTTATCGGGACCAAATTGATTTAATGCCAGTGCCTAAAATAAATATACTTCAAGAGATCCCATTTTTACAACCTTTAACTTTTAAGCAAAAACCAAACCCTGTTCATGCACAACTTCTGTGGTCTGGTGGAAAAGATTCTACACTTTCGTTGTTGTTACTTCAAGCAAATGGCTACAATGTTTCTGGATACCATGCAACGATTAATGCGGACACAGAACAAATAGAAATGGAATCTGCAAGAGACTTAGGAAACCTTTTTTCTCAAGGTATTGATTACATAAATATAAATCCGCGGCCCTTTGCCGAAATAGGAACCCATTACTCTCCCACATTCGGGAAATATCCAAAACATAATTCTATCCCTCAGGGCAGGGATTTTATCCTTTTTTCTATACTGTCTATAATCTCAACTTCAAAAGACTCCAATCTTCTTTGTTCTGGAAGCGAGTACGAACTTTATTCAAAGGTTATATCATACCAAGGAAAATCCATATATCGACATGATGCGCAATCATTAAAAGGTTACGAATTAATTTCACAATACTTAAATCAATGGCATACACAAGGTTTTAAGGTTTTTTCTCCTGTAGCACCACTAACTGAATTCAGGTCATTTAAAGTTTTATCAAATTATTCTCCAAAATCATTTGATTTTATTAGTTCATGTTTCTGGGGTAATTGGTGTGGAAAATGCCTTAAATGTTTTCGATACGCTTTGATACAAAAGACACTCGGCTTGGAATTGATAAGATTCCAAGAGGATCCCCTTACTTCGAACAATTTTCTTGATTTTTACATCAATGAATGGAAAAACACTAATATCACGTATCGGGAGGAAATTTATTACTGTCTTAATATTTTGTCTGAACAAATAAATCTTTTGGAAAACTATGAAAAACTAAACTATTATGCAAAGGAAATGCTTCCACAATCCAAGTATCTCAATTCACAATATTTCGATTATTTGCATAAAACTCATCAGGTGCATTCTTTGCCTGAAATGTTCAACCCCGACTTGCTAGGGTAAAATAGGTTCCGAAGGAAGGCTAAATGAATGAAATTCTCGAAAACTTGGTCTCAAAAAATATCCTGATTGCAAATGAAGGGGATGATTATGTAGAATTTCGTCGGATGATCAAGAACCGGAATCCAGATGATTTTGTCGTCTTTACAGAAAAAAACAGTGACCACCCAATAAGAATTTCAACGATTGGTGAAATTAATCAAATCCCAGTAAGTTCAATCAACAGCTTGGAAGTGTTTTCAAAAAAACTGGCAGAACCTTATTGCGCGGACACCGAAGTCCCAGCTGAGTTATTCTTGATTTATATTACTAAAACAACGTCAGTGATGAATTTTCCGGGTATCATCTTGCTAAAGGGAAATATCGTTGATGCCATATTGCCCGGGAAATCATTATTCAAATTACTATCGAGTTTTGAAAAAAAATTGGGAATAAAGGGAACTAGATCCCCTGATCCATTTGGAGTTATCGCCTTTCTTCAGGTGCCGGATTTAGTCTGTTATCGATGTTTAGTATGCAACCATGTTACTAAAATATCAATGCGAGATAGAGTTCCACTTTGCAACACGCCCTGGCACGGGAAGATGGTGCTTACCCCTTGCATCAAAACAGAGAGGAGTTGATTATGGGTGCTGATTTATTGGACGACTTAAATAAACAATCCATTTCTGAATTATCAAGCAGTTATCTTTGGCCAAGCGCTGCATTTTGGGTGGGCAATATCCTAATGTATTCTCTTATTAATAAAATCTCATTAGATATAAGTTTTCTGAATAGTTTGAGCGGAGAAATTATTACAGGGATACTATCCATTTCAGCTGGAGTCATTGTATTTAATGCCTGGTTGGTACGATTAATTGTTCCTTTTTTTTACCGAATTTTACAAGGTGTAAACTTCAATTTTGGTTTGTTTCGGAATGAGCAAGTACGAAGATACTTACGACTTAAAAAAGATGGATATGAATTAGCTGTCGAACATGAAATATGGGAAAACAGGCAAATCATTTTATTAGATCCACCTGTCAATCCAGAGAATCTTAATCCAACTATTGAATTTAAGACGTACAGAGCCGACCTTTTAAAGTTTGTTGAACAAAAAATCACAACAGACTTGTTGGCAAGAGATGGCTTTTACCTTGAGTTGCGGAACTTTTCAAATTTACTTGAAAAAAAACGCGTTGATTGGAATTCAGAAGTCTATTTTATCGAGACTCAAAAGAGACTTGCTAGTTTTTTTCAATTGGTTCTTAAGGAATTGAAATATAATCAAGATTCACTGAATTTAAAGCAATATAGAGTAATGGACGAATTAATATATAAGTTTCCTCAAAACGAGGATTGGATACTACCTACTCGTTTTGGAAACAGTTGGGCAGCTATTGAAAGTTATACTATTGTTAATTTTGGTGTGGCTTTATCGCTCCTGTGGTCAAGGTTGTTAGCTTTTATTCCTAGAGATTATTATGAAATCATTACACGGACCAAGTCACGAATAGATGCTTCTGTTGCCGGAATGATCTTTTTCATCCTGTTTTCAATAATATGGGCATCCCTAATTTTTCAAAATTACCCCTTGATTGTTGGTTTATTTTACATTTTTTTATCCTTGATTGTTTTTGCATTGATCTACAACATGGGTATTGATTCAGTTGTTTCTTATGGCAAGTTAGTTAAATCTGCTGTCGATCTTTACAGGCATGAAGTTATCAAGCAAATGGGTCTCAATGCACCTAAAGATATTGAAACAGAAAGAAATGTGTGGGGTGATTTACAAAAATTATGGACTTCGTCATTAAATACAGAACTAAAATTCAGTAGACTTGAAGAAGAAAAGAGCGCTGAAAACACATAGTTTTCGCATTGCTTTTTGATTAATATTAAAAACATATTGAAGGTGGACCAATGTATACTTCCTGGAAAATTCTAGAACCAATAATTATTCGCAAAACAACATTTCCGAACCGAATCATTATGGCAGCACATAGCTATGGGTATGCTGATGACAATGGGTTACCTACCCAAAGTCTTATAGATTATATGGTGGAAAGAGTAAAAGGAGGGGCCGCAATGGTCATAATGGGGGCGACGGCTGTATCACCAGAAGGAGTTATTACTTTGGGGCATATTACCCGAAATTTGAGCGACCAAATAATTCCTTGGTATAAAAAACTGGCAACTGAAGTCCATTCTCATGGAGGGATAGTTTTAGATCAACTAATGCATGTTGGTGGGCAATTAAGGGCACGAGAAGGAGTAAAAATCGTGGCACCATCTGCTATACCACATGAACGCAGCAGGGGTATGCCAGTTGAACTTTCGAAAGAAAAAGTTGAAGAAATTGTCCAAGACTTTGTAAACGCTGCAATTAGAGCAGATAAGGGTGGATTAGATGGTGTAGAAATCAAGTGCGATCAGGGTTTATTAATTCATCAATTCTTATCTCCTCATTTCAATAGACGTACTGACTCTTATGGCGGTTCCAGAGAGAAAAGAATGACTTTTCTAATGGAAATTCTTGATGGAATTAGAAAAAATGTTAGTGAAAATTTCATTGTTGGCATTCGTGTTGCAGGTGATACGCTGACACAAGGTGATATTACTCTTGATGACACGCTTGAATTAGTGAAAAAAATTGACAATAAAGTTGATTACATTCATGTAAATGGAGCGACTAATTCAACCTTTAGGGGTTATTGGATCAATCATGGGGATAGCAGCATTCAACAGGGAAATTTCTCTGGCTTTGCTAAAGAAATAAAAAAGTACACGAATACTCCAATCATTGCGGCATCAATGATAACCCATCCTTATGAGGCTGAAGAACTTGTCAGAAATGGCGTCGCAGATATGGTAGCAATGACCCGTGCTCATATTGCAGATCCTGAAATTGTAAACAAAGTAAAAAATGATCAGGTTGAGGAAATAAGACTTTGTGTTCTTTCAAATCAAGGGTGTGTTGGCAACCACTATAATGGAGCAAAGGTTAGATGTATTCATAACCCATCGACCGGAAGAGAGAGAGAGCTAGGTATAGGCACAATTATCAAAGCTGACACAAAAAAATCTATCGGAATTATAGGCGGCGGGATTTCGGGTATGGAATTTGCAAGGGTAGCTGCGCTTCGAGGTCATGAGGTACATCTTTTTGAGAAGAACAAAGATCTTGGGGGGCAATTATTATTGGCATCGAAGTTCCCGTATCGACAAGGATTATTGGAAGTTGCTCTTCATTTAGAAAAACAGATTAATAAACTGGGAGTTAATATATATCGAAAGACAGATGTGGACAATGATCAACTTGTTAATATTTCAAGCGAGCTTGATGATGTAATAATCGCAACAGGATCAAAACTAGCCATTCCTGAAAACTATAGAAACTTTGACGATAATTCAGGGATTACACTTCAAGAATTAATTTATTCAGAAGATAGGCTTGGCGACAACTTTATTGTTATAGACAACGACTGGAGACAAAACTCCCTTGCTGTAGCCGAGTGGCTAATTCAAAGAGGAAAGAGTGTTACCTTAGTCTCTAGTGCTTATTATGTAGGTGACGGGATTGACGTTGTATCCTTAACTTCGTTTTATGCTAGACTTCAAGGTCTAGTTAAATTCTTACCATTAACTGAGTTTGTTTCAATTCGACATAAGGTTGCTAAATTAAGGAATGTAATAACCAACAAAGTTCGTACAATAAGAAACGTTGATAATGTTGTTTTCGTGAGTGGAGCAACCCCTGAGAATAAGCTTTATACAGACATGAAGGGCCGTTTAAAGAACTTGCATCCGATTGGGGATTGCATTTTCCCAATGGGTATACCAGAAGCTATTTTGGAAGCAAACAAACTAGCAAGGACTATTTAGCTTTGTTCGTGTCCCCAGAGGATAATATGAAGACATCTATTGATGAGGAATTTCTTGTTCGGATTACTCAAGAAATGATCCAGATTCCCACCATCAACCCGCCAGGCGAGGGGTATCATAAGTTTGTGGATTTCTCTGCTAACATCTTGAATGAAATTGGAATGGATGTCGAAGTTCTCAATTACAAATCTAAATATCCAATTGTTTATGCACACATAAATAAGGGACAACACCCTGAAATTCATTTTAATGGTCATTATGATGTCGTTCCTATCCAAGGTGAATGGACTGTATCACCATTTGGTGGCACCATTAAGGATAATAAAATTTTCGGAAGAGGCGCATCAGATATGAAGGGTGGGATTGCCTGCTTTATATCTGCAATTGCATCAATAATCAAATTGAAAAAAAACTTTCAAGGATGTATCTCCGTTTCTCTTGTGCCAGATGAAGAGACTGGAGGAAAATTTGGCTCTGGGTTATTCGTCGAAACTCTAAGACAAAAGCCGGACGTTGTTATTATTCCTGAACCTTCTTTTCCACGAATACTACTTGGACATAAAGGAGTAGTACAAGTTTATATTGAGGCACTTGGCAAGACTTCACATGCAGCCATGCCAACTAATGGAAAGAATGCTTTTGAAAGAATTGTTTTTTTAGCAAACTCCTTGTTGAAAAAATGGGCAGTCAAGGATGGAATAATAAATTCGGATATTCGAAACAAATATCCCAAAAAAGCCGACACCTTATTATTGCCAACAATAACTATCGGTGGAATTGCCTCTTCCGGGAATGCCATAAATTCTGTTCCGGAAAAAGCAAGGTTCAGTCTCGATAGGAGGTTTTTGCCATATGAGAAGGCAGAAGAGGTACTTGTAGAAATTAAAAAATTTGTAAAAAACCACGGGGAAGACTTTAGAGTTATTGAAATTCTTTCCGCAGAATCTTCTATTTCCCCTAGAAGAATGGCGTTACCTATTTTGTACCCTTTACAAAATGCAATTACCCAAATCAACGGGTCTCCCGCCCCTGAAACAATATCTGCCGGATTCGATGATACACGTTTTTTTCGCGAAAAATGGAGTATTCCTTGCATTACATATGGTCCAGGATACTCAGGAACAGCTCACATTCTTGATGAATATGTTGATATCCAAAGATTAATTGATGTAAGCACTATTTTTTTGCATTTTATTGAGGAGTTTGTTAGTGTACCGAGAAATACTTAATTTTTGCAATTAGCACACTGGGGTGATCCGCCGAATAGATAAACGACGAAAAGCTATTAGAATCCATACTCGAAACTAGGAGTGGTTCAAAGTTCACTCCCGATGAGGCAAAAGCTTGGTATGGCTTGCACAGCACAAACCGCTGGATTAAGTACATCCTGTCAACAGGAAGCAGTCACTACCCTGCCTACAACGACTCCTTTCTTGACGACAGGTTAGCGACACCAGGGCATCAATCCTACTAAAGTTGGATCTGTTGAAGTAAAAACTGCCAATTTTCTGCATCACAACCGCAATCGGATCTGTCCGGCGGGGTACATATTATGGTACACGGGTATAAGTAACCAAATACTATGATGCAACAAAAAACTCCTCAATTAGGTGTTTGATATGGTGACTTGAAACTCGCCCTCAAACTGAGCCTCATACTTTTAAAGGAACAGGAGAAAAGTGTCTGATTGTATGCATCCCTGCCCTCAAGGATTCATGGCGTCGCGGTCTGATTACGATTCCCGCGGATGAAGGTAAAATACCAATATGACAACTTACTGTGACTATTGCAATTCTCACGGCGAAGATACATATAATAAAGTTTATCACGAGACACAATATGGTTTTCCTCTTCAAGACGACAATTTATTATTTGAGCGCTTGATCTTGGAAATCAACCAGGCTGGGCTTTCGTGGATAACGATACTGAAGAAAGCCGACAATTTCCGTTATGCGTATAGCCGATTTGACATTGATAAGGTCGCATCTTATGATGAAACGGACCGCGCCCGACTGTTAAGTGACGCTGGCATAATTCGGAACCGTCTAAAGGTTAACGCAGCTATTGAAAATGCTCGGCGTATCCAGAGCTTGCGTACTGAATATGGATCATTCAAAGGCTGGCTGGATAGCCATCATCCACAAACTTTAGAAAACTGGACCAAACTGTTTAAACGCACATTTCTATTTACTGGAGGGGAGATAGTCAAAGAATTTTTAATGAGTACAGGATACCTGCCAGGTGCTCATACGCCTGATTGCCCAATTTATAGTATTGTCATTGCTGAGCGCCCGGCTTGGTATTTGGGCTGATATTTCCAATAATACACTCATAGGATTAAATCAGTTGCCAACACTATCCTTTTACCGTAGTTATTGTGTTCAAGTCTTGGAAAAAAACTTTTGTGTTCACCGGGGGAGAAATTGTGAATGAATTTCTCATGTCTACCGGATATTTACCCGGCGCGCATCAAAAAGATTGCCCGGTTTTCAAGAAAGCAGCGGCAAAGAAACCA
>Ga0172373_10005217_pt1 | contig 17911 bp, 12 predicted proteins | sample Lak10m_2_FD_114546 | JGI IMG/M metagenome (GOLD analysis project Ga0172373, IMG submission 114546) | Freshwater microbial communities from Kabuno Bay, South-Kivu, Congo - kab_092012_10m | ecosystem: Environmental > Aquatic > Freshwater > Lake | place: Democratic Republic of the Congo...
CCGCCAGCAGGCACAGCCCGGCCGCGGCGCTCGAAAGGCGGGTCCACATGCCACCAGTCTCTCCTCGGCGAGAGTGTCTGGATAGCGCGCGCGATCCCTGGACGACGGATCCGGACGCTGGACGGTAGCCCGACCCCGCCCCGCGCCCTGCCCCGCGCGGGCCTGGTACACCTTTCGATCCCGTCACGACCGCCGTCCCACGACTCCTTCCCGAGTGATGCTCACCGCCACCCTGCTCGCCCTCTGCCCCCAGCTTCCTCCCTTCCAGAGCAGCGGCCGGGCCGCCGACGCCGAGCCCGAGATCCTGCGCCTCGCCGTCGATCCGCGCGCGCCGGAGACCTGGCTCGACGCCGTCCGCCGCGCCGCACCGGGGCGCGACCTCGGCCCGCTCGCGCGCAGCTTCGGCGGGTTGCAGGGCACGCACCACGCGGCCGGATCGACGCCCGAAGGCGATGGACCGGGCCGACCGACCTTCACGCCCGACGGCGCGCGCATCCTCGTTCCCCACCGTCACTCGCGCAACCTGATCGAGTGGGACGTCGCGAGCGGAGACTTCCTGCGCTCGATCCCGCTTTCCGGGGCACCGCTCGACGTGGCCGTGACGCCCGACGGCCTGCGCGCCCTGACCGCCAACGGCGCCGAGGACACGCTCTCGTTCGTCGACCTCGTGAGCGGCAGCGAATCCGGCACGCTCGCGCTCGGCGAGCAACCCGCCGTCGTCGCGATCCGCCCGGACGGCACGCGTGCCGCGGTCGGCAACACGGGCGACGGGACGATCTCGATGGTGGACCTCGGCACGGGGCTCGAGCTGTACCGCCTGGGCGGCTTCTCCTACTCGATGCTGCTCTCGATCAACTTCGAGAGCGGCGCGGTCGTCCCGCACACGGTGCCCTTCGTCTTCGCGGGCAACACGCGCCTCGTGCACGCCGACCCCTTCGCCGATCGCCTGGCGATCCTCGACGTGGCCACGGGCGTCGTGACCTCGGTGACGACGCCGGCCGGTCCGCAGGCCGTGGCCATCTCGGCCGCGGGCACGACCGCCGTGGTGCAGTGCTCGACCGGCCGCGCGCTGGCCGTGGTCGACCTCACGACCGGCACGCTGACGAAGACGATCGCGCTCGGCGTCGACGTGTTCGGCGGAGGAATCGCGATCGATGCCGGCGCCACGAAGGCCGTGGTCAGCGTGCTCAACGCGGTCAAGGTCGTGAACCTCGTCACGAACGCGGTCGGCCCGAACCTGCCGACGATCGCCGAGGAGATCCACCGCACCGCCGACGGCCTCCACGCCTTCTGCGTCGGCCGCAACGGCAGCCTGATCTCCTTCGCCACCGGCGCGATCGTGCGCAACCTGAACGGCCTCTCCACGCTCTCCTCCGGCGCCGTCTCGCCGCTCGCGCCGCGCGCCGTCGGCGTCGGCGCGCTGTTCAACGAGGACCTGCTCGTGTTCGACACGAGCGGGGCGAGCGGCAGCCTGCTGCGGCGCCACGCCAGCGGCCCGGGACCGGAGGGTGATTCGGCCCGCTCGCTCGACCTCTCGCCGGACGGCGCGAAGCTCGCCGTGGCACAGCTCGCCAGCGGGACGCTGTCGCTGCTCGAGGCGGAGACGGGCACGCTGCTGTGGCACGTGCAGAGCGGCGAGCGCCCGGCCGAGTGCGCCTTCACGCCCGACGGACGCACCGTGGTCGGCACGAACCTCGACTCGGACTTCGTCTCGGTGGTCGACGTCGCCAGCGGCCTCGAGGACGAGGTCCCGATCACGCTGCGCGCGCACCAGGTCGAGCTCTCGCCCGACAGCCGCTTCGCCTACGTGCTCACGGCCGTGGGCGACGGCGTGTGGCGCATCGACCTCCCGACGCGCAGCGTCGCGGGTCCGCAGCTCCCGACCGGCGACACCGGCTCGATCGGTTTCCTCTACCAGCAGACGAGCGGCATGACCCTCAGCCACGACGGCGCAACCCTGGCCGTGTGCGGTTCGTTCACGAACGTCCTGACCCTGATCGACACGGCCAGCTGGAGCGTCGTCGCCAGCGTGCCCGTGGCCGGCTTCCCGGTGCGCGCGATCTTCGATGCGCGCGACGAGAACGTGCTCGTCAGTGCGCGCGACGCGGACGCCGTGCGCGTCGTGCGCAACCTCGGCCCGGGCTCCTTCGTCGCCACGAGCTATGCGACCGGCGACCAGCCCTTCGAGCTGGCCCTGACGCTCGACTCCGAGCGCCTGTTCGTGGGCAACTTCGGCACGAGCAACGTGCGCGTGATCCGCACCGCGACCGGAACCACCCTGCGCAACATCCCGTTCAGCGACTACCTCGGCGGCCTGGCGCTCTCGGCCGACGGCGCGGAGCTGTACCTCGCGACCGGCACCTGGAGCGTGAGCATCGGCCCGGGTCCGCTCTTCTCGCAGGCCTCGAGCGGCCGCCTGCTGGCCTTCGACGCGCGCACCTACGCCGCGCGCGGCGTGCTCGAGACGGGCTTCTGCCCCGCGGGCCTCGCGCTCGCCCCCGTGGCGCGCACCGCAGCCGTCCCTTCACCGGCGCTGGACGGCCACACGCACTATCGCCTGCCGCTGCGCCGCGGACCGCAGGCGCGCTGACGCCCCGGACGGCCCTGCAGCGGTAGAGGCTCAGCGTGCGCCCGCGGCCTCGCTGGCTTCGACGCGCGGAGCGGCGTTCTTCACGTGGCGCTCGGCCCACGTGAGCATCTCGGCCACGGTGTGCAGCACCGACTCGCGCGCCTGGTAGCCGTGGTCCTCGCCGGGCAGCATCACGAGCCGCGCCGTGCCGCCGTTGCCCTTGATCGCCTGGTACAGCCGCTCGGACTGCAGCGGGAAGGTGCCCGGATTCGAGTCCTTCTCGCCGTGGATCAGCAGGATCGGCTCGTCGAGCGCATGCGCGCGGAAGAAGGGCGAGAGCTTCGTGTACGACTCCGGCGCCTCCCACAGCGTGCGGCGCTCGCTCTGGAAGCCGAAGGGCGTCAGCGTGCGGTTGTAGGCGCCGCTGCGCGCGATGCCGGCGCGGAACAGGTCGCAGTGCGCGAGCAGGTTGGCGGTCATGAAGGCGCCGTAGCTGTGGCCGCCGACGAGCACGCGCTCGGGATCGGCCACACCCTGCGCCACGCAGGCGTCGATCGCGGCCTGCGCGGCGGCCACGATCTGCTCGACGAAGGTGTCGTTCATCGTCGCGGGATCGCCGACGATCGGCATCGTCGCGCCGTCGAGCACGGCATAGCCCTGCGCGGCGAAGACGAGGTGCGTGGCCCCGCGCATGCGCACGAACCGGCTGGGCGAGCTCGACACCTGTCCGGCCGTGGCGGCGTCGCTGAACTCCATCGGATAGGCCCACACGAAGAGCGGCAGCTTCGTGCCCGGCTTGTAGCCGGCCGGCAGGTAGAGCGTGCCCGAGAGCTGCACGCCGTCGGCGCGCGCGTAGGTCAGGAGCTCGGTCTTGATTCCGCGGATCTCCGGAGTCGGATCGGGGAAGCTCGTCAGGGCCGTGACCTTGCCGTCAGTCAGCTCGCGCCGCTGGTAGTTCGGCGGGTCGCTCGGGCTCTCGCTCGAGGTCAGGATGGCCGGAAGATCCCCGAGGCGCGCCACGCCGGCGAAGGTCTCGTAGCGCCCCTCGGCGCACTGCCAGAGGCGCTGCGAGCTGCCGTCGGCGAGCGACACGCGGTCGAAGAACGGCCGCGGACCGGCCGGCGTGTGGCCCTGTCCGGCGCGGTAGATGCACTCCTCCTCGACGGGCACGATGCGCGTGCCGAGCGGACCGACGACCGTCACGGGCGCGCCCGGATCGCCGTAGCGGTCGTTCGTGCTGCGGTCCTCGACGAGCTTCGGCGCGCCGCCCGCGAGCTCGCACAGCCAGGTCCTGACCCAGCGCCGATCACGGTCGTACTCGCCCGCGAGGTAGCGCCCGCCGTCGCCGAGCCACTGGAGCCCGCGCGCGCGCTGCTCCAGCTTGCAGAGCTCGCGCGGCTCGCCCGTGAAGGGCGCCGCGAGCCGCTGCAAGCGGTCGCGGAACTCGGCCTTCGCCGCGGGATCACCACCGTCGAGGGCCTCGAACCAGGTCAGCGCGGCCGGTGCCGTCGCCTGCCACGCGACCGAGCGCGGCCCCGTGCGAACGCCCTCCATCGGGATGTTCTCGCCGGCCGGCACCGCGGCGAGCGTGCGCACGAGCGAGCCGTCCTTCGCGCGCAACTCGATCGTCTGCGGGAAGAGGCTCCACGGCAGCACGTACGAGAATGGCCGCTCGAGCGTGGTCACGAGCCAGTGCGAGCCGTCCGGCGACGGGCTCGCCTCGACGAAGAGGTCGGGCGCGCCGAACTTCGTGAGCGCACCGCTCGCGACCTCGATGCGCGCGAGCTGCACCGTGGCGAAGTGCGCGAAGCGCGCCTCGGACTCGCTGTCCGCGAGCAGGTCCTGGTAGGTGCGCAGCGGCGTCGAGCTGCCGCTCGTCTCCTGAACCGCCGGCCCGCTCGGCACCGCCTTCGGCTCCGGCGCGCGCGCGCCCTCGGGCACGAGCCGCACGACCAGCGCGCGACCGTTCTCGCTCCAGCGGAAGGGCGCATCGAGCACGCCGTTGAGGCGCTGCGCGAGCTTCCTCGGCGCGCCGCCCGCCGCCTCCGCCACCCACAGCTCGAGGCCGCCCTCCGTGGCGAGCGTCCAGGCCACGCGCGCGCTGTCGGGCGACCAGCTCCAGCGCTCGATGCGCGCGTCCTGCGGCAGAGCGAGCGTGCGCTCCGCGCCACCGTCCAGTGCGCGCAGCGCGAGCCCGCGCGCGAAGCTCACCTGCCGCTGGCTCACGAGCACCGGATCCACGCGCACGCCCGCCAGGCCCTCCCAGGGCCGCGCGACATCCGCGATCGACGGCAGCGCCGGCTGCTCGACGACGAGCATCCACTTGCCGTCCGGGCTGAAGTCGACGCTCGGCGTCGGCGCCGCGTCGAGGATCTTCACGACCTCCGGCGGCGGCAGGCGGTAGCTCGAGTCCTGGGCCGGAGCGAGGGCGAGACCGACGAGGGCGAAGGCGAGGATCGTCATGGCGCGATCATGCCGCTCGCCCCGCGCGCGCGGGAGCCCGCGCGACGGATTCGTCGCGCAGGCCCGGGCCGCGAGCGCTGCTACGGCCGGTGCGAGCCCGGCACGCGGGCCCGGCCGCCCTTCGCGCCGATCGCCGGCGCCGGAGCGGGCTCCGGACGCAGCGCGACCTGCGTCGGACCGTCGCCGACCGGGATCGTCGCCAGCAGCGCATCCGTGCTGCGCTCGATGACCTTGAGCGCGTCATGCGCGGCCACCGCGACGAACAGGAACTGCTCGTCGGGCGAGAGCGCGTGACCACCCGCGACGGCACCGGCGTTCGTGCCGCCGTCGAGCCCGTTCGTGGCGAGATCGAGGCGCGCGACCCAGGGCGACGAGAGGAACCCGGCGCCGTAGCCCGTGTCGACGAAGGTCGAGGGCGTCGAGACGTGGGCCTCGGTCCCGGCGCGGTTGAGCGTGAGCTGGCTCGGCAGGGCCCAGGTGAAGATCGAGCCCGTGACCGTGAAGCTCGCCACGTCGACCACCACGACCGAGCCGTAGAACGAGAAGCTCGGGTAGCCGAAGGTCGCCGAGACGTAGGCCTTCGTGCCGTCGCTCGTCAGCGCCAGCCCGGCCGGGCTGACGCCCGCGAAGACCGAGCGCGTGAGCGTGTCCGTGGCCGTGTCGAGCTCGAACAGGTCGCCCCAGGTCGCGTAGACCTTCGAACCGTCCGGCGAGAGCTCGAGCCCCGCCACCGAATAGCCGCTGGCCGGCGCGCCGAGCACGATCGTGCCGCTCGCCTGACCGGTGGCGAGATCGACGATGCCGACGATCCCGTTCGCGCCGGCCACGTAGGCGCGCGCTCCGGGCACGAGCACGACCGCGTTCGGCTGATCGACGGTCGCGATCGTGCGCAGCACCGTGCGCGTCGCCGCGTCGACCTCCGCCAGCGCGTCCTGCGCGCGCAGCGGCACGTAGGCGCGCGCCCCATCGCTCGAGAAGGTGATGCGCGCCGGCTGGCCGCCGACGGCGAAGGTCTGGACCACGCTCAGGCTCGTCGTGTCGACGACCGAGATCGAGCCGGCGTTCGTGTTCGAGACCCAGGCCTCCTGGGCCAGGGCCGAGACGGACAGCAGGGCGAGAGCGGGAAGGGCAAGGACGCGAGCCATGGGACCTCCAGGGGTGACGAGGGGACCGGGACGGCGCCCTTCACGCAAACGTCAGTCCGCTCGTCCCCGCGCCCGCAATCAAACGCCGCGGGCCCTGTGACAAAGAGGCAATCCGATTTGCGACTTCGCGACGCCCGGGAACGCCGCGGGGCCCCGGTTCCAGACCGTGGACCCCGCGTTTCGCTCCTGGACGCGGTCAGTTCCCGACCACCGCTCGCCCGTCGGCGTCGATCACGACCACCTCGCCCAGCCCGGCCTCGCGCACGCCGGCCTCGATCTTGGCGCGGTCGCCGACGACGATCCACACGGCTCGACTCGGGCGCACGACGGCCTGCGCGGCGGCGTCGAGGTCGGCCGGCGTCAGGGCGCGCATGCGCGTCGCGTAGGTGTCCCAGTGCTCGCGCGGGTAGCCGTTGCGCACGAGCTCGGCCAGGCTCTGCAGCACGGCCCCGTTCGTCTCCCAGCGTCCGGGCAGGGACAGCGTGTTCGAGGCCACGGACTTGTCGAGCTCCGCGGCGGTCGTCGGACGGCTGGCGAGGATCTCGTCGAGCTCCTTCTTCACCTCGAGCAGCGCCTCCTTCGTCTTGTCGGTCTGCACCGGCGCGTTGACCACGAAGGCGCGCGGCCCGCGCGCGTGGCGGATCGACGAGCGCGAGCCGTAGGACCAGCCCTTGTCCTCGCGCAGGTTCATGTTGATGCGCGAGGTGAAGGCCCCGCCGAGGAAGTCGTTCATGGCCTCGATCGCGAGGTCCTGCGGCGAGCCGCTCGGCTCGGCCGCGATCGCCACGCGGATCACCGACTGGGCCGCCTGCGGGCGGTCGAGCAGGTACACGACCGGCTTCTCGATCGCGAGCGCAGGACCGCGCGTGATCGTGCGCGTGCCCTGATCGCGCCAGCCGGCGAGCAGGCGCTCGAGGCGCGCCTGCACGTCCTCGAAGGTGACGTCGCCGACCACCAGCAGGGTGGCCTGCTTCGGCCCGAGGCACTCGCGGTGGAAGCGCGCGAGATCGGCCGTCGTCATGCGCGCCAGCGACTCCTCGGTGCCGTTGCCGCCACCGAGGCGCCCGTAGACGTGCTCGGGACCGTAGAGCAGCGGCGGCAGCACGCGCCCGGCCATCGCGCCCGCGTCGAGCTTGGCGCTGGCGAGGCGCACCAGGGCTTCCTTGCGCAGGCGCTCGAAGTCGGCCTCCGGGAAGGCCGGATTCAGCAGCACGTCGGCGAACAGCGCGAGCGAGGGCTCGAGGTTCGTGGCGAGGGCCGAGAGCGAGAGCGAGCTCCAGTCGTCGTCCGCGCCGAGCGCGAGGCGCGCGCCGAGGCGCCCCTGCAGCTCGGCGATCTCGGTCGAGCTGCGCGAGCCCGTGCCCTCGTCCAGCATGTCGAGCGTCATGCGCGCCAGGCCGGTGAGCTCGGCCGGATCGGCCGCGCTGCCGCCCTCGATCAGGAGCGTGAGCTCGACCGTCGGCACCGCGTCGCGCTCGACCACGCGCAGCTGCGCGCCGTTCGAGAGCGTGCCCTCGCGCGCCGCCGGGAAGGCCGCGCGCGGGAACTCGCCCAGCGCCGGCAGGCGCGAGCGCTCGGCCGCGACCGGCAGCGTCTGGTACTTCGGGAAGGGCAGCACGCTCAGCACGAAGCGCCCGGCATCGCGCAGGCTCGCCGCGCCGGCTGCGGCCACCTCGGCGCGCGTGGCCGCCTCGATGCGCGCCAGGCGCTGCTTGTAGAAGGCCGGATCGTCGCCGTAGACCTCGCCCTCGGCCAGCTGGTCGGATTTCCCGCCGAAGCCGCCGATGCGCTCGAGCCCGCGCACGAACTGCGCGAGCTGCTGCGTACGCACGCGCTCGAGCTCGTCCTTCGTCGGCCCCTCGGCCGCGAGCTTCGCGAGCTCCTCGTTCACGATCGTCTCGATGCGCGCGAGATCCGCGCCCGGTTTCGCGCTCACGTTGAGCGTGAACGAGCTGCCGAGCTCGCGCCGCCCGACGCCGGCGCGCAGGTCGGTGGCGAGCTCCTCGCCCAGCACGAGGCGCGGGTAGAGGCGCGAGGTCTTGCCGTTGGCGAGCACGTCGGCGAAGAGGCCGAGCCGCTCGAGCGAGGGATCGCCCCACGGCGCCACGTTCCACACCATCGTCAGGCGCGGCTGGTTGACGCGGTCCTGCAGCGTGTGCCGGCGCGTGCCCTCGATCGGCGCGACCCAGGCCTTCGGACGCTCGATCGGCGGGCCCGAGGGGATGTCGCCGAACCAGTAGTCGACCTTCTCCTTGACCTCTTTCGCGTCGACGTCACCGGTCACGACCAGCACCGCGTTGGCGGCGCCGTAGTAGCTCCGGAACCACTCCTTCACGTCCTCGAGCGAGGCTGCGTTCAGGTCCTCGAGCGAGCCGATCACGCTCCACGAGTACGGATGCCCGGCCGGCACCGTCCCGGCCGCGATCGCGTACTCGGTCATGCCGTAGGGCTGGTTGTCGCCCTGGCGCTTCTCGTTCTGCACGACGCCGCGCTGCTCGTCGAGCCGCGCCTGGTCGAGCGCCCCGAGGAAGTGCCCCATGCGGTCCGACTCCATCATCAGCACGAGATCGAGCGCGTTCTTCGGGACCGTCTCGAAGTAGTTCGTGCGGTCGTTGTTGGTCGTGCCGTTGATGCCGGTCACGCCGACCTTCTCGAGCGGTGCGAAGAACTCGCCCTGCACGTTCTCCGAGCCCTGGAACATCAGGTGCTCGAACAGGTGCGCGAAGCCGGTCTTGCCGGGCTTCTCGTTCTTGCTGCCCACGTGGTACCAGACGTTGACGGCCACGACCGGCGCCTTCTTGTCCTCGTGCACGATCAAGGTCAGCCCGTTCGCGAGCACGTGCTTCGTGAACGGGATGTCGACCTGGGCTGCGAGCGAGGCCTGGCCGCCCTCGCGCGGCGCGGAGGCCTCGAGGGCGCGGCTCGAGTCGGAGGCCTGGCAGGCGCCGGAGAGGAGCAGCAGGAGCAGGGGAAGGCGGTGGGACATCGGGCTTCGGGGCGGAGTGAAGGGTCGGAGCTGTGGGGTCCGGACGGAACGACAGTGTAGGGAGGCCCACGGGTGCGGCGCGCGCCCGGAACCCGAGCACGCCATCCAGAATCCGGACATGGGGCCGTCCAGGCCCTCGAAAGTCGCCTCAAGACGGTGTGGAGCGGGCCCTCCGACGGCTGGCACGGAGTTCGCCAATGTCGCGCTGCCATGCTCCCCACGCTGGTCCTCTCCCTGCTGCTCTCGAGTACCGCTCCGACCCCTTCGGCCTCCGCTTTGCCCCCCCAGAGCGTGACCCTGAGCGCGGCCCCCGCCGCCTCGCTCGAGCTTGCGCCGGCCACGGCCAGCGAAGACCGCTTCGAGACCGACTTCAGCGGCTTCCCCGCACGCAGCGGGGCCCTCGAGACGCGCGCCGCGCACGCCGACTCCTCGACCCTCGGGCTCGTGCGCCTGTTCCTCGGCGTCTGGCTGGCGGCTTCGGCCCTCTTCGGCCTCGTCTGGGGCCTGCTCGGCTGGGCCACGGGCGCCCGCCGCATCGCCCACCAGGGCTGATTCGAGGCCCACGGGGGCGGCCAGGCGGAGCCCTCTCCCGGCCCGAGCTCGGCTCCGACGCCGGCCCGAGCAGGCGCTCCCAATCCTTTTGCGCTCAAGGACTTGAGCGCGCCCCGCGGGCCCCGGATCGGGTTGCGATTTTTTGGCCCCGGAGCCCCCCCGTCGGAAGATTTTGCAGCATCCTGGAGGGGCCATGCTCTTCCCCCTCCCCCTCGTGCTGGCCGCGGCCCAGCTCCCCCTCTCCTTCGAGGCCCACAAGGTCTCGGCCCGCTTCGGTGGCCTGACGGCCCCGCTGCGCAACGGCGACCAGTTCGGCCGGGCCCTGGCGCCGCTCGGCGACCTGGATCTGGACGGCCGCAGCGAGCTCGCCGTCGGGGCCCACGGGGATGACGACGGCGGCAGCGAGCGCGGCGCCTTCCACGTGCTCTTCCTGCAGGCCGACGGCACGCTGCGCGCGAGCACGAAGGCGAGCGCGCTGAGCGCGGCCTTCGCCGGGCGGCTCGATGCCGGCGACCAGCTCGGACGCGCGCTGGCGGGGCTCGGCGACCTCGACGGCGACGGGATCCCCGACCTCGCCGCAGGCGTCGGCAAGGACGACGACGGCGGTCCGGAGCGGGGCGCGGTCTGGCTGTGCTTCCTCGCGCGCGATGGCAGCGTGCGCGCGACGGCCAAGCTCTCGAGCACGAGCGGAGGACTCCTCGGCCTCGCGCACCGCGACGAGTTCGGGCGCGCCGTGTGCGCCCCCGGCGATCTCGACGGCGACGGCATCCCCGACCTGATCGCCGGCGCGCCCTACGACGACGGCGGCGGCACGAACAAGGGCGCGGTCCATCTGCTCTTCCTGCAGCGCGACGGCAGCTTGAAAGCGCAGGTCGAGCTCTCCCAGGGCCGCGGCGGCTTCGTCGGCCCGCTGGTCTCGGGCGATCTGTTCGGCTTCGCGCTCGCCTGGCCGGGCGATGTCGATGGCGATGGCTTCCCCGAGCTGCTCGTCGGCGCGCCCGGTGACGACGACCTCGGCCGCACGAACGTCGGGGCCGTGTGGTGCCTCACGCTCGCCGCCGATGGAAGCGTGCGCGCGCAGCGCAAGCTCGGCGCCGCCACGCCGCTGCTCGGCGAGGCCCTGCGCGCCGGCGACCAGTTCGGCACGGGCGTGGCGAGCGCCGGTGACCGCGACGGCGACGGCCGGCCCGAGCTCTTCCTGTCGGCGCCGAAGTTCGACGGAGCCGGCCTCGACCGCGGCGCCGCCTGGCTCCTCACGCTCGCGCCGCTCGGCAACGTCAGCGCGCTCCAGCGCCTCTCTTCCTTCGCGGGCGAGTTCCCGACCCCGCTCGACAACGGCGACTGGCTCGGCAGCTCGGTCGCGCTCCTCCCCGACCTCGACGGCGACGGCACCGACGAGCTCGTGCTCGGCGCCCGCATGGACGACGATGGCGGCAAGGACCGCGGCGCGTTCTACCTGCTCTTCCCGCGTCCCTGAGGCCCGGAGGCCCCTCCTGAGCGCGTAAAGTCTTGCGTTGAAAGGGCTTGCGTGGACGCGGGCCGCTGGAGCCGAGCTCCCTCGCCCGCCGGATTGCAGAGGCTGTAATCTGATTAAGATGCGCTCCCTCTCCCTGTTGCTGGCGTTCCTGCCTTCCGCGGCCCCCCAGTCCGAGTCCACGGCCCTCGCCCTCGAGCGCACGCCCTTCGTGGCGAACCTCGGTCAGTGGCAGCACCCGGCGGAGTTCGTGGCGCGCTTCGGGACGAGCACGGTGATGGTCGAGCCGGACGGGCTGCGGATCGGACTCGACGGACACGCGCTCCGGCTGAGCTTCGTGGGCGCCTGCGCGAGCGCGCCCGCGGCCGAGCAGCGTCTGGCCGGAACGCACAGCTACCGCCTCGGCGCCGACCCCGCGCGCTGGCGCGACGGAGTGCCGCTCTTCGGGCGCGTGCGCTACGCGGAGCTGTGGCCGGGCATCGACCTCGTGTGCCACGCGCGCGACGGGTACCTCGAGTACGACCTCGAGCTGCAGCCGGGAGCGCGACTCGACCTCGCGCGCTTCGAGGTCGCGGGCTCCGCTGGACTCCAGCTGGCCGAGGACGGCACGCTCGTGATCGACACGCCGAGCGGCCCGGTGCACCAGCCGCGGCCGACGACCTGGGCCGTGGACGCGCGCGGTGAGCGTCGCCCGCTCGAGGCGCGCTTCGAGCTGTGTGGTGCCGCCGGTTTCGGCTTCGTCGCGGAGGGCTGGGACGGGCGCGAACCGCTCGTGGTCGATCCGGGGCTGCTCTACGGCACCTACTACGGCAGCAGCGTCTTCACGAACATCCGCTCGACCGTCGTCGACGCGGACGGCGTCATCACCCTCGCGGGCAACTGCCAGGCGAGCGACCTGCCGACGACGGTGGGCGCCCTCGATCGCACCTACGGTGGCAACGGCGACGGCTTCGTCGCGCGCCTCGATCCTTCGCGCACGGGTGGCCAGCAGCTCGTCTACGCGACCTTCCTCGGCGGCAGCGGCATGGACGACGCCGAGGACGTGGTCGTCACCGCGGACGGGCGGATCGTCGTGATCGGCTCGACCGGCTCGGCCGACTTCCCGACCACGCCCGGCGCCTTCGACCGCACCTTCGCGGGCAACCTGCAGGACAGCTACGTGGTCATCCTCGATCCCGCGCTTCCGACGGGCCAGCAGCTCGTCTACTCGACCTTCCTCGGCGGCTCGGGTGATGAGCTCATGGCCGAGGTGATGGTGGACGCGAACGACCGGCTGACCCTGGCCGGCTGGTCCGACTCGCTGGATTTCCCGGTCACGGCCAGCGCCTTCGACAGCCAGAACGACGTGAACGGAGGCGACGCGGTCGTCGTGCGCCTCGACCCGAGCGCGGTGGGCGCGCAGCAGCTCGTCTACGGCACGTACCTCGGCGGCTCGAAGGACGACGCCTGCCTGGCAGCGGCCCTGGCCGCGGACGGCAGCGTGTACCTGACGGGCTACACCGAGTCGAACGACTTCGTCGTGTCGGCGAACGCCTTCGACACGACCTACAACAGCCCGTTCATGATGGACACGTTCGTGACGCGCTTGAATCCGGCGCTGAGCGGCGCCCAGCAGCTCGTCTACTCGAGCTACCTCGGCAGCAGCGCCGACGACCTCGGCTACGCGCTCACCCTCGACGGCGAGGTCGCCATCGTGGCCGGCGTGACCATGGCCGACGACTTCCCGCTGGCAGGCTTCGCCTTCGACACGGTCTTCGAGGAGGCCGAGGCCTTCGTCACGCGCGTCGACACGAGCCTGCCACCCGCCAGCCAGCTCACCTACAGCAGCTTCCTCGGCGGGGAGGGCTACGACTTCGCCAGCACGGTCGCGGTCGATTCGGCGGGTGTCATCACCCTGGCGGGCGACACGTTCTCGGCCGACTTCTTCCTGCCGCCTGGCGCCTACGAGAGCGAGCTCGACCAGGGCGGCGGCTTCCTGGTGCGCCTCGATCCGAGCGTCGCCGGCCTGCGCCAGTTCGTCTACGGAACCCTCGTGGGCGGCGACACCGGCTTCCAGGACCTGACCGATCTCGCCCTCGACGCCAGCGGCCACGCGACCGTGGTCGGCCTGACGAGCGCGGCCGACTTCCCGCTCTCGGCCGGCGCCTTCGACGACTCGCCCGCCCGGATCCGCCGGCATCCGCGCTACTACGGCCTCACGGCCGGCGGCTTCGTGGCGCGCTTCGACATGCTGCCGACGGGCGTGACGCAGTTCGGCGACTCGAGCCCGGGCTGCGCGGGCGCGCTCGCGATCGGCGTGAGCTCGTGGCCGAAGCTCGGCAACACGCGCTTCTCGCTGACCTGCACCAACGCGCCGCCCTCGAGCAGCGGCGCGGTGGCCATCGGCCTGCGCCGCCTGACGACGCCGCAGCTGTTCCAGGGCGCGCGCCTGTGGGTCGACCCGAACGCGCCACTCGTCGTGCGCACCGGCAACTCGAACGCGCGCGGCTTCTGCGACGTCCCCTGGCCCGTCCCGAACCTGGCCAGCCTCGCGGGCGTGAAGGTCCACGCCCAGTTCTTCTGGAACGGCCCGACCACTCCGCCGAGCTGCCCGCCCCTCGGCAGCTCGACCTCGGCCGCCCTCGAGCTGCGCTTCCAGCCTTGATCCGGCGCTGCGCGAGTCCCGGGCACGGGACGAGCGCGAATGCGGGCTGAACTCCGGGCACGCCGAGCGTACGACGCTCGGGCGAGCACACCGGACTCGCCGCGGTCGAGGAGGACAACTTCTTCGGCAAGACCTCGAGCGCCGAGCCTTCGGCCGAGCACGCCGGGCATCCCTTCTACGCCACCACCGGCCCGCGCATGGTCGTGCGCTTCTTCTTCGGCGGTTTCGACTTCACGCCGGCCGACGCCCACGGGTGCATGCCGGCCGAGGTCGGATACACGCAGGGCGTCCCGATGAACAGCGACCTGCGCACGGCGCCGGCCGGCAAGAGCCCGACCTTCCTGGTCGCGGCCCGTGCTCCTCGCCTGGCAACTGCGCGCGGCGCAGTGCTGAGACGCTAGTAGCGTCGCTCGATCTTCGCGCCGGCGTAGAAGCGCGCGACGATGCGCTCGGGGCTCTCGCCTTGCCGCGCGAGGTACCAGGCGCTGACCTGCGAGAGGCCGCAGCCGTGGCCGAAGCCGCGGCCCTCGAGCACGAGGTAGCCGGGCTCCTTGGCGGCGATCACGCAGCGTTCCCAGTAGAGCGAGCGGATCTTGACCGGGCTCACGGCCATGCGGAAGTCGGTCGCGGCGAGCGTCGTGAAGCGCGTCGCACCGTCGAGGCGGTGGCGCAGGCTGACGCTCTTCACGCGCCCGGAATCCTCGTGGCGGTCGACGATCGAGACCGCCTCGAGCGTCCCGAAGCGCGGGCGCGAGGCGTCCTCGGCGGCCCACTTCACGAGCGCCGCGCCGACCTCGGGCAGCGGCAGATCCGCCTTCCAGCGCCCGTGCGAGGCCGAGAGCGAGAGCCCCTCGGCGCCGAGCAGCGCCGCATCGTCCGTCACGACCGGCATCGCCGCCGCGATCGGCGTCTTGCCATCGGGTGCCAGCACGCCCGGCTTGATGCGCTCGAACGACTCGGTGCGCCCGCCCGAGCTCGCGTGGAACAGCGCCAGCACCGGGAAGCCGCGGTACACGAGCACCTCGCCGCGCGTCGGCGCGATCGCCGCCGCGACCTTCGCGTTCGACTCGCTCCAGCCGTGGTAGGCCATGTCGACGCCGAAGTGCCAGTGCACCTGCCAGGGCTCGCTGCTGCGCTCCATCCAGCGCGCCGCGGCATAGCTGCGCGCGACGATCGCCTGCGCGGCCAGCGCCGCCGCCGGCCACTTCGGGTTCATCTCCGCGCCCACCACGCTGGCGAGGTAGGTCTCCATCGGCACGCGCTCGATCACCTCGAGCTCGTTGCCGTCGGCGCGTACCAGGAGATCGCCGGAGAGCGTCAGGCGCCGCGGCTTCCCGAAGCGCGGAATGGCCTCGAGCGCGAAGATCGGCCGCGCGCCGCTCGCCAGCGTGACCGTCGCGCCGAGCGGCTCGCCGCCCACGACGAGCCCCCCGCCGCGCACCTCGAGCGCGTGTGTGCCGGCCGCGAGCGCGCGCCGCTTCCCGCCCGCCTCGAGCTCGGCCGAGGCCGAGAGCTCGAGCGCGACGCGCGGCCCGCGCGCAATCAAGACCCCGAGCAGCGGCTCACGGTCGAGCGTCGGCAGGACCTTTGCGGCAGGCGCGGTCCCGGCGGGCGACGTGACCGCTGGCGGCGTCGCCACGGGCCGCGCAGGCTCGTCCGGCTCCGTCCGCGGCACCGGCGCCTGCGCCATGGGCGCAACGCATGCCAGGAGCTCGACCGAGAGAACCCCGGCCACGAGAGGAGCGAGCAGCGCGCGCAGCATGGGTGCGGACGGTAGCGATGGCGCGCCGCGGAGCAAGCCTCACCTCGCCGGTGGGCTTCGCAGCGGCCATTTCACAGCCACGGCGCTCAGCGCGAATCGTCCCACACCACCGGCACGGGCGTCGCCCGCAGCACGCCCCCGTCGTGGCCGAGTTCGAGCACGAGGTCCTGCTCGGCGACGTGCTGCCCCCGTTCGCCGATCGTCACGGTCGCGCCGAGCACCGCGCCCGGGGGCGGCAAGCGGAGATCGATGGCAAAGGTCTGCGGGGCGGCAGCGAAGGTGGTGCTCTCGTGCCGGATCCCCGCGGCCCCGCCCGTCGCGGAATCGGGATCGAGCAGCGCGTGCGCCTCGAAGGCCAGCACGCGCCCGGCCGACGAGCTCACGACCAGACGCCCGCCGCGCGCGGACTCGAGGTCGCGGTTCTCGAGTTCGACGCGATACGTGGTCAGGTACGTGCGCCGGTGGAAGAAGAGGAAGATGCGCTCGCGTTCGACGCGCCGCGACAGCGGTACCACCGAGAGCACGAGCTCACCGACCTTCTCGACCGGCGCCGGCACCGTGGCCACCTCCTTCAGCGTGCCGCGCGTGAGCTCGTACAGGTCGTGCACGGCGTTCGTGGCCAGCGCCCCCAGGGCGATCGTCAGGACGCCGACCTGGACGCGGCGCGAGACTCCGGGATCGAACATGTCAGTCCTTTCTGCTCGGGAGCTCGGTGCGTCACGACACGCGTCGGAGGAGCGCGACCGAGGAGCTCAACCGTGCCCCGTCGCCTCGACTGCGGTCGCCGATTGCGCGCCTTCGAACGTTCCTCGTACGTGGGCCGCGCCCCGGGGGCGCGCGCGGCCGCGCCCGGCGGCTCGCGCAGGCGGGCGCGCTTTCCGGCGCGCGCGACGGCATGATCTTCCGGCTTGCGACCGCAACTGCGATTGCTGCTGGCCGGGGCGCTGTTCTCGCTCGGGGGCGCGCTGATCAAGAGCTGTGACTTCCCGCCGCTCGAGCGCTCGGGGCTGCGCTCGCTCGTCGCTGCGGTGACCTTGTTCCTGATCCTGCCCGAGGCGCGGCGCCTGCCCGGGCGGCGCGCGCTGTTGCTCTTGCCGGCCTACTTCGGCGCGACGTGCCTGTTCGTCGTGTCGAACGCGCTGACCACGGCGGCGAGTGCGATCTTCCTGCAGTCGACGGCGCCGCTGTGGGTGATGCTGCTCGGGCCCGTGCTGCTGCGCGAGAAGCCGCGCCGCGCGGACCTCTTCGTGCTGCTCGCGATCGCGGTCGGGATGACGCTGTGCTTCCTGGCGCCGAGCGCGAGCTCGGCCAGCGCGCCGGATCCGCGCGTGGGCAACTGGCTGGCGCTCGTCTCGGGCCTCTCCTACGGGCTCGTGCTGCTCGGCTTCCGCTGGCTCGGCAAGCACGGGGACGGCGAGGCCGCGGTGACGATCGCCTGGGGCAACCTCTGCGGCGCGCCGCTCGCCTTCGCGCTGATGCCGCTCTTCGACCAGAGCTTCACCCTCGGCGACGCGACGAGCTGGCTCTCGATCCTCGTGCTCGGCGTGTTCCAGGTGGCGCTCGCCTACGCCTGGGTCGTGCGCGCGATGCCGCACGTGCCGGCCGTGCAGGCCTCCCTGATCCTGATGATCGAGCCGGCCTTGAATCCGCTGCTCGCGTTCGTGGTGCACGGCGAGCGCCCGCACGCGCTCGTCCTCGCCGGCGGCGCCCTGATCGTCGGCGCGGTCGCGGCGGGGAGCTTCTTTTCGAGCCGAACCCGGGGAGCTTGAGGCCCGCGTGGAGCGGGAGCCCCCCGCTTGCCCGAGTCACTTCACCTTGGTCGCGCGGACCTTGGACTTGCCCCTCGCCGATCTCCTCGGCAAGAGCACCTTCAGCGAAGCCGCCTGGGATTTCCCCACCCGCTGCGCACGGAGAATCACACCCCGCCCCGGCCGGCCATCCACCTCTCGCCCGAGCCTCTGAAGGAAGGCCGCGACCCGCTCCGGCTTCAGGCCAAGGCCGTGCGGATCCTCGGCGAGGCGCTCGAGGAACGCGCCGACCTCCTCCTTGCCCAGCGTGAGCCCGAACTCCTCGTGGATCAGCCGCTCTTCCAGACTGCGTTTCATGGAACTGCGCTCTTACGACGGAAGGGGTCGAGAGTCTTGCTGAACTTGGCGGAAGCTTTCGGATCGAAGTGCCAGACGCGGAGCCCGGCTCGCGCGGACAACCAGACTCAGCGCGCGCGCTTGCGAATCACCCGGGTTCGCCGGGGCGCTCGAACGGCCTTGCCGACGTGATCGATCGAGCGTCCGAGCTCCGAGAGGATGCGGCGAGCGC